>Ga0114946_10000341_pt1 | contig 30204 bp, 23 predicted proteins | sample WalLakDeSediment_FD_88676 | JGI IMG/M metagenome (GOLD analysis project Ga0114946, IMG submission 88676) | Lake sediment microbial communities from Walker lake, Nevada to study Microbial Dark Matter (Phase II) - Walker Lake 11/02/13 Deep Sediment | ecosystem: Environmental > Aquatic >... | reverse complement strand
TGATCAAGGACGACGACGGGAATATACTCGAATTGCGCTGCACCTACGATCCTGAAACGAAAAGCGGTTCTTCGCAGAGCGGGCGCAGGGTGAAGGGAACCATTCATTGGGTTTCGGTACCGCATTCCTTCGAGGCCGAAGTACACTTATACAACGTACTTTTCCCTGTGGAAAACCCTGAAGCCGTTCCGGAAGGGCGTGATTTTCTCGACAACGTGGACACAGACTCCTTGACGATACGCAAGGCCTTCGTGGAACCAGGTCTCGCCTCCGCACAGCCGGGCGAGCGCTTCCAGTTCGAGCGTACCGGATACTTCTGTGTGGACACTCGACATTCATCACCCGGACGCCCGGTGTTTAATCGTACCGTGACGCTAAGGGATAGTTGGGCGAAAATCGTGGCGAAGCAATGAGCTTGTCGGCTCCCCCGGTGCGAGGGCTGAATCAATCTCATGCACCGTGGTCTCTCGTTGCCTCAAGAAGGACTACCTTATGCGAATATACGGTGCATTCACACGCATGCCCGCAATAAACGGCTTGTCACGCTCAATATAATGGAGAAGCGCACATGATAATCGCCATCACTGGTGGCACGGGATTTATAGGAAGCCATCTTGTCGATCGCATGTTGAAACAGGGCCATGAAGTTCGTGTACTGGTACGAAGCAGCAGCAATCTCCGTTGGTTGGAGGGGAAGCCAGTACAACGTATTCAGGGCGACGTACGTGATGCCGCTTCGCTCGAAGCACTGCTCTCCGGTGTTGACGTCGTGTATCACATTGCAGGCGTCGTCAAATCGCGCGACATGGCGGGATACGTGCAAGGGAATGTGACGGCCACGAAAAACATGCTGGAAGCAGCGCACCGCCATGCCCCGCAGCTTCGCCGCTTCCTGTACGTCAGTAGTCAGACCGCAGCAGGCCCCTCGCATGACTTGGAGCACCCTGTGCGCGAACAAGACGAAGCTCGTCCAATTACCACGTACGGTCGCAGCAAATGGGAAGCGGAACAGGTGGTGCATACGTGGCGCGATAGACTGCCGTGGACAATCGTTCGGCCACCCGCAGTGTACGGCCCGCGCGATACGGAGATATTCATTTATTTCCAGGCCGTCGCCCGCCGCCTCAATTCTCTGATAGGCTTTGACGACAAACGCCTCAGCCTGATTCATTCGGACGATCTTGTCCGCGGAATAATCCTGGCAGCCGAATCGGATCGTTCAGTGGGAGAGACGTACTTCATCTCAAGCGAAGAATTCTATTCCTGGCCCCAGGTGGGACGCATCACCGCCAGCGTGCTTGGTAGGCGGTGCATGACAGTGCGCCTGCCGCACGTCCTTGTATACACCGTGGCCGCAGTGGCACAGGGAATCGCCGCAATGCAGGGTAAAGCCGCGACGCTGAACATCGAGAAAGCCCGCGATATCACACGGCGTTACTGGACCTGTGAGGTATCGAAGGCACAACAGGAACTCGGTTACCGACAGCACATGTCCATCGAGGACGGAATTCGCAATACCGTGGAATGGTACCGGGCGGAGGGATGGCTGAAGTAATCGAATGTGTAGGGTGAGTTGTAGCGCCGCTGCATGCGACGGCGCCACAACTCGAGTCCGCAATACGCACATCGTTTTCCCTGTCGGGATTGCCTCATGCGCATGTGAGCAAACCGTCGTTACCTCAATATCACCGCCACCTCTTTACCCGGGCTGCTTTCGTAACCGGCGTTTGCAACCGTGGTGATGTAATAGAAAACCGGTGAGTTGCTTCCCGGCCTTTCGTCTCGGAACATGCGCATGTCGAGCGGGAGCGTACCGAGTAGTAATGGCTTTGTCCCTCGCGTGTACCGGTATACACGAAATTCCTTCGCGGCAGTTTGCACGATTTCATCCCAGTAGAGGAACACTGCGGAACCTTCACGCACGGCCTTGAGATTAGATGGCGGGTGTACTTCAGGAAGCGGGATCGCGACTTGTACGACATCACTTGTGGCACTGCTATCGCCACGTATACTGTAAGCACGGACGTGGTACGCATAGCGTTCACCCGGCGTGGTCTGTTCGTCGAGAAGATGATTCTGCCACGCATCGAGTAAGGTGTCGGCCATGGGATGCCACTGAGCGGAGCTTCCTTCTCTTCTGAATACGCGATATCCGGAAAGCGCAACATCCAGATCGTCCTGGCCAGTCCAGCTCAGATACACGCGTCCTCTGTCGACGCGTGCAGTCAATCCTTGCGGAGCACGAACCGGGACGCTGATATCGGGGGTTGCGTAGACAGTGTCGGATGGCTCGCTGCGCATGTGACTGCTTGTGACGGCGACGACGGTGTACAAGTAGGTCATGTCCCCGCGCAAAGTGGTGGCAGTGTCAGTATACAAAGGGTGATCCGAGGGAATCGATGGCGATATCTGCTGAAACACCGATCCGTATCCGTCAGCTCTGAACACGTAGTAGCTCTCGACGAATTGCAGCGTGTCGGGGTCCCAACGCAATGCGACACCTCCGGTCACCTCTTCCACCATGACATTCTGCGGAGGAAGGGGAGTGACGCCGCTTTTCCAAATACCTATTACAACAGCACTTGCAGGTGATCGCAAACCGCCCGGACCGATCAGTCGCAAGCGATAATAATACCTTGTCATCGGCGTTACACTCATGTCGAGAAAATTCGTGTCCGTGGGCGCGGCGATGAACAACTCGACGAAGCCGGAATCGATTTTCGGCCCTCGTTCGATGACGATGCCATGTACTGCGGAACGCTCGCGTATATCCCAGCGCAACAGCAGCCCTTCGTCATCGATGGATGCTATTTTCATACGCTCGGGAAGCGCGACGTCGCTCATTCTGAACGACACGACGGTCGCGGTGTCGCCTGCCCGGCCTTCGTTGAAAAAGAAGTCCTGCGGCGTCGCATAGTATTGATATACGAGACCGTTTTGTACGGTTTTATCATGCATGATGGCGAGCAGTGTATCACCGCTTTCAGTCAATGTCTTGGAAACGTAACAGCAACTGTCCACGACGTCGGTCGACAGCTCGGAGTACGGACCTGTGATACCCTCGCGTCTGAATACACGAAATGTTGTGGGAGGAATCCCGGATTGTACTCTCCATTCGACGGTTACGGATGTCCGTTCTCCGGATGTTGAATGCAGGGTCAAGTCGGCCACTTCACCGATGCCCGGCCAGACAACGGCAGGTGTGATGAATGCTTCGCTCACGCTGCCATCACCTGCTAGATGCGATATACGGTACTCGTACAAACTCGCACGCTCGGCGCCGCTGTCGAGCATTCGGACACCCAGGGCAAGTTGAACAGGCAGCAGTCGTGCGGCGACCCCGATATCCCGGAGTTCTCTCGCGTCCCGAAGCCGCTGCCACAATTCCGGAGCGTTGATTTTCACTCCGGGCAGTTCTCCGAAACGCGCATGTTGCAACTGAAGCGCTGATTCGAGTTCTTCGAGGGATTGCGGACCTCGAACGTCCTGAACAAAGCTCCACTCGCGCGTATCCGCTATGCGGCGTTCCACGCGATATGCGTGCACTTCGGCACGTCCGATCATTGCGGGAAGAACGTAGTTTCCGAGATCGACGTAGATTCCGTCCGGCCCGCCATGCGCAATACCGCCCTGTGCCCATGCGTAATCGGTACTCAGCGCGAATACGGCCGCCAATAAGAGAACGGAAGCGGTGTGATGAATTGTATTTCGCATTATCCAGTCCTCCATCACTTGAAGTAAAATCTGAAGTATTCATCGTCGGAGCCCACATAGCCCTGTATGCCCAGTGTCACGCTGGCGCTGACACTTTCTTTCGAGCACAGTGCTCCTTCGCATTTGCTGTCGCACAAGCCCCAGCCGGCATACGCCGTCCCGTACAGCGTAATCGGGAAGTCGCCCATGACATACCAGGTTCCGTCGGATTGGAACATGCCTTCGAAGGCAGGTTCGATCAACAACCCTGCGGACACACCGGCGCAAGCGATGACGACTGACATTCCCACCCCGACTTCCAGTTTGCCGATGCCTCGCATAGCGACGAAATAGGTGTTCACTGGTCCGAAATTTATGCCGAAGCGCGCATTCGCTCCGACTTGGCAGATCATATATGCGGATACAATGCCGAAATCGAAATCGAAATTCGGACAGAATACCGGCGGCGGCATCATGACGGTGCCTTCGAAGAAGAAACCGTTGAAATTGTGGAATTGCGGCGGGAGCGGGTTGTTGTTGTACGAATATTCCGCGAACTGATTCAACTGCGTCTGAGTCAGTTGGAAATTTCCCACAGCGAACGCCGCAGTCCCATCCACCTTGGGTTGCGGAAGCGTGAACGATGCACCACAGAAGAAATACCATCCTTTGCCGGCTCCGCTGATCAGCAACGTAGCATCTCCCACGACGAGGGTGCCGCCGAGATCCTGTTCGACGTGCAGCGTTCCTTCAAGTTGCGCTTCCTGGAAATTGTACACGAGGGATATTTCTCCGAATGGGGTTTCGATATTGTCTACGCCGATTTCCTGATCGTTGGCGACAATGTCTCCCATGACAGTGAAGAGGAGGCGCCCGCCTTGGTTGTCGTTTTGCAGATCACCCTCGAACCAGAAAAATTGCCATGCGCCATCCGCCACCTCCATTGCACCCACGACGTCAGTCATGCTTGTCTGCGTGCCGATCTGAACTTTCTCACCCTCGTTAACGACGATGTGCGTTTTCTGAAGCGTGCGGTGCAGCATGGATTTGAGTGCGAACGCGCCTTCTTCGGATACTGTGACACCCGAATGAAACCCGGTGTTGTCATAGTACTGCTCACCCTCGCTCGTGCTGAATTTGATCTTCACTCCCTTGACGGCGATGGTTTCGTTGATTGGATCCAGTCTGAACACGGTCTCCGCCCCGGTCTTGGAAAGATGTCCTATCTGGTTGATTATGGGGAGATTGGGAATGCCGAGATTCAAAGAGCCGGCTATCTGGATGAAATTCTCCTTTGGTATGAATTGGTTGATCACGTAGGCACCGACTTTCCCCAGAGTTACGCTGTTGCCGGACGACATGTTGAATCCTTTGGAACCGCTTGCCTGCACGAAGAAATTCTCGAACATGACGCGGTCCGTAGCTGCCATTGGTTCCACAGGGAGCATCCATCCACATACGTCCTCCCCCGGTTTCGGACCGACGGCAAGCGACCAGTGTTGTGTTCCCGGATCGAATCCGAAGCTTGTCGCTCCTGTGATGTTGATTGTCGCGACACCGGACATGATAAGCTTGTCGAGAGAAAAGTCACCGAAAGCTATTTGATGAGGAAAGATTTTCAGAGAAGTGAACGGCACGCCTATATACCCGGCTCTCACTTGACCACTGTCAAGTGTCAGACCGTTGTGATCCAGCGTCCAACTATTGCTGGCGATTTTCCAGTCGCCTTCCAATGTGATGTCAAGAGCTGCAAGCGACGAAACGGGTTCGACGTAATCGTGATGCACGCGCAACGTACCGATGTCCAGTGCCAGGTCGGCTTTGGCGATATTCGCGATGTTCGTATGCAGCACGACGGGCAAGCTAAGCGTATCCTTGTCGAAATACGATGTTGTTGAATCCGTGACGGCGTCGAAATCGTAGAGATGAAAGCGTAGGGCGTCTCCGTTTTCGTTCACGGCGTGGTAGCCTTGCGGCATCGTCGTTGGTACACTGCCGTCCGAAGTCAGTACAGCGAGCGTCAGTCCACCAGCACTTCCCACAGATGTTGCGAGCGCGATACGCGTCGAACCCAGACTCAACGAGCCTCCGGGGAAGGTGAACGATGATGGCTTGATCGACACCGAGCCGAGGATTTCGCCGCGTTGATCCGCTTTCCCAATACGCAGACCGTTGTTCTGGTCGTGCAATGCGGCACGATACACATCGAACGCACCAATATCCCAGTTGTTCACCGGTGTGATGACAGGAAGCGTGACGGGTTCCGAAAACGGAATGTTGTTTTCATTGAGCAATGCCGACGGTTGAATGATCACGTTTTCAAAGGGCAGGAGACTCGTGCTGTCTTCTGCTGCGAAGTGATCGTTGGCAAGGAAGTCGATGCATGCACCGGAAATACGTACGTTGCCGTCGCTTGAATCCAGTGCCGCGACTTCCATCGGGAAACCAAGTAAGGTGGTGATATCCATGTCGTTGTAAGCCGTAAGCTGAAAGTCGAGTATCGTCTCCTGACCGGCCGTTATCCAAGCAGCGGCGGTGTCGCCGATGAACTGGCTCTTGGATTTTGCCGCGAGAAAGACATGCCCGCCGGGATGTACGCCACGCAAGGTATACTTCCCTTCGTCGTTGGTGAATGTTTGCTGCGCGTCGGTTTCGGCGGGATTGTCGTACACGGCGACACGAGCGCCCGGGATGGGAACGGCACCGACGGAAACCGTGCCGCTGATTCTTCCACCAAGTACTAACGGAATATTCATTTCGCGCCATTCGATGCTCTCGTCATCAACGGTCGTCATGACGGTTTTCGGTACGTAGTCCGAATCCGGAGGGCCGGCTACGCGCACCTCCGCGTCATCGCCCGGTGAGAACCAGACGAAGTACGAAATGCCGCTGGCATCAACGGAGTCGGGCTGCATGCCGTTGACAGTGATCACAGCGTCTTTGATGACAGTCGCGACTCCTAGCGGTACCTGGAATAGCTGTACGCCCATGACCGCCGGGGGAGTGTTCGTCATCTGCAGTTGCACGGAGGCCGATATCGACGTCCCCCCAGGTGGTGCACTTCCCACCTGTCCTTGGCGACTTCGAGGTTGCGTTGTCCTGGGTTGTGTCGGTGCCGGTGTCTCAGGTTGTACAAAGGCGATCGCACGGACGGCGAGGCGATGTGCTTTGACGTAGACCGCGAATTCACCGATGTCTTCGGTACCATCAGGCAAGTACACCAACAATGTATCCGGATGGTAGAGCTGTATGTTGTCCGGCATGATGTACATCCACTGCAATCCGGTTGCGGCGGGTGTTGTGAAAACTTCGTCATAATCCATTTGTACAAGTGCTACATTGCCCAACTTCGGTGTAGGACGATTCATGAGTTTCGATCCCACCGACGATTGCTGTATCAGAGGATTTGTCTGTCCGACAATCTGTTGGGATCCTGTCTGCGCCTGGCTGCCGGATTGTTGCTGCTGCTGCTGGCCGGGCAATTGGTTTCGTTGAATGTGTACTGGTGTTCGCAAGCCGGAAGATGTTCCGGATTGCCTCTGGGATGCAGGTTTCCATTTTTTCACTGTATGAATATCGCTGCCCGTACCTATGCGAACCGTCGCTGCAACCGGGCGACCGAATTCATCGACGATGCGGCCCGAGACGACGAGTTTGGGAGTAAGTGGTATCTGCGGAAACCACCGTTGTCGTCCTCGTTGCAGTTTTATCGGATCCGTGATGATATTCGTCGGCACGATGCGTGATTTGTATCCGTATCGCTCGACTCTCATGAAGTAGAATGCGCTTCCTTCGGTGGGAGCGAGATTGCTGAAAACGAAGCCACCAGAATCATTGGTCATGGTTTCGCTGATTTTAAGCGGTACCCCGCTCTGCAAGAAGAGAGTAACCTTGGCATTCTTCAGCGGTTGAATGAGATTGTCTGCTCTGTACACGCGGCCTTTGATACGCGGATTTCTGGGAAGCATTTTCACATGGACGGTCGCGTGCATTTCACCGGGGTTGTAATCCTCGTTCCAAATTGCGTTGTCGAGCGGTAGTAATACGTCGTCATCGTCCTTATCCTCGCCGAACATGAAGGCCGGGAAGAAGAACCTGAACGTCCGGCTGGTGGTTGCGTACCAGTACACGCTCTCGTCCGGATTCGTTGCGACTACATCGTAGTAATCCGCAGGCCCGATACTTTTCACCATGTCTCTGAACGTCACAATGCCGTCGGCGTTCGTTTCGCCGCGCGCGATGATGTCGCCGCTGCGGACGCCGCTTTCGACATCGGGTGGATACAGCGTACCCTCGTTTTCCGGAACGCCCGGCAGGCGTGTACGGCGGATGATTTTCACATTCATGCCCGACAGAGACACATCTGGGACTTCCTTGTCGAGCGTTTTCACTTTGACGGAATAGGAACGCACGAGGGAATACATATCACCAGCGTCGTGTATCTCCATCGGCGAGATTGCGAATTCATCGGATGGGCTGCACAAATGCCCGTTCACGACTTGGATCTGGTAATAACGGTAGACGTCGCCGGTTACGCTTCCGCGAAATTCACCTCCTCCGGATTCTATAGCAACGTTCTTGTGTATGCGACCGGTCGAATCAGTCGATAGAAAGGTGAATTCGAAACTCCCGTCGGCGTTTGTTGTTGTAGTCGCGACAAGCTGTTCACTGTACACCTTGTCACCGACTCGCAGAGGCTCGAATTGGCTGGCTGGCACGCTGCGCACACGCCGGTACAGTGCGAGTTGGACGCCCGGCATGGGCAGGTCTTCCTTTCCGGCCAGCGCGACGAGATTGACTAATTGCAACGGAGGTTGGGGTGTGGTCTGTTTGGTTTGTGTCTGTTTCTTGCGCGTATCTTTCTTACCTTCAGTCTCCGCTGGTCGTGGTGTGAGGCCTTGAAGCTGAAGGAGAGGAATATCCAGTACATGGACACTTCTAGGTTGGGGAATTCTCGAAGGATAAAATGTTGCGAGCAATCTTCCACGCAAGCGGGTCAACATTGGGAATGTGAAATGTGGAACCGTGTTGATTGTTCGGGCCGCCTCCGGTACGACTATGGGTGTTCTTCGTCTCGTTGCGGTACTTCTATCATCGGTCGCGAATCCCGGTGGCACAGGAGGATTGTACTCGAACGACCAAATCTCACTGTACCCGTCGTTTACGAACATGAAGCGTTCGTTGATGTCAAATGCCCGCACCTGCCAAGCATAGTGGCGGCCCTTCTCCAATTGCGGGTCGGAAGGCAGCAATTGATACATCGGAATCCCTCGAATCCGCTGAATCAGCGGGAGGTTGGTTTTCATGGCCAGTGCCGTATTGCTTTGACCGGGGTCCAGTTCGATGACGGTCAATTCGTAATTCGCCATCTTACCGCCACCGATGGGGACGGCGGACCATTGGAACGCCGGGGGGGCAGTTGCAACCGAAGCATTCGATGGAGCTATCAGTGTTGGCGCGAGCAGTAAACGGATTGCGAAGCGTGTACACGCTTCCACCGACAGCGGCATGTGAGGTTCGTCCCATTCGATCAGTGTGGCACAAAGGCGAAAATCGTCTTCGGGCAGTCTGCCGCTTCTTCGCGTCTCTTCGCGTGAGGGACCGGTATATACTACAACGCCTTCCTCAAGCATATATACGTCGAGAGCGTTGAACATACTGACCCCTGGCGGTATGATGACAGGTGGGATAGGGTGATCGTCGGCTGTCTGTGCCACCTTGCCCCTGATGTCTCCTTCTATGTACCCGGAAAAACGAACCCGGTATTCCGTGGATGTGGGATTGGTGACGACAAAACGGATTGTATTCGGATTCGAACGCCAGTCGGAGATGTATGGCGACGGGTTCGGCTCCATTTGAATGGCAAGACTGAGCTGTGCGTGGGATTCCCGCGCAACTATCATCAGCAGTCCACATAGTGTAATGATGAAATATTTCATGCTCCGCTCCTTAGTCGTGAATCAATCGGTGCTGATGTATGTTGAACAAACGAATTGCATTATTATTGTCCGAACGCAAAGCTGCGTGAATATTGCAAGCGAGAAATCGAACCTTGGTAAGACCGGCGCGAGGGATCGACGGCGTGGTAGTCGTTGAACTGAAAACGGAATTCCAGAGCGTCCGTGCGGGAGAATCTATACCGTGTCGACAAAGTCAACAGATGTTGCGTGTCTGTTGCGCTCTCGTTCGATGCGCGGGTGAAGTTCAGCGTGTACGCGAGGCTTGCGTGCAAAGCATTTTCGAAAAAGGCGTTGTTCACTTCTATTGTGTAACCCCGGATGATGTTGACCAGAAATGCCGTATTCAACTGAGTGAATTGGAATGCGCCGGAAAATCCGAAACCACTTGCCAGTGTGCCGGTGTAGCTCAGCACAGCCGTAAACACGTCATTGTCCGAGTACATGCCCGTGACGATGTTCCTGTCGGTATAGAGCTGCCGAGTGGAAAACAACATGATGAAATGCTGCATCGCCCTTGATAGTAGCATCAATCTGGGAGAAATGGACCAAGATTCGGATACGTTGTTCACATGTGTGTTGTCATTGATCTGCATTACACCCGTGCTGTTGGACATGCTGTAGTTGGAATAATTCGCGTCGATACCGAATACCGGGTCCGGCATCCAATTCAGCATACCCGAGCCGATGATGCGGTTTGTCGTGTACAGTCTGTCGCCGAACAGGTTGTCCTTGCGAATTCCGGCAGAGGCGGATAAACGCAGATTGCCGCCAGGCAGGCGGAAGGCTGGTTTGATCGTGATGTCCTGGTAATCATTTTGTGTATATAACGACCCCATAGTCTCATACTCGGGCTCCACCCTGGCGTACTCCAGACGCAACGACCATAGCGCTGCATTGTACACGGCGCCTGTCCTGGTCGCAATAGTGAACCTGGATGACAGTCGCGGCTCCGTGAGGCCGAGAGTCGGTGCGAAGACGTCTTCCACGACGTCTTGACGGAAATCGCGCGTGAACACGCTTCCCGCCAGTTCCGCGTCCAGCACGACTTTACCTTCCGCGAGCGGCAGTCGCCCGTTCAGACCGGCAACAACATTTTCCGCCGGATAGACTCCGACGGCCGTCGGGTCCGACGAGAGCGAAGCGGCCTCGTCCCACGCCTTCATGACATTGATGTCTATACTTGCACTTTCACTGCCGCTGCCCGCGCTTTCACCACTATAGCCCGCACCGAAGGCCCACCCCCACCGCTCATACACGGGACGAACGGAGTTGTTGCTGTCCTCCTGAACGCTTCTTCGTAATCTGCCGTACATACTGCGCAATCGGTAGCGGTCGGCACGAAATTCGGCACCGCCTCCGAGTATTACCGCGTCGTTGAGCGTGAATTCCGAAAATCTGAGGGAACGGTGGCCTGCATGCAAGGTTAATCCGCCGTACGTCGGGCTTACACCGAACTGATTGAACGGCTGATTGTACGAGCGTTCATGAGTCGACAGCAAGAAACTGAATGGAAGTTGCAGTCCATATAGGTTCAGTGTCGGATTGAAATACAGTCTGGCGCTGTTGACCGGTCGGTGTGTTCCGAGTCCTGGAATGGAGTAATTCTCGGCGGCGCTGACAAGCGATCCACTCAGCGAAAACGCTTGCGTCGACTTGCCTGACAAATCCTGAGCAATGGCATTGAACAACGCAAGATGCAGCAGCATCGCAAACAACAACATGCTGCGCAGCATGCTCCTGATCGGTGTGATTCGCGCATACCGACGATGACCTTGAGGCGGAAATTCGAGATCCATGCCCGGTGTTCCTGGCTGTGAGGCACAAATACAACTCACTATTTCCAGATAATGTAGGATATTACTGTGAGAAATGCCATACCGTCGAAACTGTGTGAAGGTGCACTCGCATGGCGATGGAAATCGCATACAGAACACCAACAGCGTTACCGGACTGGAGTTGTCGGACGACACAATGTACTTCCCGTGCTTGAGTTCAGTGCTGCTTGGTATACAGCAAACATGTGCTGCCGAAAATGCTGAATTTCTAGGTTTTCGGGTGTTCGGTCATGAATTTCTCGTGTGCGTGCGTGAACTGTGTGCTGATCGGACCGCTTGTGCGTGCATATTCGCATGGCTGCCGGATTTCTTCTGATGCATGTTCCCATTCGGTGCTGGTTTTTTTTCATGAAAATCCTGATACTGCGTAAGCCGATGTAGCTTCCCGGCATTGCGCCGACAGACTGACACTTGCAATGCGTCACATTCAAACACTGGAGATACCCCCATGAAACGTGTGCTGTTTTCCGTATTCAAGAGTATCCTTGTCATACTATTCTTCGCATCGAATGGAGTTGCGCAACAGCAGTGGCGCGTTCTCGACAGCGGAGTTGATGTAGATCTCTACGCGATTCAATTTCTTGACGCTGAAATCGGATATGTGTGCGGTGACAAGGGAACTGTATTGAAAAGCACCGATGCTGGTTCGACCTGGACCACCCTGGCTCTGACTTCCACATTCCCCGTTCGCGCGCTGTGCTTCATTTCAACAAACGAAGGATGGGTGGTGACCGGCGACGTAGACGATTCCGATGTCAGCGGACAAATCTGGAAAACCAGTGATGGCGGCAATACCTGGGTGCAACAAGAATTTTCATCGACCCGTGCCCGCCTCGGTATTTCTTTCGTATCCTCGACTGTTGGATGGGCATGCGGAGCACGCAATGGGCCACTGGATATCGAAGCAACGACGGATGGTGGAGCCACGTACAACTCTCAAAGCAGTGCGTCCATATTTGGTTGGACGTATGGCATCAAGGCGGTCAGCGTCGATACGATTTGGTCTATCGGAGGCACGTACTTTCCTGCACTGAGTGGTTTCATCTTGTATTCCACGAATGGAGGCAATCAATGGAGACAACGAGCCACAGGAAACATTCCCTTCCTGTATGCTCTCGATTTCGTCGATGATCTCACTGGTTTCACCGTCGGAGAGCAGGGCGCCGTGTATGCGACAACTGATGCCGGGGGCACGTGGGTACCGCGAAGCACGGGCATTGTCAATGTGCTGCGATCCGTATCCTTCAGCGACCCGATGCACGGCCTGGTCTGCGGTGATGGCGGAAGCATTCTACGTACAAGCGACGGAGGGGAGCAATGGTTGGACGAATCACTATCGACAGAGATTGATCTCAACGGAATATTCGCTCTGGACGCTGATCGTGCCTGGGCTGTCGGGAACAATGGCAGCATACTGCGCTTCGACAATGCGACGCACATAGCTGGAGAGGCTGTAGCAGATGATTTCAGCGTTATTGTGTACCCCGTACCCGCAGAGGGTAGTGTCATGTTTTATTTCGAAGCTGATGCGTTAGACATGAACATGATCACAGTTCGCGTCTGCAATACGAACGGAGTGGAAGTGCTTCGCGTCGAGGAGCTTGCTTCATCACAACTCGTCATCGACCGGCGGAACATCGGACACGGAGTGTTCATTTACGATGTGCTGCGTGGTGGGGAACGACTGCATTCCGGAAAATTCATCATGCTGAAGTAATAACGTGCGAATACACCTGTGATTACAGCATTGCCTTTTCAATACACGCTCACGCACGCAGTCCGGATGCCGCTTCGTCAAACGTATTGTACTCGGGGAGCCTTTCAATACACGCTCACGCACGCATTCCGGATAGTACTTTGTCTTATCGCAATCGTGGTGTTTTTTCATCAAGCGCAAATTTCCGTTGCTCAACCGAGACTACTTTGGGAAGCGCGCTACAACGGCACTGCTGATGGAGACGACTTCGGTCGCGCAATGAGCGTCGATGCGGAGGGGAATGTCTACATGGCGGGATCCGCAATGAATGCCGGTACGGGGCGCGACTTCACTGTTGTCAAGTACAATTCTTTCGGTCAATTTGTCTGGTCAGTATCCTACGATGCATCGTTGAATGAAGACGACTGGGCGCATGCGTTAGTCATGGATACTCGTGGGTTCATCTACGCAACCGGTTTCTGTCAGACGAAGGATGAAGGGAAGAATTTTCTCACGATGAAGTGCAATCGTGAGGGTGATGTTCTTTGGGTACGGGAGTACAACGGACCCGCTGGAGGGAATGACGTCGCGGAGCATATCGCCGTGGACGAAGCCGGCAACGTGTTCGTGACCGGGTCGAGCCAAGGGCATGCGTCATCCTCGGATTACATGACACTTATGTACGACTCGGAAGGACAGCTTCAATGGGAAGCGAGATACAATGGTCCCGGAAATGGCGTAGACGAGGCGCGTAGCATAGCTGTCGACCCGAATGGTGGAGTTTGCGTCTCCGGTGGTAGCACCGGCGTGAACGGTGATTATGATATCGCCACCATTAAGTACGATCAATTCGGACAGGTGCAATGGATTGCACGATACGATGGTCCCGGCAACGGGGATGACATTGTGTATTACAAAGGTGCCGTAGTAATTGACGAACAAGCGTGCGTATATGTGGCTGGATACAGCGTGGGTTTGGATTCCTCCATCGATTACGCGACGATAAAATACAATGCCGATGGAGAACTGTTATGGGTTGCGCGATACGCGAATCCAGCAGGGACTGCCGATTACGCGAATACAATTGCTCTTGATCGCGAGGGCAATGTGTATACAAGCGGCGGCAGTGACAATGTCGGCAGCGGTGTCGATTTCCTGACGCTGAAATACTCTCCCGACGGAATCATGTTGTGGAAGGCTGAGTACAATGGTGCTGCAAATGATTGGGATGAAGCATACGCACTGTTGATAGACGATTCACTCAATGTGTATGTGGCAGGAAGAAGCGTCGGAGTCGCATCCTCCGCCGACATGGTCGTCGTGAAATACAATGAACATGGAGAAATGCTTTGGGAAGCCCGCCACGAGCAGGCCAAGGGGTATGATTGGCCCTTCGCGATTTGCAGAGATGCGGAAGGCGACATCTACGTCGGTGGTTATGGCTATGCCTTCTCGAATTCGCCACGTGGCGCGGATTTTCTCATACTCAAGTACACGGAGCGTGCAACGAACAGTTCCAGCTATCCGCTGCCTCGGCCATTCAATCTCGAAGCTCAGTTGCACTACCCGTCCACGTCACCACTAGTTGTTTCATTCACACTGCCTGCGCATGCAAACGTCACCATGAGTATGCATGACCTCACGGGACGCATGTACACTTCGCTTGAATCCGTTGCTGTGGCACCGGGCACGCACGTATGGTACATCGATGTAACGGATTATCCGAGTGGGATATACGTTCTTGTTTTGCGGGCCGGTACTGCACGCGAAAGCGCGAAAATCACAATATTACGGTGAGTATATCCGTATTATTGACGACGCGGGGTATCGACTGTTCGGAGTGTACGCGATGCATGCTGGGTGTCAGGCATCGACGTTTGTGATGTTCGATTCCTCCTGGCGGCGATACAATCCCCGGCTCTCGATGAAAACCTTCACGGCCCATGGTACGAGATACTGAATCGAATGGCCTTCGCACACTCGGCGACGAATGTCCGTGGAACTTATGTCGAGCAAAGGCATGGAAAAACGGCACGCCACATCCGAATACGCATGCTGGACGGTGCTCGAGTGTCCCGGACGTTCAGCCACGCAGAGCGTGACCATGGAAAGTATGTCGTCCGGGTTCTTCCACAAGTGGAATTCCTCGAATGTATCCGCACCCAACAGCAAGTGCAACCTCGCACCGGAGTAAGCGTCCTTCAAATACCGGAGCGTATCGACGGTGTACGAGGTTTCCTCGCGCAACGCTTCCCAGGACTCCGCCCGAAATCGCGTGTTGTCCGATACAGCCAGTTGCACCATCTCGCACCGGTCATTCGCGGCTGCCAGAGAGACGAGTGATTTGAATGGCGATGCGTACGCGGGAACGAACAGTACCGCATCGAGCTTCAAGGCGTCTAAAGCACTTTGCGCCAGTACGAGATGACCGATATGAGGCGGATTGAAACTTCCACCGAAAACACCGATGTTCATGCTCTTCTCCTGTAATCGTGCAGTTCCTTCGATCTCGATGTGCTCCTCATCGTACGCAATAGCTCCCGTGCAGTGTCAGTGTCGATATGGCCCGAGATTGTTCCAAGCAGACATCTTGCCGTCAGGTACGCTTTCAGCAAAAAAAACGTCGTTGCTCCGTTGAAGCGGGCGTAGTATCGTAATTGTCCCCCCCGGTATGCTGCGTTGATAGTAGGATCGGACATCGGGTCCGATGCCCCGCCAACATGCACGAGCTGCGCTTCAGGCCGGTATAGAATGCGCCATCCCGCTAATCGCAGTCGCTTGCAGAAATCCACATCCTCGAAGTAAAAGAAATACTGTTCGTCGAAGCCGCCCACACGCTCCCAAGCCTCGCGTTTTACCATCATCGCAGCGCCCGTGATCCAGTCGACTTCCCTTGCTGTTCGCGATTGTTTCTCCCGAGCGTCAAATGCCGATCCGCCACCAATGCTGCTTTCGCGTTGCCGCCGTCTTTCGAGAAATTCGCTCCGCAGCGTGGGATGATCGCCCCACGACAATTGGAAACGCCCATCCGGGAAATGCAGTCGTGGTCCCGCTGCTCCTGCCCCTGAATCGTGTTGCAGTGCATGTATCAGCGGTGTGACGGCATTCTGTAGCATGTCGATATCGTTGTTGAGCACGAAGAAGAAACGTCCTCTGGCTAGCTTGGCACCGGCGTTACACGCTGCTGCATAACCGCGATTCTCGGAAAGCCTGAGCACGAGGGCGTAATCGAAAGCAGTAAAACCCTCCGGCGAGGCGTTGTCGACCACTATGCAATCGCGGCTGAACACCGAATCGAGCTTCATGAATTGTTCAACGACATTACGCGTCATGTTTGCATCGCCGTAGTGAATGACGATGGCTGAAAGATCCGTGGACATTCGAGTCTACTCCAAGTGTGAGCGAATACGCGTCATGCAGATATCCCGACCGAGAATTTCAGCGACGATACTTAAGTCAGGTCCGTGAGCCCGACCCGTGAGCGCGATACGCAGTGGCATGTACAGGCGCTTGCCCTTCACCTCCGTGTCATGCTGTATCGTTTGAATAAGCGCCTTGATGTGATCGGCTTTCCACGGAGAAATTCCGGGAGCGAGTTCCACGAAACGGTGCAATACGGACTTGGCGCCGCCGTCGAAATCGTATGCGCGTGCTTCATCGTCGTTCACTTCGGATACTTCCAGCAGAAGTTCGTGCAGTAGGGGGACGATGTCCGAAGGCAGTGTGAGTCGATTCGCAAGCAATGAGACGATGGATTGCAAACGCTCTCTGTCGAGAACATCTACACCGGCGGCTCGCAAATGCGGAATGCACAACTCGACGAGTTCCTCGGGCGCTAATGCACGCAGGTACTGGCCGTTGAACCAGCGCAGTTTGTTGATATCGAATACTGCCCCGGTCTTGCTCACTCGCTCGATGTTGAACTCCCGTTCCAATTCCGACAGTGAGAACATCTCGCGGTCGTCGCCCGGACTCCAGCCCAGCAACGCGACGTAATTGATCAGAGCTTCAGGTAAGAACCCCTTTTCGCGAAAGTCTTCAACAGCGACGTCGCCTTGCCGTTTGCTGAGTTTGCTCCTGTCTTCGTTGAGCAGCAACGGCAAATGAGCGAAGCTTGGTGGCGTCCATCCGAAGCAATTGTAGAGAAATACGTGCTTGGCAGTGGAAGGCAACCACTCCTCACCCCGGATCACATGCGAGATGCACATGTGATGATCGTCCACGACGTTTGCGAGATGATAGGTGGGGAAGCCGTCCGACTTCAGCAGAACCTGATCGTCGATGACATCGAAATGAAAGGAGACATCGCCTCGAATGATATCTTTGAAATGCGCTTGACCCGCGAGAGGGATTTTCAACCGTATGGTGAACGGAAGATTCATGCGCAGTTTTTCTTGTACTTCGTCCTCCGAAAGCGTTCTGCATGTGCGTTCGTACGCAGCTTCCTTGCTTTCACGCGTTTGTCTCTCGCGTGATGCTGCAAGTTCCTGGGGCGTGCAGAAGCACCGGTACGCCTTCCCTTCGTCGAGCAGGCGCATCGCGTGTGTGCGATACAGCTCGGTGCGTTCGGATTGTATGTACGGTCCGGCCTGCCCGCCGATTCCGGGGCCTTCATCGAAACGCAAGCCGGCCCAGTGCAGCGCTTGTATCAAGCGTTCCGTTGCACCTTCCACGTGACGGGAGCGGTCGGTGTCTTCGATTCGCAGAACGGCGACGCCAATGTTGCGGCGTGCGAAAAGGTAATTGTACAATGCCGTTCTCAGGCCTCCGACGTGAAGGTAGCCGGTGGGACTTGGGGCAAAGCGGACTCTGATCGTATTCGTCATGTGCTTGTGCGATGTTCTGTTATAGTGAAATAGCAATATACATGTTGAAGGGAGTTGGGGACAACCCGAAATCACCGGCCGTGCAGTACGCGTATGCATTTCGATTGAGACAATGAGTGTACGTTCATCCGCACAGTTCTTGACATTCGACTTCCGACATGCCTATTTTGAAACAAATCGGTGAAATCCCGTACAAATCCGGGTGGACCGGAAACGACGTGACGACGTAGAACGCTGGAGCAGATATCATGAACTTTGAATTCACGCAGGATCATATCGCACGGATTGCCACGATACTTGGCGTAGAAGCGAAACATTACGGCAATCATTATCGATACGAGCTTCGCGGTGGTGTGGATGCGGAACGCAAGTTGTCGCTCGAGGTGTACCCTCGTATACCGATAGGTGATATGGAGGGTGTGCTTGTGAGTGTGTTCACGCCGAACTCCAACTTGCAACTACAGCATTGTTCCGGTATTGTCATCAGTGAACTGATGGGTGAAGTCACGTTCTTCGCCGAATCCGGAGGTAAAATTTCGGGGTTGATTGTTGAACGCGAAGGCGGCTGTTCGATGTATTCCAATGTTGATCGAGGCCTGCTCTCCGGAGATTTCACGAAACTTGGTCCTGAAGTCATGCTGTCGGGTATAGCACTGTCATTGACTGAACTTACACTGTCCGAAGACGATGGCGACGACGACTCGAGCAACATCCCTGAAGCATGAGGTAGTGGTGACGTTCCGCTCGCGACTGGGTCCCTTGGGGGCCGAGGTGTTTCGCGACGCTGCTACTGTTGTACTGAAGGGCGAGCGGGTGGCCGAGGCTCATGTTTCCATCGTCATCGTTTCCGACGGTGACATTCACGAGATCAATCGAAACTGGCTCGGGCATGATTATCCGACGGACGTCATTACTTTTCCACTCGAGACCGACCCCCTGGAAGCCGAACTGATCATCAGCGCCGATGCGGTCCGGAAACAGGCGAAGGAGTATAGTGTGAATGTGCGAGAGGAATGCAGCCGACTTGTGATACATGGAATTCTCCACCTGCTTGGCTACGATGACAGAGGTCGAAACGCACGAAAACGCATGCAAAAAGCCGAGGATGCATATCTTGCCAAATGCATGCGAATACACGGTACGCATAGATGACTTGACATTTGGAAGTCGAAATTCTACCTTTCGCGTACAGTGTTCTCGCTCATTATCAAGCGTGAAAAGAAAATGCAGGAACGTATAGTAGAAATAATCGTCTATCTCATCCATGAAATGCAGGCCGACAAGCGTCTCGGCGAAATTGATCTCAGGGTGTTATCGGATAGGGGATACACGCAGAACGAAATCAGCACGGCATTCAGTTGGCTGTTCGACAAAATCCATCTGGGCGATAATATTCTTTCAGATCGCCGGCGGCGTCTCCCGCACTCGTATCGCGTTCTTCACGATGCGGAGCGTGCCATTATTTCGCCGGAAGCCTACGGCTATCTCCTTGAGCTGCGGGAATTGGGGCTGCTTGACGATATGGACATAGAATTGGCGATTGACAGAGTCATGATGGCGGGTTTCGGGACTGTCGGAATCGTGGAAATGAAGTCCGTGATCGCATCCGTCATTTTCGACTATGACGATTCCAATCGCATCGGGAGCAGACTCATGCTGAACAGCAAAGATACCATTCACTAACGCAAGCCGGACGCCCGGCTCGTGCATGCCTACGCGAGTTGTCCGCGTCATTTCCGTATCATTCGTCATCCATCATCAGGTGTTATGTCAAAATCGTTGATCATTGTTGAATCGCCGTCCAAGGCGAAGACTATCAATAAATATCTGGGAAAAAACTTCATCGTCGAGGCATCGGTCGGCCACATCAAGAACCTGCCTTCAAAAGAGATCGGCGTCGATACGGAAAACGGTTTCGAGCCAACCTACGTGACTATTCGAGGGAAAGCGAACATAATAAAGGATTTGCGCAAGCGTGCTCAGGCTGCCGATGCCGTGTACATAGCAACAGACCCCGATAGGGAAGGCGAAGCCATCGCGCATCACATAGCCGTAGAACTCGAAAAGCAACTCAAGGGGAAAAATCTTTACCGTGTTCTTTTCAACGAAATCACGAAGAACGGCATTCGGAACGCCATGGCTCATCCCCGACGCATAGACGAACGCATGGTCAAGGCTCAGCAAGCCCGTCGCGTGATGGACCGTCTCGTCGGGTACAAGGTGAGTCCGTTCCTATGGAAAACCATTTACAAGGGGCTCTCCGCAGGCCGCGTCCAATCCGTCGCACTCAGACTGGTCTGCGAGAGGGAAGATGCGATCGCGAAATTCGTCATCGAGGAGTATTGGACAATCACCGGTGAATTCGCGAAGCCAGGCGATGGCGAGATTCATGGGAAGCTCGTGAAAATCGATGGAAAAGAGCCCGTCATTCTCGATGCCACTGCCGCCGACGAGCTAATCGAACGTCTTCAAGCGGAGAAATATTCCATTTCAGGCATACAGAGTCGTGAAATCAGCCGATCACCATCGCCTCCCTTCATTACCAGTTCCCTGCAACAGGAGGCGAGTAATAGACTGCGTTTCAGCACGAAGCGCACGATGGTGGTTGCCCAGCAGTTGTACGAAGGTGTCGAACTCGGTCCGGATGGCTTGGTGGGTTTGATCACCTACATGCGTACGGATTCCACGCGCATCGGAGATGAAGCGCTGAACTCCGTTCGTGAACATATCGCTGCACAGTATGGAAAGGAATTTCTGCCTGAATCGCCGCGTACATTCAAAGTGAAATCGAATGCACAGGACGCGCACGAAGCAATTCGCCCTACTATCATGGAAAACACTCCGCAGCGTGTCAAACCGTATCTTACCCCAGAACAGTACGCTCTGTACGAGTTGATATGGAAGCGTTTCGTGGCAAGCCAGATGGCGTCAGCGAGAATGCTCCAGACCACCGTGAACATCGAGGGCGGGCCGTTCGAGTTCAAAGCTGTGGGGTCTATCTATTTGTTTCGCGGTTTTCTGCAGGTCTATGACGATTATGCCGCTGACCAGTCTGCTGAAATCAACGAGGAGGAGTCCGTTATCCCAGAAGGATTAGTCGCAAGGGATGCGTTGAATGCGACACGCTTCGACCCGAATCAACATTTCACGAAACCTCCTGCACGGTTCAGCGAGAGCAGCTTGGTACGAGAGCTGGAAGCCAATGGCGTGGGTCGACCCAGCACCTACGCACTGATAGTCAGCACTATACAGGATCGCGGCTATGTGGAGCAGAAAAACCGTCGCTTCCATGCCACCACACTCGGAATGGATGTGAACCGACTCTTGACAACATATTTCGACTCGCTTTTCAACGTCGATTTCACATCGAAAATGGAAGAAGAACTCGACACGATTGCCGAGGGAAAGGCGACGTATTTGAAAGTCATGCAGGATTTCTACGGTCCATTCGTGCGCTTGCTCAACAGCGTGTCACCCGAGGACGCTCGCCTTCAGGAAGAAACCGACGAAACATGCGAGAAATGCGGGCGCCCCATGATCATTCGTTGGGGACGCAACGGGAAATTCCTCACTTGCAAGGGCTACCCCGAGTGCAAGAATGCCAAGCCGTTGCCTGGGGAAGCGGAAAAGATGATACTCGACGAAACCTGCCCTTCGTGTGGCAAACAGCTCGCTATCAAGCAAAGCAGATACGGGAAATTCATCGGTTGCCGGAATTACCCCGAGTGCAGGTATACGCGTCCCATCACGCTCGGTTTTGCTTGTCCCAAGTGTACAAGTGGTGAGGTGGTGGAACGTACCACGAAATCCAAACGCACCTTCTATGGTTGCACCAGGTATCCGGAATGCGATTTCACTTCCTGGGATCGTCCGGTCCCAAGTGTTTGCCCTTCGTGTAAAAATCCGTATCTTTTAGCTAAGTACAATCAGAAGAAAGGCGAATTTCTGAAGTGTCCGGCGTGCAAAGAAGAATTCACGAAGGACCTTGATCCGTTCGACCCCATGCAAATAGCCTTGTAACGGGAAGCACATGCTCGACGCGATACATCGATTCCGTGAATATCTCGTAGTGGAGAGAAATGTATCTCCGCACACCGTAACGGCATACACCCGGGACATGGAGCAGTTCCATTCTTGGCTGGCAGCATTGACGGAAAACGCTGAAGTCGATCTCGACGCGATTGATCGACTGACGGTACGCATGTACCTTGGCGAGTTGATGAAACGGAATTTGACAAAGCGGTCGATAAGCAGGAAACTCTCCGCCATGCGAGTGTTTTTCAATTTCGCAGTCTCGCGATCACTTGCCCTTCGTGATCCGACCGTGGAACTGCGTACACCGGGGATAGAAAAACGACTGCCCTCCTTCGTCACCGAGGAAGCGCTGGATGCAATGTTCCAGCTTCCGGACACGGGGAGCTTGCGCGGAGCGAGGGATGCTGCGATACTTGAGTTGTTTTACAGTACAGGGATTCGGGTGAGTGAACTTGTTTCCCTGAACACGCACGATATTGCCGAGACCAGTGGTACGATACGCGTACTCGGCAAACGTCGTAAGGAACGTATCGTTCCGATCGGTCAACCGGCGCTTGCCGCTCTGCGACGGTATCTCTCGATGCGGGATGCCACACTCGGCGAGGCCGAGTCGCGGTCGGTTTTCGTCAACAATGCAGGACGACGGCTCACAAGTCGGTCCGTCTACTCTATCGTCAACCATTACCTCAGGGCGACGTCACAACAGGTACAATGTTCTCCGCATGTTCTGCGGCATTCTTTCGCCACCCATTTGTTGAATCACGGTGCCGATTTGCAGGCCGTGCGGGAACTCCTGGGCCACGAAAGCCTGTCGACGACGCAGATCTATGCCCATGTAAGCATGGATCACCTGAAACGCGAATACGCAAAGGCGCATCCGCGGGCGTAATTTTCCTCACACCTTATAAATGGAGCGTGCAATGAACGTACAATTCACCGCGCGGCACTTCAAAGCACACGAAGGCCTCAAGCACTACGCCCTGTCCCAGGTGTCTACGCTCAAGAAGTACTACGACGGCATCGTCAACGGCAATGTCATTCTGCGATTCGAGAAGAGCAGGGACTCGATCAAGATCGCGGAAATCAATCTCGCCGTTCACGGAACCAATCTCGTCGCAATAGAAAAATCGGAGGACTTCTATAAATCCATCGACAACGCGGTGGAGAAATTGGAACGACAGTTGTTGAAATACAAAGGCAAGCGCCGTGGTCTATGATTGACTCATGCTTGCGCGAACCGTATTTTATGGGCGGACCGTCTCCGCCCATTTTTTTTTGTGTTACACCATGCCCTCACCCAATGATCCCCTGAAAAATCTCAACGTCATGTTGAAGGAGAGCATTCCTGTCCGGGAGTTTTTCGAATTCAACGAGCTTCGAATCAAGTTGACATCGCTGAACGGTCTCGAACAAAGCGAGCGAGCGATCGTGGAGAAGAATCTCCACAGGCCCGGACTGGCCTTGGCAGGGTATGTCGATCTGTTCACATACCACCGCGTGCAGGTATTCGGCAACACGGAATTGAATTATCTGAAATCACTGTCGAAGGAGAAGCGTGTAGCATCGTTCATACAGTTGCTGGAATTCAACATTCCGTGCATCGTCGTCACCAACGGTCTGCAGCTCGAACCTGAATTGCTGGACATTGCTACGGAACGAGGAGTGCCGGTGTTTTCAACACGCTTCGAAACCACCAGGGCGTATTACTTCATGAGCGATTTCCTCGACGATCAGTTTTCGCCGCACACTGTCATTCATGGTGCATTCGTGGATGTGTACGGTGTTGGTGTTCTGATCATCGGTCGGTCGGGCATAGGAAAGAGCGAGATCGCTCTCGACTTGGTTGAACGCGGTCACCGCATTGTCGCCGACGACGTCGTTGTTGTGACGCAGAAGGGCGAGGGGATTCTCATAGGGTCCGGCACGGATTTGGTGAAACATTTCATGGAAATCCGCGGCCTTGGTCTGATAGACATCCGAGCAATTTTCGGAATTCGAGCCATTCGTTTTCAGAAGCGGCTTGAAATCGTCGTACAGCTCGAGGAATGGAATGACACACAGGAATACGAGCGTACGGGACTAGACAAACCCGAAGTGGAGATAATGAGCGTGTCCATCCCGCACATTCTGTTGCCGATTTTCCCCGGAAAAAACGTGACCGTGATAATAGAAGTTATCGCGTTGAACTATCTCCTCCAGCATTATGGGTACAACTCCGCCATGGAATTTTCGAAACGTCTCAAGGACCGGCTCGATGAAAAGGCCAGAAATGAGCCTGGAAAGCGTGTGATCGACTGGTTCGAACATGATTTCGAATAGTCCAGTTGACTTTCACAGCACTTTTATGTTCATTTCCGTATGACTCATCCGCACATTCCAAAGGTGTATGAGTCGGTGTACTACAGCACACAATCATCAGAGACGGAGGTGCCATGTCTCCACGGTTTCTAATCTTTGCAATCGCTTGCTGCATACTTCTTGTATCCTGCGGGAAAGGTCCTGGAAAAAAAGATCCGATGAGTGAAACCGCGGTGGTCGCATTGTCCGGCGACGCGGATAATTTGAATCCCGTCGTTTCAAATTCGACAACGGCATCGGAAATATGGGCAAACATCTACCCAACGATGTTCGATGTCTCGTTCGATCTTCGGGAAGGAAAGCTCAAATTCAATCCCGGACTTGTCCAATCATGGTCGTTCGAAAATCAGGGCAGGGATGTCGTACTGATTTTGCGCAAAGGTGTCCGGTGGGAGGACGGGATGCCAGTTACTACCGAGGATGTGAAGTTCAGCTATGAACTCTACGGTGATACGGAAGTTGCCAGCCCCAGGCGCAACTACGTTGAAAGCATGATTTTCACCAACAACAAATTCGATGTCGATAAGAGCATCAAAATTATCGACGACACGACAATGGTATTCCATTTCGCGAAAACCTATCCGCTGCAACTTTTCCATTTGAATCTGCCGCCGGTACCGAAGCATGTTTTCCGCAATGCCGATCGTCGTACGCTCCGGACCAATCCGGCGAACGACCGCCCCATTGGTGCGGGTCCATTCAAACTCGAACAATGGGTTCGTCAGCAGCAGGTCGTTCTGAGTCGAAATTCCAAAAGCGTACTGCCGTCACCAGCGAAGCTCGAGCGTACGGTATTCAGGGTGATCACGGAACCGACGACGCGTTTGACGGAATTGAAAAAGGGAACGGTGGACTTGATGCAACCCATCTATCCGGACGATGTCGAGGATTTACAGACAAACAACCCCGATATCAAGCTTGTAACTTTGCCTCCGCGTGCATACGATTACATCGGTTGGATGAATATCGACACCGAGGAGTATCACAGGAGCAACAAGAGAATCATCAGGCCGCATCCATTGTTCGGCGATCGTCGCGTTCGGCAGGCGTTGACGTACGCCATCGACCGTCGCGCCATTCTTCGTGAAAAACTCAAGGCGTATGGCGAGCTTGCAGTGACCGACTTCTCGCCGATTTTCCGTTGGGCTATCAACAAGGGGCTGGTTCCCTATCCTTACGATCCCGAGAAGGCACGTCAGTTGCTTCGTTCCGCAGGCTGGACTGACAGCGACGGTGACGGGATACTGGACAAAGCGGGCAGGAATTTCGAGTTCACACTGTACTACAATGTGAGCAACAAACGTCGCGAGTACGTTGCAACCGTCGTTCAGGAGAATCTGAAACATGTGGGTATTCGCGTCAATGTTCAAGCCGTCGAGAACACCGTACTGTTCCAGAACATAGATGAGAAACGCTACGATGCGTTTATCGGCGGTTTCTCGGTTGGTCTTGCCATCGACCCCTCCGATCGTTGGGGGGATGTGAGCAGTTCGTTCAACACCGTCGGTTTTCAAAACACTCGCGTCGGCGAACTTCTTAAACTCGGTCTCCATGCGCGTGATGAACGCGATGCTGGACCATTCTGGATGGAAATTCAGTCGATTATCCACCAGGAACAGCCATGTACGTTTCTCTATTGGATAAAGGATATCGTCGGCGTCAATCGCCGCTTGAAGAATACGAACATCAACACCCTCGGTGTAACCGACGACATGCACGAATGGTACATCGGCGACCCTCGCGCCGCCATGTCGCCGTAATCGGAACCGATACACCGCGGCGCTGATCGGGGTACGACGTGCTCAGATATGTCCTTCGCCGTGTAATGTCAGCGGTCCCGTTACTTTTCGGGCTGCTGACATTCACGTTTTTCATCATCCATCTTACGCCGGGAGACCCGGTGTTGCTCTATATCAGCGGCGATATCGATCCCCAGTACGCCGCGAATCTACGAGCGACACTCGGCTTAAACGATCCTCTTCCCATTCAGTATGTGAAGTGGTTGAAAAGCATGCTGGTCGGTGATATGGGTGTGTCTTTCAGCATGCACGACGAGGTCGTGAACATACTCGCACGTACAATTCCCAACACCTTGATCCTCACCACCAGTGCGCTTATCGTCAACTTCGCCATCGGTATCGCATTGGGAATGGCGGCGGCATTGCGCCGGGGGAAGACGACGGACTACATCATGAATGTCGTCGCGCTGTTCATTTATTCCATGCCGGAATTCTGGTTGGGGTTAATGCTTATTCTCGGTGTTTCGCTGCATCTGGATTGGCTCCCCGCTTCCGGCATGCATTCGCCACTGGCATTGTATCTGCCGCCGTTCGAGTACTTTCTGGATTTGCTCGAACATATGATTCTTCCGGTGTTCGTGCTCGGTGTTGCATCGGCGGCAGCTACGGGTCGCTACATGCGCGGAAGTCTTCTGGAAGTGTTGGGACAGGATTACATTCGTACGGCGCGTGCCAAGGGGTTGAGCGAGACGATAGTGATAGGCAAACATGCCATGCGCAATGCTCTAATCCCCATCATTACATTGTTTGGATTGTCATTGCCCTTTCTGCTCGGAGGTGCAGTGATTGTCGAGACGGTGTTCAGTTGGCCGGGCATGGGGAAGCTCACTATTGATGCGATATTCGCACGTGATTATCCGGTAATAATCGCGTGTACATTGGTGTCGGGCGTCATGGTTATTATCGGCAATCTGCTGGCCGACATCTTGTATGCTATCGTCGATCCGAGAATTCGATATGTCTGAGAGCACACGATTATCCTCCAGAATATCCGCTTTTGCATTGGCGCATATTCCCGGAAGCTGGCACTTCCAGCGCGGGCGTCGGGTATTCGGATCCCTGCTCATGGCTTAAGCGCTGTTCTTTCCTCTGCTCGCACTGCTGCAATTGGACGTGTTCATCAGAGGATTCGAGTCATTGTTTCTGACACTATTCCTGTTTCTCTTCGACGACTTGAGCAACGGTTTACTCTTTCGAGGCGAAGTTATCGAGTACTGGATAGCGTCGAGCATGCTGCTCCTAACGCCAGTCATGCTGTGGCGTCTTCATCGACGCTTCATACTGAAAATGACCAGAGACGGGAGCGAGCGCGAGGAGAGCCAATGGACAATAGCCTGGAAGGAATTTCAGAAGAATCGCGTTGCGCTGACGGCCTTGCTGCTTATCGTACTCATGTACACCGTCGCATTTCTCTGTCCAGTGCTTGCACCGTTCAATCCGAATGTGTTTCAGGACGGAGTGGTGACGCAATTGCGACCACCGTTATCTTCGGTTACGGTGCTCAACCTGCGGGATCATCGCATTTCGCCGATGCGTCTCTCCGTGGAGCAGATCAGGAGCAAATATCCGACTCTCCTGCGTGCACTCGTGGGCGTCAATCACAATTTGACCGACGAAGGATTCAGCCGACAGCGAGCCGTAGACGCGTTTCGAGTGGAAGCAGCCGATGTCATGGCGACCGAGGGAGATGAATTGCTCGTCATTCCCATCTCGTCGCTCGCCGGGGCCCATCCCGAGGAGTTCGCCAGTACTAGGTTTCATCTGTTCGGAACGGACAGTTACGGACGTGATTTGTTGAGCCGTGTTATCTATGGTTCTCGCATATCGCTCTCCCTGGGTTTCATTGCTGTGCTGCTGTCCGTCGGTCTTGGCACCTTCGTCGGCCTGAGTGCCGGATATTTTGGTCGTTTGACAGATGGTATGCTGATGCGCTTCGTGGATGTACTCCTCGCATTCCCCACGTTGTTTCTCATTCTTATAATAATAGCCGCATTTGAAAAAATCGCGGTCCCACGCATCATTCTCATCGTCGTAGTCCTAGGTCTAACGTCTTGGATGGGTATAGCACGACTTGTACGTGCCGAGGTGCTTTCGCTCAAGGAACGCGAATTCATTATTGCGGCACGAGCACTGGGGTTGGGGCATTTACGTATACTCTTGCGCCACATTCTTCCGAATGCACTTACGCCCATCATAGTGAATGCGACATTGCGCATCGGCGGCATTATACTTGTGGAAGCGGCGCTCAGTTATCTCAACATCGGTGTGCAACCGCCGACGGCGAGTTGGGGAAACATAATTTTCGAGGGAAAGGATTTCATGTCGCAGGCATGGTGGATCAGCACCTTGCCGGGCATTGCCATCGTACTCGTCGTCGTTTGTTTCAACCTTGTGGGAGACGGGCTGCGCGATGCCTTCGATCCCATGCTTTCAGTTAAAGGAAAAGTCTGACAGGAGTTGCTATGACGCATGTGGAACAACATGAATTGATCACCGAATTGCGTGATCATGAAAGAAAGATGACTCGTGATGAACAGGAAATATTCGCGATGTTCAAGAAGCGACACAAGGACGACGAGGAGCTTGATGCTATTTCGCGTCGCAAACTCGTGGAGATGCATAAGAAATACGTCATCAAATCGCGTCCGAAAGTCAATCCTCTGGATGCGCTGTTCGGTCCGAAGAAGGCCGAAGAATGAGCACCAACACGCAGTCCCACCACAATGTGGGTGGCCCGCCACTGAAGTGGAGTGCTACTACTATGTCGTCGCTTCGGGATTCTGGCGTGGGACGATGGGAGGGGTGGGGCCGGAACATGTGCCGGGGATATCTGCCAAGGGTATGTGGGTGGCCCGCCACTGAAGTGGAGGGCTGCTACTATGTCGTCCCTTCGGGACTCTGGGTGGCCCGCCACTGTGTGGGTGGTCCCTCCACTGAAGTGGAGGGTTACTACTATGTCGTCCCTTCGGGATTCTGGCGTGGGACGATGGGTAGGGGTGGGGCCGGAACATCTGCCGGGGATATGTGCCAAGGGTATGTGGGTGGTCCGCCACAGAAGTGGAGGGCTGCTACTATGTCGTCCCTTCGGGACTCTGGCGTAGGAAGGTGGGTTTACGGTACGTGCAAGCACTATGCGTACGAGCACGGGACGAAGACTATCACTGGGAGAAGGGATATTGGATGTGTCGTATCTACAGAGTTGATTCTCCGAATCCCGATGCGTACTTTGTGATACGTGTTCCGGAATCGCTGCATTGATTCGACCGGGGAACACAGTACAAGTATACTAGCACAAGGAGAAACACATGTCCGCAATCAACAAACATCTGAAAGAAGCCTTTTCTGGTGAGAGCCAAGCCAATCAGAAATACCTCGCATTCGCGAAGAAAGCCGAGCGTGAGGGGTTCTCGAATGTTGCGAAGCTTTTTCGCACAACGGCTGAAGCGGAACGTATTCACGCCGTAGGACATCTGTCGGCGCTGGATGCAATAGGAAGCACTGCCGACAATCTCAAAAGCGCAATAGATGGCGAGACCTACGAGTACACGGAAATGTATCCGCCAATGCTCGCCGACGCCGAAGCGGTATCGCACAAGGCCAGGACTATGTTCGGCTACGCTGTTGAAGCCGAAGAAGTACACGCCAGATTGTACGCACTTGCACTGCAAGCGGTGGAGCAAGGCAAGGACTTGGACGTGACGGATTTCTACCTCTGTCCAGTATGTGGTCATATAGAATTCGCCGCTCCACCGGCTGAATGCCCGATATGTGGTCTTCGAGGTGAGAAATTCGTGACTTTCTGATTGATCCGGGGCTGTGCGCGGATATAGGGTGCTGTGCGCTGATATAGGGTGCGGTGCACGCACCGCTAGGGTGCTGTGCGCTGATATAGGGTGCGGTGCACGCACCGCTAGGGTGCTGTGCGCTGATATAGGGTGCGGTGCGGTGCATGCACCGCACCTACCTTTCATGTTTGTAATCAATTCGTAATGCTTCTGTAAT
>Ga0114946_10000340_pt1 | contig 30207 bp, 37 predicted proteins | sample WalLakDeSediment_FD_88676 | JGI IMG/M metagenome (GOLD analysis project Ga0114946, IMG submission 88676) | Lake sediment microbial communities from Walker lake, Nevada to study Microbial Dark Matter (Phase II) - Walker Lake 11/02/13 Deep Sediment | ecosystem: Environmental > Aquatic >... | reverse complement strand
TAGGCGTTCGGGCGGCGGGAACAACGCAGGCGGCGCAGGCGCACCGGGTGCCATTGAGCTAGAGTATGAGGTTGAGCCGGAGCCGGACGAATATCCAGCAGATACCCGGCGCAGGCTGGTCCAAGACCAGACCTACACGGCAGACACCAGGCGCACAATCCTCTACGCAGACCATGTAGAGCTGGAGTGGCGAGAGGGTAGCGAAGGCACATGGACCTTCTTGGCGCGGGTGTACGATGACGACCCTGACCCGGACACCTATGATAATGCGGGGCCGTTCAGCGGTGGCGTGACCTACTACTACCGGGGCCGCCACTACGAATCGGGCGCGTATGGGGATTGGTCGGAGGTCGTGTCCGTTGCCCACGTGGAGGAGGAGGACACCTATCCAGCCGACACCAGCCGGGTGCTGACCCAGGCGCAGAGCTATGCCGGGGATGTGCTGCGGGAGCTGACGCAGGACCAGGCGAGCGCGGGGGACACGCTCCGCGCGCTGGCACAGAGCCAGGCGAGCGCGGGGGACGCGCTTCGGGTTTTGGTGCAGGACCAGAGCAGCCTCAGCGACGCGGTCCGGGAGCTGATGCAAGACCAGAGCGGCTTCGGTGACTCGGTTCGGAGGCTGACGCAGGACCAAAGCATCCCCGGCGACGTGCTCCGGCGGCTGGCTCAAGCCCAAGCGCACGTGGGGGACGCGCTTCGTACGTTGACCCAGGACCAGGCGCACCTAGCTGACGCGGTCCGTGCTTTGGCGCAGGACCAGCAGGGCGCGGGGGATGCGGTCCGGGCGCTGGCGCAAGACCAGAGCCAAGTAGCCGACGCGCTCCGCGCCGTGGTTGAAACGCAGAGCCACGGCGCCGACGCAGTCCGGCAGCTAGCGGGGGACGTCCTACACAGGGCAGACACACTCCGCGCCTTGGCGCAGTCGCAGGAGCACGAGGCAGATACGCTCCGCGCATTGATACAAGACCAAAGCCAGACCGCCGACGCACTTAGGCGGCTAACGGCCAACCAGGTTCTTGCTGTTGACACGCTCCGGGTTCTCATTGAGGTGGTCCTGGACACGTACCGAGCGGACACGCTCCGGGTTCTGAAGCAAGACCAGGAGCACGCAGCGGACGCGGTTAGGGCGTTGGCAGCCACCATGGTGCACACGGTAGACGCTGTCCGGCGCGTGGTCGAGGACATGGTGTTGGGGGCCGACTCCCTCAGGCGCGTGGAGGCTGATGCGGTCTACGGGGCCGATGCGCTCCGGTTCTTGGTTGCCGACGAGCTATACAGAGCGGACACGCTCCGGGAGCTGGGGTTGGTTGATGTCTTCGTGGCCGACGCGCTGCGGCGGTTGGTTGCTGACCAAGACACCAGCGCCGACACGGAGCGGCGCCAGGTGGTGGACCTGACCTACGAGGCCGACGCGCTGCGCCGCGTGGTCGAGGCGGTGGCGTACGGGGCCGACACGGTCCGGGTCTTGTGGGCAGATAGTGTGTTTGCCGCGGACACGCTCCGGCGGTTAACCGAAGCAAGCCACTGGACCGCGGACACGCTCCGGCGCCTGGCCGAGGCGGGGCAGTACGGAGCGGACCTGCTGCGCACGGTGTTGGGGGACCTGGTTTACTCCGCGGACGCACTCCGGCGGGCTGTAGCCGACACCGAGTACCTATCGGACACGCTCCGGCGCCTAGTAAGCGAGTTCGTCTTCCTGCAGTTGGACCTGACGGAGCTACGCGCCGACTTCGCTCTGTTTGACATGGCGCCGCACTTCCTGGCGAACGAGCTGCGCGCGGACTTTATACTGGAGGGGCAGACAATGAGGCATGTCATCAAGGGGGAAAAGAGAAACATCGGCGTCACGGTAAGCCGCCGAGTGACTAGCAGCTACACCATAAGCTCCGGGGCGTACGAGGTCCGGGACAGCGCGGGGGTTGCGGTTGAGAGCGGCGTCACCGAGATAGTGGCTCCTGATGTCTATTTTGTCTTCGACGCTACCAAGGCCATCTACGAAGCGGGCCGGACCTATTACGCGTGGATGACAGTAAACATCGACGGTACTAACAAGGTCCTGAGGCGCCGCGTCCAAGTGGACGTGCTTCCGGGCTGATGCTGGCCGCATTGACGGCGCTGGTGGTGTTCCTGGCCGGGGTGTCGGTCCCGGTCCCGGTTTCGATGCCGCCGCGGGTGGACCATGTCGAGCCGATGGACATAACCGGAGTGGAAGAACCGACGCTGGAGGAGCTGCTGACAGCCGCGGAGGTCCGGCATGGCCTGCCCGACGGCATCCTGCACGCCGTGGCGTGGGTCGAGTCGAGCATGAACCCCGCCGTGGTTGGCGCATTGGGCGAGGTCGGGCTGATGCAGCTCCATCCCAGGTACCATGACACGAGCGGCGGGGTGTCGGGCCAAATCGAAACCGCGGCGGCCTATCTGTCCGGGTTGATTGACCGATTCGGTTGTGTGGACCTGGGGCTGGCCGCTTACAACCAGGGACCCGCCCGCCCGCGCGTGGGCGCGTACGTGCGCAGGGTCCATCTGGCGTGGGACAAAAACCGATAAAAATCGATTGCAAGAAATATATTGACAAGATGCGCCTCGCCATGGTATAATGGAAGTAGGAGAGAGAGAAGAGGGGGCGCACGAAATGACACACACAAAGGACCAGGTCACCAAGCAGGCAAGCATCGAGGCCGGGGCCGTTGGCGCGAAGGCACCGCACGAACCATGCAGGGACTGCAAGTACAACGGACAGTGCAACAGGGACGAGTGCGCGAGCTACTTCCTACAGCTTCGCGCGCAACTGCTGGCGGACTACCCCGAACTCAAGAAGTCGTTCAACAAAACAAAGGACCAGGTCACCAAGCAGGCAATCACCGAGTACCTGATGGGCGAGGTCGAGGCCGTTGGCGCATTCTGGAGAATCGGCATCAACGCCGAAGGCCATCTGGTCCTGACCAACCAGACCAACTGCGTGGTCACGGTCCGGGTGGAAGTCGGAGCCGGGCCGTTCGACGCCACCATCTTGAAGGCAGACAACGCCACAATGAGGTTCCGCAGACGGATACAGGCTCTGGTCGAAGACGGCCTGGACAGCATGATGGACGACGGCCTGAAGGTCGTCGAGGGCCGGGGCTTTTGGATGGTGCAGGGCGCGTGGGGCGCGGTCCCAGTGACCGTCCTCATGGCATAGATAATAGAAGGATAGGAGGCCAAACAGATGAATGGCAAGCAGAGGGAAGTGGCACTGAACACGCGAAACGCGGTGGCCGAGCGGATGGCTCGTTACGACGAGTCGCACGAGGAGGCCATGCGGTGCGTGGCCATGAGCATCTTGGCAGACGCCAAGCACATGGTGAATGACAACCACCCGATTGTGGACGTGCTGAACATGGTGAGCCAGCTCCTGATTGACATGGGGGACGCGGCGTTTGACCACGGCGTGGACGAGGGATACAAGGACATCGCGCGCGAAGTGGCCGAGGCGTACGCCTCTCGGCTTTGGCGTGAGCTAAAGCATCTGGACGAGTACCTGCAGCACCTAGCCACCACCGACTTGGCGAGCGTCAGCACGACCAACCTCCTTCAGGTCGCATTGATGCGCCAGCGGGTTCTGCATATCGCGTTGGCGCCCAAGCAGGGGAAGTAGGCGCCATGGCCAGGTACTTCGTGCAGACGCGGGTGTGTCCCAAGTGCGAGCATACCTGGGACGTGACGATGGTGGAGGAGCTGGGACGGTGTCAGCTAGCGGGCCATGACTCCCTCTGGTACTGTCCCATCTGTCGGACCGAGAGCGTGAGCGAGGACGAGGCATAATCACACTAACAAGGAGGAACAGAGCATGTTGTACTGGGACCAGATAGCGCCAAACAACGGGGCCGCCACCGCGGAAAGCGCCGAGTGGCAGGAAGAGGCCAAGAGGCCGTGTCCGCGGTGTGGGGACAACCCACTGCACCCGGTGAAGGCGTTCAACGCGCTAAGCCGCGTGGACAACAAGACCATGGTGTGCAGCCCGTGCGGGATGGCCGAGGCGATTATAGACTACCTAGCGCCCGGCGCGCTGGCAGCGAGCGGCAAGAGCCGCTGGGCGAGGAAGGCATGAAGAAGCTCCGGGGGGTGCTGGTCGAGTGTGCTGCATTGATTGCGACGGGCTTGGTGGGGTCGGCCCTGGTGGTGTGGGCGTGGAATTGGAGAATGGGGGTCTGGCCACGCTAGGGGAGGAGCTAGACGACATCCGGGCGGCTCTGGGCGCGCAGCTAGACCAGCTAACCCGGCAAGTCGGAGCATATGACCGCGGAGGGCCGGACGCGTTGAGCGTCCCGGCCCTTCGTTCTGTCGGGCTGGTGTGCATGCTGGTGGGGCGCCGCATCCGGCGGGTCACTGGCGGGACTTGACACGACCTAGCGCGCCATGGTATAATCGAGTTAAGAAAGACACACTAGCACAGGAGGGACACCGATGGCCATTAGCGTGCAAATCACAAAGCGCCCGGTGGAGTGCGGCTACTGCGACAGGAAGCTGGAGCCGGGCCAGGAAATCGCTTTTTGGGGCGGGGGTCCGGGGTGCATCTGGTGCGCGGCAGAGGGGCGCACCGCGCGCGCAGTCGAACCAGCGCCCGCAGTCGCACCCGCAGAGGCGCCGCGCGTGGTCGTTGCTCTGGCGCCTTGGCTGGCTAAGAAAAACGGCGTTTTAAATGAGATGGCGGGCGTGGTTACGCGCGAAACGGCCAAAGCCATCTACTTCGAGGGCGAGGGGCTGGCCACGCCAACCACCCGGTGCCGGGCCTGCGGGCGGGCGTTGACCCACCCGGTGTCGGTCCTTTACGGCATCGGGCCAGAGTGCGGCGGCCATTGGCACATAGCGCCTCAGGGGGTTGATGCGGTTGAAGAAATTCGAAAGCGGATTCAGGCCATCCGGTACGCTGGCTGGCTCCCCAAGCGATTCGTGGAGGTGCGGGGCGAGTAAGTGCATCGTCATCTCGAAAGCCAGGCGCTGGCCGGGGCCGGGGGCGGTCCCGGTTTTTATTTATAGGGGGACCACGAAGTGACGAACAAAGACGAATACAGGCATCACTGGGAGAGGCAGCCGGGCGAGCCGCGAGCTGCGTATGATTACTTTCTCATTTACCTGATGATGGGCAGCGCGCGCACCATCCGCAAAGCGGCGGCGCAAGCCGGGGTGACGCTCCGGCGCGCGGTCAAGTACAGCTCCAGGTACAGATGGTCAGACCGCGCGCGCGCGTACGATGACTGGGAGCAGGGCGAAAAGCGGCGGGCGTGGGAAAAGGAGCGCGTCGCCATGTTCCAACGACACGCGGCTCTGGGCATGGACGCCGTCACCAAGATAGCCAGCCGGGTTAAGCTCCTGGACCCGCTGGAGATAGGGACCATCGAGCTGGCTAAGCTCCTGGACGTGTCCGTACGGGTTGAGCGCATGAGCCGGGGTGACCTGGTCACGGGCGGTCAATCCGAAATGAGCGCCATTGACCAGTTCCTTACGCACCTGGAGAGCCGCGAAGCCACACCGCCACCAGACGAGGAGAATCCAGACGCGTGATTTTGGTGCCGTTGAGCAACAAACAGCTATGGTCTTTTCAGCAATCCACCGCCCGCATCTGCATCTGGGACGGGGCGGTCCGTTCTGGAAAGACATTCTCTAGCCTCCTGCGCTGGCTTAAGGCCGTCAAGGAGGCTAAGAGCGGCGAGCTGATGATGGTGGGCAAGACCGAGCGCACTCTCAAGAGGAACATCCTGGACCCCATTCGGGACCTGGTCGGTGAGGAGCGGTTCGACCTGAAGTCCGGAAGCGGCGAGTGCATTTTGTTCGGGAAGGTGGTCTATCTGGCCGGGGCGAACGACGAGCGGGCCGAGGGCAAGATACGCGGATTGACTCTCCGGAAGCTATACGGGGACGAGCTGACCCTCTGGCCGGAGTCGTTCTTCACCATGGCGCTGAGCCGCCTGTCCCTGGATGGCGCGCAGTTAATCGGTACAACCAACCCAGACGGGCCGCATCACTGGCTAAACAAAAAATACCTGGAGCGGGCAGACGAGCTGGACCTGAGGAGGTTCCGGTTTCGGCTAGATGACAACCCGTCCCTGTCCCCGGCGTTCGTTAACGCGCTTAAGCGGGAGTACGTTGGTCTTTGGTACCAGCGATTTGTCCTGGGTCGTTGGGTGCAGGCCGAGGGAGCCATCTACGACATGCTGGACCCGCGGCGCCACGTGGTGGACATCCTGCCCGCCATGAACCGATACTGGGCGGCGATTGACTACGGGACGACCAATCCGTGCGTTTTTTTGTTGTTGGGTGAGGGGAAAGACGGGCGCTTGTACGTAGTGGACGAGTGGCGTTGGGACAGCCGACAGAAGCTGCGACAGATGACAGACACCGAGTACAGCCGGGCGTTTATGCGGTGGATTGGCCAGCATCAGGTGCAACTGCGGCGGGTTTTCATTGACCCAAGCGCCGCATCCTTCCAGGTGCAGCTATGGAGGGACAACGTCCCGCACGTGGTGGACGCCGACAACGAGGTCCTGGGCGGCATCCGGTCCATAGCCACGCTACTGAGCAACGACCTGCTCCGATTCCACCGACGCGCGGAGGCTACGGTGCAGGAGCTGAGCAACTACGTGTGGGACCCTAAAGCACAAGAGCGCGGCGAAGACGCGCCGCTGAAACGAGAAGACCACGGGCCGGACGCGCTGCGGTACGGCATAAACGGACTCCGGCTGCTTTGGTCCCGGTGGTTGACAGCCAAGAAGGGGGCGGCGTGATGTTGGCTTTACCGACAGAAAACATACCCTGGCCACCCGATGCGTGGTCGGACGTGTACAATGAGTACGCGGAGCACGCGGCTTGGTACGGGGGCGACCCCAACCAGCTAGCCAGTGTCTATTCGAGCGCGGTTTTCACTCCAACCGAGCGCGGGCGCTTTTGGGCGCGGCGCGTGGCAGAGGAGCGGCGCACCATGGTGCACGTGCCGCTGGCGGCAGACATCGCGGGGGCCAGCGCGGACCTGCTCTTCTCCGAGCCACCCACCATAGTGATACCAGGTGCCGACGAAGCCAACGCGTCCTCGGACGTCCGGGCTACCCAGGCGCGCCTGGACCAGCTAGTGCAGGACGCTGATGTCTTTTCGAAGTTCCTGGAGGCCGCCGAAGTAGCCGCCGCCATGGGCGGGGTTTTTCTCAAGCCCAACTGGGACACGGAGTTGGCGGGTCACCCGATACTGACACTGGGCCAAGTAGACCAGGCCATTCCGGACTTCCGGTGGGGCATTCTGCGGTCCGTGGTCTTTTGGCGGGTCGTGCTGGAGGATGACCGCGGTGTCGTTTGGCGCCACCTGGAGCGGCATAGCCGCGGGCTGATTGAGCACGCTCTGTATCGGGGGACCGATGACAAAATAGGCAGGCGCGTCCCCATGGCTACGCTACCGGAAACCGCGGACTTGCCCGACACTGTACAAACGGGCATAGACGACCTGCTGGTTAGATACGTACCCAACATGCGACCCAACAGGCGGCGCCGTGGCTCTTCTTTGGGCCAGTCGGACTACGCAGCGTCCGAGGGTCTGTTCGATTCGCTAGACGAGGTCATGTCGTCCTGGATTCGGGACATTCGACTGGGGCAGGGGCGCATCATCGTGCCGGACATGTTCCTGGAGCGCCGCGGTTCTGGGGGTTTTTCTTTCGACATTGACCGGGAGGCGTTTGTGGCGCTGGACATGGACCCGCAGTCTGCTAAGGACGGCGGGCTGACGCTAAGTCAGTTCGAGGTGCGGGCTGAGGAGCATGAGCGGACCATGCTGGCTTTGATTGAGCGCATCGTAAGTGCGGCGGGTTACTCGCCGCAGTCGTTTGGACTTCGCATTGAGGGTCGAGCGGAGTCGGGGACCGCGCTGCGCATCCGGGAGCGAAAGTCACTAACCACCAGGCAGAAGAAAGAGGGATATTTCGTCCGGGCCGCCGAGGAGGTCCTGGAGTTGATGTTGGTCATTGATAAGACCATCTTCAACGGCGGCGCGACTCCCATGCGTCCGAGAGTCGAAATGGCAGACAGTGTCGTGCCGGACCCCAAGGAGGCCGCCGACACGATAGAGATGCTGCACCGCGCGCAGGCGGTTTCGCTTCGGACCAAGATACGCATGGCGCACCCGGAGTGGACCGAAGTGGAAGTCGAAAACGAAGCGCAGGAGCTAGGGAGCGAGTTGGGTATTGGTGACATGCCGAACCCGGAGAGCGTCTTATACGAAGCAGAAGAGGAATAGCGCATGGGGCCTGAGCAGATAGAGCAGATGGGCGCGTGGGTGATGGGGCAGTATGCCCGGTCTGAGGAATATCTGCTTCGGTACTCCGCGCGTCTGGCCAACCAGCGTGGTCTGGAGGCTCTGGACACGAGCCACTGGGCGGTTATGAAGCACCGGGACATCGCGCGGGTGCGCAAAGAGGCTCTGTCTGAGATAGCGAAACTCCAGAAGGTCAACGTCGCAACGGGCAAGGCCGTGGTCGCTTCGTACGGGTCCGGGTACATGGGCGACCTGGGGGCGTTTGCTTCCCTTCGGACGGTGGCCACGCATCCTAGCATGTTTTTTAGGACCAACGCGGAGGCGGCAACCCGGCTGGCCGCCGAAACCATGCGCGTGATGAATGGCACCCACGCCAACATCCTGCGCTCTATGGAGGACGGGTATCGGAGCGTGATAGCCGACACCGTGTTTCATAGTACGGTGGGGACCATGACCCGGAAGCAGGCCATGCAAGCCGCGCTTAACCGATGGGCCGATATGGGCATATCGGGGTTTATGGACAAAGCCGGGCGTCGCTGGGAAATAAGTTCCTATTGTGAAATGGCGTCACGGACGGCCATGGCCAGGGCGCACGTGGAAGGCAAGCTCGCCCGGATAACCGAGAGCGGGCGCAGTCTGGTTATCGTGTCAGACAGTCCAGACGAATGCCCTCTGTGCAGGCCGTGGGAGGGCCGGATTTTGGCCGTGGGGGACTACCACGCGGCGGGTTTGCCCAAGGGGGTGCACGTGGCTGGCACTCTGTCCGAGGCCATAGAGGACGGGCTGTTTCATCCCAACTGCACCCACGACGTCAATCCGTACATAGCCGGACTGACGCTCCCCATGAAGCAGACCCAAAACCCCATGGGCTACCAGGAGCGGCAAAGGCAGCGTGAGCTGGAGCGCAACATCCGGAAGTGGCGCAGGCGCGAGTCCGTAGCCATGACCCCGGAGTCTAAGGCCAGGGCCAGAGCCAAAGCAGACGAGTGGAACGAGCGGAGTGCCAGCTTCCACGAGCAGACCGGGCGGCGCCGCATGTATGACCGCGAACGATACATGACAGGCACACCAGGCACCGGAGGAGCGAATCTGTCCCTACAGCCGCCCGTGACCCCGTCAACTCCCGGCGTGCCGCGGGTGCAAGTCAAGTACCCGATGAAGGGCGTCTACGGGGACAGGGAAAGGCAGCTACTGGATAAGTGGGCCGCCAACCACGGCCTTAGTCCGACAGCGTATCAGAACGAAGTAACCAAGCGCCTGAAGGAAGTCACCGACAAGGCCGATATCATCGTGCGCTACAGGGACGAGGCTACCATCGAGAAGATACTGGACAGCGGGCGCCTGAAAAGCCAGTTCGAAACAGGCACCTCAAGCGGGATAAACAGCCCGGAGATTCGAACCAATGTCGAGCAGAGCCTGTTCGGTGCCGAGAAGAACCTCCCGGCGGCTGACCGTCCCATTTACGGCATGCTATACGACGAGTCGGCTGCCTGGCACGGGCAGGGATACGGCAAAATCATGGTCAAGATAGACCGCGGCGCCGTGGCCAACCGGACCACCGTGACTTTGGGTGATAGCCTAGCCGCGGGGGGCGGCAAAGAGGGGCAGCGGGTAGCCACCGCGCACATGCTGAACAAGCCGGGGGCGTTTGCCTGGGTTGAGGCACACAAAGGATATTATCACGCCGACAACCCATACGGGGACCCGCTGAATTGGTTGAAGGACGCGGCAACAGACGCCACGGAGTCGGGCGTGCCGTTGGGGTTGGACCACCTGACCGGGCAGTACGCGGAGGTTCAAATGCATGGGGGAGTCCCGGTGAGTCTAATCAAGGAGATTGCCTTTCCGTACCAACCCAGCCCGTCTTTGGTATCTATCATGTTGAAGCTAGGCATCAAGTACATAGTGGGGGCGTTTTAGATGGTCGTAGTAGCTAGGAGCCTGGACAGTAACGTGTTCGTGGTGGCTGAGAGGCCGGACGAGCCGGACCAACAGGCGCGCATCCTGAACATAGCGGACAAGAAGCTATACCCGGAGCAGCACCTGCAGGCCATCCTGAAGTGGGGTTACTGGGAGCTGGACACCCTGCCCGCTGAGGAGCTGAAAAAGCACCTAGCCGCGGCGGTGGAGGTCGATTTCAAGGGGCAGCTCAAGTAGGGTCGGGACTTCCCGTCGCTGGGTTGCCGTGTTATAATGGGATAAAGAACCAGCCCCAGGTGGGCGAATAGGGGGGTCCCAGGTGGACGAACAGAAGAAAGCCAACGCGTCCCAGGAGGACGTGGAGGAAGAAAACACGGAGCCGCAGGCCGAAGGCCGGGAGCCGGAAGCTGGCGACGAAGTGGCGAAGCTACGACGTGAGGCGGCCAAGTACCGCACTGGACAGAGGCGGCTTGAGAACGAGCTGGCCAGCATCAAGAGCCTGTTCGCTAAGGCGCTGGGCCAGGACACGGAAGACCCAGCCCGGCTAGTCGAGGAGCTGAACACCATCAAGACGCAGTATCGCCAGGAGCGACTGCACAACACGTTCCTGCGCGTGGCGGCCAAAGAGGGCGCGGACGCGGAGCTGACGTGGGCTTTCTTGGTGGCTAATAACCGACTAGAAGACATCGATGTCGCCGAAGCGGGGCTGCAGTCCGAAGTGACTGGCGTGGTCAAAGAGGCTCTTAAGCACAACGCGAAACTCAAGGCGACCGCCGCCATGACCACGGGGGGCGCCGAGTTCAGCGGGTCCGGGCCGCGGGGTAAAAAGACCATGAACGAGTTAATCAGGGAGCGAGCGGCGCGTAGTCGGCTCTAGCTCCCAAAGAGGGAGTGTAAGTCAGCATGACTAAAATCAACGAGGGCGCTATTGATACATTCATGACCACAGAGGCCGATGCCTGGCCGCTGATACCGGAGGAAGTCAGCCGGGAGATAGTGGACGGCATCGCTGAAGGGGCGGTCACGCTCCGGCAGTTCAGGCGCCTGCCTAACATGGCGCGCAGGCTCTACCGGATGCCCGTGCTGGACTCGTTGGGCCGGGCCGAGTTTGTGTCGGCTACGGTAGACGATGACCTGGCAGTGGGTGAAGATGATGAGCACAACGAGGTCCCGGCGGGCGTTCCGAACGAAACATATCCGGGGTACAAGCAAACCCACCAGATGGAGTGGAAGAACGTCTATATCGTGGCCGAAGAGATAGCCATCATCCTACCCATACCGGAGGCGGTCATCGCCGACGCCAGCTACGACCTATGGGCTGAGATGCGGCCACGGATTGTCGAGGCGTTCGGAGCCACCATCGACGACGCTGTCGTGTTCGGACAAGGGCGCCCGGCCACGTGGCCGAGCGGCATCGTTCCGACGGCCATCGCTAGGGGCTTTTCGGTTGCTGAGGGTGCCGGGGCTGACTTGGCCGAGGATGTCAGTGACCTAATGGCCACCATCGAGGCGGTTGGCTTTGACCCCACGGGCTTCTTCGGGGACGTTAGCGTGAAATCGCGGCTCCGGGGTCTGCGTGACCTAAACGGGGGCCTGCTCTTCCAGCCGAGCCTGCAGGCGGGTACACCGAGCACGCTGTACGGCCTGCCAATGGACTATGTCAAAAACGGCGCCTGGCGCGTAGCCAACGCGCACATGGTGACGGGGGACATGAGCAAGGCCGTGTACTCCATCCGTCAGGACATGACCTGGAAGCTATTCACCGAGGGCGTCATCACCGACTCCGACGGGTCGGTCATCGTGAACCTAATGCAGCAGGACATGGTCGCCATGCGCGTGGTCCTGCGTATGGGTTGGGCAGTGCCGAACCCGATTACTGCCCTGCAGCCAAACCGGGCGCTGAGGTACCCGTTTGCCGTACTGACGGCGTAAGGAGGGGCGGCTATGCGTTATCCATTCGGGCCATTGACCGGACACCAGAAGATACAGCTAGGAAAGGGCATCTCTGGGACCGTCAAGGCATTCCATCGGCACCTAGCGCATTACGAGATAGTCCCAGTGGCGGTGTCTGCCACGCGCTTTTTGCCAGCCACGGACCTGGAAGTAGCGGCCGTCGTTTATGACACCGACGACTTCGCCAACGAGCAGGACGTTCCGCGGTCTGTAGGCATCCTGAGGGCCGACAACGGGCCGGAAGGGGACCTGACTTTCAACGTCGCTGGGCTGAATGCCGCGGGGGAGGCGTACGACGAGGACGTGGTCGTCGCTAAGAACAACTCCGGGCGTACGGCGGGCGCCTTTGCGCGGGTTCTGGCTATCACGGCGCCCGCGCACGGCGGGACAGCGGGGACTTTCACGGCGGGCAACCAGTCCATCTTCGGACTGCCCGTGGCTCTGCAGTTAAACAGCGTACTGGCCATCTACAACGGCGAGGACATCGCCGACATCGTGGTCCGTACGGAGGTCGATATCGACCCCAACGAGGTCGCCATGAATACCTTCGACGTTACTGGCAAAGCCACAATGGACGGCACGAACCCAATCGGGGTGCTGTTCTTCTGGCCGACTGACAGCGTCGAGTAAGGGCAACGGGGCGGCTCTAAGGGGCCGCCCCACTGAGTAAGGGGGGTGCGCGCGTGGTTTACGCAGACGGGGCGGCGTTGGACGCGTATACAGGGCAACCGGGGCCGCCCGGTGTGGACCGCCTGCTGGCTAGGGCCAGTGAGCTTATAGACTACGCGACTTTCGGCAAGATAGACCCAAACAACGAAGAGCATCTGGCCGCTGCGGAAAAGGCAGTGTGTGCTCAAGTGGAACAATGGCTATCTATGGACGAGTCTATCGACGTCACGGGCAAGCCCGCCGCTTTCTCCATAGGGAATTTCAGCATGACTTTCGGCGCACACGCTAGAGAGCCGAACCGACTCGCACCACGTGCGCGGTCTTACTTGCTCTTGGCCGGGTTGTTGCACCGGGGGGTGTCGATTCGGTGAGGCTCCCAAAGTGGCTGATGCCGCACTCCGTGGAGGTGCAGACATACCTAGGGGCAACCGGGACGGGCGTGGAGTTTGCGGACTCGGTCCCGGTGCGCTGTCGGATAGAGTACGGGGTGCGCGCGGTCTTGGACGCTAAGGGCAACGAAGTGATATCCAGCGCGCGGCTGTTTTGCGCTCCGGAGGACCTAGAGAAGATGGTCCCGGAGAGTATGGTGGCTTACGGAGTGAACATGCACCGGGTTCTGACAGCCCGCCCGCAGGTGGGCCTGATGGACTCCCACGCGGTGGTGGAGCTACAATGAAAGGCAAGGTCATCTGGCATGGTGGGAAGATAAGCGCCGAGATGGTGCCAGTGTGTATGGGGGCGCTGGAAGACGCAGCCGACCACCTGCTGGAGCAGGCCAATCGAACGATACCCCACGAAACCGGGGACATGCAGCGGAGTGGGAACGTGAGTCTAGACCGAAACACGCTGATGGCGGTGGTCAGCTACGACACGCCATACGCGCGCCGTCAGCACGAGGAGCTAGGGTACCACCACAACCCCGGCAGGCGCGCCCGCTGGCTGTCGTTGACACTGGACGAAAGGCGCACCGCCTTGGTAAACTACGTAGCCGGGCGATTGAAAGCGTACCTGGGGAGATAGGCCGATGTTGGCAGACGCAGTAGCAACGTATCTGGACGGGGAGGGCCTGGTTGACTACCGCCCCACCACGGCGGGGGGCGATTGCTTTATCGGGTTGATACCGAGCGGGCCGGACCGGGCCGTGGTACTCGCTGACACTGGCGGCGAGGAAGGCCATCTGGAGCACGGGTACGACATGCGGTACGTGCAAGCGCGGGTTCGGTCTAAGGACCTAACCGACGCGTCGGACTGGGCGTATAGCCTATACGACGAGCTGATTGGGTTGCGACAAGAGGCTCTGGGGAGCACCTACCTAGTGGCTTGCTGGTCTTTCCCGCCCGGTTACATCGGGCAGGACAAAAACGGCAGGCACGAGTTTACAATGAACATGCGCCTGGAAGTCCGGGCGAAAACCACGCATAGGGAGTGATAGCGAGTGTCTGTACTCAAGGTACTGATGCGGGATTGGGTATTGAAAATAGCCGTACCAGCCACGACCCCGGCGTACAAGGACATCGCGGGTCTTCTGTCTTTGGGCGTGACGCGCAGCGCCATCCGTGATGAAACCACCGACTGGGACAGCGAGGGCCTGGCCGAACACGCCGTGGTGGAGCGCGGCGCGGAAGTGGCCATCGAGGGATTCTGGATGGAAACCGACGGGGGCGCGATAGACGAAGGGCAGGCTCTGCTCTTGGACGCGTCCGAAGAGATGGGCGCCGACTCGTTGTACCTGTTCCAGCTAACGTCGCCAGGCTCCAAGGTATGGAGCTTCGAGGCGAGCGTCCACATGGACGGGCCGACGGGGGACCGCAACGCACACGGGCGCTGGAGTGCCACGCTCGTGGTTTCTGGCGGCTTGGCAAAGCCAGCGTAGTCTAGGGGGTGCGTATAATGGCAGAGGAGCAAAAGCGATTCAGGGACTTTGACGCGTTCTGGGCTGAGCAGAAGCGGGAGCCGCTGCGCGCACGCATCATGGGCGAGGACGTGGAGCTACCGCCCGCGCTCCCGGCCCTGGTGGTGCTGGAGCTGCTGGAGCTGCAGGCGCAGGGCATTGACGACGTAACCGAGGCTAAGATACTGGGCATGTCCATCGATATCTTCGGGCGCGAGCGGGTGCGCGCGTGGGCTAACAGGGGCATGGACATCGAGCAACTAAAAGACGCGCTGAATTGGGCTTTCGGCATGTACGGGGCCGGGCTTGCAGGCGCTGAGGAAGACGCACCGGGAAACCCGGATTCCCGCCCGTAGAGGCGGGGACCAGGCCGGAGGAGCTGCTAAGCCGCTGGGCGCTGATTGAGGCCGACTTTCGCAGAGAGTACGGACTGCGGCTCACGGAGTGCATCGGGGATATGAGCTGGCGCGAGTTCGCGGTGCTGCTGGGCGGCTTAAGCGGCGAATCGCGCCTAGCTTCCTATTTAGGCACCCGCGCGCGGTTAGTGTCCGACCCCGTAGAGGGTGAGCGGGTGTTGACGGCGGCTTTTGGCAGACCAAGAAAGTGAGGGCGCGCTATGTCGTTGAAAGTAGGCGAGCTGCATGCGGTTCTGGGCCTAAACAAGACCGCGTTCGATAGCGGGTTACAAAGCGCGCGTGCTAGCTTCGGGAAGCTAGCCGACCAAGCAGGTGCTTTAGGTAAGTCGCTGACCATGAAAGTCACCATGCCGCTGGTGGGTATAGCGGCGGCGGCTACGAAGATGGGCGCCGACTTCCAAAAGCAGATGAACCGGGTGGCGGCACTGACCCAAGCAACGGGCGCCGACTTTACCGCGCTGGAGGACAAGGCCAAGGAGCTGGGACGCACCACGGTATTTAGCGCGTCCCAATCGGCAGACGCCATGGGCTTCTTGGCGATGGCGGGCTTCGAGGCCAATCAGATAATCGAGGCCATGCCGTCTGTCCTGCAGCTAGCGGCGGCGGCTCAAATCGACCTAGCCAGGGCAGCGGACATCACCAGCAACATCCTGACCGGGTACGGCATGAGCGTGTCCGAGCTAGCACACGCCAACGACGTCCTGGTCAAGGCCATGACCAGCACGAACGTGGACTTGAACATGCTGGGCGAGTCGTTCAAGTACGCGGGGCCGCTGGCCAAAGCAGCGGGCATGGCTTTTGAAGAGGCGGCGGCGGCCATCGGTATGATGGGTAATGCGGGCATCCAAGGAAGCATGGCGGGTACCGCGCTTCGTGGCGCGATAACCCGGTTACTCAAGCCCACCAAGGAAGTTAGCGAGTACATAGCGAAACTGGGGCTGTCTACCACCGACAGCCAGGGCAAGCTCCTCCCCCTGGTGGACATCATCGAGCAGCTCGAAAAGAAGGGCGCTTCGGCTGCAGACATCATGGGCCTGTTTGGAACAAGAGCCGGGCCTGCTATGGCGGCCCTGGTAGACCAAGGAGCCGACGCGCTGCGTCACATGACAGAACAGTTAGGGAGCGCGGGGGGCATAGCCGAGCGCATAGCCAAACAGCAGCTAGAGGGGCTACACGGGGCTATTACACTGATGAAGTCGGCCATCGAAGGCGCCGCCATTACGCTGGCCGACCAATTCATGCCGCACGTCGAGAAGGCAGCCAACTGGATTGCAGTAATGGCCGGGCGCTTCGCGGAGCTACCGCCCCACGTGGTGGAAAACATCGTGAAGATAGCCGCTCTGGTGGCTACGATGGGGCCTGCGCTGTTGATTTTCAGTAAGCTAGCGAAGCTCGTCCTGTTCTTAACGTCACCAATCGGACTGGCCGTCGGCGCTGCGGTGGCTCTTGGCGTCGCATTCGGAGTGACCGCGCAAGGTATCTGGGACGCGCTGGGTTCTGTGTGGGAAGGCGTCCAGACGGTCTTCGGACGCGTTCAAGACGCCTTCTCTTGGTTCAAAGACCACGTCCTGGCATTTTTCGTCGTGGGATGGAAAAGCGGCCTGGGAGAGGCCGGGGACGACCTGTCCGGCTGGGCCTACACTGTAGGCGCTGTCCTGGGGCAAGTCAAAGAGATAATCGGAGTCGTTCTGGGCTGGGCCAGGGCGTTTTGGGAAACATGGGGCGAGCGCCTGGTGGCGGTTGGGAAGAGCACCTGGGACAAAATAAAGACCATCGTGAAAGCGGCGCTGGACGTAGTCCGGGGCCTGCTGGACATGGTCATCGGCCTAATCACGGGGGACTGGGAGCGGTTCTCGGACGGGCTGAAGCGGGTGTGGTCCGGGTTGTGGACAGGCATAAAGGCCATCGTCGAGGGGGCCTGGGACCTGCTCAAGACGGCGTTTGAGGTGTTGTGGTCTTACATAAGCGGCTGGTTCAGCTCCCTGGTGACTAGCGCCGTGGACTGGGGAAAGAACGTCATCACCGGGTTCATCGACGGCGTAAAGAGCATGTTTTCTCCCGCGCGGAAAGCGATTGCGGACACCACGGCGGGGGTTGAGAGCGCGGCGCGCGCGGAGCTGGAGATTCAGTCCCCGTCGCGCGTTTTCCGGCGCCTGGGGGAGCAGGTATCCCTGGGGCTAGCCGAGGGCATCAAGAGCGCGGCCAGCCAGGTACAGGCAGCCACCAGGCAGGCTATGCCAGCACCAGCGGCGGCGGGCGCTCCGGGCGGGCGGGCCATGGGCGAGTTTACTGTCCACGTTCACTTGCCGCCCGGCATGTCCGCGGAGCAAGCGACGCGCGCAGGAATGGAAACTGGGAATGCCTTGATGCGCGTTCTAAGGCAAAACGGATTGGTGGGATAGCGCATGGGTTGGGTTTTTGCAACCGAGCCGATATCGGTTACGACGGCGTCTAGACCCGTCCGGGTGAGCGGGTACAGACAGATTGTCTTTCAGCCGCCCGGATACGACGGTGCCTTGGCGCCGATTCCAGACGGGCGCCTGCCCGCACTCATAACCGCCACGGTCCAGGCCGAAGACGACGCCGAGTACGAGATGCTGTCGGCTCTGTTCGACAGTGGCGTCATTGGCGATTTGGAGATACCGGAGGGGACCGATGCCTGGGTTTACGCAGACGCCATGGTGTACGGGCCAGTGAGCTGGCATTTATCGCCGACTGGTCGTAAGCGCGCCGACGTCACCTTCTTGTGTCCGAGTCCGAGGCCGACGTGGAAGACCGCGGGCGGGGTGGTTTATTAATGCCCGTCCTTGATACTGGTTGGGTTTACATAAGCAGCAACGGCCAAAAGACCCAGGTGGTGGTCCCAGAGGGGAAGGTCATAAGCGCGCGGGTTCGGTGGAAGGGACGTCAACGGACGGTGACCAACACCACGACCACAAGCGATTCGGACAGTGGCAGTGGCGGCTCTACCTTCAATAGCAAGAGCATGATTCCATCGAGTCCCGGCGGCGGCTGGTCGCTAACTAGGGTGTCCTGCGCCGCGTCCATGTCCGGTGCGTCTAGCGGGTCGTGGGATGTAGCATGCAACGCAGGCGGGACTGGAAGCGCCAACAGCGGGACCGGAACCTCCGGCTCGCACACGCACACCAACTGGTCGCCTGGTTACACAAATAGCTCGGCCAATGGCAACTTCCACGGTATAAACATCACGGGCTGGTCGGCAAGTGCCACAGCCTACTGGGAGTCTAGCACGACCTATCAGACCCAGAACCCCAAAATCACGGTCAATGGCAAGGAAACTAGCTTCACCGGGACACTGAACCACGGCGTGGAGTCGGCATGGTATGACTGCCCGGCTGATAGCTTCTTGCCTGGAGTTAGCAACGAAGTCACTCACAACATCGCAGGCAGTAACCGAGCCGACGTCCAAATCGAGGTCACTTACGCGCCCGCGCTAACGGGAGTGCACGTAGCTCCGGAGGCGTACGGGCGTATGGTACCCAGCGGGGTCTATCTGGAAATCGCACACCAAGACCCCGACCCGCTTATTTCACCCACCGCGTGGTTCCCGGCTGTTCGCATTGGCCAGGACCCCGACATGGTCACTTACGACGAATACGACTCCAAAACGAGCCAGAGCCGCTGGACTTACGACGGCGGCGGGACATGGGAGGCACTAACCGCGGTGGGGGCGCCCATTGGCGCGCGCTGCAGGTACTCCATAGACGGTGACCTGCTTGTGGGTCGTTGGTACTGGCGGGTTAGGGCCTGGGACGATGACACGGAGTTGTGGGGGGCCTGGAGCACCAACTGGCAGTTCCGGGTGGTTTTGTCCCTGGACGCCCGGTACGCGCTGGACATCGGTGGCGTGGACTTTAGCGGGCGCGCCATCAACATCCGCGTGTCCGAAACGACCAACGGCGAGCTGGGCAGCATGGAGTTTGAGCTGGTGGTTGACGAGTCCGAGCTACCCTCAGACGGGGACTACACGATACTGGCCGTGCGTGATGCAGCGGGCAACGAGGAGCAGTACGAGGGATGGATGCAGGGCAACCCGGAGCGAGTGGGTCCCTATCACTTCGCCTGTTTCGTGAAGCTCCCGGACAGCATCTTGGCCGAGCGGTATGTTCTGGCTGACTACGCAAGCCAGGACGTCGGGCTGACGTTCCAAGAGATAGTGGACACGTACTGCGAGCCGCTAGACAGCGCGGGGGTCAATGCGGCCACCGGGTTTGAGCGGCCAGTAGACGCACTAGGCAAGACGGCGCTGGATGTAGCCAAGGAGCTGCGCGAGCAATATGGTCTGGTGTTCTGGGTCCGGTCCACCGATAGCGTGGTCTTTCTGGTCAAGCCAGAGGACCTGGACGCGCCTACTGCACTTATAGTCCGAGGGCAGGTGGGCTGATATGCAGGTACAGCGGGGCAAGGCAACGATTATCGCCACCAATCACAGCGTCACCGTTGACCTGGCCACCCCGGTCCCGGTGGGCAAGTCATGGGTCATGGCGTCTTGCATAGCCAGCACAACCGTTTCGGACTGGAGTAGATTCCGGGCTACGGCGGTGCTCAACACCGTGGTCAACGACGAATACACCAAAGTCACGTTCTGGAAAACGACCACCTCCGACTCCCTGGTTGTCGCCTATGAGGTCATCTGGGGCGATGAGTTTACGGTCCAACAGGGGGAAACCACGCTAAACGCCAACCCGATGGACATCACTATCAGCGCCGTGAACCGGGCCAAGACGTTCGTGGTGGGGCAGTTTACACCATCTAGCAGCGGCAACTCCGAATACCAAACCGGGACCCTGGCGCTCACATCGGACACGAACCTAGAGTGGAGGATGACAGGCAACTACGGCGGGAAGCTGTCCTGGTACGTGGTCACCTGGGAAGGCGCCTCCGTCCAGGCCGTGGAGTTCGCCTGTACTGGCTCTTCGGAGGACGTGGCCATCACCGCGGTGGACCTGGACAAGACGTTCTATGTCGGTACGTTCCGGGGTTCTTCGAGCAGCAGCACCTCCTGGGGCTATCACTGCGCCCAGGTGAAGTTCACGGCAACGGACAATATACAGATGGTTCGCCATACCACACTCGGCACAATCACCGGGCGGGGCTTCGTGGTGGCGCACCCGGACATCCTGGTGCAGAGCGAATCGGACCTGGACACCAGAGCAACCTCCGTTGACCGGACGATTGACCCTGTGGACCTGGACAAGGCATTCGTTGCCGTGTCCGTGCTGCCCAATCGGTCCTATGACAGTACTGGCTCCGGGCAGTACGCCACCAGAGTCCTGATGCAGGAAACGCTGGAGGATGCCGAAACCTGGCGGGGAGCAACCCACGGCGCAGCCACCTGGGACCGCTTGACCACCTACTTTGTCGTCGAGTACGTCCCGCCCCTGTTTTCCGACCCGCGGCCTGTTGACCTGGTTGGCATTCGAACCCCGACCCTGTCAGCAACGTACGAGGGCGCGGACGAGCCAGTGGACATCGTGTTCGAGTGGGATACTGTAAACACGTTCGACGGCGCGGACTTCGACACGGATACTGTACTGGGGGTTGACACCGGGGACCGCCCGGCGGTCCTGATTGACCTGGGAACCAACGACGGGCCGTGGTACTGGCGCGTGGGGGTTGACGGTACGGAGGTCGAGTGGGGGCCGACGTGGTCCTTCAAGTACACCGACCCGGCGTACTTCGTGCAAGAACCACAATGGCAACACCAGCTAGGGCCGCGTCCCAATCGGGTCTTGGTTAGGATAGGAGAAACCAGCACCATCAAGTCGGCGGCGGCGGCTGGTGTGCCTGACGCGGGCAAGATAGATTACTGGCTGGGAGTACCCGCAGACACTACGGAGTCGGAGGCACAAGCCACGGCGAATGCGGCCCTGGCCGCGCTACAGGCGCGCCCGGTGTTGATATCCGGGCCGATTGCGCTGACCGTCACCATGCCTTTTGGCAAGAGGGTCGTCGTGGGCTGGTGGGACCGGGACCGGAGTACGCTCGCACCAACCGAGAGAGAGAGCCACACACTGGCAATAGCCAAGAAGGTGCACAACATCGACGAGGGAACGACGGAGCTGTTTCTGGGTGATTACGCTCCACCGCCAGAGGCCATCATCGCCCAGCTTATAGCGCGAGTTAGCAGAACCTAGGGAGTGAGAGCCGCGTGCTGGAAACCAAGGAAAACAACAGGGAGTTTGCCACTCTAGGCGCCTTGCACCGGGTAGAAATGAACATCACCGAGGCCATCCACGCTCTGCGCCTGGATATGCACAAATGCATAGCCGAACCATCGAACGTGGCTACTGAGTCACTGAAAGCAGCAACCACCGCGGTGAACGAAACAACGCGCGCCCACAAGAGGATAGACGACCTGCATCGGCTTTGGTTGGTTGTCCTGTTGGGCTGGTTGGCCACGGCGCTGGGCGCCGCCTGGGGCTTTTGGCGGATACTTACGCAAAAATAGACTAGAAGGAGGGCGCAAATGAACAGCCACTGGGCAGACGAGGCACTTAGACGGGCGGTCGCTCTGGGCCTGCTGCAGGGGGACCCCGACGGGAGCCTGCGGCCAGAGGACCCAATCAAACGGGGCGAGGCCGCCGTGCTGGCGTTGCGGGTTTATGACCGGACGCTGGACGTCCCACAGGACATCATACCCGAAGTGGAGCGGGCCGTGGTGATGATAGTCAACGAGCGGACCGGGGCGCTTGGTTCCGGCTCCAGCATCGGAGGCGGCTACATCCTGACTAACGCGCACGTGGTTCTTAACCAGGACGGCACGCACGAGGCCATGTACGGCATACACTGGTCCACTGGCTTGCCGAGCTACGCCATGGGGCCGCTGGTCTGGTGCGAACCCACGCGCGACTTGGCGATTATAAGGGCCGACATCGGGGAAAACCGACTCCAGCTACCCCGGCTCCAGCTAGCGCAAACCAAGCCGCGCGTGGGGGAGCCGCTGACCATCATCGGGTCGCCCGTGGGCATCATAGGGACAGTGACCCACGGCATCGTGTCCAAGACCGACTGGGGGCTTTCCTACAACGTGGGCGGCCATCGGGCCGTGTTTGAGCAGATAATCCAAACCGACGCGGCCATCAACCCCGGCAACAGCGGCGGGGCGGCGCTGAACAGACGAGGCGAGCTAGCGGGCGTCCCTTCGGCTAAGCTCGTTCACTTGGCGCTGGAGGGCCTGGGGTTCTGTATTGGCATTGATACTATCCGCACGGTGCTGAAGGACCCCGGCTTTTTGGGTGTTCCGGTTTTTCGTCGTCCTGACTACGAGGGGCTGGGCGGGGGTTTTGGTGTTTCCATTCAAACCCACCACATGCCGCTGCATAACGTGGACACCATCGTGGTCCACCACACGGGGGACGAAGATAGAAACGGAGCGCCTGTCCACCGGGACACCACGGCCATGGAAATCCACCGATATCACCGGGCGAAGTCGCCGCCGTGGGCTGCGATTGGGTATCACTTCGTTATTAGGTGGGACGGTCTAATCGAGGTGGGGCGCAGCATCTATACGCGGGGCGCCCACGCGGGCGCGGCGGTCAACCCGCGGAGTTGGGGGGTCGTGTTCTCCGGGAACTTCAACGCGGCCTACCCAACGAGCAAGCAGATGGCGTCTTGGCGTTGGCTGCGCGACTACCTGCTGGGGGTTAAGCGCGTTACTATCTCTATCCACAAGCAGCACGGTGACACGACCTGTCCGGGGTCGCGCCTGCGGCTAAGCGACCTAGTAGCCTAAAAGGAGGAACAGACTATGTTGGAGGCGTTCGTGATTCTGTTGATGTTGTCGGTGTTGTGCGAGTCGCTGACGGAGTGGGGCAAGGCCATCTTCCCGGTAGCGGACAGGGGGGCGCAGCTTATGTCACTGGCGTTCGGTCTTGTGCTGGCCTACGGTGCACAGCAGGACCTGTTTGCGCTTATGGGCATCGATTTTGTTCTCCCGTTAGTCGGCACGGTCCTGGCTGGTTTTGTTATTAGCCGGGGGAGCAACTACATCCATGACCTGCTAGGCCGACTGGCGAACGTGGTTAGCGGAGCGTAGCCAGCGCCCGGCGGGTGTCTGTATGGTGGCCGCCAGAGCGGGGCGGCACGGGCTGAGGGCCGGGGCGGGGCCGTCCGGCGCCTCTCGTGTAACCAAAGAAGCAGACCCAGGCAGCCACCATGCAGACACCATGCAGGCACTTGACAGCGCCTCTCTCGCCGTGTTATAATGGAGTCGAAGGACACCACCAAAGGAGGCGGGGCCAATGCCAGTGATAGACCACCGGGCGGGCGAAGACCGCATCATCGTGCGGTGCGCGTTCGAGGACAACGCCACCATCAAGACCATATCGGGGCGCGCGTTCAACTCCGCGCTTCGTGCGTGGACCATCCCGGCGACCATCGACGCCATAGCCGCAATCAAAGACAGATTCCCTGGCCGACTGGCCGCAACCCCGGCAGCCCGGCGACTCGTTGAGAGCATCACCGCCGAGCACCAACGGCAACTAGGAGCGCGGGAGGCCGAGGACGCCACCATCACGGCGCCGTGGGCTGACCGCCTCTTCCCTTTTCAGCGCGCGGGGGTTAGCTACCTGACCATCGCCAAGCGGGCCATCCTAGCGGACGACATGGGACTTGGCAAGACCCTGCAGGCGCTAACCGCGGTGCATGAAGAGGGCGCCTTTCCCCTGCTGGTGGTTTGCCAGTCCACGTGCAAAATCGACCCATGGCGAAAGGAAATCCGCGCGTGGTTGGGTGACGCGCCCACCGTCGAGGTCCTAGGCATTAGGGGGAGCAGAACCAAGAAGCAGCGCCTGGCCGCGATGGAGCGCAAGCCCGACATCCTCATTATCAACTACGAAAGCGCCAGGGGCCACGAGGCCGAGCTGATGGCACGTGACTGGGGCGCAGTCATCGTGGACGAGGCGCACTTAATCAAAAACCAAAAGGCGCAACAGAGCCGGGTCGTTCTGGCCGTGGCCGCTAAGACCGAGCGCCTTTTCCTTCTGACAGGCACTCCCATCTTGAACCGCGCGCAGGAGATATGGACCCAGCTACATGCCATCAACCCGACCCGATTCGCCCGATACTGGGACTTCGTCTTTGCGCACTTCGAAACCCACCGCAACGGATACGGCACCGTGGTGGGCGGGCTGAAGGACGAGGCGGCGTTTCGCGAGCTGCTCAAGCCGCACTTCCTGCGGCGCACCAAGACCGAGGTCCTGCCTGACATGCCGTCCAAGATGACCGTCCGGCGGGTTTTGGAAATGAGCGACGTCCAGGCCGCCATGCACCGCCAGATGGCCAATGACTGGGAAGTCACCACGGCGGCGGGGCCTGTCACGGCCAATATCGTGCTGACCCAGCTAGGCTACCTGCGCCAGATAGCTGCTTCGCCGCGGCTGCTGGACCCGGAGGCCGACGCGGGGCCGAAGATAGAGGCCATCGCGGAGCTGCTGGACAGCACGGACGATAAGGTGGTCGTCTTTAGCCAGTACAAAAAGACGCTGGACGCCATGGCCGAGGTGCTGAACGAGCGCGGCATCGGGCATGTTCGCATTGACGGGGACGTGGACCAGGACGAGCGCCCGGTTCTGATTGAGCGATTTCAGCAAGACCAGGACACGAGGGTCTTCCTGGGGACCATCCAGGCGGCAGGCCATGGCGTGACGCTAACAGCCGCGGCCACCGTGGTTTTCATTGACCGTCATTGGACCCCCGGCGTCAACAACCAGGCAGCAGACCGTGTTCACCGCATCGGCCAAACCCGCCCGGTTACGGTCATCGAGCTATCGGTTGAGGACAGCATCGACGAATGGCTGGAGGACCTGCTGGCCACCAAAGCGGCGGTCTTCGCGGCGTTGTTCGGTGGCGCCAACCAGGGGGCAGCGAACGAAATCGCCGAGGAGCTGACCCGGTTCATGGCGCGCTGGCGCCATAAGCGTCGCTTATAGGACGCATTAAAAAAAGAAAATCAAACTCGTTGCAACAAATATATTGACACGATGCGGCGCGCCATGGTATAATAGAAGTAGGAAGAACACCAGACAGGAGGCGGGCCAAATGCCACGGACCAGATACCAGAGGAGCAGGCAGTGCGAGTGCGGTTGCGGTGGTTGGACGAGAGGCGGCAAGTTCCTGCCAGGCCACGACGCGAAGCTCAAGAGCATCCTTCTCCAACGGGCGCGCGCGGGTGACACCACGGCGCAGGCCGAGCTAGAGCGGCGGGGTTGGGTCCGGACGGTCGCGGCGAATGGCGCCCGGCGATTTGGTGTGGAAATCGAGTTCATGGTCAGCCAGAACATCGGAGTCGCGGGCGTCGTCGAGGCGCTGGCCGCGCAGGGCCTGACCTGCAGCTTCGCGGGGTACACACACGAAGTGCGGAGCACCTGGAAGCTCGTCACGGACGGGAGCCTCCGGGCGGCGCGCGGCGACATGGGGCTGGAGCTGGTCAGCCCGCCGATGGCAGGCGCCGACGGATTCGAGCAGCTTCGGAAGGCATGCGCGGCGCTGGCCACGGTCAATGCGAAAATCAACAGGAGCTGCGGACTTCACGTCCACCACGAGGCCAGGGACATGAACGTGGCCGCGGTCCGGGCCATGGTCGCCAACTACACGGAAGCGCAAATGGCCATCAACAGCATCCTTCCGGCGAGCCGCCACAACAGCAGCTACGCAGCTCCGTGGGCCGGATTCCAGGTGGAGGAGCTGAATCACTGCACCACCATCCAGGCCATGGCGCGCGTGGCGACCAGATACAAGACCGTGAATCTCTGCAGCTACCCGAAGTACGGGACCGTCGAGCTTCGGCAGCACAGTGGAAGCGTCGAATATGCGAAAATCAGCGCGTGGGTCCGGTTCGGACAGGCCATGATGGACGCGGCCAAGGCGCAGACCCGCATCAACGCGGGGACCATCGCCGACGTGCTGGCTCAGATAACCATCGCCGCGGAAGACCGGGCCTACTGGCTCCGGCGGGCCGCGAGATTCGCGGTGGCGGCCTAAGCCGCCATCGCGGGAGGAGGAAAACAAATGCCGACCATCCGCTGGCCAAACAAAGAAACCGACACCGCACCGACCTGGACCGAGCTGCTAAAGAACCTACAGCGCGTGCAGATGACTCCCACCACCGGGTGGGGGCTGCGGCGCCAAATGGCAATCCGGGCGCGCAGGTGGTCCGGAGCCAGGATACCCACCGTCTGCTCGGCTCGTGCTTTCTTCGCGCACTTGGCCGATGCGGGCATGGTGGACATACTAGACGGAGAGGAGCAGACAACATGACCAGGAAAAGGCGAAAGACGCACAGGTCCTTACCGCAGGTGGGGGCCATCGAGGACGTGTTTGGGTTGGCGGTCGCGGAGGCCAGTCTGCTGCTAGAGGAAATGCAGACATGGCAGGAAAACATGGAGGGTCGCGACGGGCTAGAGTACACTCCCAAATACGAGGAGGTGTCCGAGGTCGTTGGCCAGATGGAGGAAATCGAGTCCGCTCTGATTTCGGTCCAAGACGCCATCTTCGACCTGGACGAGGAATACGGTCAGCGGACCATCACTTATGCTGACATAGCTCCTTACGGGCAGAAGGGCGCGCCGCGCTGGATGCGGGCGGCTACGGCGGCCAACATCCTGGAGAGCATAGCCGAGGAGCTGGAGATTCGCTCTCCCGACCTAGCGCACGAGCTGACGGAGCTGGCGGGCGCACTCCGCGAAGTGGCGTTCCCAGCCGCTTTCTAAGCACCACCAAAATAGACTAAGAGGAGGCACCAACACCATGGCAAGGAAGAAGAAGCAGACCACCGAGCAGACCACCGAGCAGGCCGTCGAAGTCGAAGTCGAGCAGACCGTTGAGCAGACCGAGAATGAGCAGGACGTCGCATTGACGAGCGCGGCTATCAAGGCCGCCGAGAGGGAAGCCAAAGAAGCGGCCAAAGCCGCCGAGAAGGAAGCACGCGCGCAGGCACGGGCCGCCGCGAAGGAGGCCGCGCGCGAGGCCAAGGAGAGGGCCAAAGTCGAGCAGGCCGCCGCACGCGCCGCCCAACGCGAAGCGCGCGAAAACGCGCCACTCCCGATGTGCTTGTGCGGGTGCGGGCAGCAGGTAGGCCGCAGGAAGTCGCGCTTCCTGCCAGGACATGACCGGAAGCTATACGTTCTACTGGCGAAGGTCGAAGAGGGGCTGCTGTCTGAGGACAACATCCCGCGCGGGACCCTGGAGCGGCTGACCACCTGCTCGCGGTGCGGCGCCCATATCATGCCGCACGAGTCCGGGATGGGACCCGTCTGTCGTAAGAAGGCCGGATGGACGTCGGGCCATTAGTCACCGAGCGGGGCGGGCGCGTGCTCGCCCCATTCTCTATTGACACGGGTTCCCCCGGCGTGGTATACTGGGGGTGCGGCGCCCGCCACGGGCGCTGCGAGAGGAGATAGCAGCATGGCACCAACCCAGCAGCGAGTGAGCTACTCCAAGATAAGGGACTTTCTGCAGTGTCGCTGGATGTACCGAGCCAAGTACGTGTGGGGGTACCGCCCCATTCGCGCACCACGCGCGCCGTCTTTAGGGGCCGCCGCCCATTGTGGCGTGGACGCCATGCTCAAGGGCGAAGACCCGGCAGCGGCCATATCCGACTGGCTTAGCCAACAGCCACAAGAGGCATTCGAAGACGCCGACTTTGTGGATTACGCCGAGCTAGCGCGTGACGCGCTGGTCCTGGTCGAATCGGTGGCGCCGCCCGCCATGGGAAACTGGCGCCCGATGACCGACGCCGAAGGGCGCCCGCTGATTGAGTACAAGTGGGAGGTTCCGGTGCCGGGCTTGAGAAGCGCCGTCCTGGTCGGTGTTTGGGACGGGCTGATGACCGACGCCGCCGACGGCAGCGCCTGGCTGCACGAATGGAAATTCGAGGAATCCCTCAGCGACCCCGACCGATGGATGTACACCGAGCAGCTCCCCATCTATCAGTACGCAGCGAACCGACTGGGCTTCCCGGTTGTGGGCGCCGTGGTAAACCAGGTGCGCGCGGTCCTACCGCGCAAGCCGCAACTGACCAAGAGCGGCACCATGGCGCGCAACAAAATAATCTGCGACTGGCCGACTTACCTAGCGGCCCTACAGGAAGCCGGGCTGGACCCAGCCGACTACGACGACATGAGGGTCTATTACGAAGAGCAGGCGCCGCCGATGAAGCGCGCCGTCCCTCTTTACCGCCCACCCAACGAGATAAAGCGCACCATGGCCGAGAGCATCTGGCCTGCTGTTTACGACCTACTGGGGCCAAAGACGCGAATATACCGCACTTTCGGGTTTTTGTGTCCCCGGTGTTCGTATAGGGAGCCATGCATCGAGTCCCTAAAGGGCGGCGACGTGGACTTCCTCTGGAGAGAGCGATTTACCAACACCACGGACCAGAAAGGAGGACACTAACGTGAGGGAAAACACCGTCTGGGTAGCCAACGCCTCCCGGCACGACCTAACGGCGGCGCAGGGATATGGCTTTGTGCGGGTGGCCATCCCAGGCACCGCCAACCCATTCGACATCCCGGCTCTGGGACTCCGGGTAGCCGAGGAGCTGCGCGACTTCCAAGCCACCGACTATCTGCTTTTGGCAGGCAACATCGTGGCGAACGTGGTGGCAGTGGCGCACCTGCTGACCCGGTTCGAGTCGATTAAGCTCCTTATCTTCAACGCCAAGGAGCGGACCTACTATGACAGGACGGTAACAAGGGAGGACATCACACAATGAGCACAATGAGCATGCACGCGCCCAACACGGGCAAGCCACCGACCATCCACAAAATAGGGCCAGAGGCTAGCACGCTGAAGGCCATATTCTACAGCGAGCCGGGCGTGGGCAAGACCACGCTGCTGGCTACCGCGCATGACCACGCGCTGACCAAGCCGCTTCTGTTCCTGGACATGGAGGGCGGCATGGCATCCATTTCCCACCGGACCGATATTGACTACATCCGCGTACAGACAGTCGCCGAGTTAGAGAGCGTCTATTGGTGGCTGGTCAAGGGAAAGCACGAGTACAAGAGCCTGGCTCTGGACTCCCTGTCCGAGATGCAGGTGCGCGGGCTGGAGCAAATCCGGCTGGACGGCAAGAAGAAGGAAAAGGCCGACGGACCCAAGCGCGAAGACGACGAGCTATGGCAGGATGACTACGGGCGCTCCACCAAGCAGATGCAGCGACTGGCGCGGTGGTTCCGTGACCTGCCTTTGCACGTGTTCTTTAGCTGCTTGGCGCGGGAGGATGACAAGGAGGGCAGGCGCCAAGTGATGCCCGCTTTGACCCCGGCGGCGTCCAAGTCGGTGATGGGCTACGTGGACATCGTCGGATACATGTTCGTGCAGTCATACAAGGAGGCCAGCGCCGAGGACCCAGCCAAGACAGTGGACAAGACCAGGCGGCGCCTCTTACTGCAGCCATATGGACCTTACCTGGCCAAAGACCGACTCATAAGGGACATGGCCGTGATGGACGAGCCGACCATACCGAAGATACTGGACGCGTGGCGGGCGGCCCACGCGAAGCGCCTAAAGCAAGCCGCCGAGCTGACTAAGCAGAAGATAGAAAAAGGAGGCAACCCGCAGTGACTGAAATCAAGCCAGAGGACCTGGGCGTCCCCGTCGCTGACGACGGCGGCGCGTGGGAAGACGACCTGACCGGGGTAGCGGAGGGGCAGACGTTTTCTGTACTGCCACCGGGACGGTACCCCGCGCGGCTAGTGGACGTGTCGCTCGATTGGAACAAGGCGCGCACGGGCAAGCGATACGAGTTCGAGTTCGAGATTCTCGCGCCTGCGGACGTGCGCGGGCAGACCCGCAGGATGTGGGTAGCCAGGACCGTGGATTCCCGGTGGAAGGTCGCCGAGACACTGTCCGGGCTGGGCATTAACGCATACGACCAGCAGGTGCGCTGGTCCCGGCAGGAGGTCATCGGGAAGCTGGTCGTGCTCGAAGTGATAGCGGACGAGTACGGCGGCAAGCCCACCGACAAGATAGACCGCGTCTGGCGCCTGGACGACTACCCGGAGCTGGCCGCGCAGGTGGAAGCGAACGACGCTAGCACAGAAGACATCCCCTTCTAGAGC
>Ga0114946_10000339_pt1 | contig 30214 bp, 23 predicted proteins | sample WalLakDeSediment_FD_88676 | JGI IMG/M metagenome (GOLD analysis project Ga0114946, IMG submission 88676) | Lake sediment microbial communities from Walker lake, Nevada to study Microbial Dark Matter (Phase II) - Walker Lake 11/02/13 Deep Sediment | ecosystem: Environmental > Aquatic >... | reverse complement strand
TCCATCACTGGAAATTTTCGATTTTTAATATTTCTAACCATACCAAATTATAATCTGAGTTTAGTTTAGGATTTAACTGGCAATTAGCTAATATTTTGTAGTCAGACTTGAGAGTCCCTACTTGGTTATTCTATAACATGTTTTGGTCTATTCTCTCCTCACGTAATTCTGCCACAATAACAGCAAGTCAAACAAAACGTCCCCTTGACTTGTGTAAATCAAAACACGAGCCCATTGCGGCTCGCGTTTTTTCGCTATTTAATTGGTGGAGGCGGCGGGAATCGAACCCGCGTCCGAAGGCACAGCTACAGGAGTTTCTACAAGTTTAGTTCCGGATTTATGTCTCGCATCGAAGGCTCCCCGAAACAGGATCCCTCAATGCCAGTCCCGTTAGGTTTCCCGGAACAGCGGTGGGACAACCGCTGCAGCGGTAGGCCGGATTAGTGACACCCCTGATCTTTCCCCCGGCCGGGGAAAGGAGGGATGCGCTGCTTTTATTTAAGCAGCGAGTGCGTAATTAGGTTTGGCGTTTATAGCCGTTCCATGTTTTATCCAGGGCATGGTCCTGGACTTGCCGCTCCTGCTTCCACAACCCCCGTCGAATCCTTACGCCCCCATACTTTAATTTTCTTTTTGCCGGTCCCGGAAAGCTCTTTCCATCTCACGCTTACTGTCGCGCTCGGCGATATCCCGCCGCTTATCATAGAGCTTTTTACCCCGGGCCAGGCCCAGCTCAATTTTAACCCGGCCTCTTTCAAGGTAGATTTTTAAAGGTACAAGAGCATAGCCCTTCTCATTAATCTTGCCGGCCAACCGCTCAATCTCGGCCTTGTGCATCAGAAGTTTACGTATACGCAGCGGCTCATGATTAAAACGGTTGCCCTGCTCGTAAGGGCTTATATGCATATTATACAGGAAAATCTCACCATTTTCAACCTTAGCATAGCTGTCTTTCAGGTTAACCCTGGTATTGCGCACGGATTTAACCTCGGTGCCGGTTAAAACTATACCGGCCTCGTAGGTTTCTTCGATATGATAGTCATGCCGGGCTTTACGGTTAGTGCTGATTACTTTTTCCATGTTAACAGTGCTCCAATTTAAGCGACGGGTGTGACAGGTACCCCATCCCCTTATCACTTATCACGTGGCTGTTTTAAAGGGATTTGCCCCATTCTTCTGCATAAACCATATCTTCCAAATCTTTACGGGGCCGTGATGACGGCTGTTTTTCCGGAATCCCAAGCGGAGTAAGGGCTACCAACCTGTATTCCGGAGGGACAGCACAGACCGGGCGTGCCTTCGCTTCGTCAAACCAAGCCACCCAGCAGGTGCCAAGACCTTCTGCATGGGCCGCAAGCATTAACTGCTGCATGGCTAAGCCTGCATCAAGCAGGTAATAATCCTTATTGTCTTGATGTCCGGAAGCTTTGGGATCGGCACAGAGAACCAGCACAATCGGGGCAGTATCACCAACTGCCTTTTTAGCCGGATTATCGTCGGGCATACTTTCAGCAAGCTGTTTTTTCTTAACCGGGTCACGGACCACAATAAATTTCCAGCACTGCTTGTTGCTCCAGGAGGGAGCAATACGGGCTGCTTCCAAAATGTTCTTCAGTTTTTTTTCATCCACCTGCTCGCCGCTATACTTCCTTACGCTCCGTCTGTTTTGAAGTGCTTCATAAAGTTCCAACAAAAATACCTCCCTGATTAAAATACTTTTTCAAGAAATACTTTATAGAAAAGGTGACAACAACCCCGTCCCCTTATCACTCTGCCGGGGCAAAAGTTACTTTTCCTTCTTCACGGCTGGCCCGTACAACCTGAATCCGGATGGTATCGCCCAGTCGGTAGGTTTTGCGGGTTCTCTCACCGATCATAGATGCTGTTTTTTCATTGTAGATATAATAGTCGTCACCCAGCTCGCTAACCGGAATCATTCCCTCCACGGTATTTTCCAGTTCGACAAAGATGCCAAAGTTGGCAACCCCGTTGATAATTCCATCAAATTCTTCGCCTATCTTTTGCTCCATATACTGGGCCTTCTTGATCTCTATACTGGCCCGCTCGGCATCTACCGCTGCCCGCTCTCTTTCAGAAGACTGCTGGGCGATAGCCGGCAGGCGGACTTTAAGACGCTTCACTCTTTCCCCTGAGAATCCGCCCGCTGAAACCTGCTGCTTAAGTATACGGTGCACTACGAGGTCGGGGTAGCGCCGAATCGGCGAGGTAAAGTGGCTATAGCACTTGGAAGCCAACCCAAAATGCCCTTCGTTTGAAGCGCTGTAGAGGGCCTGAGGAAGCGATCGCAGTACAAGATAGCGGACCAATCTTTCTGTTTTTTCTCCCCGGGTCTGCTCCAGCAATCCTTCAAGGTGTTTCGGTTTGAGCACTTTAATATTTTTTGCCGCTTCTATGCCCATCAAAGTCAAAGTTTCACGCAGCGAAGTCAATTTTTCCTCGGTGGGGACAGCATGTACCCTGTAGATGCAGGGCAATTTCTTTTTGGTCAGGTGTTCGGCTACGGTTTCATTACAATAGATCATAAATTCTTCGATCAGCGATTCTGAGCGACCCATACTGCGTTTCTCTATCGAGAGCGGAGCTCCTTCTTCATCGACCTCGATCCGCGCTTCAGGAAGGTTTAAATCGAGGGTTCCCCGCTCAGAACGCCTCCGGCGCAGCACTTCGGCAAGGCGATCCATTTGGTCGAGCATTTCCGGAACTGCGGGCTCTTTAAAGTCTTTTCCCGCCTTATCGCCGGCCAGGTAGGCTTCAACCTGGTGGTATGTAAGACGCTCCGATACTTTGATCAAGCTGGGGAAAAACTCTGCGGACGTTAATTCGCCATCCGGATTAAGATCCATTATGACACTTACTGCCAGCCGGTCTTTATCCGCCTGCAGGCTGCATAGTTTTTCAGAGAGTGCGGGCGGAAGCATATGAACGACCCGATCGACCAGGTATATACTGGTCCCCCGTTTCAGGGCTTCGCGGTCGATCGATTTCCCTTCACGTACATACTGAGAAACGTCGGCGATATGGACCCCCAGCCGAAAACCTCCTCCATCCAACGCCTCAAGGGAAACCGCGTCGTCAAAATCGCGTGCTGTCTCGTCATCAATAGTTGCCATCTTTATATGGCGCAGATCCCTGCGGTTTTGTTCTTCAGCCAGGCTTGATATTTCTTCTTCACCGGGCAGAGCTTCAACTTCTTTTAACACCTGGGCCGGATGCTCACCGGGAAGTTCATACCGGTGTTTAAAAGTAAGCCGCTCTGTCTGAACGGTGCCGGGTGCACCGATATGCTCAACAACTCTGCCCCGGGACGGCAGTTTGCCATGCACCCACTCTTCAACTTCGACGATTACTTTGTCTCCACTTTCAACATGTTTCAAACCCTTTAGTGAAACCTGGACATCACCCGGGAAACGCTGATCGTCAGGAGTCACATAAAATTTTTTCTTATCACGATGCAGAGTTCCGACCAGACGTCTCCGGCCACGTTTAAGGATGCCAATTACGGTTCCCTCCCGTCGCCGCCTGCCTCTTTTCTGATCGAGGCGAACGACAACCCTGTCGCCGTGGGCGGCATCTTTAAGTTTGCCGGCGCTGATAAAGATATCATCTTCCTGACGGTCCGGTCTAAGAAAAGCAAACCCGCGTCTGTTGCCCTGAAGCACCCCGGTCAGGTACCCGAGCCTTTCAGGCAGACCGTACCGGCCGCCGCCGATTTTGACCACCAGACCTTCTTTCTCCATTGTTTTCATTTCATCCAGCAATATCGCTTTATCATGTTTCTGCATTTCGAGAGCGTCTAAAATCTGGGGTAGGGTAAGCGATTCCTGCTTATGATCTTTTAATAGACTTTCAATCTTTGAGCGCAGCTTTACGCCAACATTTTTTCGTTTTTTCATATTTAAACCCCTCCTTCGCTCTGCCCGGTTCATTTTCAGGCCCAAATCAGGAGTCTGTTTAGTCTTCTTAACCATCTAAATGCAGTTCCAAATATGCACCCGCCCGACTCCGGGGCAAGATACTTTTTAAACTGCTGGAAGCACTTATTTAGATTATAGATCCATTTCAGGTAAAAAAAAAGGCAGGGGTTGCTCTTCGCTCCCCTGCCGTTAGACCCTATATAAATTCAGTTTAGTTGATCACTACAAGGACAATGGTAAAAAGCATAAAAGCTACAGCAACATAAGTTGTAACTTTACCCAACTTTTCATCCAGTCCTTTCTTTTTGCCTACCAGGGATTGGGCTCCACCGGCAATAGCCCCAAGCCCGGCGCTCCGGCCTGATTGCAAAAGGACAATTGCTATGAGCATAACGCATAAAAATAAGTAAATTATAGTTAAAACAGTATTGATCATTTATGATTACCTCCAGTAACTCATCAATACAGGCCAAGCAAACGATATTCTAACACATATCCGCTGATTTTACAAATTTTTATGCTTTCATGATCGATTGTCCTGCGTAGCGGGCCGAGCGCCCCAGCTCTTCTTCGATCCGTAAAAGCTGGTTATACTTTTCCACACGGTCAACGCGTGAAGGAGCACCTGTTTTGATCATCCCTGCATTGGTCCCTACAGCCAGGTCGGAAATAAAACTGTCGGCGGTTTCTCCGGAGCGGTGTGAAACCATACAGCTGTATCCCGACCGGCGAGCCAGTGACATCGTTTCCAGCGTTTCGCTTAATGTACCGATCTGGTTTAATTTTATGAGGATAGAGTTGGCTGTTGAGGACTCGATCCCCCTTCTCAGCCGCTCTGGACTAGTTACAAAAAGATCGTCCCCGATAATCAGGTTTTCTTTACCCATCAATTCAGTCAAAGATTTCCACCCGGTCCAGTCTTCTTCATCGAGGCCGTCTTCAATACTGATCAATGGAAAACGCCCGGCCAGTTCCCGGTAGTAATCGATCAATTCCCGGGCAGATAATGACCTTCCTTCCAGATGATACAAATTGTCGCGATAAAATTCGCTCGCCGCAGAATCGAGCGCCAGGTAAATTTCTTCCCCGGGCTTGTAACCTGCACTGGTGATTGCTTCGACAATCAGTTCCAGCGCCGCTTCACTTGATTCCAGGTTGGGCGCAAACCCTCCTTCATCGCCAACATTGGTGTTCAGGCCGCGTGCCTGCAAAATTGTTCTGAGATGATGGAATACCTCTGTTCCCATCTGCAGAGCCTGGGAAAAAGTGTCCGCCCCGAGAGGAACAATCATAAATTCCTGGATATCCATATTATTATCGGCATGCTCTCCTCCGTTTAATATATTCATAAAAGGAACAGGCAGGATGCAGGCGTCGAGCCCGCCAATATAACGGTAGAGAGGCAAATCGAGCATTGTGGCTGCCGCCCTCGCTGCCGCCAGGGAAATACCGAGCATGGCGTTAGCTCCAAGGTGTGATTTATTGGCGGTGCCGTCAAGTTCAATCATTAATAAGTCCAGGCCTTTTTGTTCGAGAATGTTCTGATCGCATAGCTCGGGCGCCAGTATTTCATTTACGTGGCGTACTGCTGCCAAGACACCTTTCCCCCGGTAGCGCTGTTCATCGCCGTCGCGCAGTTCTATCGCTTCAAATGCTCCTGTCGAAGCTCCCGATGGCACAGCTGCCCGTCCTGTCCAACCCCCCTGCAGCAAAATATCTACTTCCAGGGTCGGGTTACCCCGTGAGTCAAGAATTTCCCTGGCCTTTATGGTTTGAATCCGTTCTTCCATTTTTTTCACTCCTCTTGCTTATCACTTTTCCTTCTTAACAAGCATACTTTTTCCGGTCATTTCGGGCGGAATGCTAATGCCGGCCAGTTCAAGAATGGTCGGGGCGACATCGGCAAGGATACCTTTTTCACGCAAATTATACTTATCCGGGCCGAGCAACAGGAGGGGGACCTTATTGTCACTGTGGGCAGTAAGGGTATCTCCCCCGCAGTCCTTCATTTCTTCAGCATTACCGTGATCGGCTGTGATTAACACATACCAGCCGCGCTGCAGCGCCTCATCGACAACTGCTCCAATACCGCTGTCAACCGCCTGCACCGCTTTAATAGCGGCATCTATTACCCCTGAATGCCCCACCATATCAGCGTTGGCATAATTGGCGATGATCAAAGAATGCCGATCGTTTATTACTGTGTCAATGATGCGGGAAGTAACCTCCGGAGCGCTCATCTCCGGCTGAAGGTCATAAGTTGCCACCTGCGGTGACGGAACCATGATCCTATCTTCACCGGGGAATTTATCTTCCCGTCCTCCATTGAAGAAATAAGTGACATGAGCGTATTTTTCTGTTTCAGCAATCCTCATCTGGGCCAGGTTCTGCCGGGAATAGATTTCGCCCAGGGTTCCCTTTAAATCATCAAAAGTAAAAGCGGCCGGCAGGGGAAGGTCACGGTCATAGTCGGTCATAGTTGCCAGATAGGGCTGTGGCGCATCGGAACCGCGATCAAAATGTGAAAAGTCCTGATCGGCAAATGTGCGGGTTATCTGGCGAACTCTATCCGGCCTGAAGTTAAAGAAAATCATACTGTCCTCAGAGCGAACAAGGGTTAAAGGCTCTCCTTTGCGATCAACAATTACTGTCGGCTGGACAAACTCATCGGCTTCGCCGCGATTATAGGCATTCTCCAATGCAACTAACGGGTCAGTTGCTTTTAAGCCCTCTCCATAGCTGTATGCCCGGTATGCCCGCTCTGTTCTATCCCAGCGCTGATCCCGGTCCATGGAGTAGTAGCGGCCTGTAACTGTTGCTGTGAAGCCCTTCCGGTGTTCCCTGCCGAGCTGTTCGAGCTTTTCGAGGAAAGGCTTCGCTCCGTACGGGATAGTATCCCGCCCATCAAGAATAGCATGAACAAATACTCTTTCCACTTTCTTGCGCCGGGCCATCTCCAGAAGGGCCAGTAGGTGATCGAAGTGGCTGTGTACCCCGCCGTCTGAAACCAATCCGATTAGATGTAAGGTGCTGTCGTTTTGGCGGGGCTTTTCCATGGCCTTTTTGAGGACCGGGTTTTCAAAAAACTCTCCGGTTTCGATACACTCTCCGATTCTTGTCAATTCCTGTTGGACAATCCTGCCGGCACCGAGATTAAGGTGGCCTACCTCCGAATTACCCATCTGCCCCGGGGGCAAGCCAACTGCTTTACCGGAAGCATCAAGCAGTGACCAGGGATATTTTTCAAAGAAGCGATCCATACTTGGTGTATCAGCCTGCACAATAGCATTACCTTCAACCTCTTCGCTGTAGCCCCAGCCGTCGAGTATAACCAGTAGAACCTTTTCCAACCTTATACCGCCTTTCGGGAAGCAAGAACCAGGGCCCTGAAAGAATCAGCTTCGAGACTCGCACCGCCAACCAGGGCACCCTGAATCGAAGGCAGGGCCACGAAAGAATCAATATTTTCTGCTTTAACACTGCCGCCATACTGAACCCGCAGGCCGGCTGCAGCCCTTTCCCCAAGATTCTGAAGAAAGAAGTGTCGAATCAGGGAAGCTGCGTTTTCTGCATCAGCTTCTGAAGCAGCTTTACCGGTTCCAATAGCCCAAACCGGCTCATAAGCAACTACAAGGGCTTTAGTTTTATCCGGATCCAGTCCTTCAAGTGCACCGGCCAGCTGTTTTTCAATAACTGTTTCAGTCACACCTTGCTCCCGTTGCATTTCTGTTTCCCCGACACAAAGGATCGGTTTTAAACCGTTTTCCAGGGCTGCTCTGACTTTACGCCGGATCTGGCTATCGTCTTCATCCATAAGATGCCGTCTTTCAGAATGGCCGATTATTACGTATTCAACTCCAAATTCCTGCAGCATAGGGGCTGATATTTCTCCGGTGTGGGCACCCTGTTGCTCCCAGTGCACGTTTTGTGCACCCAATTTGACAGAGCTCCCCTCCAGGGCGGCAGATGCCGCCGAAAGAGCTGTATAAGGGGGACAGATCAGGACTTCCACCCCTTCAAACTGTTTTTCATCTTGAACAATATGGCGGCAGAATTTAACAGTTTCAGCTGCAGTTTTATGCATTTTCCAGTTTGCCGCAATAATTAATCCCATAATTATACCTCCAGTCCGGTTCCTGTCCGGTTCGGATTATTTGTCTTGCAATGCCGAGATTCCGGGCAGTTCTTTGCCTTCCCAAAACTCCAGGGTAGCGCCTCCACCGGTGGAAATAAAATTAATCCCGCGGGCCAGACCCAGCGCTTCCAGTGCTGCAACAAGATCTCCACCGCCGACTACAGAATAAGCGCTGCTCTCTGCTACGGCCTGTGCCACAAGTTCTGTCCCGTTATCAAAAGGCGGCACTTCAAAAACTCCCAGGGGGCCGTTCCAGACGATCATCGCCGATTCTTCCAGGAATCCACAGAAAATAGCTGCAGTTTCAGGACCGATATCAACTGCTTTCCAGTCATCGTCTATTTGTTCCGGCGTCATTACTTCGGAATGGCTGCCGGGCTTAAGTTCTTTTGTTACGGCCAGATCGATGGGTAAAACAAGATGGCAACGGCTTTCTTTGCTTTCAGCAAGGAGGGCTGCAGCTTCTTCCAGCAGATCTTTTTCATAATACGACGCCCCCAAATCATATCCTTCAGCCGCCAGAAATGTGTTGGCCATACCACCGCCAACCAGCAGGGTGTCGGCCAGGTTCAAAAATCGCCTGATGACATTGATTTTATCGGAGACCTTGGCTCCGCCAAGAATTGCAGTCAGGGGGCGGCGCGGATTTTCGATGCATTTTGACAGTTCCTCAATCTCTTTTTTCATAAGCAGGCCTGCCACTGCCGGAATATATGCGGCTACACCTGCCGTGGAAGCATGGGCGCGATGGGCGGTGCCGAAAGCATCATTGACAAAGAGGTCAAAAGGTTCTGCGAGGTAACGTGCAAAGGCGGGATCATTATTCTCTTCGCCTTTTTCAAAGCGCAGGTTTTCCAGGAGTAGAATGTCACCGTCTTTCATCCCGCTGACCGCTTCATCAACATCCGGTCCGGCAACCTGGTCAAGCTTCCGCACATTTTTGCCCAGGGCTTCCGAAAGTCTGTCGGCAACTGGATCCATTTTTAAGTCCGGGTTAGGTTTTCCTTTTGGCCGTCCCAGGTGTGAGGCCAGCACCAGACGGGCCCCACGTGAGAGCAGCGCCTCAATTGTCGGCAGGGCCGCCCTGATCCGAGTGTCATCACGAACTATTCCTTCGGACAACGGAACGTTAAAATCAACGCGCATCAATATTTTTTTTCCGCTTACATCGACATCTTTAATACTCATTTTTTCAGACAACTAAGCTCACCACCGGATATATCAAAAATTTCGACGCTTATATGAAGCGGGAATAGAAGTCTCTTCTCTATACTTGGCAACAGTCCGCCGTGATATATTGATACCCCGCTCCTGCAGCAGCTCAGCCAGGCGCTGATCACTTAGTGGTTTAGCTTTAACTTCTGTTTCAATTAGCTCACGGATATAGATCTTGATACTATGCGAGGAATAGTCGGTCCCTCCGGCGCCGCTAAGTCCGCTGGAGAAGAAAAATTTTAAGGGGAAAAGGCCGCGGGGGGTCTGGATATATTTGTTGGCAGTAGCACGGCTGACTGTCGATTCATGAACGCCAACATTGAGGGCGACATCTTTTAAGGTAAGTGGTTTCAGCTTCTTAATGCCGTAATCGAGGAAAGGCTTTTGGATATCGACGATCTGTTGGGAGACTTTAAACAGGGTCAAACGCCTCTGTTCTATACTGCGAATCAGCCAGAATGCTTTTTCAATCTTGCCTTTAACAAATGAAGCCAGCTGTTCATCAGCCGGTGCATTTTTAAGCATCTGCTGATAAAAAGGAGAAATCGTAAGCTGTGGAATGCTGCTGTCATTACCCATGATCACATAATTGCCATCGACATTCTCCACAATCACATCGGGAATAATATAACGTGTCTCTTCACCTTCACCGAAGACAGAACCCGGTTTGGGTTTTAAGGTGCGGATAAATTCCACTGCTTCTTCAACCGCTGCTTCTTCGCACCCAAGACGGGAAGCAATATAGCGGAACCTGCAGTCTGCAGCTGCCGGAAGGTAATGATTGACGATTTCAACCGCCGGACCCGGCGGTTGATCCAATTTGCGGAGCTGCAGCATCAGGCATTCCTGCAGGTTACGGCAGCCGATACCGGCCGGCTCGAGCTTCTGGACAATATGCAGTCCCTCTTCAAGCTCGCGCATACTGGCACCAAGGACAACTCTAAACTCTTCCAGCTCACCCTGTAAATATCCATTGTGATCCAGATTTCCGGCAAGATAGGCAGCCATACTATATTGACGCCTGGTCAGTGGGAGCATGCGCAGTTGGCCGAGCAGATCTTCAAGCATGGTCCCGGAAACGCCTGCACAGTTCTCTATTGTGGATTGATATTCAGATCGATCCCAGGTTTTGCCTGGTGAAGGCAGTGCTGTTTCCAAATCCATATCCCGAAAGTACTCTTCCCAGGGAAACTCTTCATCTTCAGGTTTATCTGCGGCTGTTTCTGCTTCCGGTTCGTTTTCTTCCGGTTTCTCTTTAGTTTCGAGCACTTCCAGGGCCGGATTATTAAGCAGCTCTTCCTGGATGTGATCCTGCAGTTCCAGAGATGAGTATTGCAGCAGGGTAATCGCCAGTTTAAGCTCCGGGGTTATAATTAACTTTTGGGTCTGTTCAAGCTTCAGGTTGTAATCGAGCTTCATAACCTTCTCTCCAGTCCTGGTTTACAAAATACTTTTCAAAGCAAAAATTAGCCAGTCATAAAACAACAGGTGAAACTGGCAAATACCCATCAAGTAACCATCTAGTTAATTCGCCATTCTTTTTCCAAATCCTGCCCTTTAATTGTCTGACTGGCATGATTTTTGCTTATGTTTCGCATGTCCTGCTTTGGCCAAAATTTTTCCCAGCTGCCGGAAACGGTGGTTCATGCCCGACTTGCTGACAGGAGGTTCAAGCATTTCCCCGAGTTCTTTCAAAGATGACTCGGGGTGGAGTTTCCGGATGAGGGCCGCCTCTCGTAGAGCGGGGGAAAGATTCATCAGTCCGATCAGGCGATCGATATTTTCGATACTGTCAAGTTGTTGCTGCGATGATGCAACAACTTTTTCCAGGTTAGCCGTTTCAAAGTTTACCAGCCGGTTAACCTGGTTGCGCATGCTTTTGACTACCCGCATACTCTCCAACTGCAGCAAGGTGTTGCCGGCTCCAATAATGCGCAGATAATCAGCAACTGATTCTGCGTTTTTGAAATAGAGGAAGACGGAACCATTTCTGCGCCTGACCAGGGGCTTAAGATCGAAACATTCCAATATTTTTTGATCAAACTGGGCATCTTCGAAACTGCGGCAATTCAACTCGAGGTGATAACCCGAACGCCTGGAGATGCTGATACTGCCTCCGGCCAGGAAAGCACCCCGCAGAAACGCTCTACGGCAACATGTTCTTCTTGGAACGGCTGTAAACCGGCGGGGCAAACTTAGATGGCGGCCCACTTCTTTGAGATCAAGGTAGACCAGCAAAGCATCTACCTGATCGCGACCGATAACCTGGACTAAAAACTGGCTCCTTTGCAGCCTTTTTTCCTGCTGTCTGACAATCGCAGGAGAAGCTACTCCCGCCTGGCGCAGCAGGTTAAATAGGCGGCGGGCAACAGCAATATTATCGACAGCGATGCTAAGAATATGAGTGATGTGGCGAATAGTATAGAAGCCGTTCCTGAGAAGCAAGGCCTTTAACTCCCAGGAACTGCAACAGGCCAGCGATTCTTCCTCTCTGGCCAGTTCTTGTTTTACCTGCCTGGTTAAAGACAATTACCGCTGCCTCCTGTCAGTTCTTGTTAATATCCCTGTGTTCAACAGCTATGTTAAAATGTGATCCCAGCACATGTCCAAGTTCATCGGATATGACCACTGAACGGTGCTTACCCCCCGTGCAGCCGATTGCTATAATTAAGCTTGCTTTTCCCTCTTTGATATAGAAAGGGATGGAAAACTCCAGTAATTCACGTACTTTTTGAAAATATTTTGAGGTCTCCGCCCACCGCCAGAGATAATCTTTAACCTGGTCATCTTCACCGGTCAAAGGCCTAAGATGATCAACATAGTGAGGGTTTGGCAGGAAACGCACGTCGAAAACCAGGTCTGCATCCGATGGCAGGCCATACTTGAAGCCAAATGAAACAATACGGATTTGCATATTTTTTTCTCGCTGCTCCGGTTCATAGAGCTCCACAATACGGGCCTTTAATTCCCACGGTTTCAGAAATGATGTATCAATTTCCTGGCTCGCTTTTCCCCTCAATTCACTAAGAGCTTCACGCTCTTTTTTTATTGCTTCCGGCAGGCTGATATCACCCATCGGATGGCGGCGGCGCGTTTCCTTGTAACGCCTGATCAGCACATCATCACTTGCTACCAGGAAAAGAATTTCGTAATCAATGTTGCGTTCCTCCAACCCGAGCAGGGCTTCAAAAAGGTCTTCAAAAAAAGCAGCTCCACGCAGATCACATACCATGGCAACTTTCTTGTTTTCAGATTGGTCAAATAGATCGGCAAATATTGGTATCAGGGTCGGCGGCATATTGTCGACACAGTAATATCCGAGATCTTCGAAACTATTCAGGGTATGGCTTTTACCGGCACCGGATAGTCCGGTTATCAATACGACCCGCATATTGTTCGATTTGCTCATTATCTTATGCCTCCATGCCGAGAACATATTTTTCGATCACTTCAGCCACACCATCCTCATTATTCGAAGAGGTAACCAGGTCGGCAGCCTCCAGTACCTGCGGCCGGGCATTTGCCACCGCTACCCCTAAACCGGCATAGCTGATCATGTCCAGATCATTTTGGCCGTCGCCAAAGGCTATCACTTCTTCAGGTTTTATTCCTTCCCGCTCAGCCAACCAGCGCAGGGCCTGGCCTTTTGTCGCTTTTTGGTCAGTGATTTCAAGAAAGTAGGGCCTTGATTGCAGGACGGAAAGTTTATCACCAAAGGTATCCTTAAACCCGGCCTCAATTTCGTCTATACGGCCATCCCATCTGATAATACTCATTTTGCTTGGACTAATATCATTTTTTTTAAGAAAAGCGCTTAGATCGCCAACCTGCTCCAGTTCAATATTGACCATCTTTTGATAATAACGGGAATACTCACTTTCTTCACTAATGTAAAGATTGTCGTTTATAAATAAACTTACATGACAATCCTGCCTCTCCGCTTCTTCAATTACCGATATAGCCAGCTTGTTATCAATAGGTTGATGTAAGATGATTTCCCTGCTCTTTGATCTTTTAATCAAAGCCCCGTGATAATTAATCAGGGGCGTATCACCATTAATCGACAGTTCATTCATGTAACCTACACTGGTTTTAAACATTCGACCGGTGGCGAGAACAAAAATGACACCCTGCCCGGCAGCTTTGCCGATCGCTTCCCTGTTACGGGGAGATATTTTTGAATTTTCATCAAGTAATGTATCGTCTAAATCAGCAGCAATAAGGCGAAAACGCATCGTGAACCACCTCAATTATAGTATAGCATAAAAGGCTGCCGCTTTTTAGGTTAGGAACAGGGCCGACCCATTTCAGTTTCACTTTGCAGTTCGCTGTGCAGTTTAAGATGGATTAGCTCGGCAAGTTTAGTATCTATTCCGGGAACTTTTCGAAGTTGTTCAACATTTGCCTGCCTGATTTTGCTGTTGCTGCCAAAATAATCGAGAAGAGCTGTTCGGCGGGCCGGGCCAATGCCGGGGATATCTTCGAGAAGGGAGTGGGTACTGCGGCGGTCTCTGCGGCGGCGATGGCCGACCACGGCGAAGCGGTGAGCTTCATCGCGAATGCGCTGCAGGAGCTGCAGCATTGCGTCATTAGCCGCCAATCGCATCGGCAGCGTGGACCCGGACAGAAAAAGCTGATCCGGATCTTTAGCCATGGCAATTATCGGAACACCCTTCAAGGCAGTGCCATGCAGTGCTTCGAAGGCTGTATTCAGCTGCCCCCTTCCTCCGTCAATAAGAATTAAATCGGGCTCAGGCCAGCTTTCCCAACCCGTCCTTCTTTGTAAAACTTCCTGCAGGGCGGCATAGTCATCTCCGCCGGATGCCTGCTTGATATTGAAACGGCGGTAAGCTTCCTTTTGGGGCTCTCCGTGCTGAAAGACTACCATTGCTCCAACCGGTTCCCCGCCGCGCAGGTGCGAAATATCATAGCCCTCAATCCTTTCCGGTGAAGCCTTTAAGCCGAGTAAACGGGCCAGTTCCAGCAGTGGTTCTTCAGTTTTCCGTTTCCGTTGTTCCTCTTCTTCTTCCATGCGGAGCAGGCAGTTGCGCCGGGCCAGCTCAACCAGCTTTTTCAGTGGTCCGCGCTGAGGATTGCGCAGGTTGACTTTTCGTTCCGTTTTGCTCTTAAGCCAGCACTGCAGCAGATCGGCGTCGGCAGGCTGGTCGGATACAATAATCTCCACAGGAAGACCTTCATCACGATTATAGTAATTTTTTATGAAAGAGGCCATAACCTCATCGTTACCGATGTCTTCAGCCCCAATAAGGGGAAAATGATCCTGACTGAGCAATTTGCCCTCCCTGATTTGAAAGAGGTAGACTGCCACGTTATGTTCAAGCTTTGCCAGGGCCAGGACATCACGGTCAATACTGTTTTCAATTGAAAGCATCTTCTGACGTTGACCGGCAACCCGTTGAAGCGAAAGCAGGCGATCCCGAAGAGCGGCGGCTTCTTCAAAACGCTGCTCGTGAGCTGAATCTTCCATCTGCCGTTTCAATTTATCTTCCAATTCACCGTAACGGCCCTGTAAATAAAGAACAACCTGGTTGACCATTTTGTCATACTCGGTTGCTGCGAAGGCACTTTCACCCCGACAGGGAGCAAGGCAGCGTTTCATCTGGTAATTAAGGCAGGGCCTATGGGGGGCGGGGCTGCCATCTAAAGGCTGACGGCAACGGCGCAGGGGAAATATTGAACCGAGCAGGCGCATTGTCTCCCGAACTGCCCCCACATTTGTATAAGGTCCGAAACGGCGTTCTTCTTTTTTCGGAATGAGTCTGTAACGGCCCCGGCGTGAGCCCTTCTGGGATAGACGTAGCAATTCTAAACGAGGATAAAGGTCAGCTGTAAGGATCAGGTAGGGATAGTCTTTATCATCCTTAAGGTTAACGTTAAAGCGGGGGCGGTACTCTTTAATCAGATTGCACTCGAGGATTAGGGCTTCAACCTCTGTATCGGTTACAATATAGTCTATATCAGCAAGTTTGGACTGCAGCGATTTCAGGCGCGGTAAGCTCGCCGGGATTTCAGTCAGATATGAGCGTACTCTCTGGCGCAATGACAATGCTTTCCCAACATAAATAATCCGATCTTTTTCGTCCCTGAGAAGATAAACTCCCGGCTGTTCGGGGAAACGGCTGACTTTTTCTTTCAGTAATTCGTACATATCAATACCTCGGGCACTCTTTACTTTTTAACACCTGTAAGTCTTTCCGGCAGTATTCCCGCCAACCAGAGCCCGGTATATGAAGTGGGACACAGGGCCACCTCTTCAGGAGTCCCGGCAGCTACCACCTGCCCTCCTCCGTCACCGCCTTCGGGGCCCAGATCGATCAAATAATCGGCACGCTTCAGGACCTCCAGGTTATGTTCTATAACCACCACGGTATTACCGCTTTCGACCAGGCGTTCGAGAATAATCAGCAGTTTGCTGATGTCGTCAAGGTGCAACCCGGTAGTCGGCTCATCAAGGATGTAGAGGCTGCGTCCGTTGCTGCGCCGCGATAGTTCTGTAGCCAGTTTGACTCTTTGCGCCTCTCCGCCGGAAAGGGTCGTTGCCGGCTGCCCCAGGTGGATATAGCCAAGACCGACATCAAAGAGGAGCTGCAACTTGCGCTGGACCTTAGGGATAGCAGAGAAAAAATCCAGGGCTTCTTCGACATTCATGGCCAGGACATCTGCAATATTTTTTTCCTTGTAACGCACTTCCAGGGTTTCCCGATTATAGCGTTTGCTGCGACAGACTTCGCATGGAACGTATACATCGGGCAAAAAATGCATTTCAATTCTTAAGATTCCGTCCCCCCGGCAGGCTTCACAACGCCCGCCCTTGACATTGAAGCTAAAGCGGCCGGGCCGGTAACCACGGCGGCGTGATTCCGCCGTTTTTGAAAATATTTCACGGATGCCATCAAAGAGGCCGGTGTAAGTGGCCGGGTTGGATCGTGGCGTCCGTCCAATCGGTGACTGGTCGATAACGATGACTTTATCGAGGTATTCCACTCCCTCCAGCCCGCTATGCTCGCCGGCCTGTTCGCGTGTCCGGTGCAGCTTACGGGCCAGGCTGCGGGCCAGGATTTCGTTAACCAGGGTGCTTTTCCCGGATCCCGATACTCCGGCAACACAGACAAAGAGGCCCAGCGGTATACCAACATCAATATTCTTCAGATTGTGTTCACGGGCTCCGCGTACCCAGATCCATCGATCGTTATAGGGACGCCGCTGATCCGGAATGGCAACCGCCCTTCTACCGGCCAGGTAATCTCCGGTAATAGAATCTTTAGCTGCAATTATATCATCGACCGTACCCTGGGCTACTATCCAGCCCCCGCCGGCTCCGGCGCCCGGTCCGATATCAACCAGGTGGTCCGCACTGCGGATGGTCTCCTCATCGTGCTCGACCACCAGGACGGTATTGCCCAGATCACGCAGCGCTTTGAGGGTCTTAATCAGTCGGGCGTTATCCCGCTGGTGTAACCCGATACTCGGTTCATCGAGGATGTAAATAACCCCGGTCAGGCCGGAACCAATCTGGGTAGCCAACCTGATTCGTTGTGCTTCCCCTCCCGAGAGGGTGGCCGCGGCACGGTCAAGGTTCAGATACTGCAGACCGACATTACGCAGGAACTGCAGCCTTTCGCCTATTTCTTTCAAGACCTGCCGGCCGATATACTGCTCCCTTTCTGTCAGCTGCAGTTCTTCAAAGAACACTGCTGCCTGCTCAACAGTCAAAGCTGAGATTTCGGCAATATTTTTACTTCCAAGCAGCACAGCAAGGCTGGCCGGCTTGAGACGACTGCCTTTACAGGTCAGACATGGTCTGATTTGCATATAACGCTCCAGGTCTGTCCGCATTTCTTCTGAACTGGTTGAAGCGTAGCGCCTCTCTAAAAGTTTAAGCACCCCCGGAAAAATCTTACGGTAAGAGCGGACTCTCTTAAACATGTTTACATAACGAAAATTAATCTTTTCAGGGGATCCATATAATATTTTACCCTGGGCCTCTGGCAATAGATCTCCGAAGGGTGTATCGAGGTCTACTCCCCACTCACCCGCCGCCGCTTCAAGGAACTGTTTATAATAGTTTTGCCCTGACCAGGGGTGGATCGCCCCTTCCCGAATTGATATCTCGGGGTAGGGAATTACCAGCTCTGCAGAAAATTCGGCCCTGGTTCCGAGACCGCTGCAGTCGGAACAGGCCCCGTACGGGCTGTTAAATGAGAAAATGCGCGGGCTGATCTCTTCAAAGCTGAAGCCGCATTCGGCACAGGCAAAATTTTCGCTAAAAAGCAGTTCTGAGCCGCCCACTTCTTCAATTAGAACCAGGCCTTCACTCAATTTAAGGGCTGTCTCCAGAGAATCAGCAAGGCGGGCCTGAACCCCTTCCCGGATGACCAGGCGGTCAACAACAACCTCGATATTGTGTTTTTTTTGCTTGTCAAGGCTAATCTCTTCTTCGAGATCGCGTACCTCGCTGTCGACTCTGACCCGGACGTAACCCTTGCGGCGCATATCTTCAAAAAGGCGTGTATATTCGCCTTTACGGCTGCGTACCAGTGGAGCGAGGACCTGGATACGTGTTTCAGCAGGCAATGTCGCGATCTGGTCGACCATCTGCTGCACTGTCTGCTGACTAATATTCTGCTGGCAGCTCGGGCAGTGCGGATTGCCGATCCGCGCATAAAGCAGGCGAATGTAATCGTATATTTCGGTCACCGTACCCACTGTGGAACGCGGGTTGCGTGACGCTGTTTTTTGGTCAATCGATATCGCCGGAGACAACCCTTCAATTTGATCAAGGTCGGGTTTATCCATCTGTCCGAGAAATTGACGGGCATAGGCCGAAAGCGACTCGACGTAACGACGCTGTCCTTCTGCATAGATTGTATCAAAGGCCAGGGATGATTTTCCCGAACCGCTTAAACCTGTAAAAACAATTAATTGATTGCGGGGCAAGGATAGGTTAATGTTTTTTAAATTATGCTCTCTTGCTCCACGGATTATTATTTCTCCTGCTGACAAATTCTTCACCTCTTGTTTGTCTACTGTTTTTCCAACTCGAAAATCATATCTCGCATTTCGGCAGCTCGCTCAAAAGCAAGTTCCCGGGAAGCTTTGGCCATTTCCCGGCCTAATTTCTTAATCAACCGGCGGCGTTCTCCGGCTTCCATTGTCTTTGGATCTTCCTCGAAGTAGCGCTCTTCTTCCTCTGCAACCATAGTCGCTCCCAGCAGGGCTCGGATAGGCTTGACAATGGTCTGTGGAGTAATGCCATGTTCCAGGTTATATTCAATCTGCATCTGGCGACGGCGTTCCGTTTCGTCAATAGCGCGTCGCATCGAAGGGGTGATCTCCTCTGCATACATAATTACCCTGCCCTCGGTGTTACGGGCTGTCCTGCCAATAGTCTGTATAAGGGATCTTTCCGAACGCAGAAATCCTTCTTTATCGGCATCTAGGATTGCAACCAGGGTTACTTCCGGGAGGTCCAGGCCTTCCCGCAGCAGGTTTATGCCAACCAGGACATCGAACTCACCTATCCGCAGCCCCCTTATAATGGTCATTCTTTCCAGGGCGCCGATATCGGAATGCATGTATCTCACTTTAATTCCCATATTACGGTAGTATTCAGTTAAGTCTTCGGCCATACGCTTGGTCATGGTTGTAACGAGGACCCTCTGACCGGCTTTAGCCCTGGCCCTGATTTCACCGTAAAGATCGTCCACCTGGCCTAATGCCGGCCTTACCTCCACCTCGGGGTCAATTAATCCGGTCGGGCGGATGATCTGCTCTACAACAGCATCGCTGTGCTCCATTTCCCACGGGCCGGGTGTTGCTGAAACCAGGATAGCCTGGTTTACCAGCGATTCAAATTCTTCAAAACGCAGCGGACGGTTATCGAGTGCCGAGGGGAGCCTGAAACCATGCTCAACCAGGGTGCTTTTACGCGACAAATCACCGCGGTACATACCGTTAATCTGGGGAATGGTAATATGCGATTCGTCGATGACAACCAGCATATCTTCCGGAAAATAGTCAAGTAGTGTTGCGGGACGGCTGCCGGCAGGGCGACCATCCAGGTGACGGGAATAGTTCTCGATACCACTGCAAAACCCTATTTCCTGCATCATCTCCAGGTCAAAATTAACTCTTTGCTCGAGCCTCTGAGCCTCGAGTAGTTTATTCTCATTTTTGAAATAAGCCAGCCGTTCCTGCAGTTCTTTCTCGATAGCTGAAACTGCCTGCTGAAGTTGATCTGGCGCAGTTACATAGTGGGTTGCCGGAAAGATCGCCACATGTGTACGATCTCCGATGACTTTCCCGCTGACCAAGTCAATTTCACGCAGTCGTTCAATCTCATCACCAAAAAGTTCCACTCTCAGGGCTTCCTCAGAAAAAGAAGCCGGTATTATTTCCAGGATATCTCCCCTGACTCTGAACGTACCCCTGTGGAAATCAATTTCGTTGCGCTGGTAGTGAATATCAACGAGTCGGCTGATGATTTCATCACGGCTCATCCTGGCCCCCTGACGCAATGAAAGCACCTGATCCATGTACTCCGTTGGGGAACCGAGCCCGTAAATACAGGAAACCGAGGCAACAATGATCACATCAGGCCGCTCCAGGACTGCAGCGGTCGCTGAATGACGCAGCTTATCAATTTCATCGTTGATCGATGAGTCTTTCTCGATATAAGTGTCACTGCTGGGCAGATATGCTTCCGGCTGGTAATAGTCGTAATAGCTGATAAAATATTCGACGGCATTATTTGGAAACAGTTCTTTGAACTCACTGCAAAGCTGAGCCGCCAGGATTTTGTTCGGAGCCATTACCAGGGTCGGGCGCTGAACCTGTTCTATTACATGAGCTATGGTATAAGTTTTCCCTGAACCTGTTACTCCCAACAGGGTCTGGTAAGGGTAGCCCCGGCGCAATCCTTGCACCAGGGCTCCGATAGCTTCCGGTTGATCTCCGGAAGGATTGAAATCTGCTCTTACTTTAAAGCCACTGCTGTTTGTCACGGCAACACCCCCGTTCAGCGGCTAACTCGTAAACATTATTAATTATAACATAATCAGAAGCCAATTCCTGCTTCGAAAATGATTATAAATAAGCCAATAGCTATAAATAAAAAAGCTGTACCCAGCCTGATGTAGCGCGGGCTGACCCGTGAGATTAAGCGGCTGCCCAGGTAAACAGCCAGAAGGTGGTTGAACAGCATTGCAACCATCGCTCCGGCAAAAATCGCCAGGGGATAGCCAAAGCTGGCTGTCAGAAACATTACTGCCAGCTGGGTTTTGTCACCGAATTCAGCAAAAAAAATCATGGTCAGGGTCTGAAAATAACCTGCCTTACTGTTAAATTCATCCAACCGTTCGCTCTTCCGCAGGTAACTGATCAGGCCAATAATTATAAATACCAGTCCTGATGCAACCGCAATCAATGTATGTGGGATGGTGGCGGCCAGAATACCGCCGACGGCAACAGCAAGCCCCAGAACAACTGCCATTGCTGTCATAGCCCCGGCAAGAACTTGAAGCGGGGGATAGCGGCAGGCCATGGTCAGGCAAACCAGTTGGGACTTATCACCAAATTCAGCTACAAATACTGTAATAAAAGCCGCTGCTGCCGCAGCTAACACCAGCTTCACCTCATTTTAAATTGTGCCCTGCCAACTTAAGTATTTTTTCTTTCATGCGCCTGAAACGGCCCAATGGATCCGGTTTACGGATTTCCAGGTAAACAGTGGAGTTAGGGTCAGGTACAGGGATTAGGCCAAGTTCGGCACTGCGGTGCAGTAATGCATCTGTGGAATCAGATTTCAGACTTGCCTGGTACAAGCCTTTATCCAAAGTTTCCCCTTGGGAACGTTTTTTCAGGATATAGGAAAAGGGCATACCTTCACGGACCCCCTCCAGGAGAACCATAAAATAGCTGCCTTCAATCTCATGAACAAGGTCGCGGTTGTCTGCGACCTCATTACCGTTTACCTTAAGGATCAGATCGTTATCTTTCAATCCTGCTTCATCTGCTGCAGTTCCAGGCAAAACCATCATTATGGGCACTCCCAATTCAGGCATCCGGAAACGGGGCGGACGTGAATCTTCCTTCTTTTTCCCGAAAAGAATTAACAACTCGTGGCCCAGAGGAGCAAAGAGAACCCCCGGAAAAACAAGCCGGGGCATAAACTCGGAACCGACGGCGATAACTAATAGGATGATACTGTAAACAGCAAGCCATCTGGCAGAAAATATAGTTCTTTCCCGGGGGGTCGATGACATCGCTATATCTGCATATCCAAGCCCGGCTGCTACCGGTATGATCATATACTGCAAGCTCTGGGCGTCTCCCGGCTGCAAGGTCGACTGGAGAATTGGCCACCAATCAGGCATGCTGACCCCGACAATATCGGTCTGGGCAACTACTGTAACAAGAAGGGCTACCAGGGGCAGAGGCCAAAACCGCTGCAGGGTGAAAGCGCCGACCACATCTCCGCCTCTTTTTTTTATATAGATCGGACTGGTACCCCAGTGCCCACCGACATAGATGAGCAGAGCTTCGATCAGGTGGAGCAGGCCGATCAAAACCAATAGAGCAGGGATGTGAATTTGAAGCAGCGATTCAATAACAATATTTTCGCCAATAGCCGGAAATAAAGGTTCAAATATATGGCGGGCGAATAGCACCATGAAGGCTACTATGCCACCGGCATAAGCAAAACACAGATAGCGAGGGTTAATCAGCAGTAGAAGCAGGGCCACGGGCCAGATAAAATAAAGGCCGATCTGCTCCAGGGATAGCCCTAAAAAAATCAAAGCTGCACTGGCAAACAGGCCACCCAATGCGCCAAGCCCGACCGATAGAAGCATCTGCCTGCCAACCCCGTTGATAACACGTCCATACAACTTTTCTTCAATAGCGACCTGCCGTCTGTACTGCATGTAGACCAGAAATAGGACAATCCAAAATATGGGCATAAATAACGCCAGCATAAAGGTGGTCATAAAGATCTGGCCTATCTCAAGAAGGGGCTGCATCGATTAGTCGTTTCCTCCGGTAATGATCCAAAGGTCTTGCTTTTTGATCACCTCGACCGCGTATTCAAGCTGTTCATCATTCGCGCGCGAGGCAACATCGAGTGCGCTGCGCAGTTCAACCCAGGTTAGATCGTCGAACTCTCCGCTGCGTTCCAATCCTGCGTTGATCTGAAAGCTTGATAGCACACGGGAGGTTTGTCCGTCAAAATAACCGGTAATTTCGATCCTGTATCCAAGCTGCTCCAACATCAACTGCAGCATCTCCACCTCCGGTCCGAAGTCGCCCTCTTCAAGGCGTCCGGGATGGAAATATCGATAATAACGAAGAATTTCCGGCATATCTATTTCAAAATCAGGTTCAATCCCATGCTTATCAATGTTATGTCCCGAAGGAGTAAAATATTTTGCCACAGTTAGCAGGATAGCACTGCCGTCAGAGAGACGCTCGAGCTGCTGGACAGAGGCTTTTCCATAGGTTGTTTTGCCAACCAGCAAAGCCGCATCCCTGTCCTGCAGGGCGCCGGCCAGAAGTTCGGAAGCGCTGGCCGATTCTTCATTAATTAGAACTACGATCGGGTATGGCCGTGCAACGGCAGTGGAATAATAGGTCATTTTGACCTCGCCGTCCCGGCCAACCAGCCTGACGATTTCTCCTTCGGGGACAAGTACTTCTCCTATTCTCACGGCCTGATCGACAAGTCCACCCGGGTTATTTCGCAAATCGAGGATCAACCCATTTCTAAGGCCGCGCTGCTCCATATCCCGGAATTGCTCATCGAATTCTGAAGACGTATTACCGTCAAAGCCGCTGATCTTTATATAGCCCAGGCCGTCTTCCAGCATCTCACTAAATACGGTAGACACCTGTATCTCTGCCCGGCCAACATTGAGCTTAATCGGTTTATCAGCGCCAGGCCTGTGAATCAAAATATCAACCGTTGTGTCGCTGGGACCCCGCAGTAACTCTACAGCATAGTTTATACCCTGACCGGTCAGCTCATAACCGTCGGCCTCTAAAAGGCGATCCCCCGGGCTGAGGCCGCTCCTTTCAGCAGGTGATCCGGAAAATGTTTCAAAAACCACAATACTTCCATTGGCTTCGATAATCCGTACGCCGATCCCCCCGTACGAACCCCTGGTCTCCATAAGGAATTCGTCCAGGTCTTTCGGATCGTAAAACCGCACATGGGGGTCATCAATATGTTCAATCATTCCCCGGACAGCGCCTTCTATAAGTGCCTCTGTTTCCACCGGGTAGAAGTAGTTTTTTGTAACCGACTCGATAGCTTCCCATAATATTGCCGCACCGTCGGGTTCAGAAGCATTTCGGTTCGTTTCATACCTGATCACCTTCGTCGAATCTTCAACAGCCGGTACAACCCGGCTGCCAAACAGGCAGTAGTTGGCCAGGTTTGTGCCGACAAGAATTAGCAGGAAAACTACCAGAACGATATATATCATTTTTCTATTGGTCTGTTCCATTAATCTCAACTCCTGTCATGCTCACAATAATCATAAATTATAGGCCCTATAAAAGGCGCCTGCTCACTATGATAACATAAAACCTCAATCCTGTATTCCCCGACATGCAAATCGGAAGTCGGAAGCAGAACAAGAAATGGCAACAGTTAAGGGGCGTTAGATTTACGGTGTAAATCTAACGCCCCATGGTTTTACTCTCTGCCGGACAAAGCCGCCAATTTAATCCTTTGAAAAGTAGGGTCCCGGGTTAAAGCGGTGGTCGGGATTGCCGCTGGGATAGTATCGAACTGGAGGCATATTATATTCCCTGACTTCAAAGTGAAGATGGACCCCTGTACTGTAGCCGGTCGTTCCGGCCCGGGCAATGCGCTGCCCTTTGCCAACAACCTCACCCTTCTGTACAAGCAGGCTGCTCATGTGAGCATAGAGGGTAACAGTACCGCCACCGTGGTCAATCATGATGCAATTGCCATAACCGCCATTCCAGCCGGAGAAGATAACCTTGCCATTGGCTGCAGCCAAAATATAATTTGCCGCTCCACGATGTGGGGCCATATCGATACCACCGTGCCAAGCCTGGGCGCCGCTGAATGGATCTCGGCGCCACCCATATCCGGAACTGACCCAGGTAGGAGGCTCAATTGGGTAATGCAAAGCTCCTTCAACACCGGAAAACTGGCTTTGCGCTTCAGCAATAAGCTGGCGGATTAAAGAGTCAAGTTGTTGCGCTTCTTCTTCCAAGTCAATTATTGCCTTCAGGTTTAGTTCAATCTCACCCTGCAGTTCATCTAATATAACTTCCCGATCAATAGCAGCCTGCTGAATTTCCACTTCATTGGCGGCTACATTACGGCGCATATTTTCCAGGCTGGCCTTTTTTGCCTCCAACTCATCTTTCCAGACCTGGATAATATCTCTTTCTTTCTGAATTTCCTCGATAAGGACCAGATCATTGGAGGCAATAATACTTAGGTTGTGCAGTCGGGTTAAAAAATCAGGAAAGCTTTTTGAGTCGAAGAGGACTTCCACGTAAGAAACCACACCATGCTGCTGAATCGCCCGCAGCCGTTTATTCAATAACTCTTCCTGGTACTTCAGCTGTTCCTCGGCTTCAGCTAATTCCATCTCGACATAATCTATCTCTTTTTCTACATTTCTAATCTCACCGGCCAAGCGGACCTGCTCCGCACGCAGTTCATGCAAACGGCTTTCAAGCTGCATCAGCTCATCTTTTAGAGCAGCTTCACGGTTCAGGCGCTGTTCAAGAGCGCTTTTTTCATCCCGCTGCCTCTTTCCAAGCTCTTCCAGTTCCTGCTGTTTTTCTTCAATTTCATCATTCGTAATTGTAACAGCATAAACAGGCAAGATAAAGGCAACGGCCAGGAAAAGCGCAAGAAACAGGATTGTTACCCAGGCTTTACTCCCGATAAACATAATTTTTGTCCTCCCCGAACTTAAGCATTTGTCTCTCTGTATATTTTATCTCTTTACACTTTTAAAAAACGGCCCATTGAAAAGATGCTGCCCAGCATGCCAAGCCCTGTACCCAGTGGAACAAGGTATTTGGCCAGTTCAATAATTACCAGCTGTGTTGGCAGAAGTGTTAAAAATACAAGGTTGTTGACGGTAACCCATTCAACAGAAAACTGGTAAAGGTAATATAGACCAGCCAGCGGTAAAACCGCTCCGACAAAGCCCATCAGCAGACCTTCAAGAACAAAAGGCCAGCGGATGAACCAGTTGGTGGCTCCCACATATTTCATGATTGAAATTTCCCTTTTTCGCATCATAACAGTCAGCTTGATTGTATGCGAAATCAAAAATACAGCCGTAATCGAAAGGCCGGCCATCAGGGCCAATCCAACCAGTTGCAACACCCCGGTCACAGCAAAAAGGTTTTCTACATAACCCTGGCCGTAAAATACAGCCGACACTCCGGGATAAGTTTCAAATTCCTCAGCCAGAGCAACTACCGATTCAGGAACAACCGTCCGCACTTCATATGAGGCAAGCAGTGGATTATCCAGGTTTGTATCGTAACCTTCCAGCATGCCGCCCAACTGCCTCTGGAGACGGGCCAGATGTTCTTCACTTGATACGTACAGTGCCTCCTTTACCGCACTGTGCGTAGAGAGCCTCAGCCCCAGTTGATCACGGGTCTCCTGATCTGCCTGTTCATCAATATATACAACAATCTCAACCTGCTCTTTTACCGCATCGGTAATGTGTCTGATATTTAAATTCACCAGCATGAATACACCCAGCATTAAAAGGGTTACAATAACTACCCCGGTTGAAGTAATGCACATCCACCGGTTGCGATAAATACCTTTAATAGTTTCAGCGATAATATAAAAAAATCCACTAATGAACATGGGTATAAATCCCCTTCTGCTCATCACCTACAAGTTTGCCGCCATCCAGGTAGAGGACCCGCTTTTTAAAGCGGTCAACTATCTCCCGGTTATGAGTCGCAATAAGTACTGTTGTACCGCGCAGGTTGATGCTGCGCAACAGGTTCATAATATCAAGCGTTGTTCCGGGATCGAGATTGCCGGTCGGCTCATCGGCAATAATCATTGCCGGACGATTGGCGATCGCCCGGGCCAACCCAACCCGCTGCTGCTCGCCTCCCGAGAGATCGCAAACCCTCGTCTTAGCCTTGTCCTGCAGCCCTACCAGGCCGAGAACATGTGGAACCCGTTTCCGAATATCTTTGCGGGAAGCCCCGGTAACTATCATGGCAAAAGCAACGTTGTCAAACGCCGACCGTTCTTCCATCAGCCTGAAATCCTGAAACACCATCCCAATATTGCGCCGCAAATAGGGCAGCCGATGCCGGGGTAAACGGGCAACATCCCGGCCAAAAATTTTTAAAGTGCCGTCGGTAGGCTTAATTTCCCTGATAATTAACTTCAAAAGCGTCGATTTCCCGGCCCCGCTCGATCCAACAAAAAATGCAAATTCGCCGCGATCTATAAAAAAGTTTAAACCTTCCAGGGCATAGCGCCCGCCTTTCTCATACTTCATGCACATGTTTTTTGCTTCGACCATGCAGTCAGACCTTCCTGTGCATAATTAACGAAATATAGGCATGTGTTAGGTTTCGACAATTTTCCTTGGTATCCTGCTACATATTTTAATCTATTTTTACTTATTTTGCAAATTTTAACCGATCCCGGCCCCGCGTTTTTACGCAGCAAGATTTTCAAGAGTTTTTCAGTGCTGCTGCATTTTTTTAAACCCTTCGCCGTGAACCTCCGTTGCATTGCCGATGATCAAGAAAGCATCGGGGTCTACATCGTAGATAATTGATTTCAGGTGGGCCGTTTGCTGGCGAGTTACCACGCAGAGCAGCACCTCGCGACCCTCGCCGGTATAACCCCCCTGTCCCTCAATCCTGGTAACACCTCGGCCAAGCTCGTAAAGTAATTTTTCATTTATCTTGGCGCCAAAGCGGGTAATGATAATTGCCGATTTAGCCAGGCCGAGACCTTCGAGGATCGCATCAATAACCTTTATACTGACAAAGAGTGAAAGAGCGGCATACATAGCCGGTTCGCTGCCGAAGACGAACACGGCAAGGAATAAAACAACCAGGTCGCTCCAAAGAAGGGCCTGGCCGGGACTGATTCCGGAAGTTTTAGCCAGGATCAGCGAAAGCAGGGCACTGCCCCCGGTCGAGCTGCGAAAACGGAAGACCAGGCCAACTCCAATACCCATTACTACACCGCCGTATACCGCTGCCAACAGTAAATCATCGGTGGCAGGAGGTAAAAGAGGTGCCGTGATTTCCACGGCGATTGAAAAAAACAGGGTGCCGAAAAGGCTTTGAATTATTATTCGCGGGCCTAAAACCAGGTAGCCGGCAATAAACAGGGGAATGTTAAAAAGGATTATCGTCAGGCCGACCGGCATTCCTAAAATATGGTAAAGAAAAACAGATAAACCGCTTACTCCACCGGGGGCAAGCATGTTTGGCACCATAAACATATTCATGCCCACTGCCAGAATTACCGCCCCGGCCAGGATCCCGACAATGTCAATTAATACTATTTTTATCTCGCCTTTTCTAAACTGCGGTTTTTTTATTCTCATCTAATCTCCTACTTTTTCAACGGGATCTTCCCACGTGCTTTCCAAATTAAATATGCTTCTATAAAAGGATCAAGCATGCCGTTCATTACAGCATCGACCTGGCCAACTTCCACTCCTGTACGGTGATCTTTAACCAGGGTAAAGGGCTGAAAAGTATAAGTCCGGATCTGACTGCCCCAGGCTATTTCCCTTTGATGCCCGCGCTCTACATTTATCTCTTCAGCCTGCTCCTGCCTATGTAGTTCGGCTAACCTGGCCTGAAGAACACGCATGGCCTGCTGACGATTATTGTGCTGAGAGCGGTCACTCTGACAGCTTACCACTACACCGGTGGGAAGGTGGGTAATGCGCACAGCAGAGTCAGTTTTATTGACATGCTGGCCTCCGGCTCCACTGGATCGGAAAGTATCTGTCTTCAGATCATCGGGATTAATGACAAACTCTTCTTCTACTACTTCGGGGATGACGTCAACAGAGGTAAAAGATGTATGGCGCCGCTTCAATGTGTCAAAGGGAGATATCCGAATCATACGGTGCACCCCTTTTTCTGCCTGCAGGTAACCATAGGCGGCATGGCCGCGGATTATTATTGTAGCGCTTTTAATTCCTGCTTCATCGTCAGGAAGCAGATCTACTATTTCAAACTGGTAACCTTTTTGCTCACACCATCGTGTATACATGCGCAGAAGCATTTCGGCCCAGTCCTGCGATTCCAGTCCTCCCGCGCCCGGGTGAAGCGACATAATTGCATCGCAGAAGTCATAGTTCCCGCTGAAAAGAGTCTCAAGCTCCATCTTGTCAAGGCGTTTTTTAATCTCTTCCAGGATCGGGCCGGTTTCCCTGACCGCTTCCGCTTGATCAAGATCGTTTTCTTCAGCCAGTTCAATAAAAACACCGGCCTCTTCAAGCAATTTTTCAAGTTCCTGCAGGGGGCGAACCTGTTCACGCAGGCTTCCCTGCTTTTTTAAATAATCCTGGGTGCGGTTGCTATCTTCCCACATCGCAATATCACTGGCTTTGGTTTCTATTTCCCGCAGCTGTTTCAGCTTCGCATCGTATTCAAAGAGAAGCCCTCATTTCCTCAAATCTTTTCTGCTGAAGGGCCAGCTCATCCCTGTATTCTTTCAGCATAAAACCACCAGCTTTCTATATTTTCAGTAATCAGGATCGAGAATTAATTGTTCTGATTTTATTTTCCGCAGCACTTTTTATACTTTTTACCGCTTCCACAGGGGCAGGGTTCATTCCGGCCCACTTTGTCAACGGTAACCGGTTCGGGTTTACCAGGCCGGCTTTGGTCGATATTGCCCGACTCGGGCAGCCTGCCCTGTCCGGACCGGGCTGCTGCACTGCCTCCACCGACTGCTGCTATGCGCGGTCTCAGGCCGGTTGCTTCCCCGGCAACAGCCTCTCTCTGCGGTACGGCGGTAACTCGCACCTGGTAAACAGCCCTTACAACATCGGCCTGGATTTGTTGAATCATATCCTCGAACATATCAAAACTCTGCCTCTTGTATTCAACAAGGGGATCTCTCTGGGCATAGGCCTGGGTATGAATTTCATGGCGCAGCTGGTGCATGGCATCAATAAAGTGCATCCAGTGAAGGTCTACAGTCCGCAGCAGCACTACGCGTTCAAGTTCGCGCATAATTTCAGGTTTAAGTTCTTCTTCCCGTTTTTCGTAAAAAGTTTTTGCTTCTTCAATCAACAGATCCTGCACATCACCCGCTTCCCGATCGGTAAGATCCTCGAAAGCAATTTCACCTTTGCGGACACTAAAATTCTCCGCCCGCTCCAATAGGGCGCGGGCACTTTCATCGTCAAGAAAACCCCGCTCAGCTGTGTATTCGTGAACCAGGCGGCCGACGACCTCTCCGACCATGTCCAGGATCGGTTCCTTCATGTTTTCGCCTTCCAGCACACGGCGGCGCTGGCTGTAAATAACTTCCCGCTGTTTATTCAGAACATCGTCGTAGTCAAGCAGGTTACGGCGAATTTCAAAGTTGCGCGACTCCACTTTCTTCTGAGCATTCTCGATACCCCTGCTGACCAGGGAATGATCTATAGGCATATCTTCATCGATGCCGAAACGATCCATCAGCGAGGCAATATTATCACCACCGAACAGGCGCATCAGGTCATCTTCGAGTGAAACAAAGAACTGTGAGGACCCCGGATCGCCCTGACGCCCCGAGCGGCCGCGCAGCTGGTTATCAATCCGCCGGCTCTCGTGCCGTTCGGTGCCCAATACATGAAGTCCGCCTGAAGCCACTACCTCTTCTCTCTGTTTTTGGGTCTCCTGAACCGCT
>Ga0114946_10000338_pt1 | contig 30220 bp, 24 predicted proteins | sample WalLakDeSediment_FD_88676 | JGI IMG/M metagenome (GOLD analysis project Ga0114946, IMG submission 88676) | Lake sediment microbial communities from Walker lake, Nevada to study Microbial Dark Matter (Phase II) - Walker Lake 11/02/13 Deep Sediment | ecosystem: Environmental > Aquatic >... | reverse complement strand
TGACCGCGTCGAGCAGATCGCTGACCATAAATTCCACCCGGTCGCCGAGCCCGAGCCGCTCGGCGTTCTCGCGGGCGAGCGCGAGCGCGTCGGGCGAGGCGTCGACGGCGGTGACCTGGGCTTCGTAGCGGGCCTTGGCGACGGCCAGCGCGATCGCACCGGAGCCCGTGCCGACGTCGAGGATCTGCATCAGCGGCGCTGGCGGGGGCCGCAGGGTCTCGAGCAGCCAGTCGACGAGGTGCTCGGTCTCGGGCCGGGGGATCAACGCGCGACGATCGACCGCGAGGTCGAGGTCGAGGGCGTGAAAGCCCTTGTGTCCCTCGATGTAGGCCACCGGCTCGCGCGCGAGGCGACGGCGAACCAGCTCGCGAAAGCCCGCGCGATCGGCCTCGTCGAGCAGCCGATCATGTTGGAGGTACAGCTCGATCCGCGAGCAGCCGAGCGCGCCCGCGAGCAGGTGCTCCGCGTCGAGCCGGGCCTCGTCGATCCCAAGCTCCGCGAACCGCTCGCTGGTCCAGCTCAGCAGCTCACGCACGGTCCAGCGCGAGCGACGTTCGGCCTCCGACATGGGGCTGGGATCTCACACGACCGGGGGTTTTCGGCAAGGCCGAGCTCGGGCGGGGACTCAGTAGGCTCGCAGTTGGGCGAGCAGGAGTTCGCGCGCGAGGTGCTTGGGGTTGGAGTCGGGGCCGAGGTAGTCGCGGGGTTGCGCGTCGATGGCGAGCAGGCGTTGGAGCTCGGCCTTGGCTCGCTCGGGCTGGCCGGCGGCGAGCAGGGTCTCGAGGTAGAGTTGGAGTTGTAGGGGGTCTTCGAGGGGCGCGCGTTGCAGGAGATCGGCGGACCATATTGCACGTAAACGGCGTCGTGGCGCCCGAGCTCGCCCTCGACGGCGTCTTGCAGGGTCTGAGTGATCTCGGCGATTCGCGTTGGGTCGTCGAGGTGGTCGGAGAGGAAAATCGATGCCGCACGAACGGAGAACGGCGCGTCCCAGCCCAGATTCCGACAAACGTCCCAGAACGAGTCCGTCCTATTCCAATCACTCGGCCACTGGTCACGACTCGGCGGGCTCATAGTGTCCCTCCCAAGCTCAAATATGTCGATGTCGCCGGTATCGTCCGCAGGCCAGCGTGCGCTCAGCTCGGCGTCCGCGAGCCGTGAAGCCGACAGCCATAACGTTCGGCGGCCGCGGCTGGGGTGGGTTCGCAGGTTCCACTCTACGAAGTGACGCTGCTGCGATTGACCATTCACCAACTCAGGCCACTGCGCCCGATCGCGCTCCAGCGACGCGAACACAGCCAGCTCATGACGCGACCACGCGTGATTTGGCCGCGCGCGAATTTGGGCGACCAAGCTCCGCCGCCATGCGCCGACATGCGCCGACTCGTGCAAGCATCGCAAGCGCGGGCCCGGGTGCAACAACAGCCCGACCTCGCGCAAGACCGCCTCGTCCATTTTCCCCTCGTCCGCGACCCATTCGGGCTCGAACTCAGCCTCGATCGCCGCGTCCAGCACCCAGTGGTGCTGCACCAACGCCGACTCGAGATTGCCCTGCCGACTGTCGACGGGAAACCACCCGGGCGCGCTCACCCGCGGGTTGTCGAGCACGCAACACCCGTGGTGCCGGGCCTCTGCGACGGCCCACCGCACTCGCCAGAGCGTACGCAGCGAGTCGACGCCGACCCAGCGCACTGGCTGGGCTGCATTCGCGCTCAGCGTCTCGACTAGCCCGGCAAACGTCGAGTCAGGCTCGAGCGTCTCGACCTCGATCTCCAGATCGGCCAGCGCCAACTCGAGGCCCGGACCACGCCAGGCTACGCCCGGCCACCAGCGTGAACCGATGCGCAGACCCTCGATGGCGAACCCCGGCACCCCCGGCGGGCATTTAATGAAGTGGGAGACCCAGTCGTGCAGATCCGGGCTCTCGAACTTGAGCCGATCGTCGACCGACGCCTCGGTCCAGAGCACCAAACGCAAGGAGCGCTGCGCGATGATCGGTCGGTTGATGTTCAACCAGTCGAGATCGATCGTCCGCACGAACAAGAGCACCAACGCGCCTGACTCGCACTCCATGAGGTCTGCGGCCCTGGCCGTGACCTTCGCGTCGCCATCGATCTCGCGCAGCACCCTCGTCAGCGCGCGTAGCCGCGCCGGCGCAGCGTCGCGGATCATCACGATGACCCCCTTGCGCCCGAGGTGTAGCCAGCGCCGAAGCGCCCTCAACCACTGGTCGTCGCCGGCGGGAGCTTGACCTTCAGCAGCAGGGGATGTGGGAAGAACCATTCGCTCTCGTTGGGATAGGGGAGGATCAAGCACAGATCGAGCATCTCGGCGACGACTTCGTCATCGGGGAGCACGTCGGGGTTGTCGAGCAAGCGCCGAAGGACGTCCAGGTGCTTTTGCGTCAGGCCGGCCTCGGTCTCCTCGCGGAGGCTGTCGAGGGCTCGATCGACGATCGCCTCGTCAACTTGTACCAGTCCGTCGTCCCAGGCCGGACCCGAGAGCTCCCGGATCAGCCGAACGAACTCGCGCATGCGCCCGCCCGAGTAATACGCCAGCTTGCGCAACAACGGCTCCGGGACGAGGTCGCCGAGGTCGTGGGTCCGTCGGCGGAAGACCTCGACGCACAGATCGATCCCCCTGCCCCCAGGCGCCCAGCTCCGCGGGTCGTCGCGATCGATGACCGGCGCGTTGGTCAGGATCTTGGTCGTGAATCGTCGCACGTGCTTGCGCAACGATCCCCAGTGCAGGGCCATGGGACCCGTCAAGACCACGTCGCACTCGAGGCTGCCGAGCAGCGACGAATCGACGAACAAGGCCTCGGTCTGCGCTCGCTTCTTGACGCGATCGAGGCCGTCGACGAATATGGTCAATCGAGTGGCATAGCGACCTTGCAGGTCCCCAATGAGGGCGTTGACGGCCTCGAGCAGCTGGCGAACGGCTTGGTCCTGATCGCTGCGCGGCTTGCGGCCTGGGATGCCTATCTTGAATTGAAACGACTTGGCCACCTCGCTGACGGCGATCAAGCCCGCACCGCCGACCACCGCCGTGCCACCGGTAGCGACCGTCAGCGCGCCACCGGCCAGGGCCGCGACCGACGACGCCAGCTTGGCGAGATCAAACTCGGCATTGTTCCCCGCTGTCTCGGCAAACTTGCGGCCCGCGGCCTCGAAGTCCTTGCGCAACCGCTCGTCCCATTCGTGGCCGAAGCGTTCCTTCGCCGCCGCGAACACACCCAGGCCGACGAGCAGCACCACCTCCCAGGGCTGCACCCGATCCAACGCTGCGATGTCACCGAGCCGCTGCTCGAAGTGTTCGACCATATCGAGGAACACCACCGGCCCGCTCTCGCTGCGGGCCTCGGCGATGCCCATGAGCTCCGTTGACTTGCCGCTGCCAAGCCCGCCGAAGATTATGAAGCGCTTGTGCCCACCCATCGGCCGCGCGAGCTCGCGGACGATCTCTTTGGCGGGGCTGTACTTGCGCTCGACCCGCCAGGGCTTGTCCGCCGGTTTCTCTGGATCGAATCGCTCATAGACCTCCGCCCAGATCTCCCGCTCGTGCGTTTGCTCGGTCACGACGGCAGTGTACACACCCAACCAAACTTTCGGCCGTACGTGGCCACGTCCTCGGCGGCCGCGCAGGCCGACGAGACCGAAGCGGCCACCAGCGCAGGCGACGGCGACGGGGGCGACGAGGTCCTGGGCCGTGGAGCTGCGACCCACCGCCCGGCGAGGGGTCCCCAACCACTCCCGCCAAAAATTTCCGGCCCAGGATTCGGCATGCTACCGCCCATGCAAGTCCATGACGGCCATGATCGAGCTCTCCCGCGTGACCAAGACCTACGGTCGCGCCCCCCGCCCGGCCCTGGCCGACGTCAGCCTGCGCATCAATAAGGGCGAGTTCGCCCTGCTCATGGGCCCCTCCGGGTCTGGTAAGAGCAGCCTGCTCGAGCTGATCTTGGCCATGGAGCAGCCCGAGCAGGGCACGATCCGCGTGGCGGGCCGCGATGTCCACCGCCTGACCCGGGCGTCGATCCCCTACTTGCGGCGCAACCTCGGCGCCGTCTTTCAAGACTTCAAGCTGCTGCCCGAGGCGACCCCGCTCGAGAACGTGCGCCTGACCTTGCAGGTGCTCGGCCTGCGTAAGCGGCAGGTGGTCTCGCGGGCGCGTGAGGCTCTGAGCCGGGTCGGCATCGATCCCGACTGTCGCAACCCCGTGCGCTGCATGTCGGGCGGCGAGCAGCAGCGGGTCGCGCTCGCGCGGGCCCTCGCTGGGCGCCCGCCGATCCTGTTGGCCGATGAGCCGACCGGCAACCTCGATCCGGCCCTGACCCGCGACATCTTGCGTCAGCTCGAGCTGATCCGCGCCGCCGGGACCACGATCCTGCTCGCGACCCATGATCCCTTTGTCTATCGCCACGCGGCCGCGAGCCGGGTGCTGCACCTCGAAGCCGGCCGCTTGATCGAAGATCGAATCCTCGATCGCGCGCCGAGCTTCGTCGCCGAGCTCGACGCCCACGGCGACCCCGTCGATGTGCTCGGGCAGATCGACGAAGACGACTTTAGTGATGAGCCGCTGACCCGCGCCGCGGGCTCCCAGCGCCCCGCACCACCCCCGCAGGCCCCCGCGGCCTGCTTTGGAGGCCCAGGCCGATGACCACTGCGTTAATCATCTCCGAACTGCTCCCGCTTCACGACGACGCGTTGCTCGCTGACATCGACGCCGCGTTCACGGCGATCGACCGCGAGGTCGCGCTCGCCCGCCAGATCGCGCTGGCTAGCGCCAACGATTACCAACTCCAGCTCGACGTCGAGTGGCTCGTCGACGAGCTGCTCGACGACACCGTCCGGATCGCGCGAGAGCCCCTCGAAATCTCCCTCGAGCTCACGCCCGAGGGGGCGAGCGCCGCTGACGTGGACCCCGGTTACCACGAGGTCGCCGAGGTCGGGTGATGCACGCGAACAAGCGCCAGCCTCGCGTCCACGGCGACGCCCTCGAGATCGACGTTTGCGACCTGCCCCGGGCGGCAGCGCCCGACGACGAGCCGTTGGCGACGATTACGCTGCTGCCCTCGTCGCGCGACGCCATCGACACCTTCGAGGACCTGATCCTCGCCGGCGAGGACTGCCACCACGAATACGACGATCGTCGGGGGATCGAGTGGCTCGACGACGATGACGTGCTGCTCGAAGCGAGCGACATCTACGAGGTCGAGGCCGTTCGCGCCGCGATCGGGCTGGTGATCGCGCCCGCCGCCGCCGCCGACGCCGAGCTCGACATTGACATTGAGATTGACATCGACGTGATTGATGTCGAGGCCCAACCCGACGCGACCCTCGTGAACATCGAGATCGTCGAGATCCTCGCCGAAGATTCGGCGGCGATCACAATGGTCGACGCCGCGATTGTGCCGGCGCCCATCGATCCGATCCAGGTGCCCCGGTTTAGCGGCCTCAACAGCTGTGGCTACGCCCTGGCCCGGGGCCTGCGGGGCATGGGCCAAAGCCCGCTCGTGCAGCTGCTCGCGGTCGGGACCATGGCCGTATGCATGCTCTTGCTCGCGACCGCCACGCTGATCCTGCAAAACGCCCAGAGCGTCGCGCGGGACCTGGGCGTGGATACGCCGGTGACCGTATACATGGACCCCGACGTCGACGCCGCTGCGATCGCGCGGCTGCGAGCGCGAGTCGCCGAGCTCCCCGAGGTCGCGGCCGTCGAGCACGTGTCGCCCGAGCTCGCCCTGACCCGCTTGCAAGCGGGCCTCGCTCGAGGCGACTCGCTCGGGGCCGTCGGTGAGGACGCGCGGGCCGAGCTGCTCGCGGGCGTCGATCCGCGGCTGCTGCCCGACACCCTCGAGATCGCGCTCGCAGCTGGGGTCGAGCCGGGCTTCGCCGACGCCCTCGCCGAACGGATCACGGCCATGGACGGCGTCGAGGAGGTCGCGGTCTTGGGCCCTTGGGTGCAGCAGGTCGAGCGCATGCTCGGCTCGTTGCGGTGGCTCGCGTTTGGGATCGGCGCCCTGGTCAGCCTCGCTTGCCTCGCGATCGTCTGGAGCACGATCCGCCTGGGTGTATTTGCCCGGCGCGCCGAGATCGACATCTTGCGGCTGGTCGGCGGGACCGGCCGATTTGTCCGGGGACCCTTCGTGGTCGAGGGCGTGGTCCAGGGCGTGCTCGGCACCGCCCTCGCGCTCGCCGGATTGTGGCTCGGCTTCGAGCTGCTTCGGCCGTTCCTCGATCGCGGCATGACCTTGCTGTTCGCCTCGGGCACCCTGCGATTCTTCACCATCATCGAGATCGCCCTCGCGCTCGGCTTTGGCGGCTTGATCGGCCTAATCGGCTCGCGTGCGGCCGTCGCTCGCCACGCTTGAAGACCATGCGTTACCGCGTCGCAATGACATTGGTGATCTGCTCATTGGGGGCGGCCTTGACCGGGACCGCGCAGGCGCGCAAGCCCAGCTTCGAGGACCACGAGCAGCTGCGCGGCGCCGCCGAGCGCGAGCTCGCCTTGACCGTGACCGCCAACGCCCTCGAGCACGGTCGAGCCGCGCTCGCGCGTGAGCGAGAGAGCCTCGATTGGGCGGGCGAGCTGCTCGAGCAGCGCGGGCGCCAGAGCCTGGGCAAGATCGACGCCTATACCAAGCGGCGGACCGAGCGAGAGGCTCAAGCCCGGGTCCGCACGCGGGCGCTCTACAAGCTGACGCGCGGCGGCGGCATGCTCGAGCTGATGTTGGAAGACGGCGCTGATGGCCGCCTGACCCCCGCTCAGCGCCGATCGAGGGGCCGGAGCATGCGCAGCTTGGTCAATCACGACCTCGAGCTCTTGCGCGTCCACATTGACGCGCAGACCCGCGCGGCCGATGACTTTCTAACCGCGACTCGCGAGCTCAGCGCGCTGCAGGCCCTTGAATCAATCGCCCGCATGCAGGCCGAGGCCATCGAATTGACCGGCGCGCAGCTCGGGGTCGAGCTCGAGGCCGCCCACGCGCAGCGCACCGCCTGGGAGCAGCAGGCGTGGACCGGCCGCGACAGCGAGGTCCGGCAGCTGCTGCGCGAATTGACGCAAGCGCGGCGCGACCTAGCTCGGCAGCGGGGCTTGGATCTGCTCGAGGACAACTCGCTGGTCCGGCCGGTCGAGGGGCGCGTGGTCGCGGGCCATGGCGAATACCACGATCGGCTGTTGGACATGCCGATGCATCGCAACGGGGTGGAGCTCGCGGCGGTTGCGAGCGAGAAGGTTCGGGCGATCGCGGCGGGCGAGGTCGTGATGGTCGGGGCGTTGCCGGGGTTTGAGCAGGTCGTGGTGGTTGACCATGGCGGGGGGTATTTGTCTTTGACGGGGCGGTTGTTGTCTACTTGGGTGGAGGAGGGGGAGACCGTGGGGGCTGGGCGGGTGTTGGGGCGGGTCGGGGCGAAGGCGGTCGATGATGGGTTGGGGACTACGGTTTATTTGGAGGTTCGGCATGGGCAGCGGGTGGTGGATCCGGCTCGGTATTTGCGGCGGTAGGTGGGGATCGGGCCTCCGGCGCCCGTCGATGAGCCTGACGTGACCGCTGCGGGCTACGACGGGCTCGCCGGTCTCGTGCTACGGCCCAGCTAGCCGCTCGGATGTCCTCGGGGTGGGGCGGCGGAATCTGCTTGCAGAGGTCCAGCGATCTTGCAACCGTTCGCGAGTGACAGCTCGGGGTGGGGCGATAATCGAAAAGCGCCTCGATCTCCTGCATGAGCAGTGGGAGGAGTTCGTCGAGTCGGGGGCGGCAGTCATGCGCTGGTGTATCCGCCGGGATGAGGCGCGGATGATAGACAGTTTCGTGCGGCTCGAGGCCCATGAGGAAGGCGGCCGATTGCCGGCGTTGTTCATCCACGTGCTCGAGCCCTGCTTGGCGCCCGGCTACGGCCATGTGGTCATCGCAGAGTTGCACACGCAGTGGCGCGCGCTCGAGGAGACTGGTGATGTCGAGCCCGGGCGCTGGGATCCGACCGCCATCAGACCAACGGGGGACGACGCCCGCGATGTCGCCCTCGCGCTCGCGGGCGTGCACGCGGCGTTTGCCGAGCTGATGGACTACCTCGTCTTGGTCCTGACGCCGTCGGCGATCGTCGACCGTACGGTCTGGAACGAGTTCGTCGCGCGGCTCGGTTGGGAGCTCGGCGAGCGGCCAGCGGCGAAGCTGATGATCCTCGACGACGCCGCGAGCCCGACCCTCGATTCCGTCGCCAAGGCGCTTGGTCCGCGGCTGCACACCAGCGTCGCCGCGCTCGACATGCCCGGCGCGATCACGGGTTTGGCCGCGGCCGCCGGCGGGCTCGAGCTGCCCGGGGGCGCGTTTCGGGCGGCGTTCACGGGCTTGTGCCTCGCTGCGGGAGTCGGCGATCTCGCGGCTGTCGAGCGCCACGCGGCCGCGGCCCGGACCGCCGCGGCCGCGACTCAGGCCCCGTACCTGATCGTTGCCGTCGACATGGCCCGGGGCGACGCCTTGCTTCGTGCGGGGCGCCCAGGCGACGCCATCGCGTTGTTTCGCTCCGCCGAGGTCGAGGCCGCAGCTGCCCCGCCTGAGTTGCGGCCCAAGCTCGAACGCAGCGCCAAGCTCTCGGTCGGCGCCGCGTTGGTCTCGGCTGGCGCCTTTGCCCAGGCCGTGCCGGTCTATCAAGACGCAGCCGTAGCCGCGACGCCTGGCGAATGGTTGGCTACTGCCGTGAGCGCGGCGAAGATCAGCTTGGGGCGTTCCAAGCCTACGTCGAGGCCGTGCGCGCGGGCGCTTTGATCGAGCCGGACCAGCGTCCGAGTTCGACCTTGGCCCACGCTGGTGCCGCGGCGATCGATCTGGCACGCGATCATTGGGAGCTGCGCGACAAAGCCGAGCCCCTTGAAGTCGAGCTCGTTAAACTGTTCGGCGTCCGCGATTGGAGGCCGTCATGACCATCGCGGCCAAGCACTTCGATCCGGTGCTCGGGATCGACATCCACATCGTCCAGCCACCGGGGCCGGTGCCGCCGGTCCCGATCCCGCACCCGTTCATCGGGATGATCCTCGACCCGATGGACTACGCGCCGTACATCGGCGCGACAACGTTCGTCAACGGGGTCCCACGTGCGCAGGCGGGCTCCGGCGGCTACGCAATCCCGCCCCACATCCCGATCGGCGGGGTGTTCATCAAACCGCCGGCCAACGAGTGCGAGATCTTCATGGGCAGCGCCACGGTCCTGGCCGAGGGGGAGCCGTTTAGCTCCCTCGCGATGCCGACGCTGAGCTGCTCCGATGTCGGCATGCCAGCGCCGCCGCGGGCCAAGGGTGGCTCGCCCAAGTCGTTGATGCTGCCGACTTCGGTGGTGCTCGCCGTACCCATGGGCCCGCCCGTCATGGTCGGCGGTCCACCGACGATCTCGATGAGCGCGATGGCGATGAAGGGAGTCATGGCCGGGCTCGGGGCGGGGCTCAAGAAGCTGCGCGGGCTGCAAAAGGGCAGCAAGCGGATGAAGGCGATCTCCGATGCCCTGCACAAGAAGGCCCGCAAGGCCATGGACGCCCTGGGTATCCCGCCCAACCTCCAAAAGAAGATCCACAAAGGCTTGTGCACGGTCACCGGTCACCCCGTTGATGTCGCGACCGGCAAGCTGTTCACTGACGTCGTCGACTTCGAGCTACCCGGGCCGATCCCCTTGGCCTTCGAGCGCGACTGGTACAGCTGCGACAGCTTCGCCGGCCCGCTCGGGTCCGGCTGGCATCACAACCTCGACATGGCCCTCGCCGAGGTCGATGGCGGCGTAGCGATCCGCATGCCCGACGGCCGCGGCATCGGATTCTCGCCGCTGCGCGCGGGCCAGCGCGAGTACAACCGACAGCTGCGGTCGCGTGATCCAGTTCGTCAACGACGGGCACGGTCGCATCGTCGAGATCCTCGTCCCTCATCCGATCGAGCCGGGCCAGCGCGCGACCGCGATGCAATTCGTCTACGACAGGGACGGGCGCATGGTTGAAGCCCGCGACGCTGGCGGCCATTCGACCTACTATGCCTACCGGGGCTCGCTGCTGGTCCGAGAGACCGACGCCGAAGGGTTCAGCTTCCAATTCGAGTTCGACGGCGAGCAGGCTGGGGCGCGCTGCATTCGGACCTGGGGTGACGGCGGCGTCTACGATCACAAGCTGCGCTACGACGACATCGCGCAGACCACCGCGGTCGAGAATTCCTGCGGCGAGGTCACGATCTACGCGTGGGCTAACAGCGGTTTGGTCACCCAGAAAACCGATCCGCTCGGCGGGGTCCGTCGCACCGAGTTCAACGACTTCAACCAGCCGATCAGCCAAACCGACGCGCTCGGCTACGTGACCCGGTTCGCCTACGACGAGCGCGGCAACCGGATCCATGTCGTGCTGCCCGACGGCGCGGAGCTGCACATGGTCTACGCGCAGATCGGCGGGCACGACCTCCCGGTCCGGGCGATCGACTACCTGGGTTGCTGGTGGCAGTGGCGCTATGATGGTTGGGGCCGGATCGTCGAGCGCTTGGGCGGCGACGGCAGCCGGGTCCACTACGCCTACGAGGGCGGCTACTTGGTTGGTGTCGCCGATGCCCAGGGCTACACGCGGCTCGGCTACGACCTTCGCGGGATGCTCAACGCGCTGCGTTCGCCCGACGGCGCGACCTTCGAATGGAGCTATGACTCGCTCGGGCGCGAGCTCTACAGCAAGGACGAGCTCGGCAATGTCCAACGCCGCGGCTTTGATGCGCTCGGGCGGCTCGTCGAGATCGAGGCCGCCGACGGCGAGCGCCGGCGCTTTAGCTACGACGGCGTCGGAAACCTCCTGCGCATGCATGACAGCGGTCGCGACGTCCAGTTTGGCTACGCCGGGACCGGGGTCCTGCGCACCCAGACCGAAGCTGGGGTGACCCTGCGCTTCGACTACGACCGCGAGGAGCGGCTCAGCGCAATCGTCAACGAGCTCGGCCGGGGCTATGGGTTCGAGACCGACGCGGCCGGTAACGTCGTGGCCGAGATCGACTTTGACGGGCAGCGCACCGCGTACGAGCGTGACGCGTGCGGGCGCGTCACGGTCCAAACCCAGGCCAGCGGATCCGTCTCGCGCTTCGTTCACGATCCGCTCGGCCGCGTGCTCGTCGCGAGCCACAGCGACGGCGCCGAGCAGCGCTACGTCTACGCCCCCGATGGCAGCCTGATCGAGGCCCACAACGACGCCTGCGTGGTCCGGCTCGAGCGCGATCACGCCGCCCGGGTGATCCGCGAGTGGCAAGATCAGCGCTGGGTCGCCTCGCGCTTCGATGCTGTCGGCGATCGGACTCGAATCGAGTCTTCGCTCGGCGCGATCCAGGAGATCGAGCGCGACCTCGGTGGCGACGTCATCGGGCTTCGGGCCACCCACGGGAGCTCCGAGTGGGTCGCTGGCCTGACCCGCGACGCCGCCGGCCACGAGCTCGAGCGCCGCTTGCCCGGCGGCCTGCGCTCGCAGTGGCGCCGCGACAACTTCGGCCGCCCGCTCGAGCAACGGATCTCCACCGGCCACGTCACCCGGCGAACGACCCGCTACGAGTGGGGCGCCGACCGGTTACGCAGCCGCAGCGAGGTCGAGCGCGGTGTTGCGACCCGCTTTGGCCACGACGCCCGCGGCAGCCTGATCTGGGCCCAGCGCAGCGCCGGCCCGAGCGAACGAGTCGAGCTGCGGATCGCCGATGCGGTCGGCAACTTGTTTCGTCGCGAAGATCGCAGTGATCGCGAATACGGCGGCGCTGGTCAGCTGCTCGCCGCGTCGCTCGCCGAAGGCGTCCGCCGCTACCGCTACGATCTCGACGGACGCCTCGCCGCTCGCGTCGACCCCGACGGCGGCGAGTGGGCCTATCTCTGGACCGTCGACGGGCAGCTGCGCGAGGTCCTGCGGCCCGACGGTCAGCGCGTCGAGTTCGAGTACGACGCCCTCGGTCGACGGATCCGCAAGCGCTACCAAGGCCGGACCACCCACTCCTTGTGGGACGCCAACACGCTCGCCCACGAGTGGATCGACGATGGCCCGGCGACGACCTGGGTGTTTGAACCCGGCGGCTTCGCCCCCGCCGCCCGGCTCGACGGCGACGCGGGCACCGGCGCCTCGATCCTATGCGACGACAACCACACCCCGACGGCGATGGTCGACGAGACCGGCGCCGGGATCTGGGCCGCGGCGCTGTCGATCTACGGCGAGATCGAGCAGCTCGAGGGCGAGCGCGACACCTGCCCGTTTCGCTGGGCCGGGCAGTATGAGGATCCCGAGACCGGGCTCTACTACAACCGCTACCGCTACTACGACCCCGAGGCCGGCCAGTACCTCAGCAAGGATCCCATTGGCCTCCTCGGCGGTGGTCGGGCTTACGCCTACGTCCACGATCCGCTCAGCTGGGCCGACCCCTTCGGCCTGGTCAAGGCGCCCGGCTCGTTGCCCGACGAACCTGGCATCTACATCCTCACCAACGGCAAGGATTCGTACGTCGGCAGCGCCGGGATCGGCGGCCAGGGCATGAACCAACGAATTTCCTCGACCAAGCACACGAAGGCCCAGAGCCTGCTGAGCACGCCGGGCACCAAGGTGCAATACGTTCGCGTCGACCTCGGCACGGCGACTAGCAACAGCGATCGAAACAACATCCTGCGCCTATACGAGGCCGCCGAACTCGAAAAGCAGAAAAAGCGCGGCTTCAACATGCTAAACGGTGATAACATCCAGGCGCCCAACAAGAAGGCTCGCGCCCAGGCCCTGGCCACCAACCACGGTGCGAGCGGCAAGAAGCGGCGCACGACCTGCAAGTGATCGAGCTGCCATGAGCGAAGGACCTTTCCAGACCAGCCGCGACAAGTACCTCAACCCCCGCATGACGGGCGTCGCGTGCGTCGGCAGCAAGTCGGAGTGCGGGTTTTTGCTCGACGACGGCGCCGCTCACGTCAAATGGGGGCAGACCCCCGAGCGGCTCGACCAGATCGACGCCCTATACCTGATGCCGACCCCGGCGCAGGTCAAAAAGCCAAAGCTACCGGCGTTCTTGCCTGAGCTCAGTGGGGCCCGGCGCCTCGTGCTCCCGGCGCCGCTGCTCGCAACATTGACCCCCAAGGCCGCGCCGCCGAAGCTCGTGACTCTGCTCGTCGATCTCGACGGCCGATTCACCGCCGAAGGCAAGCAGCTGCCGCGCTGGCCTGACGAGCTGGTCTTGCCAGAGCTGCGCGGCCTGATGTTCACCGGTACCTACGGCAGCTCTGGCGCGTGGCCCAAGCTCGGCGTGGCGCCCCGCCACGTCCCCGGCCTCGAGTTCTTTCACAGCGACGTCGACAGCAAGGGTGAGGTCATCGACGCAGTGGCGCGGTTCGAGTCCCTGCGCCACCTCGAGCTCGGCGGGATCGGCAACTTCGACAACCTGTTCGACGTGGCCCCCAACCAGCTCGAGGTCTTGCAGGTCGGGGGCAGCAAGCTGAAGTTCTCTCTCGTTGGGGTCACACGCCTGCAAAAGCTCCGGGCACTGCGGCTCAACACGATCAAGACCGAGATCGACTGCCGCTTGCTGTGCCAGCTGCCGGACCTCGTCGAGCTCGACGTGCTCAACTCCAAGAAGATCAGCAACGTCGAGGCCCTACTCGAGTGCCCGGCCCTGCGTCGGGTCGCTTTTCTCGACTGCGGCAGGCCGTTCAACAAGGCCCTGCGCCAGCGCTTCGAGGACCACGGCTTCGACGCTCTCGCTATCAAGTTCGCCTAAAACCGCAATGCGATGGTTAGGCCGGCGCCGCGGCGGGTCCCCCAGGGCGTGAGGCTCAGCTGGCCTTGGTCGAAGCGTTGGGCGTCGCGGCGGAGCCTGGTCGCGCGTGCGAAGAGCAGGCCGGCCGCCGCGAGGAGGGGGATTGAGAAGCCCCACGAGAGGCCGGCGGAGGCGAAGCCGAGGGCGGGGGGGTCGATGGTGCAGGGGTTGAGGATGCCGGTTGTGGCGGCGTTGGTTTGGCAGAATTGGGCGTGGTCGCGGGCGCGGACGAATTGCGTGGCTCCAAAGACGATCAAGCCCCCTGCCGTGCCGGTCAGGAGGGCGCCTAGGCCGTACTCGAGGTTGCCTCGGCGGGTGCCTTGCTCGGAGAGCTCGCCGACCTCGGGGGTGGGCGCAGGGGGGGCGGCGAGCTGCAGGGCCGCAGCGAGGGTGAGAGGGAAGAGCGGCACTTGCGAATCGGGGTTAGGCTGAGAGATCGCCGACGAGGGCCTTGATGAACAGGCGCTCGCAGTCTTTGACCGAGGCTTGGATCGGGTTGCCGGCCATGGTTGGGTCGTCGACGGCGAGCGGGGCGAGGCGCTCGGCCATGGGCTCGGAGAAGCCTTCGACGCCCTCTAAAGTGTGGGGCAGGTCGAGGGCCTTGCGCAGCTCGATCATCCAGCCGAGCACGGCGTCAAAGCCGTTGCTGGCGACGGGGATGTTGAGCCAGCGGGCCAAGGCGTCCATCTTCTTGGCGATCGCTCGGCGGTTGAAGACCATCACGTAGGGCAAGAAGATCGCGTTGGCGGTGCCGTGGTGAATGTTGGTCGCGCCGCCCAAGGGGTGGCTCAGGGCGTGGACCAGGCCCAGGCCCTTTTGGAAGGCGGTCGCGCCCATCGACGACGCCATCAGCATATTCGTGCGGCCCTCGATGTGCTTGGGGTCCTCGTAGACCTTGACGAGGTTGTCCATGATCAGGCGCATGCCCTCGAGCGCGATGCCGTCGGCCATCGGGTGATAGCCGGGGGCGCAATAGGCCTCGAAGCAGTGCGCGAGGGCGTCCATGCCGGTCGCCGCGGTCATGCGCGGCGGCAGGCCAATGGTCAAGATGGGGTCGGCGATGACCAGCTCGGGCTGCATGCGCGGGTGGAAGATGACCTTTTTGCGGTGCTCGGGATCGACGATGACCGAGGCGCGGCCGACCTCCGAGCCGGTCCCGGCCGTGGTCGGGACCGCGATCTTGGCGGGGATCCGGGTCGGATCGACGCGCAGCCAATTGTCGCCGACGTCCTCGTAATCAAACACCGAGCCGGTGTTGGCGACCATCAGGGCGATGCACTTGCCGACGTCGAGGGCCGAGCCGCCGCCGATTAGCACGAGGCCGTCGGCGACGTGCGAGCGGTACGCGGCGACCCCAGCGGTGACGTCGTCGCCGTCGGGGTTTTGCTTGACCGCCGAAAACACCTTGGCCGCGAGATCGCCGGGGCGCGTCAAGTTGCGCTCGATCTCGGCGAACCATGGCAACCCGACGATGCCCGGATCGGTGACGATCAGCGGGCGCTTCATCGCGAAGCCCCGGCAGGCCTCGGGCAGCTCGCGGATCCGACCCATGCCGATCCGGTAGGGCGTGGGGTAATTGAAATTGCCAGTTAATTCGTTGGTGCTCATGGCCGTCCCTGACTAAATGATCTCGAAGTAGCGGGCGAGGTCCCAATCGGTGACCGCTTTGCGGGCCTGGCGATCTTCCCAGTCGCGCGTGGCCGCGAAGTGGTCGACGAAGATGTCACCAAACAGCTCGCGCGCGACCTCGGAGGCGGCGAACAGCTTGGCCGCCTCGCCGAGGGTCCCGGGCAAGCGCTCGGCGTCGCCGGCGTTCTCGTAGGCGTTGCCGCGCACGATCGGCGGCAGATCGATCTCGTTCTCGATGCCCCACAGGCCGCTGGCGAGGGCCGCGGCCACGGCTAGATAGGGGTTGGCGTCGGCCGGGCCGACCCGATACTCGCTGCGCGTGGCCTTGGCCCCGGCGGGGATCGCCCGGATCGCCGTGGTCCGGTTCTCGATGCCCCAAGTCGCATGGGTCGGCGCCCACATGCCCGGGACCAGGCGCCGGTAGGCGTTGACCGTCGAGCAGATCATCGCCAAGAGCTGGGGCATGAGCACGACCTGCCCGGCCAAGAACCACCGCATGGTCTGTGAGAGGCCGTCGGGGTCGCCGGCGTCGAACATCACGTTCGTGCGGCTCTCCGGGTCCTCGAGCGACACGTGAATGTGGCCGCTTTGGCCCGGGTAGGCGTTGCTCCACTTGGCCATGAAGGTCGCCATCAGCCCGCGGCGCTGGGCGAGGATCTTGGTGAAGGTCTTGAACAAGGCGCCCTGATCCGCGGCCGCGAGCGCCTCGGTGTAGCGCAGGGCCGCCTCGATTACGCCGGGGCCGGTCTCGGTGTGGAGCCCTTCGATGGGGCATTCGAGGGCCTCCATGGTCTCGAGCAGCTCGTGATAGAGCTCGGCGTGGACCCCCGAGCGCAGCATCGAATAGCCGAACATGCCCGGGGTCAGGGTCTCGAGGTCGCGGTAGCCCTTGGCCCGCGCGCTCTCGGGGGTCTCGTTGAACACGAAGAACTCGTATTCGAGGGAGGCCTGGGCGTAAAAGCCCATGCCCGCGGCCTTGGCGACGATCCGCTGGAGCACCCGGCGTGGGCACGCGGCTTCGTAGTCCCCGTCGAAGTGGCCGAGCACCAAGATCGTGTCTGGCTCGTCGGGCAGGCGCCGGACCGTGCTCAGATCGAGGGACACCGGCGCGTCGCGGTAGCCGGTGTGCCAGCCCGAGACCTCGGTGTTATCAAACAGCTGATCGCCGCTGTCCCAGCCGAGGACCACGTCGCAAAACCCGAAGCCGTCGCGCAGGGCGGACTCGAATTTCTTGCGATCCATATATTTGCCACGCAGCACGCCGTCGATGTCGAACACGCCGACCTTGTGGAACCGGACGCCCTCTTGGTCGAGGAACGCGACGAGCTGATCGGGATCTTGAAATTTCATGACGGGCTCAGCGGCGGCGAAAGTGGAGGCTCTTGGGCCGGGTCAGGGCCTGGAGTCCGAGCGAAGAGAGCGAGGCGCCGAGCCCCGAGTCCTTGACGCCGACCCATGGGAGCTGGGGATCGAGGGCGTCGCAGCGGTTTTGAAACACGGTCCCGGTCGCGAGGGCGTCGGCGAGCCGCTCGACCCGCTCGTCGTCGCGCGACCAGATCGAGGCGGTCAGGCCGAAGGCCGAGTCGTTCATCAGCGCGAGCGCCTCGTGCTCATCGCGGACCTTCATCAGGCCGATCGACGGGCCAAAGGTCTCGTCGCGCATCAGCGCCATCGAATGATCGACGTCGACGAGCACCGTCGGCGCGACGTAGCAAGCCGAGCGATCGGGGACCTCGAACTTGCGGGCGTCGGTCAGCAAGCGGGCCCCAGCCGCGAGCGCCTCGGCGACCTGCTGCGAGACTCGGGCGGCCGCGCGGGCGTCGACCACCGGCCCGAGGGTCGTGCCCTCGACCAGCGGATCGCCGAGCTCGAGCTGGTGGGTGTGCTCGACGTAGGCCTCGATGAAGCGGTCCCAGATCGCCTCGTGGACGTAGACGCGCTCGACCGCGCAGCAGCTCTGGCCGGCGTTATAAAACGCGCCCTCGACCAGGTTGGCGACGGTGAACTCGAAGTCGCAGTCGGGCAGGACCAAGGCCGGATCCTTGCCGCCGAGCTCGAGCCCGACCGCGATGAAGTTGTCGCGCGCCGCCGCCCGGTAGACCTCATGGCCGCCGCGGACCGAGCCCGTGAACGCGACCTGATCGACGAGCCGGCGGCCGAGCACCCGCGCGACGGTCTCGTGGGTGCACATGAAGTCGCTGACCAGGCCCTCGGGCGCGCCGGCCTCGGCGAAGCTGCGAGCCAGCTGCGTCCCGCACAGCGCCGTCTGTGGCGAGTGCTTGATCAGCACCGAGTCACCGGCGAGCACGGCCGCCGCGACCACGTTGATCGGCACCACCAGCGGGTAGTTCCAGGCCGCGATGTCGAGGACCACGCCGACCGGCTCGCGGCGGATCACCCGGCGAAAGCCCTCGAGCTCCGGGAGCAGCTCGTCGGCCAAGGCCGCAGGCGCGAGCTCGACGAGGGCCTCGACCCGCGCGCGCATGGTTCGGATCTCGCCGCGGGCCTCGCCGAGCGGCTTGCCCATCATCTTCGTGATCTCTTCGGCGTAGCGATCGGCGTCACGCTCGAACGCGTCGAGCATCGCGAGGCACACGCGGGCTCGCTCGGCGATCGGTGAGCGCCTCCAGTCGCGCTGGGCCGCGCGGGCCTGGGCGACCGTCGCGAGCGCAGCGGCCTCGTCGAGGTACTCGAAGTCGTAGGCGACCTGGCCGTCGATCGGCGAGACGATGGGCTCGGACATTGGCGCGAGCATAGAAGATCTTGGGGCGCCTCCGACAACGGGGGCGCTCACTGGTAGTCGAGCAGATTTTTGCGGGCTCCCGGTCGCCCGTCTCGCTCGCGCCGCTCTTGACAGCGCACGCACGAGCTCACCCACGGCATCAGCTCCATGCGCCGCGGCGGGATCGGCTCCTCGCAGGTCTCGCACATCCCGTACTCCTCCGGGTCGTCGTCGATCAGCCCGAGCGCCTCACGAATCTGCCCGAGCCGCTCCGCCCGCTCGCGGTTGCGGTTGGACGCGATCGTCTGGGTCATCTCGGTCAGCGGCGCCTCGTCGTCATCCGGCTGGGCGACCGCGTCGGTCCGCGCTGGCGGGATGTCCAGCTTGCCGGCCAAAATGAGCTCGTCGCGCAGCTCGATGAGCCGGTCGCGCAGCTGCTTGCGAGTGGCAGCGTCCATGACCCCGCCATTGTTGCGCGCACGAGCCCCAAAGGGAACGCCGACACTCGATGTATCATGATGCGAAGCAAACGTACTGGTGCTCGCTGAAATTTCGAGGTAGATCGCGAATGCTGCGTTTCAGCCGCAGGATAGCCAGAAACAACGTATCTCGCTAACGTTTCCCCTAGTGTCGCAAAGGATAGACTCAGTGCGCCGGCCATCCAGCCTCTCGGTTCCGCGCGCCGACGGAACCACCCATGTGCTTCGCCTCCAGGGCGACGAGCGCCTCGCTGCGATGCTGCGGGTTGGCGGGCGCAGCTCCGACGTCGGCATGCTCTTGATCCCCTCGCGCGAGGCGATCGGCGCCGGCGCGGTGATCCGCGTCGAGATCAGCTTCGGTCCCCTCGCCGACGAGGTGATCTTGCAGGGGGTCGTGAAGCAGACCACCAGCCGCGGTGACCGAGCGCCGTTGATCGAGATCGAGATCTTCGCCTCGCACAGCCCCCGGGTCCGCTACATCCACGAGGTCCTCACCCAAGGTCGGGCCGCCTCCGCTCGGGCCTCGCGGCGCGTCAACTCGCACATCCAAGCCACCTGGTACTGGGGCCTGGGCTCGCACGCCGCACGGATCGGCGACATCAGCAAGGGCGGCGCCTTCATCCGCAGCGGCGCCCCGCCGTCGATCGGCAGCGCGATCGGCATCGAGCTCAACGACAGCATGGTTCAGCTGAGCGCCAGCCCGCTCAAGCTCGACGCCAGCGTCGCATGGGTCGGTCGCAGCCAGGGTCACCGGGGCTTCGGCGTCAAGTTCCGCGTCATCGACCGGGCCCTCGCGCAGCGCATCACGCAGTTGGTTCGCTGGCACGAGCAGCAAGCTGGGTTAGTAGATTAAGCGATCGCATGGCCAATCAAGTCCGCGTCTTCACCTTCGCCGAAGGCCTGCTGTCCCGCATCGCCCACGATCTGCGCTTGCACATCGAGGCCGAGGGCGTCCAGATCCAGCGCAGCGGCGCCGAGGTCAGCGCCGAGCTCGAGCCCGATCGGTTCATCGTCGACGGCGCCATCAACAACGGCCAGCTCGACCGCGACGCGCTCAGCCCCCGCGATCGCAACAAGATCGTCGGCACCGTCCGCGGCGAGATCTTGAAGACGTCGCAGCACCCCATGATCCGGTTCAAGGGGACCGTCCGCGAGCAGGGCGAGCACGTGCTCGAGCTCGCCGGTGAGCTCGAGCTCGCCGGCCTGCGCCGGCCGCTGGCGTTCGTGGCGACCCGCGAGGATGGGCGGATCAAGGCGCGGCTGACCCTGCGCCCGACGACTTGGGGGATCCGGCCGTACAAGGCGCTGGCTGGGGCGATTCGCTTGCAGGATCGGGTGGTCATCGAGCTGGACCTCGACGATTGAATTCGCGCGACATTGGTTGGTTTGATACGCTGAATATCTACAGCGCGCGTGTGCACATCGGGTCGTCGATCCTCAGCAACAGCTTTGAGTGCTCCGAGTCGGGGCTCGGCTCGTGGTGGAGCGTGCCGGCCGCATCGATCCACACGACGACGGTCCCGGCGCAGGGAACCTCGTCGTGGACCAGCCTCCCGTCTTCATCCCAGTGGCGATAGGGCGGCTCGACCATCGTCGCCTGCTCCATCATGGCGTTGCGGAGCTCGAGCGGCGCTTCATGGCAGCGCGGGGTGAGTTGAGTGCAGAGCACCCTGCATTTGCCTCCGCGGCTGATGGCCTCGACGTGATCCTCGTGCGGATGGCCGTAGCTCGACGGGTTATTGGTCCCCACCGAGATGACAGCGAGTTCGGCGTTGACCCGATCGTAGAGATCGCCATAGCTCGTCCATTCTTTGGCCCACTCTGTCGCGTCGCCGCCGTGATGCGGTACGCGGATCGCCGCGGCAGGGATGAGCTCGGGATCTCGAGCTTGGAGGATCTCCCACGAGCCCATCGGGGCGTCGCCGCCGATGAGCACGGCCGTATTTGCCCGCTCGACTCGCAAGACCGCAGAGCATAGGTTCGGGTGTTGTCCGCGGCGCAGCTCCACTTTGTGGCGTTGGGTGTTGAAGGGAAGGATGAGACGATCACCGTGCAGTCGCCCTGGCCGACGTCGAGGAAGTAGATGCCAATGTCGCGGGGGCTGGGCTCAGCCACTGGCTTGCTTCTTCGGAGCGCGTCGAGCAGCTCGCGTGCGCCTCCGCGAAAGGGCTCGCTCAGCTCGAGCACCGGCCCGCTTGGACGGCCGACAGAGTCGGTGGCGAAGCAGGCAAAGCGAGGGTGCCGCTCAAACTCGAGGCCATCGCGTGCAGACGGGCTCAGCTCATGCCGGCTGCGCTCAGAGGTGCGAAACACGATGTCCTCGCCGGACAGCTCGAGCTCGCCGAGGGCCCAGACGCGCTCGGGGACCTTGGCTTGCAGCGCCGAGGCGACGATGTCGATGGTGCCGAGGAGCTGTTGCTTGCGCAGGCGTTGCTTGGCGGCGAGTCGGTGAGTCAAGCCGCGCACGAGCTCGCTGGTCTCGCCGCGGAGGGCCTCGATCATGTTGCTCAGGGCGTCGGCAGGGCTGTCCCCAATTTCAGCGGCGTGGAGCTCGGGAAGCTCGGCGATCCACCGTTGCTTGCGCTCGACATACTCGAGCCGAACCCGGACGAGGCGATCAAAGGCGAGGTGTGGACCGTTGGGGATGCGCAGCCAGGGCGTCTCCCAGCCGTCCCCGAGCGCTGAACGGAGCGCGGCGAAGACCATGTGCTCGCGGTGAGTGCTGGGTTGGTGGTCTGCCCACACGAGCGCGGCTTCGAATTTGTAGGTCTTGGCTTGCAGCAGCCGCTCGACGGTCCTGGCCAAGAGCAAGTCGTACTTTTGCCGGTGGTCAGGAACCGCGGACTTCGCCTTGTCGAGAGCTGCGAGCGCGCGGGGCGGGTCGCCATTATAAAAGAAGGCGCGGATGAGCCGCGACCGGAAATAAGCGTTCTCTGGCCACAGCTCGCACGCGCGTTCGTAGCCGGCGATGGTGTCGGTGAGGGGGGCACCGCTCGCGCTCGCGCGATTGCGGTTGTAATGCATGTAGTGCAGGGCGTAGGCGTGAAGCTGGCTGTTGACCGGGAGCGGCGGCGGCTCGTGTTCGGCGCTGTCGACGACGAACTGGTAGATTGAAGCGGCGCGCTGAAACGAGCGCTGCCGCGAGAGATGTCGGGCTCGCTCGACCAGCGTCCCGACCCCGTAGCGCGCGCAGCGTTTGGCCTGCTCGTCGTCGCCCGCGTGCGAGTAGTGGCGGAGGGCCTCGAGCAGCGACGGGCCGACTTGCTCGGGGGTCCCGCGGTTTGATTCATCATGGAACAAGACCGCGAGCCGTTGGTGGCATTCGCGTCGGTGCTCCCAAATCTGTGTGTCCCGCCACCAGCGGGACCAGCCACGAGTGACCCACACGCTGCGCTGATCCGTGCTCCAAAGTCGAAGCTTCGCGCCATAGTCGACCGCGTGCTCGAGCGATAGAGTCTCGACGATTGCCAACGGCAGCGGCCGTGAATGAGCGCACAGCGCGTCGAGCAATTGCTGCTCGGGATTGGAGAGCTCGGCCTGCAGTTGGCTGCGCAGCGTGTCGGCTTCGGGCAAGTACCTGGGGCTGTCCTGCTCGACGACCGGCCGTCCCTGGAGGGTCCGCAGGCTCAGCCACAGCTGATATGTGGTGGTCTGGCAACCGAGCCAGGTCCAGGCGTCGCTCCAATCGCTGTCGTCGAGGGAGAAGGGCGGGGCTCCTTGCGCGAAGGGGCGACCGGGCCCCCCGCGCCTGCCCGAGCTCACGAGCACCCTCGCGCGGCGGTCGAGGAACGCGCTGAGCTCCTCCAAGTCGGCCTTTAACGCAGAGCGTAGGCCCTCGTCGGTGCCGCTGCCGAGATCACCGACGTGATCGCGACCATCGACCACGAGCGGTCGATCTCCGAGGAGACCTTCGAGCATGGCGCCGATGCAATGCGGCTGATGCCGAAGCGCCTCGTCGACGGCGCGTATGGCCTGCGAACCCAGCTGGGTGGCAATGTCCAGGGAGACCCGCTCGATCTGATCAGGATCGGTCGGAATACGGGCGACCACCGCGTTGGGGAGCCGAGCAAGCAGCGCCTGCACCACGGATGTCCGCAACACCTCGTCCGGTTCGGCGAAGACCACGGTCTGGCCTCCGTCCGTGGCCTGCCGAGCCAGTCCGTCAACGCCGTCTTCGAAGGCTGGAGTCGTGCGCAGCTCCGTCACGTTGGGCGAGTGTACCCCCGAACTCCAGGCGCCGACATCCCCGTCGCGCTTGCTGTGCGTATCTTGCGCAGGCGCAGCTGGCCGCTCCAGGCGCCCGCCGGGCAACCGGACCACGATCGGCGAATTCGGGCGCGGCTTGGTCTGGGTGTTTGCTACTAAGCGAGGGTGAGCGACAGCTTCCTCGACCAGTACAAGCAGATGAGCGCGCTCGGTTCGGCCGAGTTCGCCAAGATCTGGCAGCACTACGACCGCGACGGCTCAGGCTACATCGAGGCCGGCCCCGAGCTCGAGAGCTTGCTGACCGACGTCCTCCGGGCCGGCGGCGAGGAGGTCACCGAGCTGAAGATCAGCGACTTCATCGCCGGGGTCCTCGAGATGTTCGACGTCAACGCCGATGGCAAGCTCAGCCGCGACGAGCTCGCGCGGCTGCTCGAGGTCGAGTAGCGTCCGGTGGTGTTCGCTCGTGATCCGCGAACCTGGGGGGGCGGCGTCCGCCGGGGCCGCTGCCGGTCACGCCACTCATGGCTGAGGCTGGAGCGCGCTCGGTTTTGGAGATCAAATGGCCTTCTTTTGCCTCTACTGCTACAGCGAGCTGCCGTCCAACAACCCCCACGGGTGCACATACACGACCCATAATTTTCGAGCCGTGGTCCCCATCAAGGACTGGTCTGCGAAACAGACCGCGATCCAGAACGATACCACGTACACGCTGTCCGACTTCAACCCAAGCTGCCGCAAGGTCTCGTTCGAGTGCGTTCTCAACACCAGTCAGCGAGAGATCTACATCGTCGTCAAGAGCCGCATCGTGTTCCAGACCACGGGCCCGGGAAACACGACATGGGCCCCTGGTCAGCAGGCGTTGGCCAAGCTCGCGATCGAAAACTGCATCAACTTCTGGGATGATCAGTGCAAAGTGCGGCGCACGATCAACAACGTAGGGACCATCGACTATACTCCCTACTTCTTCCTCGACACCAACGCTGGCTACTGGGGGCGACGGGTGGAGATCAACGTGCAGCCATCGATGGCGCCGGTGGTCATAAACAACCTCGTAGCGATTCAATGTAACGCCTACGTCCCCTTGGGTACCGGCTACATCACGCCTTTGGCCGCTGCGGCCGCCGGCACAAAGCACTACCACACCATGGGCGTCACCCAGTTCTCCGCGCAGTGTACCCCTTCGTATGATAATCAGCCGGCGTGTACGGTGCGCAACCCCATGGCTCACGAATTCGGCCACATGATTGGGCTGCCCGATGAATACCTGGTGATCCAGACTAACTGGGCGAGCTGCGCCTCCGACTCCGACCGCGCCGGCCACCTCTGGCGGCGCGCGCTCGTGGCCGAAACGATCGTCGTGCCGGGCAACACCGGCCCCAACAACCCGGACGTCAGCATCATGAACGATGTCGAGATCCGGCCGGTCGGCTTCGGTCATCGTCACTTCGTCACCGTGCTGCAGGCCGCCCGCTACCTCGCTAACCAACACAACCTTGCGGGGACATGGTCGCTCGTGTGAACCCACGGGTGGTGAACCCCCAAGCACACGTGCGACGGCGGTTGACAGCGACGACCGCATGAGCGAGCGCAACCGCGAGCATGACGATCGGCGAGCGCAACCGCGCCCGGCCGGAGTACACTGAGCCGGTGGTGAGCCTCGCCGAGCTGCGCGCGCGACCGGACGACCGCGATCTCTTGCTGGTCTACGCCGATTGGCTCGAGACCCGCGGTGATCCGCGGGGCGAGCTGATCGCCGTGCAGGAGGCCGAGCAGCGCGGCGAGAGCGTCGAGGCGTTCGAGCGGGCGCGGGCGCGATCGATCGAGCTGATTATCGAAGACGCCGAGCTGCGGCCGGACTTGGGGATGCTCGAGCCGGGGCCGCGCCGAAATGTGTGGGCGGTGTGGAGCGGCGGGTTCATTCGGCGGTTGGAGCTGCTCATCGACCGGCCGACGCCGCGGCCCGGGGCGGGGCTGCGAGGCTGGTCGGAGCTGATTGCGAGCATGCTCGCGCACCCGTCGATGGGCTTGCTCGAGGAGCTGCTGATCCGCGTCGACCTGCGCGGGGAGCCGCTCGACGAGACCGCGGCCGCGCTGGTGATCGTGCTCGACGGCGTCGCGAGCTGGAAGCATCCGCTCACGCTCGCGCTGTGGAGCCACCGGCCGCCGCGGCCCGAGCTGAGCGAGCGCTTCCACGCGGCGTTGCCGGGGATCCGCAAGCTCTGGTACAGCACCGACATCACTCGAATCATGCCGCCGATGGACTCGCCGATCGCGGCGCTCGAGCAGGCGATCGCCGTCGAGCGAGGGGGCCAGCACGACATGGTGTGGGTCGATGCCCGCGGCAACTTTCGTGAACAATTCATCGACGCCGATCCGAGCCTGCGCGTCCATGTCCGGCACATCGCCGAGCGTCGTCGCTCGCCGCGGCTGGCCTGCGCCGATCGAGTCCCGCAGCGGCGGATCGCCGGGCTGCTCGATCAGCTCGCGGCCCGCTTCGATTCAGCTGCGACCGCCCACCCGTTGGCGCCGAGGCGGCTGGCGCAGCCCCGGCCCGAGCGACTCGCTCGCGCGGCTGCGTGCGCGCGGCTCGGCGCCGACAACTCGCTGGTGGCCGCGCTCGGTGGGTTTACCGATCTCGAGTGGTGGTGGATCGAGGAGCGCGGTGATCAGCCATGGGTCGGCCTGTGCGGGCTCGCGCCCGAGCAGCTGCTCCTGCTCACCGCACCGACGGCGGCGCCGTGATCCCCGACCCCCATCACGCCCCAGAAGCGCGTCCAACTGCTCATGCTCGCCTCCCTATGCGCCTGTACACCCGCGCCGGGCCAACCAGAGGGTGGTGATGACACCAGCTCGGACGAGACGGGCTCGGACGAGACGGGCTCGACCGAGACGGGCTCCGACGAAGCGGGCCCCGACGAGGGCTGCGACGCGTGCGGAGCGGGGCAGCTGTGCGTGGCCACCCTCGACGGCGAGGTCTGCAGTCGGGTTATTGGCTATACCCTCGATTGTGTCGATCAGCCTGCGAGCTGCAGCGATGGCGCGTGCGATCCAGCTTGTGTCGAGGCGCTGTGCGGCGCGGGGGCGGAGTGCGTGCCCGAATGTGGTGATGCGGGGGTGGACGTGGACTCCGACAAGCTCGAGAGCTGCGACGCCGCGGCGTGCTGCACGAGCTTTTGCGATCTCGACGACCCGCAGGCCTGCGCCGGGCTCGAGCCCCTCGAATGCGCGGCCGTCTTCGAGCCCGGCGAGTCTGAGCACGTCGGCGTCTGCATCCTGCCTTAGCGCTCAGCAGCCCTGCAAGATCAACCCCGCCGCGCGGTAGCCAATCAACATGCTCGGGCCATTCAGGGCCGAGACTGGGACCACCGGCATCACCGAGGCGTCGGCGATCCGCAGGCCCTCGACCCCGCGCACGCGCAGCTGCTCATCGACGACGCTGCGCTCATCGGTGCCGATCGAGCAGGTCCCGGCGAAGTGGTAGGTCGTCATCGCGTTGGCCCGAATGAAGCCCTCGAGCAGCTTGGGCGAGGCGGCCCAGCGCCCGGGCAGGACCTCGCGGGCGCCCCATTCGCGCAGGGCCGGCGCATCGGTCACGCGCCGGGCCAACTCGACGCCCTGGACCAAGGTCTGGAGATCCTCGGGGTCCTTGAAATAGGCCGGGTCGATCAGCGCCGGATCGCTCGGCCGCGGGCCGCTCAATTGGACGCTGCCGCGGCTCTTGGGCTTGCCGAGGATCACCACGGCCCCATACAGCCGGGCGACAAACCGGCGCAAGCGCTCGCTCTCGAACGCCAACGCGACCGCCCGCGAGACCCCCTTGGGGAACGGCTCGCGCTCGCGCAGCGCGGTCGGGAGGATCAGCGTCGGCAACATTCGCATCATCATCTCGCGCAGGCTCGAGCGCGCCGGATAAAATACGTAGCAGGTGTCGGGCTGGCCCGGCCGGAGATCGGTGGTGGGGTTGGCCCGGGCGAAGCCGTAGAGCTGCGGATACTTGGCGTCCATGTCCCGCTGGCCTTGATAAAACAGCGCGATGTTCGGGTGATCTTGAAAGTTCTCGCCGACCCGGGGCTGATCGAGGACCTCGGCGATCCGGTGGCGCCGCAGCTGCGTAGATGGGCCAATGCCCGAGAGCAGCATCAGCTTGGCGGTCTCGACGGCCCCCGCACACAAGATGATCTCGCGCTTGGCGGTCGCCCGCCGGACCACGCCGCCGCGCATATATTCGACCCCCTCGACTCGCCGATCCTGATCAAACAGCACCCGCCGAACCTGCGCGCGGGTCTCGACCCGGAGGTTGGGGCGATCGAGGGCCGGGCGCAAGAACGCGACATAGGAGCTGCGCCGCTCGTCGCCCCGGTAGTTCATCCATTCATAGCCAAGCACGCCGTCGAGGTCGCCGTCGTTGAGGTCGGGCTTGCGGCGAAAGCCTGCGTGCTCGGCGGCCTCGATGCAGGCCTCGGTGAAGCCGGTCGGCTCGCGGCGGTGGGGGTCGAGGACCCGCTCGAGCGCCTCGTAGTCCCCGACGACCTCAGACCAGCGCCAGCGCGGGGCGGCCCAATCGTCGAAGTCGGCGACCGAGCCGCGCAGGTAGACCATGGCGTTGATCGCCCCGCTGCCGCCGAGCCCGCGGCCGGTGCCGACGAACATCGACTTGTTCAGGCAGCCCGGCTGCGGCGTGGTGAACTTGGGCCACATCACCCGATCGTTGATGAACGCGTGCTTGTAGCCGTCGACGGTCAGGGTCTCGGGGTTGGCCTCACCGCGCTCGCCAAGCTCGAGCAGCAGCACCCGCGCGTCGCTCTCGCTCGCGAGCCGGGCGGCCGCGATGCAGCCCGAGGAGCCGCCGCCAACGACGATGTAGTCGAACTCGAGCTCGTCCATGCCGGCGGCATGATTGAGAGCGGCTCGCCGCGGGTCAAGCGACGGCGGTCACGGTTCGCCCCGATCCACGAGCGAGCCCGAGCCCGAGATCTCTTGATTGACCACGGCGGGCTTACCCCAATAGTCAACCTTGCCGGCCCCCGAGATCCGCACGTCCAACTGCTCGCTCGCCCAGACCTCGGCCCGGCCGGCGCCGGACAGCCGGACCACGGCCTGCTTCGCTTGCAAGCCCTTGGCGTCGAGCTTGGCCGCGCCCGAGCTGTCGATCTGGAAGTGTTCGACGGCGCCGCTCAGGGTGGTCCGGCTCGCGCCGGACAGGTCGAGGGCGAAGGATTCGCCGTGGAGGCCGTCGACGGTGATCGTCGAGGCCCCGCTGGCGTCGATGACGGCGAGCGAGGGGACCCAGACCTCGACGCGGATCGCCGTCTTGGGCCGGATCACGCCGGAGTGGCCGAAGCCGACGTCGAGCTCGCCGGCGACCACCCGGGTCTCGATCTCGCCGATGAGGTTGTCGTCGGCGGTGAGCTCGAGCTTTTGCGCGGCGCCCGGCTCGACGTGGACGACGAGCTTGAAGGCGCCGCCGATCTCGATGCGATCGAAGCTGTCGAGCTCGCGGGTCTCGGTCGCCGGGACCCCGCTGCCTCGCAGGCCGCAGCCGGCCAACGCGAGGCTGGCGGAGAGCAGCAGGGTGGTCGTGAGCAGAAACGGACGGGCGTTCACGGCCTTCATCCAAGCGCGGGACGCCGTCCGGTGCAAGTGAGCCAGCGCTGCGTTGACGGCCCAGGCCATGCCAGGCAAAAACTCGCATGCCCTCGCTTCGTCGCTGGTCGTGCGTCCCCTTGGCCTTCGCGCTGTTCGCCTGCAAACCGGAGCCGGCCTCGCAGCAGCCGGACGTGGCGCCGAGCACGGACACCGTCGTGGCCCCGACCATCGCCGAGCCGGAATTCGTGTGGACCGTCGATCGCTTCGCCGACGCCGCGGTCTTGCGCTACCAGGTGCCCGGCTTCGAGGAGCTCGATCTCCAGCGTAAGCAGCTGCTCTACTATCTCTACGAAGCGGCGCTGGCCGGTCGGGACATCACCTACGATCAAAAATTCGCCGGTAACCTGGCGATCCGAAAGACCCTCGAGGCGCTGATCCGGGGCTACGCAGGCGCCCGCGACACCGAGGAGTTCACGGCCATGCACACCTACGCCAAGCGGGTGTGGTTCGCCAACGGGATCCACCACCACTACTCGGGCCGCAAGTTCGAGCCGGGGTTCTCCCGAGCGTGGTTCGAGGAGGCCGTCAACAGCCTCGACGCCGGCGCGCTGCCCTTGGCCGAGGGCCAAGACGTCGGGCAGTTCCTCGCGCTGATCGGGCCGATGATCTTTGACCCATCGATCGGCCCGAAGCGGACCAATCGCGACGAGGGCGCCGATCCAGTCGCCGATTCAGCCAACAATTTTTATGGCGAGGGCATCACCGCCGCCGAGGTCGAGGCGTTTTACAAGAAGAAGATCGACCGCAAGGACAAGACCCCGATCTCGTGGGGCCTCAACTCCAAGCTCGTGCGCGAGAACGGCAAGCTGGTCGAGCAGACCTGGTACGCCGGCGGCATGTACGGGCCGGCGATCACCGAGATCGTGGGGTGGCTCAACAAGGCCCGGGCGGTGGCCGAGAACGACAAGCAGCGGGCGATCCTCGAGAAGTTGATCGAGTACTATCAATCGGGCGATCTGCGTAAATTCGACGAATACAACATCGCATGGGTAGGCGACACCGAGTCGCTCGTTGATACGGTCAACGGCTTCATCGAGGTCTACGACGACGCGATCGGCTACCGCGGCAGCTGGGAGGCGGTGGTCTCGTTCAAGGACCTCGAGGCGACCAAGCGCATCGCCCTGGTCTCCGAGCAGGCGCAATGGTTCGAGGACAATTCACCGCTGCTGCCGGCCCACAAGAAGCCCGACGTGGTCGGGATCTCGGCCAAGGTGATCACCGTGGTCGTCGAGGCCGGCGACGCGGCTCCGACCACGCCGATTGGCATCAACCTGCCCAACGCCGGGTGGATCCGGGCCAAGCACGGCAGCAAGTCCGTCAACCTCGGCAACATCGTCGAGGCCTATGAGATGGCCGCCGACGGCAACGGGCTGCTCGAGGAATTCACCTACGACGAGGCCGAGCTCGCCCGGGCCAAGCAGCACGGCGGGCTCGCGCACAAGCTCCACGTCGACATGCACGAGGTCATCGGCCACGCCTCGGGCCAGGTCGAAGACGGGGTCGGGACCACCAAAGAGACGCTCAAGAGCTACGCGAGCGCGCTCGAGGAGGGCCGCGCCGATCTCGTCGCGCTCTATTACGCCCTCGATCCCAAGCTCGTCGAGCTCGGCTTGATGCCCTCGCTCGAGGTCGGCAAGGCCGAGTACGACAGCTACATTCGTGGCGGGCTGATGGTCCAGCTCTCGCGGCTCGAGCTCGGCGAGCAGGTCGAGGAGTCGCACATGCGCAACCGCCAGATGGTCGCGGCTTGGGCCTACGAGAAGGGCCAGG
>Ga0114946_10000337_pt1 | contig 30227 bp, 24 predicted proteins | sample WalLakDeSediment_FD_88676 | JGI IMG/M metagenome (GOLD analysis project Ga0114946, IMG submission 88676) | Lake sediment microbial communities from Walker lake, Nevada to study Microbial Dark Matter (Phase II) - Walker Lake 11/02/13 Deep Sediment | ecosystem: Environmental > Aquatic >... | reverse complement strand
GGGGAGGAGTACCCCGGACGCGAAGCAGAGAGAGTCGGTGGCTGGTGGAAACCGACGTGAGCGACCGGAGCGAATGGACCCCTGAGGCACCGAGGACAAAGGCCTGCTCGACGAGTCGCGAGCAGGGCCCGCTAGTCCCGGCGGACCCCCACCGATAGAAGGGGCCGGGTATCCGGACCGGAGCGAGCCGGCCGTCACGAGACGGCACGCACGTTCCGCATGGTCCACGTACCGTCAGGATGAGTGGCCCGCCCCGCACGGGGAGGGCAACAAGGGTGGCACCGCGAGATGACCTCTCGTCCCTTGAGGGATGAGGGGTTTTGCGTTTTCCGGGCCCCGCATCCCGCCGAGGGTGGCCGCACATCGCTGCGGCCCCGCAGCCACCGGTGAGGAGCAGCAGGGCATGATCGTACCGAGCAGAGACGAGTTCGCGAGACTCGCGCACGACCACGATGTGGTCCCCGTGGCGCGCGAGGTCTATGCGGACCTCACCACGCCGATATCGGCGTTCATGGCGCTTGCCGAGGGGGTCGAGCACGCGTTCCTGCTCGAGAGCGTCTCGGGCGGCGAGCGCATGGGGCGCTACAGCTTCATCGGCGTGGGCGATCGAGAGACCATCACCGCGCATGGTGACGAGGTCGTGGTGGAGAACGGCGGCGTGGTGGGCGAGCGCGCGGCCGACCCGCTCACGGTGCTCGAGCGCCGTCTCGCGGTCGGCACCGTCGCCCGCGTGCCGGGTTTGCCGCGCTTCGTCGGGGGCGCCGTCGGCTACGTCGGCTACGAGGTCGCCGCCGGGTTCGAGCGGGTGCCCCGCCATGACACCGAGGTCCCCGTGCCCGACATGGCGTTCATGCTCGCCGACATCGTCATCGCGTTCGACCACGCACGCCGTGTCATGCAGGTCATCGCTCCGGTCCGTCCGGGCGCTGCCCCCGCCGCCGCGTACGATCGTGCGCTCGGGCGCATCGACGCGGCTCTGCGCCGCATCGACGCGGGGCCTGCAGGAGCGCGGCTCGGGGCGGTGGGCGTGGCAGCGGAGGTTCCTCTGACGGCGGAGACCACCCGCGAGGAGTTCCTCGCGAGCGTGAAACGCGCCAAGGAGTACATCGAGGCCGGCGACGTCTTCCAGGTGGTCCTCTCGCAGCGCTTCAGCGCTCCGTACGAGGGTGACGGGCTCGATCTCTACCGCGTTCTGCGGGCCGTGAACCCGAGCCCCTACATGTTCTACCTCCGTACCCGCGACGTGACGCTGGTGGGCTCGAGCCCCGAACCGCTCGTGCGGGTCGAGGGCGAATCCGTGCTCACCCGCCCTCTCGCCGGCACGCGTCCCCGCGGTGCAGATCTCGCGGAGGATGGCCGGCTTCGTGCCGATCTGCTCGCCGACGAGAAAGAGCGCGCCGAGCACGTCATGCTGGTCGACCTCGGCCGTAACGACCTCGGCCGCGTCTGCACGCCGGGCTCGGTCACCGTCGATGAGCTCATGGAGGTCGAGAACTACAGCCACGTGATGCACATCGTCTCCAACGTGACCGGTACGCTCGCGCCCGACAGGACGGCGTTCGACGCGCTCAGGGCCACTTTCCCTGCGGGCACCGTCTCCGGAGCACCCAAGATCCGCGCGATGGAGATCATCCGCGAGCTCGAGCCTGCCGCACGCGGGCCGTACGCCGGTACCGTCGGCTACGTCGGCCTCGACGGTGCGATGGACATGTGCATCACCATCCGCACGTTCGTCATCGCCGGCGGGCGCGCCTACCTCCAGTCGGGCGCGGGCATCGTCGCGGACTCCGACCCGCAGCGCGAGTACGAGGAGACGCTCCACAAGGCCGAAGCGCTCCACCGGGCGCTGGAGCTCGCCGCGGGCATGCACGTCGAGTCCGAGGCGGTGACCGCATGATCCTCGTCATCGACAACTACGACTCGTTCACCTATAACCTCGTGCAGCTGCTCGCCGCTCTCGGTGCCGAGGTGCGCGTGAAGCGCAACGACGCGCTCACAGCCGAGGAGGCGATCGCGCTCGGCCCGTCGGGCATCGTCATCTCGCCCGGACCGGGCACACCGTCACAGGCGGGCATCTCCAAAGACGTGGTGCGCGCGGCCGCCGGTGCCGGCACCCCGCTCCTCGGCGTCTGTCTCGGGCACCAGTGCATCGCCGAGGTCTACGGCGGCGTGGTTGGCAGGGCGCCCTCTCCGGTCCACGGCAAGACCGCCGAGGTCCATCACGACGGAACCGGACTCCTCGCGGGGATGTCGGAGCCGTTCACGGCAACGCGCTACCACTCGCTCACGGTCGACGAGAGCTCGCTTCCCGAGGAGATCGAGGTGACGGCGCACACTGCCGACGGCCTCGTGATGGCGCTGCACCACCGCGAACTGCCCCTTCATGGCGTGCAGTTCCATCCGGAGAGCGTGCTCACCCCCGAGGGCGCGGTCGTGCTGCGCAACTTCCTCGAGCTTGCCGGTGAGATCGAACCCGCACCCCGTGCCGAGGAGCCCGCGGCCCCACCCGCTCGGCCGTCCCGCCCCGTGGTCGCGGCGGCCATCGGTTCCGTCATCTCGGGCGCCTCGCTCTCCGAGGAGGATGCATACGAGGTCATGGCTGCGGTCATGGACGGCGACGCTACCGACGCGCAGATCGCCTCGCTCGTGACGGCGATCCGCATGAAGGGTGAGAGCATCGACGAGATCGTCGGGTTCGCACGTGCCATGCGCGAGCGTGCCACGCCGGTCCGGCCGAGGGTCTCCGGCGTCATCGACACCTGCGGGACCGGCGGCGACGGACTCTCCACGTTCAACATCTCGACCACGACGGCATTCGTCGTGGCCGGCGCGGGCGTTCCTATCGCGAAACACGGCAACCGGGCGGTCTCCTCGGCGGCAGGGAGCGCGGACGTTCTCGAGCAGCTCGGCGTGCGGATCGATCTCGGACCCGAGGAGATGGCCCGCTGCATCGACGAGACCGGGCTCGGCTTCCTCTTCGCACAGGCACTGCACGCGAGCATGCGCCACGCGGCGGGGCCGCGCCGCGAGATCGCCATCCGCACCGTGTTCAACGTTCTCGGCCCGCTCACGAACCCCGCAGGTGCCAAGCGGCAGCTCCTCGGCGTCTACGCGCCCGAGCTCGTTCCGGTCATGGCCGAGGTCGCCGGGCGTCTGGGCGCCGAGCGCGTGCTCGTGGTGCACGGGCATCCCGGCATGGATGAGGTTTCCGCGAGCGGCCCGACGACGATCGGCGAGTTTGCCGACGGCGCGGTGCGCGTGTGGGAGGTCACGCCCGAGGAGGTCGGCATCGCCCGCGGAACGCTCGCCGGCATCGCCGGAGCGGATCCCGAGGCGAACGCGTCGATAGTCCGCGCCGTTCTCGCCGGCGAGCACGGCCAGCCGCGCGATGTGGTGCTCATGAACGCCGCGGCGGCTCTGCTGGCCGCCGGGCGTGTCGTGGACATGGCCGAGGGCGTAGCGCTTGCTCGCGAGTCGATCGACTCGGGTGCCGCGCTCGCCCGGCTCGAAGCGCTCGTGGCGGTTTCCCGGCGTCTGGCTGCGGAGAAGGAGGCCGTGTCGTGAGCGGTTTCCTCGACGACATGATCGCGCGCCGTGCTGCACGCGTCGCCGCCGAGTGGGGCGGGCTCGCGCCTGCCGACCGCGAGCGCCTGGCGTGTTGCTCGCGCCCGCCGCGCGCTTTCGCGGCTGTCCTTTCCGATCGGGCGGATGTGGCCGTCATCGCCGAGATCAAGAAGGCATCCCCCTCGGCAGGGCCGATCGCACCGGAGTGCGAGGCATCCAAGCAGGCCCTCCACTACGAGGACGGCGGCGCGGCGGCCATCAGCGTACTCACCGAACCCGAGGTGTTCGCGGGCTCCTTCGCGGACCTCTCCGATGTAGCCGACGCGGTGGAGGTACCGGTGCTGTGTAAGGACTTCGTCGTCGACCCGGTGCAGCTCTTCGTGGCGCGCGGTCACGGGGCGGACGCAGCGCTGCTCATGGTGAGCGTGCTCGGTCCGGCCGTCGCCGAATACCTCGACCTCGCGTCTACGCTCGGGCTGGAGTGCCTCGTCGAGGTCATCGACGAGCAGGAGCTCGACGAGGCGTTGAGAGCAGGGGCGACGCTCGTCGGAGTCAACAGCCGGGACCTTCGCACTCTCGAGCTGGACGCGGAGCGTGCGCGGCGGGTCCTTGCAGAGGCGTCTCGTGCGGGGGCGATGACTGTCGCGGCGAGCGGGGTCAAGACCCGGGACGACGTGCGCGCTGCCGCGGCCGCAGGAGCGGACGCGGTGCTCGTGGGGGAGACGCTCATGCGCGCCGACTTTCCCGAGGACGTGCTTGCAGAACTCACGGGTGTCGCCAGGGAGGCGGCCATCCGAGGTGTGAGGGTGTAGACCGGACGTATCAGGCAGAGAAACGTAGGAGTCAGGGAGGAGATCGACATGCCAGACAGAACCAGGTTCGTGCTCGACGAGAAGCAGATGCCGACGAGGTGGTACAACATCATCCCGGATCTGCCCAATCCGCTCGCGCCGCCGCTGCATCCGGCGACTGACGAGCCCGTAGGACCCGAGGCTCTCTCGCCGCTCTTCGCGATGGAGCTCATCAAGCAGGAGATGTCGATGGAGCATTACATCGAGATCCCCGAGGAGGTCCAGCGCGTCTACCGGACGTATCGTCCGGCGCCGCTCAACCGTGCGCGCCAGCTCGAGAAGGAGCTCGGCCTGCCCGAGGGCGTGAAGCTCTTCTACAAGTACGAGGGCGTCTCACCCGCGGGCAGCCACAAGCCCAACACCGCGATCCCGCAGGCGTTCTACAACAAGCAGGAGGGCATCAAGCGGATCACTACCGAGACCGGAGCCGGACAGTGGGGGAGTGCGCTCTCCATTGCGTGCGCGCTCTACGACATGGAGTGCGTCGTCTACATGGTGGGCATCTCCTACCGGCAGAAGCCCTATCGCCGCATCCTCATGGAGACGTACGGCGCCGAGGTCATCGAATCGCCTTCGACCCGCACCAATTCCGGACGCCACGTGCTCGACCTCGACCCCGACTCGCTCGGCAGTTTGGGCATCGCGATCTCGGAAGCGGTGGAAGACGCCGCGATGCGCGATGACAGCCACTACTGTCTCGGTAGCGTGCTCAACCACGTCTGCCTGCACCAGACCATCATCGGCGAAGAGGCCATCATGCAGATGGAGATGGCGCAGGCCGAGCCCGATGTCGTCATCGCGTGCATCGGCGGTGGCTCCAACTTCGCGGGTCTGGCGTTCCCGTACTACAAGCGGCGCCTCGAGGGCAAGACGAACACGCGTCTCGTTGCGGTCGAGCCCAAGGCGTGCCCGACCCTAACCGCGGGCGAGTACCGCTACGACCTCGGCGACGAGGCCGGCATGACCCCGAAGATGCTGATGTACACGCTCGGTCATGACTTCGTGCCTGCCGGCATCCACGCTGGCGGCCTGCGCTACCATGGTGACTCGCCGCTCGTGTCGATGCTCCAGAATGAAGGTGCGATGGAGGCGGTGGCGGTCCACCAGAACGCCTGCTTCGACGCGGCCGTCACGTTCGCCCGGACCGAGGGCATCCTGCCCGCCCCCGAGAGCAGCCACGCGATCCGCGCGGCGATCGACGAGGCGCTTGCGGCGCAGGAAGCCGGCGAGGACCGCACGATCCTGTTCGGACTCTCGGGCCACGGTCACTTCGACCTCGCGGCGTACGAGGCGTACAACGCGGGCAAGCTCGAGGACTTCGACTTTGCCGCCGGCTCGATGTGCGAAGGCGCCTAGGCGCTCGTTCTGCGAAAGGAAGCGCGGTGCGCAACGTACGGACACGCGTGAAGGTCTGCGGGCTCGCCTCGGCGGTCGACGCCGCCGAGGCGGTGCGCGCCGGTGCCGACGCGCTCGGTGTCATCCTTGCCGAGTCCGCCAGGCAGGTCACACTCACCGAGGCCGAGGAGATCTTCGCGGGTGTCCCACCCTTTGTCGCTCGCGTCGGTGTGTTCGTGGACGCTCCTGTCGACTACGTGGAACGGGCGGTGGCACGACTCAACCTCGCTGCCGTCCAGTTCCACGGGTCGGAGAGTCCGGAGCGGTGTGCGGCCGCTCCTGCCCCCGTCATCAAGGCGGTGCGCGTGGGTCCGCAGTTCGACGTCACGGAGGTGGATACGTACCGCGAAACGGTGGCGGCGCTGCTCTTCGACACGTATGTCGAGGGCATGGACGGTGGAACGGGCCGCACCTTCCCGTGGGAGGCCGTCGCACCCCTGCCGTCCTGGGCATCGGTCATCGTCGCGGGCGGGCTCACCCCGGTCAACGTCGGCGGGGCCATCCGTGCGCTCGCTCCCTACGGTGTCGATGTGTCATCGGGGGTCGAGGAGCGTCTGCGTCAGAAGGACCGGTCGAGACTACATGCGTTCGTGGCCGCGGTGCGTGCGGCAGATGAGGAGGTACGATCGTGAGCGACGTGTTCCTGCCCTCGGCCGAGATGGCCTACTCGAGCCCGGATGCGCAGGGCTTCTTCGGGCCGTACGGGGGAACGTTCGTTCCCGAGACGGTCGTGCCCGCGCTCGCCGAGCTCGACGAGGCGTTCAAAGCCGCATTGGACGATCCGTCGTTCACCGCGGAGTTCGGCGACCTCCTGCAGGACTACGTCGGACGCCCCTCACCGCTCTACCGCGCCGACCGCCTGGCCGCCAAGGTCGGGCTCGGGAAGGTGTATCTGAAGCGGGAGGATCTCAACCACACCGGCGCGCACAAGATCAACAACACCATCGGCCAGTGCCTGCTTGCCAAGCGTATGGGCAAGCGTCGGGTTATCGCCGAGACCGGAGCAGGCCAGCATGGCGTGGCGACCGCCACGGCAGCCGCGCTCATGGATCTGGAGTGCGCGATCTTCATGGGCACGGAGGACATCCGCCGCCAGTCGCTCAACGTCTACAAGATGCGCTTGCTCGGGGCCGAAGTGTTCCCTGTTGCCGAGGGCAGCGGCACACTTGCCGACGCGGTCACTGCGGCGCTGCGCCACTGGGTCGAGCGCGTGGGGGATACCTTCTACGTGCTCGGCAGTGCGGTCGGGCCCCATCCGTATCCTGTCATCGTGCGCGAGTTCCAAAAGGTCATCGGCGAGGAGACGCTCGTGCAGCTGCAGGGCAGAGCCGAGCGCGTCCCCGACGCGGTCATCGCGTGCGTCGGCGGCGGAAGCAACGCGATCGGCATGTTCTATCCGTTCCTGCGCGACCTGCCGGAGGGCAGGCGACCGCTGCTCATCGGCGCCGAGGCGGCCGGTCTCGGCATAGATACCGGCAAGCACGGCGCGGCGCTCACGAAGGGCGCTCCCGGCGTGCTTCACGGCTTCTACTCCTACCTGCTCCAGGACGAGGCGGGTAACCCCCTCGAGGCGTACTCGATCTCGGCGGGCCTCGACTATCCGGGCGTGGGACCGGAGCACAGCTACCTCAAGGACGAGGGGCTCGTGCGCTACGAGGCGGTCACCGACGCCGAGGCACTCGCCGCGTTCGCGCTGCTCACCGATACCGAGGGCATCATCCCGGCCATCGAGAGCAGCCATGCGCTCGCGCTTCTGCCCAGGCTCGCTTCCGAGCTGGGCCCCGATGCGATCGTCGTGGTGAACGTCTCGGGTCGCGGGGACAAGGACATGGATATCGTCAGGGAGGCCGGTCTGGGTGGGGAGTGAGCACCCGGCAGCACACGGCCTCTCGAGGGGCTTTCCTGCGGATCGGGCCGCACTGGTCGTCTACCTGATGGCGGGATACCCCGACCGGGCGACCTCGCTTGCGGCGTTGCAGGCGGCCGCACGTGCCGGGGCCGACGTCATCGAGCTCGGCGTTCCCTATGGCAATCCGCTTGCGGACGGTCCGGTGATAGCCGAGGCCGCGAAGGTGGCTCGCGAGTCCGGATTCGGACTGGCCGAGTCGATCGAGCTGGCCGCCGGGTTCCTCGAGAGCGCCGGGGCGGGCGCTCCGCCCGTCGCGCTCATGACCTATCTCAACCCGTTGATGCGGATGGGTCCGCCGCGGGCCGCGACAGCGATGCGAGAGGCGGGGGTGGGCGGCGTCATCGTTCCCGACATGCCGCCCGAGGCGGCCCGGCCCTGGCTTGCGGCATCGGCGGGGCTCGACACAGTCTTCCTCGTGGCGCCGACCTCCACGCCGGAGCGGCTCTCCACAGTCGGCGCTGCATCGGCGGGGTTCGTCTACTGCGTCTCGACGACCGGGGTGACGGGAGAGCGCGCGCAGCTCTCCGCCGAGCTCGGGGAACTCGTGTCCCGCGTGAAGGAGCACACCGTTCTTCCGGTGGCCGTGGGTTTCGGTGTTTCGGAGCCGTCACAGGCGGCCGAGGTCGCGCGGATCGCGGATGGTGTCGTCGTGGGATCGGCCATCGTGCGCCGGCAAGACGACCCGCTGCAGGTGGAGGAGTTCGTGGGGGCGCTCGCCACGGCGGTTCGTTCGGCCCGCAGCTGATCCGCTCGTACATGCAACGACACCGGCGGGACTTCCCGACCGGTGTCGCGAGGGGTGCGGTGTGGTGTCCTAGCGGTAGTGGTGGACTACCTGCACCTTGTATCCCGCCCCGTTACACTCGGGGCATTTCAGATGCTTGGCGCCATCCGGTTTCTCGACCTTAACGTACCGGTCTCCCCGGCAGCGCGGACATGTTTGCTTGCGTACCATCGAACTACCTCCGTGCGAGGTTCGGTGTACGTACATACACTCTAACTCGGCATTCGCCTGTAAGAACATTAGCACGGCTTAAGCGAGCAGTACAAGAGGTCTGTTCTGTGACTTAGTTCACTACTTCTTAAGCAAATCTTAAGCAGAATACGTGCCATATGACGAAAGGACACAGTGGGGCCGGTATCGTGTTCCAGAGCAGGTGCTTGCGGGGCGTGCGGGAGTCCGGAACTCGAGGTACCTGCGGCGCTCGTCTGCAGTGATGGTCTTGGCATCGATGCGCGGGTATCCTTTGAGGCGCCGGGGACACCCGGCGCGAACCCGTTGCGGAGGGTGGAAGCGTGCGTCTCGCACTCGCACAGATCGACGCGGTCGTCGGCGATATCGACGGCAATGCGAACCGGGTGCTTCGTGCGCTGGAGCAGAGCGCGAAGGCGGGCGCGGATCTAGTGGTGGTGCCGGAGATGGTGCTCACCGGATATCCCCCGGAGGACCTGCTGGCGAAGGAACACTTCGTCGACGACAACCTTGCGGCGCTGCGGCGTGTGGCGGCGGCGTGCACCGGTCTCACCGCGATCGTCGGCTTCGTCGACCGTTCCGACGGGGTGCTGCACAACTCAGCGGCGCTCTGCTCCTGTGGCGGGGTCGCGAAGGTCTACCACAAGCGCCTGCTTCCGAACTACGGCGTCTTCGACGAGGAGCGCTACTTCGAACCGGGTGAGGTCTCGGTGGTCTCGGAGATTTCGGGGGTCCTTACCGCCCCGACGATCTGTGAGGACATCTGGATGCCAGGGGTGGCGGCCGAGGCGGCCGGCGCCGGGGCGTCACTCGTGCTCAACCTCTCGGCGTCACCGTTCCACGCGGGCAAGGGCGCCGACCGTGAGGCGATGCTGCAGGCTCGAGCGGCGGAAAACGGGATCTGGCTCGCATACTGCAACCTGGTCGGCGGCCAGGACGAGCTCGTGTTCGACGGGCGGTCGGTTGTTATCTCACCGGCCGGCGAGATCGTCGGGCGTGCCGCATCCTTTGCCGAGGACCTCCTGGTGGTCGAGATCCCGGGGCAGGGCGCCGAGGCCGGGTCGATCGCGCCCATGAGCGGCGGAGCCGAGGAGGTATACGGCGCGCTCTGCCTCGGCCTGAAAGACTACGTGCGCAAGAACGGGTTCACCGATGTCGTCATCGGGCTCTCCGGCGGCATCGATTCAGCACTCACGGCCGCCGTCGCGGCCGATGCGCTCGGTCCGGATCGCGTGCACGGCGTGACGATGCCATCCCGATACTCGTCCGCGGGCAGCGTCGAGGACTCGCGTGCGCTCGCAGCCAACCTCGGCATAGAACTGCACGAGTTCTCAATCGAGCCGCCGTTCTCCGCGATGCTCGAGACGCTCGCGCCTGCGTTCGAAGGTCTCGAGACCGACGTCACCGAGGAGAACCTGCAGGCCCGGGTGCGGGGCACGCTCCTCATGGGCCTCTCGAACAAGTTCGGCTGGCTCGTGCTGGCCACAGGCAACAAGAGCGAACTCTCGGTCGGGTACTCGACCCTCTACGGCGACATGGTTGGAGGCTTCGCGCCGCTCAAGGACGTCTTCAAGACGCGGGTCTACGAGTTGGCGAGGTGGCGCAGTCGCGAGCGGGAGGTCATCCCCGCCAGCACGATCGACAAACCACCCAGTGCAGAGCTGCGTCCCGACCAGACCGACCAGGACACGCTGCCGCCCTACGGTGTTCTCGACGCCGTCCTCGCGGCCTACGTCGAGAGCGACCTGTCTCGGGGCCAGATCATCGCCCGGGGGCACGATGCCTCCACGGTCGATCGCGTCTGCCGGATGGTCGATGCGGCGGAGTACAAGCGCCGTCAGGGACCACTCGGGATCAGGGTGACGCCGAAAGCGTTCGGCAAGGACCGCCGCATGCCGGTGACGAACCGGTACCGGGGCTGAGGGGCTACCGGTGAGGCGGCCGTCCGGGCTCGAGGTGCGCGAGATCGAGCTGGGAACACACGAGTACGAGGTAGCAGCCGAGCTCCGATACGATGCGCTCTACCGCGAGTGGGAACTGCCCCGAACGCTCATCGAGGACACAGACGGTCGCGCCTATCGGCACATCGCCGTGTTCGACGGAGGCCGGTTGGTCGGCTACGCGCGGCTCTGGCTCGAGGGCGGGGAGTCGAAGATATTTCAGGTCTCGGTGGCGTCGGACCGCCGGGGCGAGGGGATCGGCGCGCTGCTCGTGAAGGAGCTGGTCTCCATGGCCGTTGCAGCAGGCCGCACCGAGGTCGTTCTCGACGCACGCGCACACGTGGTTTCCTACTACGAACGGCTCGGGTTCGTCGCCGAGGGGGCAGAGTTCATCTCCGGACGTACCGGCACCCCGCATCGCCACATGAGACGGCGCCTCGGTGGGGTATGAGCGTCCTGCGGAGGGTATGAGTTCTATAGCAAAGGGCGCCCGGTTCGCCTACCCTGTAGGGTGCGGCTCCGCACCTGGGCGGGGCGTGCGGCTGGCGCCTCAGTGGGTGCCGCGTTCAGCGTTTCCACAGACTCGAGGAGGGGTCCCAGATGCCCAGCATCACACGTGAGCAGGTCCGTGTACCGGTCGACGTACCCGCCGAGGCTCGCGAGCTCTACATCGACAGTTACCTGAAGGCCACCCGTGGAACGGGCAGGCTGATGCTCTTCGCGTGCGACCAGAAGATCGAGCATCTCAACGACGACTTCTATGGAGAGGGCATCTCTCTGGACGACGCAGAGCCCGAGCACCTCTTCCGGATCGGCTCGCAGGGTGTCTGCGGCGTGCTCGCCGCCCAGCGAGGCCTTGTCGCCCAGTATGCGGCGGACTATCCGGACATCAACTACCTCGTCAAGATGAACAGCAAGTCCCATCTCGTGAAGACGAGCCAGGATCCCGCCAAGCACCAGGACGATCCCTACTCGCCCCAGCTCTACGATATCCAGACCGTAGCCGACCTACGCGACAACGGCGTGAACGTCGTCGGCATCGGCTACACGATCTACGTTGGCTCCGAGTACGAGTCTCAGATGATGATGGAGGCCGGGCAGCTCATCGCAGATGCGCACGCGCTCGGCCTGATCGTGGTCTTGTGGATCTACCCCCGCGGCAAGGCCGTCCCCGACGAGAAGGACGCGCACCTCATCGCAGGTGCCGCCGGACTGGCGGTTTCCATCGGCGCCGACTTCGTCAAGGTTAACCCCCCGAAGGGCACCGCCGAGGCCTCCTCGGCAGAGCTCCTCAAGGAAGCGTCGCTCGCTGCGGGCCGTACCGGCCTGGTATGCGCGGGCGGCTCGACCGTCGACGCCAAGACCTTCCTCACGCAGCTCTGGGAGCAGATCCACGTGGGTGGCGCGACCGGCAACGCGACCGGCCGCAACATCCATCAGCGTCCGCTCGACGAGGCGGTCCGCTTGACGAAGGCGATCAGCGCCATCACTCTGAGCGACTACACTGCCGACGACGCCCTCAAGATCTTCGAGGGCACTGAAGAGTACTCGCTGTAGCGAGCCGCCGGTTCTCCCGAGCCGGCCGACCACGGGACATAGATGTCGATCTCAGACTGGTTCAAGGCGCGAGAGGCACGGCGATACACGAGCGTCGAGGGAGAGCGCAGCGTAGGGGCCGAGGTCCCCGATGGCGTGTGGAGCAAGTGTTCCTCGTGCAAGCGCATCGTCTACGAGGGTCAGCTCATCGAGAACGTGCGCGTCTGCCCTCACTGCGGACATCACTTCGACCTGACCGCGCACGAGCGCGTGGCGCTCTTCGCCGACTCCGGCAGCTTCGAGGAGTTCGACGCCGGGGTGGGTTCGACCGACCCACTCGGTTTCGTCGCGGCCAAGCCGTACACCGAGAGCCTGGAGTCCGCCAGGGACCGCTCCGGACTGCCCGAGGGGATCGTGTTCGGGCGTGCGACCGTAGGCGGCCACCCGGTCGTGCTCGGAGCGATGGACTTCCGCTTCATCGGCGCGTCGATGGGTTCGGCCGTGGGCGAGAAGGTCGCACGCGCGTTCGAACTCGCCACCAGGGAGAGGCGCGCGGTCGTGCTCTCGACCGCCTCCGGCGGCGCCCGGATGCAGGAGGGTATGCTCTCCCTCATGCAGATGGCCAAGACCTCGGCGGCGGTCCGTCGCCTGGCCGAGGCCCGACTGCCCTACATCGCGGTCCTCACCAACCCCACCATGGGCGGGGTCACCGCCTCGTTCGCCGTGCTCGCCGACGTCATCCTCTCGGAGCCGGGCGCGCTGGTCGGCTTCGCCGGTCCCCGCGTGATCGAGCAGACCATCAAGCAGCATCTCCCCAAGGGCTTCCAGTCCTCGGAGTCCCTGCTCGAGCACGGCATGATCGACGACGTGGTGCCCCGCGGCCAGCTGCCGGCCCGCGTGACGGTCCTCCTCGACTATCTCGCGGGAGGGGGTGAGGGCTCGTGACCAAGCGTCACGTGATGGAGTTCGAGCGTCCGCTGGTCGAGCTCGAGTCGAAGCTCGAGGAGCTCCTCCGCCTCGATCTCGGGGAGAACCCCGAGCTTGCGGCCGAGGTCGCCGGGCTCGTCGAAGAACTCGACAGGCTGCGGGAGAGCACGTACACGGATCTCTCCGCCTGGGACCGGGTCCAGATAAGCCGTCACCCGGAGCGTCCCAAGTCGCAGGATTACCTCGTCTCGATCTTCACCGATGTGATCGAGCTGCACGGCGACCGGACGTTCGGTGACGACGAGGCGATCGTGGCGGCGCTCGCCACCATCGACGGACGTCGCGTGGCGGTCCTCGGGCATCGCAAGGGCAGGAACGTGCGCGAGAATATCGCGCGCAACTTCGGCATGGCGCACCCCGAGGGCTTCCGCAAGGCGATGCGCGTGATGCGCCTCGCGGAGAAGTTCGGACTGCCGCTCGTCACGCTCATCGACACGCCCGGCGCGTTTCCCGGCATCGAGGCCGAGGAGCGCGGGCAGGCGTGGGCCATCGCCGAGTCGCTCGCGCTGCTCTCCGGCCTGCGCGTCCCGGTCGTCGCCGTCGGCATCGGTGAGGGTGGCTCGGGTGGGGCGCTCGCCATCGGCTTCGGCGATCGGCTCATCATGCTCGAGAACTCGTACTACTCGGTCATCAGCCCCGAGGCCTGCGCCTCCATCCTTCACAAGGACGCCGGTATGGCCGCCGATGTCGCCACGTGTCTCGCCATGACCGCCGAGGACCTTGTCGGGCTCGGCATCGTAGACGAGATCGTGCCGGAACCCCTCGGTGGAGCCCATCGTCAGCCGGATGTCGTTTTCGGGGCGGTGCGCGAGCGCGTATCCGCGGCGCTCCGGGAGCTGGCGGGGTTGGATCCGGACTCGCTCGTAGCCGCACGCTACGATCGCCTCCGCTCGATCGGGGTTATCGAGGAGAGCGCGGGGTAAGTACACACGCGAGACCGGCTACGCAAACCTGGAGGTGTCGCGTGTGACGTTCGACCACACCATCAAGAAGGTCGGGATCCTCTTCTCCGGCGGTCCCGCGCCTGCCGCGAACGCCGTCATCTCGGCGGCCACACTCAACTTCCTGAACTCGGGCATCCTCGTATACGGGTTCCTCGACGGCTACGAGAATCTCGAGCGGTACTCGGAGGCGACACCGCTCGTCGAGGGCGAGCACTACACCTGCCTGTGTCGGAACGACGTGACGCAGATACGCAACCGCAAGGACATCGTGCTGCGCACCTCGCGCGCCAATCCCGGCAAGAAGGTCTCCTCCTTCGAGGACCTCGCCGACCCGGAGCGCACCGCGAAGCTGCGCGCGGTCTGCCACGCGTTCGACGCGCTCGAGATCGACGCGCTCGTCTCGATCGGTGGCGACGACACGCTCAAGACCGCCAACTACCTCTATCGCATGCAGGAGGTCGCGCCCGACCTGCGGCGCCTCGCGGTCGTCCATCTCCCCAAGACGATCGACAACGACTACTTCGGCATAGACTGGACGTTCGGATTCTTCTCCGCGGCGCATTTCGCCGCTACGGAGATCCGGAACCTGGGTGCCGACGCGCGATCGACGCAGGTCTGGTACGTGCTCGAGATCATGGGGCGCAAGGCAGGCTGGCTCACCTACGCCTCCGGTATCGCGGGGGAGGCCACGAGGATGCTCTCGGTCGAGGACTTCGACGGCGTGTTCGACGTGCGTGCGACCGCCGAGGAGATGGTGGAACTCGTGATGGCGCGCGAGCACGACGGCCGCCGGCACGGCATCATCTGCGTGGCCGAGGGCCTCGCCGACATCCTGCCCGACGATCAGCGTCCGACGACCGTCGACGAGCATGGCAACATCCTGCTGGGCTCGGCGCACGTCGGCAAGACGCTCGCCGGGGAGATGGAGCGCGTCTACGCCGAGCGAACCGGCGGAAGCGTGAAGGTCCGCCACAAGCAGATCGGCTACGAGACCCGTTGTTCGGAGCCGAGCGCGTTCGACGTGCTTCTCGGCACGCAGCTTGGAGTCGGAGCCCACCGAGCGCTCGTCGAAGAACGCCTGACCGGCCACATGGTGAGCGTGGAGAAGCAGCTGCAGCTGAAATACGTGCCCTTCGGTGAACTCATCGACCCGGAGACGCTCAAGACGCGCGTGCGGCTCATCGAGCGTGAGAGCGATCTGTACCGGCTTGCGCGGTCGCTCGAGTATCAGAAGACGGAACACCCCGGACCGGAGGGCTGAGCGGCTTAGAAGGCCGCGCTCACCCGGTACGTTGCGGGTACGAGGAGGCAGCGTGAAGGAGTTCGACCCGATCATCGGCCGCGATGCCATCGAGCGGTTCGCCGCGGTGGGACGCGACCTGTTCGTCACCGGTGCGGTCTCAAGCCACGGGGGCAACCTCTCGGAGCGTCACGGGAACCGCATCGTCATCACCCGCAGGGGATCGATGCTCGGTCGCCTCGGCGAGCATGACGTCGTCTGGACCGAACTCGACGCGTGCGAGCGCGACGAGGAGTGCAGCCGCGAGATCGTCGTGCACCGCGCGATATACGCCGCCACGGATGCCCGGGCGATCGTGCACGCGCATGCGGTGCACACCGTATGGCGCTCCATGATCTCGGACGAGATACGTCCGATCGACTCCGAGGGCCTCTACGTGCTCGGCACCGTGCCCGTGGTCGAGGCGGCCGAGACCATCGCATCGCCTGAAGCCGGTGAGCTGCTGGCCGAAGTGCTCGCCGAGCATCCCGTTGCCGTCCTGCGCACGCACGGGCCGTTCGCGAAGGGGTCGACTCTCGAGGAGGCCTTCTACCACGTGAGCGCGCTCGAGGCCTCGTGCCAGCTGCTCGATCTGAGAGATTCGGCGGGACGTGGCTGAGAATCCGACGAGAAGGAGTGGCGACCAAGTGCCTGACGACAGCGAGCAGCACACCCCCGACCTGCATCTGAGCCGGTCTCTCGGGAAGCCGTCCCTGCTGGAACAGGTGCAGGGTGCGGAGACGGAGTTTCTCGCCGGCAAGCGCCAGCACTCCGACAACGTGGAGAGCGCCGTGCGATTCTTCCTGGAGTTCCTGCGGGGATTCGAGTTCCTCTCCATCGAAGAGCCGACGGTCACGGTGTTCGGCTCGGCCCGTTTCCCCGACGGGCACCGCTACTACGAGCTTGCCCGCGAGATGGGCGGAGCACTCGCGCGCAACGGCTTCGCGGTCATGACCGGGGCCGGTCCGGGAATCATGGAGGCTGCCAACCGCGGCGCGAAGGACGAAGGCGGTCTTTCTATCGGCGCGAACATCCATCTGCCGACGGAGCAGCATGCGAACCCGTATGTCGACAAGCTGATCGACTTCGAGCACTTCTTCGTGCGTAAGGTCATGCTGGTGAAGTACTCGTGCGCGTTCGTCATCATGCCGGGCGGGTTCGGGACGCTCGACGAGCTCTTCGAGACGCTTACCCTCATACAGACCGGCAAGATGGTCGACTTCCCTGTGGTCGCGCTCGGATGCGAGTTCTGGGACCCGCTCATCGACTTCTTCCGGGCGAAGCTTGCCGCGGAGGGGACGATCGACGTGGAGGACATCGACCGGATCTTCGTCACTGACTCGGTCGAAGATGCCGTGCGCTTCATCCGCGAGCATCCCCGCACGTGCAACCATCAGGCTCCACCCGAGGATGATGCTCGCGAGTAGTCCGGGTCAGGCACTCCAGAGCGCACGCGTGGCCGCCCGTGGGTCGATCACCGTGGTGCTGCCGGCGGCGGAGTCAGGGTCGCTCGCCGCCCGGACGTCGCCGGCCTGCTCCGGGGCGAAGCACGAGCGGACCGAAGCGGTCAGGAAGCGCGAGGGCTGTGCGTACCCGTGGCGGTCGGACCCGCCGGAAGGCTGCGCGTAGTACCGCAGCGGAACGGTCACGGCCAGCCAGTCACGAGCCCTGGTGCATGCGACGTAGAAGAGCCGTCGCTCCTCGTCGATCTCCTCGGAGCTGCCGCACGACATGTCCGAGGGGATGTTGCCGTCGGCCGCGTGGATGACGTACACGGCGTCGAACTCGAGGCCCTTTGCCGAGTGGATCGTCGACAGCACGAGGTACTCCTCGTCGAGAAGCGGGGGGCCTGCGAGGTCTTGAGTGTAGGCGGGCGGGTCGACGGCGAGCTCCGCCAGCAGGCGCGCGCGCGTGGGGAAGCGTGAGGCCATGGCCTCGATCCGTTCCAGATCGCCGAGGCGGGGTTCGGGAACGTCGTAGCGCATGCGGCAGAGCGGTGCGTAGAAGGACCGGGCGGCGTGGACGTGCGCCGGGAGGCCCTCGAGGGAGGGCTCGGCGAGCCCACGCATGAGCGTGACGAAGTCCGGCCATACCGCACGTGCCGCGGCAGGCACGGCTTGCCCGACCCACACCTCGAAGTCCCCGTTACCACTCACGAGGGTGTCCGCGAGAGACGCGGCCGTTCTCGGTCCGATACCGGGGAGCAGACCGAGCACCCGCAGCGCCGCGGTGCGGTCGAACGGATTCTCCGCGAGACGAAGGAGGGAGATGAGGTCCTTCACGTGCGCCGCCTCGACGAACTTCAGCCCTCCATACTTCACGAACGGCACGTCACGCCGGCCGAGCTCGAGTTCGAGTGCCGCCGCGTGGTGGGCGGCGCGGAAGAGCACCGCCTGTCGCTGGAGGGGCACACCTTCCTCCCGGCGTTCCATGACCCGGTCGGTCACCCAGACGGCTTGCTCGTGCTCGTCGACACAGGTGACGAGCTGCGGCGTCACTCCGCCGTCGCGTGCGGCGGCGAGCGTCTTCTCCCGGCGTTCGTGCGCTTCCGCCATCAGAGCGTTTCCGACGGCGAGTACGGGCGTTGTGGAGCGGTGGTTCCGCTCGAGCGTGATGACGGTGGCACCCGGGAATCGGGCCTCGAAGTCGAGGATGTTGCGCACGGTCGCCGCACGGAACGAGTAGATGGCCTGTGCGTCGTCCCCGACGGCCGTCACTCCGGTGCCGTCGGGGCGCAGTGCCGAGACGATCTCGGACTGCAGCACGTTGGTGTCCTGGTACTCGTCGACGAGCACGTGGTCGAAGCGCTTGCGCACCCTCTCCCCGGAGGGCGAGAGCAACAGGGCATGCCAGAAGAGCAGCAGGTCGTCGTAGTCGAGAACGTGCTGCCCGGCCTTCTGGTCCGTGTACGCGTCGAAGAGCCGCCCGAGGCCGTCCGCGCTCTCCTTGCACCACGGAAAGCGGGTCGCGAGGACGTCGGCGAGCGGCTCGCGGGCGTTGACGCACCGGCTGTAGATGTCGAGGCACGTCGACTTCTGGGGAAAGCGGCGCCCTCCCGCAGGGGAGCCGAGGCCGAGTTCGGTGCGACAGGCATGCATGAGGTCCTCGGCGTCGCCGCGGTCGAGCACGGTGAAGCACGGCGCGAGGCCGAGGTCCCGGGCGTGTGCGCGCAGAAGGCGTGCCGCCACCGAGTGGAACGTGCCCCGGAGCACGCGCCCGGAGGCGCCGCGCTCACGCGGCCCCGTCTCCCGGCCGAGGGTGTCGACGCGTGCGAGCATCTCGGCAGCGGCGCGCCGGGTGAACGTGAGCAACAGGATGCGTGCGGGATCGGCACCTCTGCCGATGAGGTGGGCGACCCGGTGGGCGATCGTCAGCGTCTTGCCGGTGCCGGCGCCGGCGACGACCAGAAGTGGGCCGTCGCCGTGAGTGACGGCGGCGCGCTGTCGCTCGTCGAGGCCCGCGTACCCATCGAAGTCATGTCGGGGTGACAGGGGAGTGATGTCATCCATGGCCGGGCCTCCCTTGGTGGTCGGTGGCCCGAGTGTACCAGCGAAAGCACGTCCAGGTCGAACATACGTTCGCATATGTGATACACGGTCCGTCGCCGGGGTAAGCATACGGGTAGCGGCGGCAGGGAGGTGGGCGTGCAGGCGGACGAAACGCTGCCGAGCAGCAGGCAGATAGTGGCGGTGTACCTTGCCTCGGGCGGCCTGTTCACCCTGGCTGCGTCTCTGATATGGGGCGTCAACACCCTCTTCCTGCTCGACGCGGGCCTGGACATCTTCCAGGTCATGCTCGTGAATGCCGCCTTCAGCGCGGGTCAGGTGATCTTCGAGGTCCCGACCGGCGTCATCGCCGACACGATAGGGCGCAAGGCCTCGTACCTCATCGGGATCGGCACGCTGCTCGTCGCGACGCTCCTTTACGTTGCCTCCGCGGAGTACCAGTGGGGCGTGTGGGCCTTCGTGGGTGCGTCGATCCTCCTCGGCCTCGGCTTCACGTGTCAGACGGGCGCTGTGGACGCGTGGCTCGTCGACGCGCTGAACTACCTCAAGTACGAGGGGCTGCACGAGCAGGTGTTTGCACGCGCAGGTATGGTCTCGGGTGCGGCGATGCTCGTCGGGACTCTGGCGGGAGGCTTCCTCGGACAGGTGAACCTCTCAGTGCCCTATCTCGTGCGATCCGGAATCCTCGTGCTCGCCTTCGTGTTCGTCGTGTTCGGCATGCGTGAGGTCGGCTTCACTTCGCGACCGCTGAAGTGGGGGAACTTCGGGGCGGAGACACGCACCATCTTCGACGCGGGTATCACGCACGGCTGGCGCAACGGGGTGGTGCGACCGCTGCTGTTCGTCTCGGCCGCGCAAGGCGTGTTCATGCTGTACTTCTTCTACTCGATGGCGCCGTTTGCGCTCGAACTGCTCGGGCGCCCGGACCTCGTGTGGGTCGCCGGCGCACTGGCCGCGTTCTTCGGGTTGACGGGCATCGTCGGCAACACGCTCGTCGGGCCGGTCATGCGCTCGAAGGCCGGTCGGCGGCGCGCGTCGTCTGTGCTCGCGGTGATGGCGGTGATCACCGCCGTGTCGGCGGCGGCCGTCGGCATCATCGGCGTGTTTGCCCCCGAGGGCGGCAGCCTGTTGTCGTTTGCGCTGGTTGTCGGCATCGCGGGTGCGTTCTGGGGAGTGTTCTTCGGCGTCATGCAGCCGATTACGCAGGCGTACCTGAACGAGCACATCCCGTCGGCCCAGCGGGCGACGGTCCTCTCGTTCGCGTCGTTCTTCTCGGAGGCCGGCGGTATGGCGGGACAGCCGGCTCTTGGCTGGCTCGCGCGGATGACTTCCATCCCCGTCGGATACCTCGCCGGTGCGGTCTTCATGGGCGTCGCTGCACCGCTCTACCGCATGTCGGGGAGGGCCGAGGATGCTCTGGGAGCGGGGGCGCCCGAGGCGGCGACGTTGGACGAAGTGGCTGCAGAGGCCGAGGAGGCACCGCTCACCGCCGGCGAGGTCGCACCGTGCGTGGGACGCACGCCCGGCTGCGAGTGATGGTGCCCGGGGCGGGGATCGAACCCGCACTCCCGCGAGGGAACCGGTTTTTGAGACCGGCGCGTCTGCCTGTTCCGCCACCCGGGCACGGTGAGCCGCGTGCAGATTGTATCCGAGGCGGGGGATGCCCGCCACCGGCATGCCGCTCGTCTGTGCCGCTCAAGCGGGGTGTCCCGGGCGCTCAACGGCTCGCGGTACGGCTATACTCTCCGTATGTCCGAACGCCTCCACATAGCATCCGAGGGCGCCGTTCCCGCCGCGGCCCATCTGGACAACGTCGCCGAGAACCTGCAGCTGGTAGCCGACCTCGGCTACGGTGACGTCGCGCTCGCCGTTCCGGCGGCGGACGGCTCTCTGGCCGTCGTCACCGACGCCCGCCCGGTCACCGCCGTCGCGGCGCTCGCCGCTTCGCGCGCCGGCTCGACGCTCTCGCGCGATCGCGAGGTCGAGGCGTACGAGGCGCTCGCGTTGGGCACGGTCGTCCAGGGCACCCGCCGGCGTATCACCCGCGGCATCTCGTACACCTCGGCGGCCTACCCCGTCGGGCCGGCGGAAAAGCCCTATGCGGTCATCGTGCGCAACATCGCCGTCCAGGTGCTCGATGCGCCCGGTGCGATGGAGACGCAGTTCATACAAGCTGCCGAGGACCTTCTCGCGGTGTTGCGTTCCGCCCCGCTCCGGACCGGAGCCGGTGAGCCGTTCTCCACTCTCCGCGTGGCGGGCGACGGCGTTCTGCGCCTCGACAGCGAGGGCCGCGTTGCGTACGCGAGTCCGAACGCCGTGAACATCATGCGGCTCGCTGGATTCGAGGGCGCCGTCCCGGGTACCGTCGGAACGCGCCTGCCCGGAGGTCCGGTAGCGATCGCGCCGGTGATGCAGGGCCGTGCCGGTATCGCCGAGGGGACCGAGGTGCAGTTCGACGATCGTGTCCTCGGATACCGTGCCATCAGGCTGGAGCACGGCGTGCTCGTTCTGGTCCGGGATCGCACCGAGGCCTACCGCCGCGAACAGGAGATCAAGGTCAAGGAGGCCACCATCCGGGAGGTCCACCACCGGGTGAAGAACAACCTCCAGACGATCGCAAGCCTCCTGCGCATCCAGGCCCGACGGGCGCAGACCGCCGAGGCGCGGCGCGCGCTTGCCGAGGCCACCGAGCGCGTCTCGTCGATGGCGGTCGTGCATGACATGCTGGCAGCCGCGACCGAGGAGCGCATCGATTTCACCGAGGCGGCGCGGACGGTGGTGGACATGGTCCGGCGGGGACTTGCGGGCGAGAGCGAAGCGGTCTCCGTCTCCGTCGAGGGGTCAACGGGACTCGTACCCTCTCATGTGGCGACTTCGCTCGCGCTCGTCGTCGCCGAACTGGTTCACAACGCCATCGAGCACGGCTTCGTCGACGGTGGGCACGGCAGTGTGCTGGTGTCGATGCGCAGGCTTCCGGGCGAGCTCGTGTTGGTGGTGCGCGATGACGGCGCGGGGATGCCCGACGGGTTCGATCCGCGCTCGGCTGCAACGCTGGGGCTTGCGATCGTCCGCACGGTGGTCGAGGACAACCTGCACGGCACGATATCGTTCAGCGGCGGGCGCGGTACCACGGCGACGGTGCGCTTCCCGCTCGAGGACGGTCCCGAAGCGGGAGAGGAGTGACGCCGGTGCGCGTGCTCATCGCCGAGGACGAAGCGCTCATCCGTATGGATCTGCGCGAGATGCTCGAGGAGGACGGTCACGAGGTCGTCGGGGAAGCCGGTGATGGCGAAACCGCCGTGGCGATGGCGCGCGAGCTCGTTCCCGACCTCGTCTTCATGGACATCGAGATGCCGGTCATGAGCGGTCTGGACGCTGCGTGCATCCTCGGCTCCGAGCATGTGGCGCCGGTCGTGATGGTCACGGCCTTCTCGCAGACTGCGTACGTCGAGCGGGCATGCGACGCGGGTGCGATGGGCTACCTCGTCAAACCGTTCTCCAAAGCCGACATCGTCCCAGCCATGCAGGTAGCGGTCTCCCGGTTCGCGGAGTCCCGCCAGCTCGCCGATGAGGTGGAAGACCTGAAGGAGCGTCTCGTCACGCGCACGATCGTGGACCGCGCGAAGGGCGTCCTGATCTCGAGAGGCATGAGCGAGCCGGAGGCCTTCCGTCGATTACAGAAGATGGCGATGGACAAGCGCCTTACGCTCAAGCAGGTCGCCGAGGCGGTTCTGCTCGCAGAGGAGGCGGCCGAGGGGTAAAGTAACGAGGGTCGAAAATGGCCCGTACAAGCCAAAAGGGGGTGCGACGTGCACGTGGATACGCCGACCATGGAGGAGATTCGTGAACAGGTGCGCGCCCTCGTCGAGGCGCACGACTGGCTTGCCGTTCGCCGGTTGCTGGCCGAGATGTCCGTCCCGGAGGTGGCCGACCTGCTCGAGGGCGTCGAGATGCCCGAGCGCCTGCTCGTCTTCCGCCTCCTGCCCCGTGACTTCTCCGATGACGTCTTCTCCTACCTCGACGGGCCCGATCAGGACGTCATCCTCGCAGGCCTCACCGATCGGGAGACCCGGCTCCTTCTCGCTTCCATGGCACCGGACGACCGTACCGAGCTCTTCGAGGAGCTTCCCGGCGAGATCACTCAGAAGCTGCTGAACCTGCTCGATGCCGATGATCTCGCGGAGGTCCGTCAGCTCCTCGGTTATCCGGAGGAGAGCGTCGGGCGCCTCGCGACGACCGACTACGTCGCGATCCGTCCGCAGTGGACGGTCGCTCACGCGCTCGAGCACATCAGGCAGCGCGGGCGCGACTCCGAGACCATCGATATCGTCTACGTCACCGACCGGGCGTGGCACCTGGAGGGCGTCTGCGAACTCAGGCGGCTCATCCTCGCCGAGCCCGAGCACCTGGTGAGCGATGTCATGGAGCCGGTGCACACGCGCGTGACCGCCTTTGACGACCAGGAAGAAGCGGTCCGCGAGATGCAGCGGCACGACACCGTCGCACTGCCGGTTGTGGACTCGGCCGGCGTGCTCATCGGCATCGTCACCGCCGATGACGTGTTCGACGTCCTCGAGGAAGAGGTCACCGAGGACATCCACCGCACCGCGTCGGTCGCACCGCTGCGCCAGAGCTACCGGCGGCTCAGCATTCTCGACCTCTACGGCAAGCGCATCGGTTGGCTCGCCATCCTTCTGCTGGTGAATCTCGTCTCCTCGGGCATCATCCACGCGTACGAGGAGACGCTGCAGGCAGCGATAGCGCTCGCGTTCTTCATCCCGCTGCTCATAGCCACCGGCGGCAACACCGGCTCGCAGTCGGCGATGATGATGGTCCGTGCCATCGTCACAGACGATATCGCGCTCGACCAGTGGGGAAGCACCTTCCTCAAGGAGCTGGGCGTCGGGCTCATGCTAGGGGCCACACTCGCCGCGGGGAGCTTCTTCCTCGGCCTGTTCCGGGGCGACTACATGATCGGAGTCGTGGTCGCGCTCTCGATGGCCAGCATCGTCATCGTCTCTAACCTCATCGGCATGTCGCTGCCGTTCATCTTCACGAAGATCGGCCAGGACCCGACGGTCGCGTCCAGTCCGCTGATCACCTCCATCGCGGATGCCGCGGGCCTCACGATCTACTTCTTCTTCGCCTCGCAGCTGCTCTCGCTCTGACGCCTCCGGGGTTCACCCGGCGCGGGACGGGTATCACCCTGATAGGGCCGGGTACACCGAGGCCGGCCGGGAAGGAGTGCCGATGCGCAGCGGGCGGAGCGTGACCATCGACCCCCAGCGATTCGACGCCGTCATCTTCGATATGGACGGCGTCATCACGGATACGGCGGGTGCGCACGCCGAGGCGTGGAAACGACTCTTCGATGACGTGCTGCGGTCCCATGCCGAGAAGGCGGGGACGTCCCTCCGGCCGTTCGATATCGAGAGCGACTACCTGTGCTACGTCGACGGGAAGGCACGCCACGACGGGGTGCGCTCCTTTCTCGAGTCACGCGGCATCACCCTGCCCGAAGGCGCCGATGACGACCCGCCGGAGGCGGAGACGGTGCACGGGCTCGGCACGCGCAAGAACGGGTACTACCTCGCCGCGATCGAGGATGGCGTCGACCCGTTCCCGTCGGCAGTGAACCTCCTGGACGAGTTGCGCGCTGCCGGCATCGCCACCGCGATCATCTCTGCCTCGCGAAACGCGGCCGGAGTGCTCGAAGCTGCCGGTGTCGCGGGACTCTTCGACGCGCGTGTTGACGGCGACACTGCCGCTGAGCTGGGTCTGGCAGGCAAGCCCGATTCGGCGGTGTTCCTCGAGGCGGCACGGCGGCTCGGCGTGGGGCCCGCTCGTGCCGTTGTCGTGGAGGACGCGGAGTCCGGGGTCGCCGCCGGCGCCGCCGGCGGGTTCGGGCTCGTGGTAGGGGTCGACCGGGCGGGAAACCCCGACCGACTCCTCGAGAGTGGGGCCGATGTCGTCGTCGACGACCTCGCGCGGGTCGGGGTGATCGAGCGGGTTGCGATGCACGAGCTTCCCCCCGCGCTCGCCAACTGGAACGACGTGATGGCAAGACTCGGCGGCCGGATGCCCGCCGTCTTCCTCGACTACGACGGAACGCTCACGCCCATCGTGGAGCGGCCGGAGGATGCGCTGCTCGCCGGGGAGATGCGCGAGCGTGTCCGTCGGCTTGCGGAGCGTTGTCTCGTCGGGATCGTCAGCGGTCGCGACGTCGGGTTCGTGATCGAGCAGGTCGCGCTCGACAGCGTGCTCTACCTCGGCAGTCACGGTTTCGACGTGGTGGCTCCGGAGGGACACGGGTTGAGCGGGGACCGGCAGGGCGAGTTCGAGCGGTTCCTCGGCCCGCTCGAGGATGCCGAAGGCGAGATCGAGGCGGCCGTATCGGGGATCGCGGGGGCGCGCATCGAGCGCAAGAAGTACGCGATCGCCGTTCACTACCGGCAGGTAGCCGATGAGGATGTGATCGCCGTAGAGGCGGCGGTCGACGTAGTCCTGGCCCGACACCCGGATCTGCGCAAGACCGGCGGCAAGAAGGTTTTCGAGCTCAGGCCGGACATCGACTGGCACAAAGGACGCGCGCTCGAATGGGTGCTCGAGGCCCTCGGTATGGATGGCGAGCGGTATGCGCCGGTCTACGTCGGCGACGACCTCACGGACGAAGATGCCTTCGCGGTGGTGCGCGGGAACGGCCTCGCGATCGTCGTCGGTTCGGACGACAGGATGTCGCTCGCGGAGTTCAGCGTGGCGGATACCGATGCGGCCGGTGAGGTGCTCGAACGGCTCGCAGTCTTCGCGGAAGGGGTACACGCATGAGCGTGTGGACGCTGACCTACGACGAGTACGTCCCGGAGCAGGAGAGGCTGAGGGAGGCACTCTGCACCGTCGGCAACGGGTACTTCGCCACACGGGGTGCCGCACCTGAGTCGGCCGCGGGACCGCGCCACTACCCGGGAACCTACCTCGGCGGCTACTTCAACCGGTTATGCACCGAGATCGAAGGCCGAGAGGTGTGCAACGAGTCGATGGCGAACATGCCCAACTGGCTACCGTTCACCTTCCGGCCCGCAGGCGGGGAGTGGTTCGACCTCGACTCGGGTTCGTGGGAGATCCTCGAGTACGTGCAGGAGCTCGACCTGAAGAAGGGTGTGCTCAGTCGTCGCGTGCGGGTGCGCGACATCGCGGGTCGAACCACCCTCGTGGCTCAGCGACGCTTCGCTCACATGGGCCACCGTCATCTCGCTGCGCTGGAGACCACCGTTCTTGCCGAGGACTGGTCTGGGACGATCGAGTTCCGATCGGGACTCGACGGGACCGTTGCCAACACGGGTGTCGACCGCTACCTGGAACTCGACAGCGTTCATCTCGAGCCGCGCGGCGAGGGGTTCGACGGCCCCTTCTCGTGGCTCGTGGTGGAAACGAACCAGTCGCGCCTCCGTGTGGCCGAGGCGGCCCGGCTGCGCGTGCTGGTGGACGAGGTACCGATCGAGCCACCGATCGGTGGAGACACCTCTCCCGGTCGGGTGTCGTGCGGCTTCTCGGTTGATGTCGCCGAGGGCAGCGCGGTGACCGTCGAGAAGACAGTAGCGGTGTTCGGATCGCGCGACAGCGCCATCAGCGAACCTCTGGAGGAAGCGCGCAAGCACGTCGAGCGCTGTCGCGACTTCGAGGAGCTGCTCGTCTACCACACGCTCATCTGGGGTCAGTTGTGGCAGCGCTTCGAGACGATCGCGGATGTCGGAGACGGCGAGCGGGTCGGCATGGTGCTGAATCTTCACATCCTCCACCTGCTTCAGACGGTCTCGATGAACTCGATCGACATGGACGTGGGCGTGCCTGCCCGGGGCCTTCACGGTGAGGCGTACCGCGGCCACATCTTCTGGGACGAGATCTTCGTGCTTCCACTCATGAACTTCCGGTTGCCCACCCTCACCCGGGCGCTCCTGAACTACCGCTATCGCCGCCTCGACGAGGCACGAAAGCTCGCCTACGAGCAGGGACATGCCGGAGCGCTCTACCCGTGGCAGAGCGGGAGCAACGGGGGCGAGGAGACGCAGACCTATCACCTCAATCCGCTTTCCGGAGAGTGGAAGCCCGACAACTCGTATCTGCAACGACACGTCAACATCGCGATCGCCTACAACATCTGGGCGTACTACCAGACCACCGATGACGAGGAGTTCCTCGCACACCGGGGTGCGGCCATGCTCATCGAGATCGCGCGCTTCTGGGCGAGCATCGCGACGTACAACCGGGCGCTCGACCGGTACGAGATCCTCGGCGTGATGGGCCCCGATGAGTATCACGACGGGTATCCGGATGCCGACGAGCCCGGATTGGACAACAACGCCTACACGAACGTCATGGCGGCCTGGACGCTCTGCCGCGCGCAGGAGGCCCTCGATGCCCTGCGTCCGTTCCGCCAGCGCGAACTCTGGGAGCGCCTCTCGCTCGGCAGGGAGGAGCTCGAAGCGTGGGACGAGATCAGCCGGAAGCTCAAGGTCCCCTTCCACGAGGACGGCGTGATCAGCCAGTTCGACGGCTACGAGGACCTGGAGGAGTTCGACTGGGACGGATATCGCGAGAAGTACGGCAACATCCAGCGGCTCGACCGGATCCTTCACGCGAAGGGCGACACGCCCAACCGCTACAAGGTGTCCAAGCAGGCGGACGTCCTCATGCTCTTCTACCTGCTCTCTCCCGAGCGGCTGGCCGAGATCCTCGAACGGCTCGGATACGAATGGTCTGCCGAGATGATGGACCGCACCGTCGACTACTACCTCGAGCGCACGTCGCACGGCTCGACGCTCTCAGGCATCGTGCACTCGTGGGTCATGGCCCGCCGGGACCGGGCCAGGTCGTGGGAGCTGTTCGTCGATGCGCTCGAGAGCGACATATCAGACGTGCAGGGAGGTACGACCTCGGAGGGGATCCACCTCGGAGCTATGGCGGGGACCGTGGACCTCCTGCAGGTGGCATACACCGGCCTCGAGGCCCGAGGAGGCGCGCTCTGGTTCGACCCGGCGCTGCCTGACGAGATCCGCAGCCTGGAGATGACCGTGCGCTACCACGGGATGTGGCTCGGCGTGCGCGTCACACACGACACGCTCACCATCACCTCGGATGCGCTCGACACAGGGGTGTGCCAGATAGCCGTACGGGACGCGCTCTACGACTACGAGCCTGGAGTGACGCTCGAGGTGCCGCTCGACTGAGCACCCGGGGCCGAGGCGCCCCGGGGTGTTTCCAACCGATTTCACACCGGTGCCGTCGCGTGCTATACTTCGCGGACGCGGCACAAGGACGTGCCGTCGATAGCGCAACGAGCGATGGAGCTCGCCTGGCCCGAATAGGGGCTGCGGCGGGCTTTTCTCGTTTCCGGACAGGCGTGACAGGAGGATGTAGGCATGAAGGAGTTCGCAGTGTTCTGGGGATGCACCATCCCGGCACGCTTCCCATTCATCGAGAAGGCGACCCGCCTGGTCTTTGACGACCTCGGTGCGCGCGTGCACGAACTCGATGGCCACACCTGCTGCCCGGAGGGGGTTCTCGTCAAGGCGAACGACGAGCAGGCCTTCTACACCGCCGCAGCACGTAACCTTGCCCTCATCGAGCGCGCCGGACTCGACGTGGTCACCCCCTGCAACGGCTGTTACTCGACGTTCAAGGAGGCGCAAAGCCACCTGCGCACCGAGTGGCGCGAGCGCGAAGCCATCAACCAGCGCCTCGCACGCGAGGACCTGCACTACAGCGGCTCGAAACAGGTTGTCCACTTCGCCGAGTGGCTTTCCGACGAGATGGGTGCCGGGCTCGTGGCTTCCAGGGCGATCAAGCCGCTCTGGGGCATGAGGATCGCCGTCCACTACGGCTGTCACCTGCTTCGTCCGCAGCCGGCGGTGCGCTGGGACGACCCGCTCCATCCGACCAAGGTCGAGGAGCTCGTCAAGGCGCTCGGCGCGCGGGTCGTCGATTACCCGACCAAGATGCAGTGCTGCGGCGGAGCGCTCGACCGTGTGGGCGAGAGGGATTCCTCGCTCGCGTTCGCGCGGCGCAAGCTGCTCGACGTCCAGCGCGAAGAGGTCGACGCACTCATCGTCGTCTGTCCGAGCTGCTTCCAGCAGTTCGATCTCAACCAGGCCGCTCTCCAGCGCGCCAACGAAGACGTGCACGTCCCCGTGCTCTACGTCGCCGAACTCCTCGCACTGACCTACGGGCACCAGCCTGAGGAGATCGGCCTCGACATGCACCGCGTGTCGGTCCAGCCGTTCCTCGAGCGGTGGGGCTCGCGCACCGCCGACAAGGCGCGTCTGGCCACGCATTTCGATGTCTCGCTCCTCGGCACGTGCTACTCGTGCCAGGCATGCAAGGACGACTGCCCGGTCTGCAAGGTCGATCCGAACTTCCAGCCCACCGAGATCATCGGCGATCTCCTGCGCGGCCAGCTCGACGAGGTAGTGGCCGACTCTCAGCTCTGGAAGTGCCTAGAGTGCTACACCTGCCAGGAACTCTGCCACTCCGACATCGGGATGGCCGGGACGTTCCGCCAGCTCAAGGAGCTTGCCATGGCGGCCGGCACAGGGCCGGAGTCCGTCTCCGCGGCCTATCAGACGTTCCTCGAGACGGGCGTCCTCGGCAAGCCGAGGGAGTCCGCGCGCAAGAAGCTGGGGCTTTCGCCCCTCCCGGCGACCGGCGGAGACGCCGTGGCACGACTGATCGACTGCGCTACCGAGACCGAGGGAGAGTAGAGATGCGATACGAACCGCTTCTGGAGCGGATGCCCACGACGCGCATGCCGTCCTTCTCCGATCAGGAGGGAGTGCTCGCCGGCGATCGTCCCCGCTACGCGGAGGAGGCCTCCTCCAAGATCCACGGTGGCTGCGGCCTCATGGGTATCTGCGACGAATCCGGCACGCTCATGAGCGGCGAGAACGCCATCCGCGCGATGGCGGTCCAGCGCGACCGTGGCAACGGGCTCGGGGGCGGATTCGCCGGCTACGGCATCTATCCCGAGTTCCCGGACCATTTTTGCTTCCACATGATGTACCACGACATCCGCGCGAAGGAGGAAGCCGAGGCGGTGTTCGACCGCTACTTCCAGGTCGACCTCGCCGAGCCGATGCCGACACGTCCGGTCAAGGGCATCTCCGACGCGCCGCTGTTGTGGCGGTACTTTCTCCAGCCCGACCCGCACCGGCTGGAGGGCACCGAGATGAGCCCCGAGGATTTCGTGGTGCACACGGTCATGCTCATCAACTCGACAGTCGACGGCGCATTCGTCGCCTCGAGCGGCAAGAACATGGGCGCCTTCAAGGGCGTAGGCTTCCCCGAGGAGAT
>Ga0114946_10000336_pt1 | contig 30243 bp, 24 predicted proteins | sample WalLakDeSediment_FD_88676 | JGI IMG/M metagenome (GOLD analysis project Ga0114946, IMG submission 88676) | Lake sediment microbial communities from Walker lake, Nevada to study Microbial Dark Matter (Phase II) - Walker Lake 11/02/13 Deep Sediment | ecosystem: Environmental > Aquatic >... | reverse complement strand
GTCGATCATCCCGATAAAACGGTTCTTTTTGTAATCGCCGAAAGGGAGCCCTTCGCTGGCGCCGGTGTTGTAAAGTCCCTCATTTTTGATATCAAAGGCGAAACCGGGCAGAATACCAAGGTTCAGGTAGAAATTTCGCCTAAAGCTCCAGCGATAGCCCAGGTTGCCATACACGGCCGCGGCCAGCCGAGTCTGCATGTACTCGTATTCGGTGCCCATGTTATGCAAGCCTTGTTCATAGATGAATTCCCCAAACCCGCCGTAATAAATAAACCGCCCCTTCCGGTTAATAGGCAGAAAGACCTTATACCCCGCCCCCAAACCGATCCCGGTAGGATAGAATTCGCTGTCATCCTCAAAATTGGTCCACTCCCAGTGACTGGCCAGCCCGGCATAGCTGTAACGGATAAAAGGCACCAGGAAGGAGGTGCCGCTAAGCTTGATCTCGGCCTGTATGATCGGCCCATACAATGCTGCATTCAACAGGTTGAAGTTCATTGTGAACGCCGGCATGGTGACCTGCCTTTTCGAAGCTCCGCTCTGCCGGCCGGGAATTTGTGAAAACAAATCCGGACATGTCAGCAGGAATGATACCAGTAAAATAAAAACAACAGATTTCTTCATAACAATAGCATGGGCAGATGATGTATATTCCCCAAAACGGGAGCTAAAATTAGGGATTAATCTAAAAAGAGGCGTTGTTTTTTAAATATTTCTTTTGGATGAGTATCACTGGCGGATGTAATCTCACTTGCACAGTTATAATTTAATACGCAAATCTTAATATCCTCTTTTTAGATACCAGCCGAATGAAAAGTCAATCATGCCGATAAACTGGTTCTTCTTGAAATCATCATACAGTAATCCTTCGCTGGCTCCGGTATTAAAGATTCCTTCATTTTTAACATCGAAGGCAAAACCAGGCATAATACCAAGGTTAAGGTAAAAGTTTCTGTTGAAATTCCAGCGATACCCTATGTTGCCATAAACTGCCACCGCCAACCTGTTTTGCCGGTACTCATCATCCGCATTCATGTTGTGAAGGCCTTTTTCATGGATTAATTCACCAAATGCACCGTAATAGATAAAATGTTTCCTGTTGTTCAGGACAATAAACCCTTTATAACCTAATCCCGCCGCAATACTAGAGGGATTATACTGGCTATCATCATCAAAGTTTGTCCACTGATAGGTGCTCAGCAATCCTGCATAACTGTACCTGACATAAGGGACGAGAAAAGACTTTTCCACAAGTTTAACCTCCATCTTAACAATTGGGCCATATAGCGCAACATTGAGTAGGTTAAAGTTTATCGACAATGCAGGCATGAACACCTGTTTTCTATTCATCCCCCTCATCTTGCCCCCCATATGCTGAGCAAAAGATGGATGTGACATTGCAACGGTCAAAATGATAAGAGTCAGTAAAGCGATTCTTTTCATGATAAGCAGTAAAGCAAATTCATAAATAATTGGTCGAAATGAATGACTAAAATAACAGTTTTGGACAGAATGCCTGAATATTTTTTCAAATATTTCTTACTTTTGCAAATCGAACATTCACACCCACACTTCACCTGCACACTCACACTCACACCCAAACCCTCTTCCGGGGTGTGGCGCAGCCTGGTTAGCGTGCTTGACTGGGGGTCAAGAGGTCGTGAGTTCAAATCTCACCACTCCGACGGAATAAGTCAGCAGTCGATATTCGTCTTGTCCTGAGTCCGCCAATGGCGGACGAAGGATCAATCGATGGCGATTGCTGACTTTCTTATTTTCCTTTACTTCATCAATAAGAATTTCAAAACCTTTTATAAGAAGCCCGCGCTAAATATCGGCTTCTGGCCTCTTCAGGATCATCGCCGGGCGCTATGTATATTATCGTATTGCGATCAATGATAACTGCCTGTAACTTTGTCACATCAGGCGATTTAAAAACAGTTTCCTTTTTGTTATACATGCTTTTTTCCCTTAAATTAATAAATGCTGCGTCTCTGGTTTGCAACCAGAAAAAACAAAGACTGGAATTATTAGAAAATAACGGGAAAGTTCCGGTAAATTTTAATAAAAGTCAAATGTACTCAAAAATCTGGAAGACTACAAACTTCTGGAAATATTTATTCCCGAACGTAAATCATCCGACCCTATAACGGCCGGTGAAAATACTTCATTATGCGTCAGGGTTCTCTTATGCAGCGGACACTGAAACCATAAGCCTTACCAAGGTTTCTTCTGCCTATATTGTCATTGGAGTAATATATATATCGGTACCAGGCTTCGTTAGTGCTGTAAACCGATGAAGTCCACCAGTAAGCATAAAGGTTGATATTGGCGAAGATGCCCGACAGAGAGCGGCCTGCCGGCATTCCCGGGCATGGAATATTTACAGCAAACTGGAATGAATGGGAGCCTTTCTATAATACTCTTTCAAACCGGATGATTTGCCGGCTCAGCGGATCAGAAACAGAAATGCTCACAAAATCCTTTTCAGGGATGAACACTGACACGGTGGTATGGTCAGTCGCCGGGTAGTGTATTATCGACAGCATTGAAGGTCAGCTCAAGGGTTGGGCGCTGGGAATACAAGCCGAGAGAAATGCATCCGATGATTGCAAATGAGAACAATTTCTTTGTCATAGCTTAATTAGATTGATTTGAACAGCTAAAATAACAACAACCGACATGATTCCAAAATGTATTATGTCGAATTATTTTATTTTTGGCCCCGGAAGCTATAAAAAATAATAGTTTACATGAATAATACTTAAAATTGATGAAGAAGAATTTTGAAAAACTAAAAGGCCTTTCAAGCAGGATCTTTTTAAAATCACTCGATTACATTGAAATCGTTGGAAACAAACTGCCCCATCCTGCTACATTATTTGCCCTGCTGGCGTTGCTGGTGGTACTTGTATCATGGCTCACCGCCTACATCAATTACCAGGCCATTCATCCCGTCAGCGGGGAAGTGATATCGGTAAATAATCTTTTGAGCGGAGATGGCTTCCGTTGGATTTACACGAATATTATCACCAATTTCGTGCTCTTTCCTCCGCTGGGCTATGTGTTGGTAGTTATGGTTGGTATCGGTGTGGCGGAGGGATCGGGATTGTTCAATGTTATGATCAGGGCTTTAGTGCTGGGTGCGCCCAAGCGGCTGATCACAGCTGCAGTGGTCACGGCAGGCATTCTTTCGCACCTGGCTTCCGAAGCGGGCTATGTCTTGCTGATCCCTCTGGGGGCGATGATCTTTCATGCCATGGGAAGGCACCCGATGGCGGGGCTGGCGGCTGCATTCTGCGGTGTCAGTGGCGGGTTTGGCGCCAATTTCCTCATCGGCGCCATGGATCCCGTACTGGCAGGTCTTTCAACCTCCGCAGCCCAGATCCTGGATCCGGAAATGGTGGTCAACCCCGTGGTGAATTTTTATTTTCTTTTCGTATCGGGTTTCCTGGTGATCATCGTGGGAACATGGGTAACCAACTCTATCGTGGAGCCCAGGCTGGGCAAATACACCGGGACAGCCGAGAAGATACCCGTTGACAAACTGAACGGCATGGAAAAAAAAGGTCTTCGCCGGGCCGGCCTGGGCGTGCTAGTTGTCATTATTTTGCTAGCCCTGAGCATTATCCCCGAAAATGGGATACTTCGCGACCCGGAAACCGGTTCTGTTCTGCACTCCCCTTTCTTCAACGGTGTCATCATCGCGATCCTAATCTTCTTTTTTATCCCTGGCATCATATACGGGCAGGTTACCCGAACTGTAAAAAGCGATAAGGATGTGGTAAAATACATCACCCAATCGATGGCAGGCATGGCGGGATATATCGTACTGGTATTCTTCGCCGCGCAGTTCGTTTACTTCTTCAGTTACAGCAACCTGGGGCTGGTGGTCGCTATCAACGGGGCCAACACCCTCAGCAATATCGGCCTGACCGGTATTCCACTGATTGTGGCATTTGTACTCCTGTCGGCCATGATCAACATGTTCATGGGGAGCGCCTCTGCCAAATGGGCCATCATGGCCCCCGTATTCGTCCCAATGCTGATGCTGCTCGGATACCATCCCGGGCTCACGCAAGCCGCTTTCCGAATCGGCGATTCGGTCACCAACCTGATCACCCCGATGATGAGCTACTTCGCCCTGATCGTCACTTTTGCCCAGAAATACGACGAACGTTACGGCATCGGTACTATTATTTCCTCCATGATGCCCTATACCATCTTCCTGACCATCTTGTGGTCACTGCTGCTGGTCGGCTGGATGCTGCTGGGCCTGCCACTAGGTCCCGACGGGCCGCTGCTGTACCAGGCGCCGTGAGGTCAGGCGTTAGTCGTTAGTCGTTAGTCAGTCAATGGCTAACTGCCAACAGCATCTGGGGTTGAAAATGATTTTTAAAAAATTTTCCGTTAAAAAAGTGTAAATTCTTGCATTGCAGATAATTTAAATATTATCTTTGTTAGGCAGGCCAATTAATTATCATGTCATCCCTGTAAATGATTGCATAATCATTTGACAGTTAATGATATTAATACTTAATCCTATGGAAGCCGCTAATCAATTTGATCTGACAGACGAGCTAAAGAATGCCATCCATATTTCACAGGCATTGGCCCGTGAAAATGCCCAGGAAACATTTTCACCGGGTCATCTGCTCAAAGCCATCCTTCATAAGGACATCGGCTTGCTCCCCTTGCTGGAGTCACTTGGCAAAGATTATTTTTTCATGGAAGAATGGGCTGATGTCAGGATCGAAAGCTATCCAAAGACGTCAAAAATTCCGGAAAGCCCTGTCGCGGATGACAAGGTAGTGGCAGTCTTGATGGAAGCCGACAATATCCGTCTAAAGTTGTCCAAAGACAAGGCAGACCCGGTTTGTGTACTTATCTCACTGGCTACTCCCGGAGTCGGATTCACTTATGAGCAGCTCAAAACTTTCCCTTTGAACCCCAACGAGGTCCTGACCGCGGTGATTGAAAAACTGGATCTCCAGGCAACCCTGGGACAGGGAGAAAAGGGATCGGCGGGGGATAAGAAAGATGCTTCATCGAATGCATTGCTAAAATACTGCATTGATAAAACCGCTGCAGCCCGCCAGGGAAAACTCGATCCGGTGATCGGTCGTGACCGGGAGATCCGGATGATCACCGAAATCCTGGGCAGAAGATCCAAACCGAATGTCATTATCATCGGGGAACCGGGCGTCGGGAAAACAGCCGTGGTGAACGGTTTCATACAAGAAGTGGCGAAAAATCATTCCGGGAACGTTGCCGGCAGCCAGATCTTTGAACTGGACATGGGCGAGCTGATCGCGGGGGCCTCTTATAAAGGCGAAGTGGAAGACCGTCTAAAAAAGATCATCCGGGAGATCAAACCATTTGACAAAGCCATCCTCTTCATCGATGAAATTCATGCACTGATCGACCGTCATGGCGGCGCCTCCGGTGCAGCCAACCTGCTCAAACCCGAACTGGCCAAAGGCGAACTGACCATTATCGGCACCACTTCGTTTGATAATTACAGCAAACATATTGAATCGGATGATGCATTTAACCGCAGCTTTGAAACGATCAAGCTGGAGGAACCCGACCTGGAGATGACAGCCAGGATGCTGGCCGGCATCATGCCTCATTACGAAAAGCACCACAATCTGAAAGTAGACCTGGAAGTTATCAAAGAGGCCATCAGGCTTTCGAAACGTTACAACAAGGAGAGAAAATTGCCTGACGCCGCCGTCGACCTGCTCGACCGGACCATGGCCGTAGTAAGGATGACCGGGGAAACTTCGCAGACAGATATTCATGACCTCAGGGAGAAATTTACTGAGCTTTCCGCGAACAGGCAAAAACTGGATGAAGCATCGCTGGTGAAAGAATTGCAGTGGTTTTACCATTACCTGCGGCACAGGGTGAGCCATATCCTTTTCTCTCAACTGGACGATGAGACTGATGTAATGAAAATTGAATCATCAAAGGAACTCATCAAACATCTGAAGAACCTGATAGGCAGATTGGAAGTAATGGCTAAACACAAACACGATGCCATTGAAAAAACCGATGTTGCCGCAGTTATCTCTTTCAAAACGGGAATACCCATTGGCAAAGTACAGACCCAGGAGCGGGAAAGGCTGATGAACACCGAGGAACACCTGAAGCTTCGGGTGGTCGGGCAGGATCACGCGATCCGCAATATTGCCGAAGCCATTCTTGAATCGCGTTCGGGGCTGAACAAGCCCGGCCAGCCCATAGGCTCGTTTTTCTTTCTGGGGCCCACCGGGACAGGGAAGACGGAACTGGCAAAAACCCTGGCGGAATTCTTGTTCCAGGACGAAACTGCACTGATCCGGTTCGATATGTCCGAGTTCAAGGAGGAACATTCCGCAGCTTTACTTTACGGCGCCCCTCCCGGTTATGTTGGTTATGAGGAAGGTGGCCTGCTGGTCAATAAAATCAGGCAAAAGCCTTATGCCGTAGTCCTTTTTGATGAAATTGAAAAAGCGCATTCCTCTGTATTTGACATCTTCCTGCAAATCCTTGATGAAGGAAAATTAAGCGACCGGTTGGGCAAAGAAGGCGATTTCTCCAATGCCGTCATACTTTTCACTTCGAATATCGGCAGCGATTTCATTGTCGAATCTTTCGCAAAAAAAACAATTCCAAAATCAACGGAACTGCTCGACATCATGACCCGGTATTTCAGGCCTGAATTTTTAGGGAGGCTGACGGAAATCATACCCTTCTCACCGATCACGGAAGAGATGGTGCTGAAGATTTTTGAAATTCATCTCAAAGGACTTACAAAGTTGCTCGACATCCAGGGAATACGCCTGGATATAACCGGCGAGGCCAAACAGAAACTGGCCATGATGGGATTTACACCGAAATACGGTGCCAGACCAGTGGTCGGTATTATCAGGAACCAATTAAGAAGGCCGCTTTCCAAAATGATCATTTCGGGCAAGATCAGCAAAGGGGCGGTGGTGACATTGATCTCAGATGAAAAAGGCGAATTAAAATGGGAACCATAGTAATAAATTATAACCTTTAAAACTATCACATTATGGCAAAAAAGACTGTTATTACACAAGTCCAGGATGTTGAAGTCAATGAATCGGTCATTGAATTTCCTCAAAACCGGACTTTTCTGACTGAGCAGTTAACTTACGAGGAGCCTTCAAAGCCTGAAATTGTCAGAAACCTTAAATCGGTGGATGATGTTTTTGAGCATTACAAACCCAAAGTGGATGTTGAATTTCAAAACAGAGAAGGGGCGAGCAAAAAAGAGACCCTCACATTTAAAACCCTGGCTGATTTCGGTGTGAAGGGATTAACCGCCCAGAGCGCTTTTCTTCAGGAACTGGATATTCAGAAAGAAGAATACCAGAAAATCATCAAGCAAATGAAAAGCAACAAGCAGCTCAGGCAGGCCATTTCAGACCTGGAAACCAAGCAAGCTTTGCTAAACACAATCCTGGCCCTGCTGAAAGAGCTTGAAACAACCAAATAGTTTTAATTCAAAGAAAAATCATCACTTAAAACATCACAGCCATGGCAGATCCAATGAAAGAATATAAGCCCGAAGATTTTAAAGAAAAAATGAAAGAGGAACTGGAGAAAATAGCCGAACCAGTCAAACACCTTGAAGAAAGCCTTAAACACCTTGAAAAATACGGTGGTTTTGATTTGATTGAAGGTACGGTCGACGGCACACAGAAACTCAATCCCGAAAAAAAGGCCACTAAACAGATATTCCTCTCCGAGTCACAATTCAAAGCCCAGCGAGAGCGACTGAAAAAAACCCTTGAACTATGGGCAGGCCTGCTCTCCAAAGAAGCATCTGTCGCAGAATATGTGGAAGAATGTGAAAAAGGGGCGGAAATAGCTGATAAAACCCTTAAGGAAAACCTGAAAAAAGCGATTGAACAGACAAAGAACCTGGAACGTTCCTACCGTTCAGTAGCGCTTTTCTTTAAAAATACTGAAAACGACAAGGTGAAGTATGTTGCCATCATGAATGCATCGCCAGATCAGTTGAAAGACCTTGACAACTCAAGATTTATCGATGCAGTAGCCGCGGAATTGAGCCGTAACTACGACCGCCTATCACTGAAAAACAATTACAGCCTCGTGGTTGTCCCGGGTTACCTTGGATCCAAAGCCGTATTGAATAAATGGGGAAAGGCTGCTCATAAAAATAAAGTCCTGATGGTCACCGATTTCAGGAACCTGGAAGATGTGGAGAGCACCATGGAGATGTTCCAGGAAGAGAGCCTGAATGGTGGAGACGCCCACCTGGCCAATGTCATCATGGCCTGTAACTGGCTTGTTGGAAGGGGAAAATATGCAGAGGTAGGTGAAGATGAAGATCTTTACGTACCGCCTTCCAGTGCACTGGCAGGAAAACTTTATAATACTGAAGGGATTCCCATCGCGCAAGGCGCCGCGGGAAAAAAATACGGGACATTGAACGAAGTCAGCGGTGCGCGTTATGACCTTAAAAAGTCGGAAATCGCTGCCCTTAACGACCTTAACCTCATCCCGATGGTCTTTGAAGATAACCGCGTGATGGCTTTCTCCAATAAAACGCTGTTCAACGGGAACAATATCGGTTTGCAGGAATACCCGATCGTCAGGGTTTTCGACTGGGTCGGCAAGGTGTTTATGAATTTCTTTAACGATGTGGCCTTTCAAAAGTTCAACAAATCGCTGAGGGACGATATCTGGCAGCAGATCGTCGATTTTCTGAACGATTACAAGGGAAAACTTTTCGAAGATTACACTTTTGACCGGGATGGGATCAGGCAAGACCCTGTTACCAAGGATATTACCATCCAGGTAAATATCAAGCCTTTCTTTGCCGCAAAGAATTTTTACATCAAGCTGGAAGGCCATGATGGCAGGGAAGGCAGGGAATGGAACCAGGAAGTTGATTGATCAGTTCTTTTAAATCATTAATTCACTTATTTATTAATCTTAAATCTTTAAAATTATGTCAGTTTACATCAAAATCGACGGTTTAGCAGACCGTGAAGTGGTAACCTTGGAATATAGCCTGCATCAGGAAACTGATGTGGAAGGAAGGCCTTCGGCCATTACACGTGGTGGCACCATCAGTGTAACTACCAAATCACTGAACGATGGCAACTCAGACTTGTTTGAATGGGCCTGTGATCCTTACAGTGCAAAAAAAGGCAAGATTGAATTTGAGAAACGGGATGGCACCAATATGAAAACCCTCGAGTTCGAGGATGCATATATGATAAGCTATTCCGAGACTTACAATGCACTGGACGCCAATGCCCAGATGGAAAATTTTATTATTTCGGCTAAAAAGATATCCATAGCTGGTGTATTCCATGAAAATCCATGGGCAGAAAAGTGATCCCCCTTCCCTTTACGGGATAATTAGGGACTTACCTGTATCATATATGCTAAATAAAGTAATTGATTTATGGTTTTCACCGGTGCTAAATTAGTCGAAGCGAAACTGATTCTGGCAGGTTCCGATCAGGCTATTAAGATATTTTCGTTTGATTTCGGATTTACCCAATATACTGACGAAACCGGCAAGCCAACCGGTTACCCGACCGGGGGCACGATCAATTTCATGATTGAATCCACCCCTGATACGGTACTGATTGACTGGATGCTGGATGCTAAAGCGCTTAAAAATGGTAAGATTGAGATAGGAAATAAAGACAAAGTGATTGAATTTAAGAATGCCGCCTGCATCCAGTATCATGAATCATTCAACCATATGGGCGGAGCACAGCCCATGACGACCAGTTTTACCATTTCGGCAGAAGAAATAAAGGTTGGCGGAGCCCCTCCGTTCCAGCAAAAAAGGAAAACAGTCTGATCCTGTTTTCTGTCCTTTTGCTAAGAGTCGATCCGCCAACCCATTTGAACACCGAATATAATACTATAAGGTATGGCCTTAGCACAGAAGGTTAAAGTTTTGATTGATGGTAAAAATACCATCAATGACAGGGATGCTGGTGATTTCCTTGACCTGCATCTGCAGCAAAGCGTTTATGGGCATCATTCACTCGAAATTGTCTACCGTCGTGATCATTTTGAAGATGATGGCACATTCATCATGGATAAATCGGACCAGCTCTTCCTGGGATGTTCCGTTTCACTCACCATTGAAGGAAGGGAGAATGAAAAGCTGGAGTTCGACGGTGTCATAACCGGCGTTAAAGTCCGAAAGATGAGTGATGCGCAAAGCGACACGGTCATCGTTGAAGCATCCAGCCCGGATATCTTCCTGAATGACGGAGAACACTGCAGGACATTTGAAGACAAGACGCTAAAGGCCATTGTCGACAAGATCCTCGGTGAATACCAGCTGGACAGTAACAAGGTCAAACCTGAAAATGCCGGCGATGTGCTGGCGTATACCGTTCAATACAAAGAAAGCGCTTTCGCATTCCTGACAAGGCTTGCTTCCAAAAAGGCCCAATGGTTCTATTATGATGGCAAGGAAATCATATTTGGCGCCCGGGCGCAAAAGAAAGTAACGCTCGAATTTGGCGCCGATTTGTTTAGTTTTGATTTCTCCTTAAAGCTGGAAGATTTGAATTTCAAATATTTAGCCTATGATTACTTTGAAAATGAAGTGATCAGCAGCGAATCAGGCGATAAGCAGATATCAAATCTTTCCACCAAAGCCAAATATGCCTACGATGTGTCTGAAAAAAAATTCAAGCATGACACGCAAATTCTTTACAATCACAGCCTTACCAAATCGAAATCACAGGAACACCTGGACAGCCGGGTAAAACTTCTGAAAAGCGCGATGACCGCTGGATTTATTGCATGCAACGGTGCCAGCGACGATGCTGACCTGGCGGCGGGATGTGAAATCAATATCATAGAGAATTACGGCCAGGGCGATAATAAAAAAAAGGTGGACCATGGCAATTATATCATCACCAGTATCAGCCATTCATGCGACAGAACTGGCAATTATCAGAACAGCTTTTCGGCTGTCCCGGCAGAAATTGAAGTGCCCCCGTACTCATCTCCTCATGCCATACCATTTTGCGAAACACAGGTAGCAAAGGTGATGGACAACAACGATCCCGATCAGCTGGGAAGAATCCGCGTTCAGTTCCTATGGCAGGAGGCCGAGAACACCATGACACCCTGGATTAGGATCGTAACCCCCCATGCCGGGGACCAGAAAGGGTTTTATTTCATACCTGAGATTGGGGAAGAGGTACTGATAGCCTTCGAGGGCGGCAACGCCGAAAAGCCATACGTGACCGGCAGCATGTTTCATGGAAAGGCAGCGCCGGACAGCGCCTGGGTGAATGCAGATGACGACATAAAAGCCATCCGCACCCGCAGCGGGCATACCATTGAGTTCTCCGATAAGGATGGCAGTGAGGAGCTTAAAATCTATGATTACAATAAAGATAACTATGTTATCACCCTGGAATCCCACTCCTCCAAAATAAAAATCGAATCGAAAGGAGATATTGAGATGAAGGCACAAGGTGATTTAAATATTGAAGCGGTTGGGGATATGAAAATAAAAGCGGCAAATATTGAAATGGAATCACAGAGCGACTGCAAAGTCAAATCAACGAATATGAAGGTTGATGCCACTTCACAATATGAAGTCAATGCTATGAATATCAATAATAAAGCGAATGCCCAGGTAAAAATTGAGGGTGGGGCCATGATCGAACAAAAAGCCGCTATTATCAAAATAAATTAATACGACATCAGCTAAGTGAAGTATCATGAATAAAAAATTTACACTCCCGTTCTTCCTTCTGTCATTTATTTTGACGACCTCTGCAAATTTTATGGCAGGAGATCCCATTGAAGTTACCATAACCGACGACCAGCAGATCTGTTACGGGGCAAGCCCGGACACCCTGGAGTCAAGGGTAACGGGCGGCAGTGGAAATTACACATATCTGTGGCAGTATTCTTTGGATGGAAATACCTGGAATACCATAACGGGAGCAGACACCAGTGTCTATTTGCCGCCACCGCTCTTTGTGAGCACTGCTTTCCGCTTGATTGTCGATGACGATGTGCCGACCGGTGCGGATACATCAAATATCGTGACCATCAGGGTATATGATGAACTGAAGGCCAATGCGGTCACCGGTGGCATATCACCAATTTGTTACGGAGATGATGCCGGGACATTACATTCAAATCCTGAAGGGGGGTCGGAGAATTATACTGTAAGATGGTATAAAAATGGCGCTTTTTGGGCAGAAGGGAACTCGCTCGCAATCGGGACGTTATTTGAATCAGCTGTTTTCCATTATGTTGTGGTAGATCAGGAATGTGGCACAGACACAAGTGCCGCTAAAACGATCTACGTCCACCCCGAGTTGCAGGCAGGTGAAATCACAGGAGGCCTCTTCCCGATTTGTTACGGGCAGGATGCCGGCTCGTTGTATTCGCATGCAACCGGAGGTGCTGGAAGCCATACCATTAAATGGTACAACGAAAACAATGTAAACCTGTTCACAGGGCCTGTGTTTCCTGTAGGAATTTTATTGACAACAACACGATATTATTATATCGCAGAGGATTCCGAGTGTGGTTCGGCCACCAGTTCATTATTCACCTGCACGGTTTACCCACAACTGACAGCAGGAGCCATTACGGGGGGCAATACACCCATATGTGCGGGTGATAACGGTGGCATGCTTACGGCAAATGCTACCGGGGGCTCAGGAAATTATAGCATTAAATGGTATGATGAAGAAAACAATCAGCTTGGAACCGGTGCGACATACAATGTCGGGGCACTGAATACCACCACCTCTTATTATTATATTGTTACTGACATTGGTGCCGATTGCGGTAGTGAAACCAGTGCATCCTTCCAAATCGAGGTCGTTGACTTCATTACAGCCAGTATTGTCATCCAGGCATCTCCCCCTACAATTTGCAGCGGTGACCAGGTAACCTTAACTGCTGTTCCCACTCCACCCAATCAACTGAATCAATATCAATGGTTCATCAATGATGAACCGTTAGGCAACGGGCAAATCATAAGCACTGATGATATCCCAGAAAATGCCACGGCCAAAGTCCTGGTAACATACCCTGAAGGTACGTGCGTCATAAATAACCCTGCCACCGGCACATACGACATTACGGTGAGGCCAATCCCTGATACGGCTGCCATTATCTCAAAACCGCAGATTAATCCGGTGGTGCTAATATACCCGGGTGATACTGCAGGCATGAATTACAGCTACCAGTGGTACTTTAACGGCCAGGTCATCACCGGCGCCACTTCAAAATATTATTACCACAGCAGCGGGTTATCATACGGCACTTATACAGTCAGGGTGACGAATCAATATTTGTGTTACATAGAATTGAACCATGATCACGGTCTGGATAAAAGTGGTTTATTCGGCAAAGAAGATATCTTCATGATCTTTCCGAATCCCAGCCAGGGGGAATTCATGATTATCCTAAACGATGAAGCGGTCAGTACAAATTCATATATAGTGCGGATTACTGACATGAACGGCAGGGTGAAATATCATGAAACCCTTCCTGCAAGCGATCGGTCGGTCCAGCTGACCGGTTTCAGTCAAGGGATGTACCTGATTGAAATGACACTGGACGATAAACAGCAGCAGCGCCGGAAATTAATGGTATATTAAGATTATTAACGAACATCATTGAAATTATAAAAATTTTTAAGAAATGGAAGAATTGGAAATTGTATTGTTTTACCAGGATACGGAATATTCCATGAAAGTGGAAGATCTAACCAAACCTGTTGCTGATGCCATCAAAGAAATCGTAGAGGCCTTGCAGCTTTCATGGCGGGATGGCGGTGGCAATCCTATTACCTACCACCTCGGCCGCACCATAGGCTCCGAAGAGGAAATACTTAAACCGCGAGTAAAAGCAAAAGATCAGACATTATATGACTACAACATCAGGAACGGCGACAGGCTTATCCTGATTAAGGAGGTTATCGCCGGATAAACGCCACTAGCAACCGAGCTATAGGAAACAGGCGCCACCGCTAACACTTAGATTGGTTTAATGAATAAATAAATATCAAGAAGATGGCAAAAATCGTCATTTCAAAAGGGGACGAAAAAATAAACAACATTTTTGAAGGGTTTAAGAAAACCGAGCTGTCGCCCAGGGGAAGAAAATTATTGAAAGAATGGAGAAAGATCGACTTTCTCTGTGAAAACAGCGACGTGATCAAGTACATCATCCGAAAGCGGAACAGGGAGGGGTTGCCGGTTGACTACGAGATTATTTACCACCTGAACAGCATAATCGGTGTGAAAGAACCCATCGAAGCGACCAGGGAAGTGAACGGGGAAAAGATAACCAGGCCTTGGCGGCAGCCCGTTTTTGGCAAGGAACACCACCTGAGCATCGTTTTACCCAACAATTACCCAGGAGCGTTTGGAGGCAACCCTGAATTTGTCATGCTGACAGACACCTGGCACCCGAATATCCGGGCCACAGGAAAATTCAAGGGAAGAATATGCCTGAACGACAGGGATCTCGGTGTAGCCTGCGGCCTGGATGAAAGGATCATCCGTGTCGGCAAATACCTGCAATATCAAACTTACTGGGCCATCGACAGCTATCCGTGGCCCGAAGACCAGGTTGTTGCAGAATGGGTAAGAGAAGAAGCGGAACCAGCCGGCTGGGTGAATGTCAATGAAGGAGTCTGTACCGATAATGCCAGGTTGTACAATACACCGCTGCTATTTCAGAAAAACTATCTCCAGGGAATCTCCACAAACGATTCGCCTGAAGGAAAAAGCACCGGTAATAGGCATATTACCCTTAAGATGAATTAGACCGAATTGCTACCAGAATAAAAATGCAAATTATATAAACTCAACCGGAATGAAAATATTTACTGTAATCCTGGTGTACCTGCTTTCTGTTTCATTGATGGCTCAAGAAACAGAGGTTCTGATGGTGGGAGAAAACCTGCTCGGATCCAAAGACATCGCCTATAGCAGAAAAATAACGATCAGCATCACACCGAACATTACCTACAAAATAGATGAAAACAAAAATGAGTTCCTGATCATTCATTTTAGTGCTAAGTGGTTTCAAAACAATGAAATATATGTCCCGAAGACGGAAAAGATTTATATGATCAACGATCCGGAATATTTTATGCAGAACTATGGCAAGTCAAATAATAACTGGAAGGTTCACAGGCGAGTTCAAGATGCTCTCACAAATACCTTTGAGCTATCACCAAGCGCCATTTTTGACTATACATTGGATGAATTACCCGATTTTTTCATTGATAAAACAAAACAAATCACTGTCTCCATTACGAAATACAAGAACGAAACCATCGTTCTCTCAGCCTCTTTTTATTTGGGAACAGAAAAATCTTTTTTATTCTCAGGATTCACCGTCGATCAGAAAGCCGAACCATTAATCTGGAAATTCAAGCCGCCGCCACCGTCAGACAGACCCGAATGTGCAGAAAAATATGATTATTATGTGTCCCGCATCAATAAATTAAAAGCCAAGCAAAAACTGCAGCAACTGAGTGAAATATTCAAGACAGGGCTGAATAAATCAGAGCAGGCACTAAAAACTGAAAAAAGAGATTTGGAATCTATTAAATCACTTAACCAAAACCTGCAAAACCTGAACGATGAAATAACTGTGGATATATCCAATATGGGATGTGAAAATCTTAACAGTATTAAAACCAATATCGAAGGGTTACTCAATACGTTGTCTGCTAACGAAATCGATATCAGCTTCAGGTTAAGAGACTTAAATAAAAAACTGGATTCGCTGATCCAAATTGGAGTTGTAACAACCAAAAGACGTGAATCATTAAATGACAATAATATTGTCATTAGGGAGATTTATCACGGATTGAAGAAAATGCATTGGGAGTATAATCAGACCCGCGTCTTCGACAGCATGTTGATGTCAGATATAAAAACAAGGCTGGATAATATCTACAAGATCGAAGAGGAGAACTTCCAGGGAATGAGGCAAAACAAGACTATTACGCCGGAAATCGCATTGCTCAAAGATGAATTTGACAATTACTATAATGCCTCCTTGAGCATTATAAACAGCATTATAACCGAAGGCTCAGGAGAAAAAACCTCCGTCGGTTTCGGCGACCAGGCTGCAAAATCAAAACGAAAGAAATATTCGCCCTGGATAATAGTGTCAGCTTTGATTATAGTATTAACAGTACTGGGTATAAAATTCAGGAATCCGATAAAAAAAGCATTCTCAGTGAAAAAAAAGATGAAATACAGATAAAAGTCATATTGATGTCAAAGTATATCCATTTATCTTTTATTCTCTTCCTGTTCACCTTACCGGTATGGGCACAACAGGAGATCGGGCCAGGCAAAATCAACCTTCAAAAACATCGGCTCAGTTTTACAAGAACACTATGCGAAATAACACCACAGGTGCAGTATGACACAAATAAGCGGCATGAACTGACCATCGTATTCCATGCCGAATGGAAAAACAGGGATGGAGTCCCTTTTCAGAACAATGAACATTACCTGTACCTGATTGATAATTTTGACAGTTGGATGGCAGGTATTAAAGAAAATGACAAGTTCTCCGTATTGTTTTCACCGAAACATAAGCAATTAATTCAGCAGGCTACCGATCAGATCACCGAAAATGGAATGAGTATTAAACCGGTGTACACAAATGGGTACCTTGAATTGATGAATGTATCACAACCGCTAAAACTCAGGATTGACGGAAAGGATGGTGATCTGATAACCCTGAATTTATTATTCACCTATGTCACTGTTAAACAGAAAAACAAAAATATCGAAGATGTTCCCCGGCAGCTTACCTGGACATTTTTGCTGCCTGGTAAAGCACCTGATCCCGATGAGCAGGTGGCTATAATGCAGGAAGACAAAGAAATAACCGAACAGGAAATCAAAGACACAATAAAGAAGGAGAAAGAGAAGGAGAAGGAGAAGGAGATAATCTCTCCCCGGCCTGAGCCCCCGGTCAAAGAAAAAGTAAAGAAAGAAGATACTTCGAGAAAGCAAATTGAACATAAAATTGATTCACTGGCGAAAAAATATAATGTGATTTATCATAACCTGGCTTCGCAGTTCGAATCATTGAAAGGGCTTATCAACCCAAGGATTGCTGATATCGGCAACCGGATCAGTGAGAATAACGAGAGGTTCTCAATGGTTCAGGAAATGTTTTCTATTAAAGATCAGCTTTCGGATGAGTTATTTGAGGAAATGTCAAAAGGCCTGACAGCATGTAAGTCCGATAACCATTATTGCGACAGTGTCAATGCGGAATACCTGACTTCCATCCGTGCTTTCAAGTCAAGAATCGAACAAGAGCTTAGCCTTTCCCGGTCAGAATTTCAGAACATCGACAGAAGGACCATGCCGATCAAAGGGACTGAGATCCAAAATAAGCTGAGAGACCTATTTAATGAAGTTTTATCCATAGAAAAATCACTTGAAAAATTGCAAGCGGCTATCAATTCACAAAACAGAGACATTTACAATCTATTTATTGAACTAGAAGGAAAGCTTGAGTTATCGGAGAAGATTAGTTCATTTGATATAGCATTTAACCAGATCAACCGGCAGCTTGAAAACCTGATGTTGGATTATGACAACCTGAAAAGTAACTTTGAAAACAAGAAATTCAGCAATTGGTATTTTAGATGGGTTAGGCAGTCTTATCTCAAAAAAGCCGATAATATCATTAAAAATTACACCATCATAGATGCCAGATTTGATTCCTTATCGCATAGCAAAAGCAGTAATTTCCAACAATATGATTTTGATCCGCTGATTGAATCCCAGCAGGGGTTTGAAAAAGAAAGGGCCGGTTTTAGCAATCGTGTTGAAGTACTGAAAACGAGCATTATTGAATCGGAACATGTACCCTTCCCAGTTCTTTACACGGTTCTGGCGGTAATACTTATTTCTATTCTCATCTTCGGTGCTTATGTGTACCTGATGGCATTACGAAGAAAAAAGCTGAGAATAAGCCCGATTTTGTCAACACCTCGACCTGCTAAAAATGCCATAAAAATAAAGCCCACTGTGGTTACAGCATCAAACAAGGGAAAAGGGCTGGCGGATTATCTGAAATCAAACAAGGACCGCTTCATTGAGTTGAACATGTCGCATGAATGGGCAGATAGTTGTGTCAAAAACGTCTATTTTGAGCGGGACTGCATCATCAAGACCTATCGATTCTTCGAAGATTCCATTCATTCGGTCGGAACGACCGAACACACCGCCAATGAAACCGGGGGGTATTTGATTGGCCAGTGGGATTACAATCCCGATGAACCTGATAAGTACGACGTATCGCTGGAAGATTTCATAGAACCGGGAGATGATGCCACTTTTTCAAAGTATCAATTGAATTTTGGTGCCAAAATAGGGGTGAAACTGCAATCTGTGCTTGAGAACATGCGGCAAAAATCAAACCGCGATTTTGTCTTGACAGCCTGGTTTCACAGTCACCCGGGATTGAAAATATTTCTTTCGGATTATGATCTCCAGGTTCAGAATGATTTTGCTGGGACTCAGAACAAACATCGGATGCTGGCTTTGGTATTGGATCCGTATACACCTGCCTGGGATCTGGGTATTTTTCCTTACAAGACCAATGGCGATATGAACAACGCGGCTGATTCCATCCGCTTTTTCAGTTTCGATTCCATTTATCACTGGGCACTTACCCCTCCCCACCGGGAAATAGTTCAGTATGATAACTATTTTGCCCATGACATCTCCAGGGCTTATTCCGGGACCTCGATCCGAAATATCCTGTTCAGTTTACCGGGTATCCTGGAAATCAAGCGTTTTATTGAGAATTCAAAACTTCAAACCGGTAAAAACTTTACAACCGGCTTATTTTCAGGCTTTCAACATAACCCAGGATCACATTATGCCGACCTTGCCATCGAACAGGTTCTAAGTGATGAATACAGGCAACAGATGAGTATGCAGGATGAAAAGAAGATCATTGGGGCTATTTTCTTTTTAGCTTCTGTTACGGAAGATAACACAGAAGCGTTGAATGAAAAAATTATACAGTTAACTGAGACATACGGGAAGAACCTGGTCATTGCTTTATTTTCTCCTGCTGATGAAGGTCTTTCCCTTTTACCTGCTGACATTATCACCAGATCTTTGATCTCAGCGCCCGACAAGTCAGCACGCGTTCAATTGCCGGAACTGATTGAATGGACCAGAAAACGCAAGTAATGTTAACCCAATGATGAAATGAAACTGCTCAATCCCTTTCATATGCAACTACATCTTTTAATGTCGCACATTATCCGAATGATTAAATTACCGGGACTGGTTTTGCTGGTATTTCTGATTCCTTTGGTTACGCAATCACAAAAGCGTGCAGATGCCGATCTGCAAATCATCGACATTCAGATGAAGCCTGAAAACCTGGCCAAGCTAAGTGATACGATGACCGTTAAGTTCAACCTGATGAGACCGGGGGGGACTGAGGATGCAGACAGGTTACTGGAATTGTCACCAGGGGATTCCATGAGGGTTTCCGTGAAGGAATTCCTCGGGAGGAAGGAGGAGAAGATAAAGCCTGTATTTATCCCGGGCAGCCTGAAAAAATTAAGGGATCATGGAAAACTGAGATCTGAAATCCCGGAGGACTATTACATTTCATTACTGATTGACAAAGGCGGCTCGATTAGCCAGGAAGACATGGATAAAATCAAATCGGCTATATATGAGCTGGCCGGGATGGTTAAAACTGGAAATCTATTTTATTCCTGGTTTGATGAAGATATTTCCGAAAGCCGGGTTGTCACCCAGACCAATATTGATGATCTCGATTTTTATGTTTCCAATACAAGCAATTCCAGCATGTATAATGCGATTTTTACGAAAATGATGGAATTTGATTCCACGAAAGATGTGCCTAATTTGCAATATGAGCCGGTTTACAGGCGAAACAGGGCTGTTGAGATGGCGCCGGCTGGTAATAAATTCCTGGTTATCATCACAGATGGCCGTAATGACGTACAAGAGAACCCTAAATATCATAACACCCTGTTCAGGATCATCCGCGAACCGGAACTCATCAATACCGCCGAATTATACAGAAACAAACTATTCATTTACGCTATCAGTTTCGGCGGGGAGTTGCTGGATGAAGCTTTCCTGGATATGATAACGACAGCCAGCGGCAATCGTTATGGCAATATTCTGACCAGCCCCGACAATATCCTGGAGGATTTTAACAGTCTTGGCAGAAAAATCGCTGAGGAAAAATGGGACTATGAAATTCGTTTAAGGTATGAAAATCCAAAAAAATACAGGGGAGAGACACGTACCCTGCACTTAGAAATCAATTCCTATAAACCGGATCTTTTCGTTGCTTATGGTCAGGCAACATATGGGGAAGGTTACGGCAACTCTCTTTACCCGATGACCATTGGTGAGCCAAAACGCTCAGTCATGGTCATGCTTGGAGGCTTGGTGGCAGGAATCATTATTTTTCTCCTGGTGATGTTCATTATACAATTGATCATCCCATTGATCAAGAATAAGATATTTGTCATTAAATATGTCAAAAGATATAAACCCCGGGAGCACGAATTATTCAAAGAATGCCAGTACTGCGGCGATCCGCTGAATCCCGGCGATAGGGTGGTGGTCAAATGCAAGCATGTCGTTCACCATTTATGCTGGAAAGACTATGGACATATATGCCCGGAATATGGACAAAACTGCAACGATGGTCAGGAAAATTTCTTTGACATCACTGACCCTTTCTCTAAAAAGAACAAGATCTATTACCTGAGCTGGGTTCTTTACGGCATGCTGGGAGGTTTCCTGTCATGGTTGCTCTATGTCGCACTGATCAAATGGGAACAGGTCTTTGTATTCAGTATATGGCTGACTGAGTGGATCAGGCCAGCGATTACGGAAAGCAATCTCGGCGCCTTCAAGTTTAAAATAGCGCCATTCCTGATCATTGGTACCCTGATGGGATTCTTTCTTACGGCATTCTTCTCCTCTGTGGAGGAATACCGCCATAAAAACCTGGCAATTTACGGCAAGATCCTCCTCAGAAGCATTCTTGGCGGGATCGCCGGATTTGTTGCATTTCTTATCGGAAGCATTATCCTGATACTGATCAACAGGCCATCAACTTTATATTTCGATTGGATCCCGTGGATATTCTTCGGGGCCGCCATTGGCCTGATCATGTCCATTAAAACCACCATTGTATGGAAGCACGGTCTTATCGGCGGATTGATCTCCATCATCTTTTGTTTTATTGTCATTTATGCATTTATTGGAGAGCTCGAGGAAAATGCTATCCTGGTAGGTATTATGATATACGCGGCAGGATTAGGGATATCGATTGCCACCATAAGGCTTCAGTCAGAGCACTTCTTCCTGAAGATACTACAAGGGAAAAAGAACCAGGATATTATCCCGGTACACAAATGGATGAGTTCTTCCGGAGGCCACAATGAGGTGTATCTCGGCAGAAGTTTCGCCTGCGAGATTCAAATGAACTGGGAAAAAAATAATGAAGAGATCGCACAAAAGCATGCCAAGATGTATATCAACAGCAGGGGATTGCCGGTTATCACCAACCTGGAGATCGGTAAGATGACCAATTTCAACGACCGGTTTGATATGGATACCGGCAAGGAATACGAGCTTTATAATGGTGTAAGGTTTAAAATCGGACAAACCGTATTTCAATATATAGAAACAGATTAGCATTTAAAATATCATTTGCAAATGAGAATAATATTATTAACATCGATCCTGACGATTTTCGTCACACTCGGTCTTTCAGCTTCAGACCTGAAAGGTTACCCCAGGAAATCCCTGTTTGTGAACCTTTCGGCTGATTATTCGCGGCTATACAATAAATCCATTTTCACTGATTCGCAATGGAACGCCCTGGGAGGAATAGGCTACAGTATAGAAGCGGGTTACCTGATGCGCCTGCGAAAATCAGTGAGCCTTGGTTTCGGCGCAGGACTTAGCTCATACCATAGTGAAATCAACATGGATTCATATCAAACATCATATCCAACCCTTGATGTTGATGGTGATAGTTATACCGAGTTCATCCAGGCAAATGGATTGATGGAGTCAACCCGGATCATCACGCTTGACATACCGGTGTTTCTTGAACTTGGCGATGCTAACACCAGCAAAGTCAGCTATTATGTCAGGCTTGGGCTGAAGATATCAACGCCCGTCGCGTATAATTTCACTCATTCAGGCAGTATGTCGGTGAGTGGAAACTATGCACAATATTTTGTCAGGCTGGAAGGCATCCCGGAGCTGGGTTTTGTCGATAATGCACCGGTAATAAAATCATCGGAATATGATCTCAATCCATTGAACCTCTCGGTATTGTTAGCCGGTGGCATCACCATTCCTGTTTCGGATTACATCATATTCAAGCTGGGGGCCGATCTCAACTATGGCCTTATGAATATTTCATCTTTTGAACAGAATGTGTCACAGGATCCAGGTTATATTAATATTTACAATAACCTGCTAACAGGGCCGAACAGTAAAACAATCTGGCAGTCGGTAGGGTTTGAATTCGGGATCATATACATCCTGAAATCCATTTATTAAGAAAATATTTAAGGCTTTTATTTGAATGAAGGGAATATCTATCGGCAATCGAGACAGGAAATGGGGAGAGGAAGTCTTCTCACTTTTATCATGGTTTGATGAAACAAAGGTTAGAAATGCCAGTGTTATGGTCGTTGGCGCCGGCGCTTTGGGTAATGAGGTCATTAAAAACCTGGCGCTGTTTGGCATTGGCAATATCATGATCGTCGACTTTGATACCGTTGAGCACAGTAACCTTTGCCGGTCGGTATTGTTCCGTCCCGAGGATGCCGAAGGCAACGCCATGAAAGCGGAAGTGGCCGCCAAAAGGATCAGAGAGATCAATCCATATATCAACGTCGGCTACATTGCCGGGGATATCGGCACTGATGTGGGCCTTGGCCATATCCGGAGAATGGACCTTGTCATCGGCTGCCTTGACAGCCGTTTGGCGCGTTACCTGATCAACCGTAGCTGTTTCAGGGCCAATAAAACATGGATTGACGGAGGAATTGAAAACCTGGAAGGCAACGTGAGGATATACACGCCCGGGGTCAATTGTTATGAATGCAGCCTGAACGAAGCCGACCTTGAAATGTTGTTTTACCGGACAGGATGTCCTGATATAGCCAAAATAAATGTGGTCCAGGGAAGAGTTGCCACAACCCCGATCAGCTCATCTATCATCGGCGCCATACAAACACAGGAAGCGCTGAAATTCATCCACGGTTTCAATGAAACTTCGGAGAAATTCAAATGCAATACCCTGAACGGCAAAATGCTCAAATATGACGGTATGTACCTGACCCTAAAAAGCTACAAGCTGGAAAATTACGAAGAAGATTGTATGAGTCACGAAATCTGGGAACCTGTAATGAGAGGGGAAGGATTAAGCGCCGGCATGACCATTGCACAAGCCCTTGAAGCCCTGAAGGGTTTACTCGGATGCGACGACGTTACCATTAACCTGATGAATAACAAGCTAATATATCAGCTTGTCCCGGAATCGACCGATGAAGAGATCAATGTTATCCTGCCAGAATCCAAAGTGGCTGCATACATAGAAGAAAACAGTATAACCAAAGACCCCAGGGAAAGAGTCTTTCAAAGATTTTACGAAAACATTGATGTTGATTTCCCTTACCCCCACCTGACACTCAGGGAAATCGGCATACCTTGTTTTGATGTCCTGAACATAACGGCAGGGTCCGAAGTGCACTATATTGAACTTTCCGGCGATGAAACCAACTAAGAACCTGGCTGAGGCGATAAAAGCGAACATTTCGGACATCAGGGCGGAGGTGATCATGGCCGACCTGGCCGACCGGGGCATGGATGCTGATAAAATGCTGGTCGCTTGCAAAGGGCTGTTCAGAAGAAATTATGAAAAAGATGTAGCCAATGTTCATTTTGACCAAGTCGTTGATTATTTGGTATTCCAGCTTTCCCGCGACGGGTTATATGATTTACTGCCTGAAGGGCTTTTTCATGAGATGTGCATTTACAACAGCTTGGGTTCCGAAGAGCGAAGAAATCAGTTTGCAAGGCAAAAGCAGGAAGAGGCAAATGCCAGGAAGTTCTTTTTGCCCTATGAAAATGAATTCATACATCAACGGGTCAGAATCGAGCAGGAAATCATCCATCTGCACAAAGATCCGCTCGGTGCATTTAAAAGTCTGTTTTCGAGAAAAAGCGTTTTCCCCGATGATTATCACCGGAGGTTCCTGAAATTTTTCGCTTTCTCCGATGAAATCAAGGGTAATATTGAACTGACAGCCGCCGTGCTCTCAGAAATCCTTGAAAAAAAAGTTGTCGCCAGAAATTATTACGGCGCTATGAAAATTGATGGTCCGGGTGGCACGGGCTCGAATATCCTGGGTGAAAATTTTATCAGCAGTGATGGGTTTAATGAAAACCAGCTTTACTGGGAATTTAGCATCGTCATTGAAGAGAATGCTGAAATGGACCGGTATGCCGACATGGATAAAGGCTTCATACAAGCCCTAATCTCCAGGTTTTATGACACATTTGTTCCTTTTGAGATAGAAACAGTGACGAAATTCGACTGCCGGGCAGCCCAGCCATTCATGCTTGGCGAAAGATCATCACTACCCGCCGGAAGTCTGCAGGATCAATTACAGGAATGTTACCTTGGCTACAATGTTAAACTATAAGACAGCATATAATCATTCAAAAACAGAAAATACCCTGCCATGAGAGAAAAAAATGAATACAAGCAAATAAACTGGACTGACGGGATGAAGATCAATAAGGACCATTTCATCGGCCTTGAGAACTATTTCACCCAATGTGATGCGGAAATCAGAAGGATGAACATCGATCAATACAGTTATGGGCTGCTTCCATTGACCGATAAAAATGACACGAACCTTGAATTCGAGTTAATGACCGATGATCAGAATCAACTGAAGGTTAAACTCAAGATCTGCCAGGCCATAGACCCGCAGGGTTACCGGATTGACATTTCAGGCGAAAGTCTCGAATCCAGTTTCAGTCTATCCCAGTTCCAGGAGAACTCATTTTACCTGGCCATATCTGCAGACCCCTATACAAGGGTGGCCTATGGGCAGGCCGATGCCGGGGAAAGCCAGCTCAGACAACCTTTCGTGGTACCGGAGTATAAATTGCACCTTGCCCCTTCGACCATGAATATTTCATCCGCTTTCGGGAATACCATCATGCCACTGGGCAAGATCATGATCATAAACAACCGGCCCGAAACTGACCGGAACTACATTCCACCCTGTATGTCGGTCAACAGCCATCCTGAAATGATCAAATTTTTCGATTCCGTTGATCAAAACATCATCGCACTGGAAAGAAATATCGTAGAGCTCATCTCCGAAATCAATCTGAAAACGACTTCCAATGCACTGATCAACATTATACTGCACATTGCCGGAAGCGTACTGCATCATTTGAATGGCAAGATAACAGAATACAGATGGTTCACCGCCACCAGGCCGCCCATCATACTTATATCCAATATTATCAGCCTGGCGCGCACGGTCAGAAATGCCTTCGAAACCCGGATACCTGAGGAGCGGGAAAGATTGCTGAATTACCTGTCAGACCATTTCGACATCAATCCAGCCAAGTTCAAACAACTGCTGGATGTGACCATCGGCATCGATTATCAGCACAACGATATCCGGGAATCGCTGGTGAAAGCGGAAGACTTTATCACGGTATTTTCACAACTGATCAATGAATTGAAGAAGATGGAATTCATTGTGGGTGAGCCAAGGAAGAAACGCATTGATATCATTATCCGCTGATGAGCTTCAAAAATTACAAAATACCGCTCGATTTCAGTGAGATCATGGATGCCGGCAAGGCTGAACAGGATCATAGGCGCTCCGCGCATCTGTCGATTAAGAGAACCGACTCCCTGAAAAAGTCAATTGATGAAAACATAGAACTTGTATTGACGACACACCACGGTGAACACAAGCACAATAAGGATTATGGATTTATTTTATGGGAACGGGAATTCGAAAATATTGAGATTGAGAAATTCAACACCCATAACAACCCGAAGCAGGGCATAGAGCTGATGTTAAGAAAGGCGCTGTCAAAATATGAGCCCCGCCTCAAAAACATCAATGTCGAGATCCTTTTTATTTACAAAAAAACCTTTAAAGGCAAGCGCATCAAATATTTTGTCGAACTGAACGTGAAAGGGATTATTGCGAACAAGCTGGAGGAACCTTATGAAAAATCATTTCAGTTCACCATGGGGCCGTTATTAAAGTAGTAACAGGGCAGATCAATACAGATTATTATGGAAAACAGGAACGATATAAAAAAGAGGATGATGGCGATTGCGGCCAAAATATGGGGGTTGAGCAACCGGGAGATGGAATCCATCGATCCGCTGATACCGCTGCTCATCGAAGCCAATGCTGCCGAACTGGAAAAGATTTCCATCTCCGTAGATGAGGCGGGGCAGCGAATGGCGGCGAAGCTGATGGAGATGCTGACCCCGGAAAACTTGCTCAACCCGGCGCCGGCCAAAGGTGTCCTGCAGGCGCTCCCGTTTGATCCCACGGGAAGTATCGATGAAGACAACCAATTTTACTATTTCAAAAGAAATCCTTATGAAGATGGCGAAGCAGACCTCGAGATATTTTTTACACCTGTAGCCGAACACAGGCTTTTCAATGGAAAAGTCGATTTCATCTCATCCGGGAACTCTTTGTCGCGCACCGAGGAGATGGGGGAAAAAAGTGTGGTGGCGAAAAACACTTCTGGCAGGAATTTGTCGAATGAACTCTGGATCGGGGTCAGTCTGCATAAGTCAGTTCAATCTCTGGAAGGGATGTCTTTTTACTTTGAAACCGAAAACCTGAGTGACAGCGAGGGGCGGGTCTTTTACCAGGCGCTGCAAAAAGCGCAGTGGGAAATAAACGGCACTGCCATTGAAACGAAGCCGGGATACTATGATAAGGATAGCACGCTCCGGGGCAGAAAAATCACTTTCCCGCACACCGATTTCAACCGGTCGCATACTGTTTCAAAACATGTGCTGGATTTTTACAGGAAACACTTCGTTTCGTTGGCCAATAATCCATGGGATTCGATCATCAGCCAGGACGCCTGGCTCAAGTATCCGGACGAGTTTCAGGAAACATTCCATCCCGACGACCTTCAAACGCTTAGCAACCGGTTATTGTGGTTCAAAATCCGTTTCCTGCCGCATATCCCCGGGCACCTTCTCGACCGGGTACGTTGCAGCATAAATTGTTTTCCTGTTATAAACCGACGGAGAGAAAAATCGGTCATTTCAGGCCTGGACCGGATCAAGGAGCTCCGGCTGAATCCTTACGAGGTTTTCTTTGACCTGGCTGAGATCAGCAGCGACAGTAAACTGCAGGTGATTGTCGGCGACCAGCTTCCTGCAGATATGGATGGCAAAGCGCTGCTGACACTCCGGAAGGATAATATCGGCAGGTTCAACACTTCGAACGCGGTGGAAAAGATCCGGCAGATGGTCGATGCCTACCGCAATGATTATCCAGCTTTTGCAAAGATCAAGGGCATTGATCATGATGCTATAGACAAGCTCTACGAGGCCATCAAGCCTTTTGAGCATGCCATTGACCACCTGCAGGATTTTGCCTCGGGCACCACTCCTTATCTGATGTTACGGACAGATGCCGGCAAAGAAAGTGCGGAGGTGGAGGTCAGTTACTACCTTACCTGTGGCAGCCTGGGAAACGGGATCATGAAAGGGACGCATATTAACTACGACAGCGCTGAATTGCTCAGGGACAGGATCATTTTAATGACCACCACGATGGGCGGGACCGACCGGAAAAAAGACGAGGAGCTGATCCGCAGTTTCCGGTATGCTTTGCTGACGAGGGGAAAGATTGTCACCATAGAGGATATCAGGGCCCTGAGCGAGGTGCAGTTTGGACGATTTGCCGAATCCATCGAAGTGAATAAGGGGGCGGCCATGTCGCCCGATTACGGTTCCGGGCTGCAGCGCGTCATGGAGATAACAATCAGGTTAAAAAGGGACAGTCAGCTGACAAATGAAGAGATCAAATACTTAAAGGACGACCTGGAGCAACAGCTTGTGGAGCGATCCACGAACGTGATGCCGTTCAGGGTGGTTTGCGGTTGATTTTTATGATAAGAAAATATGAAAATCCACGCATTATTTGAATCGGTGGAATTGATCTCAGAATGAATATATGTAATATATCATCATCACCTCGAACTTCTCTTTGTATAAGGCGTATCGCCAGGCACCTTTCCGAAAACATGTGCAAACCATTCACACTGATACCGAAAATCTGATTGGGAAAACTCCAGATCACATCTGCGGATTGCCTCATCATACTGATTGCGATAAATAATAGCAAAACACTCGGCTAATACATCATGACGGTTTCTTATTTTCATATCATTTAACGTGTTGCCAATTTCATTTTCACGAAAATAATGGTCTATCAAATTAATTATGGCAATTTCATCCTTAGAGTCGATCCAAATATAATGATCCATGTTAATTGTATGAAGCTCCTCAAAGCGCTTGATCAAATGATCCAACTGTAACTGTCTCCAAAATGAATTATAATCGGGGTGAAATTTCATAAATATCAATGGGCGAAACAGATCCTGATTATCGCACCAATATTGATAAGGATAATTGCTATCAAAGATTAATGGTTTAGCATAATTAAACCTTCGACGCTGTTTTATTTTACGAACCTGATTTTCAGTGACATAAATGTCAACTCTTCGGTCCTCATCTAAATCAATTCCTCCAAATTCTTCACCATGAGCAATTAGTGAAGATTTATAATTTCTATTCCCACCTTTATTACCAAGATGATTATCTAAATAGTCCCTGACTGATTTTGCCCTTCGTTTCGATAACATCAAATTATGTTGTTTTGAGCCTCGAATATCAGCATTCCCAACAATTTTAAAATGAACTTTGAATCCAATTAAAACCACTGAATAATAATCCCGGATAGAATTCAACACCCTAATGTCATCCGGCCCTAATTCAGCATTATTAGTTGAAAAATATATTTTAGCGATGAGTGTATTTGGGCGTGATAAATCACCAGAATTAATAATCCAGCTGGATTTTTCCCTGTTGCATTTTGTATTTTTCCTGTTTAAAAGCGAGTCCGTCATAATGATAATCACATTATATATAACTACCAGTTTCAACTTTATCCTGTTTCACCCAAATATTTCAAGAATCCATTTAAAATCTTCAATTTTCACATGCATGTGACAATTTGAATTGCAGGGTAACCTGACAAAATTATAAATAAATTAATTGTTTTAATAATGAGAATCTTGACTTTATTATTGTTATGCATTAACTTTGAGGAAAAACAACAACACGAAACCATGGATTCCAACGCAAAAAAAGTAGAGATCATCCAGCATATCATCATGATACAGAACCTGGAAACCCTGATCAAGATAGACAGGTTCATTCACGGATTGGATTATGAGGATGAGGAAGAAAGATCAGAACCTTCTTCTAAAAAGGGTCCCAGCCGGGCGAATGTGATCGGGAGCAAGATCAAGGGGATGCTGAGGATGTATGAGTGATTGAGCATAAACAATAAAGCCATTCTTATCAGCGCGGTATCGGGAACCCCTCATAAGTCATAAAAGGTGGCGGCGTTATTGTGTAGGTAACACCCAGTTTTTTTGTGCAAAAGTGTTCCGCAGCGGTATAATCCTCTTCGTTTACAATATTATTGGGATATAGAACCGGTTGATCCGGGAAATTGTATAGCAGCGCCTCCAGCACATTCAATCTGACGCTTTTGCGAAAAGCGCCCGGCACTTCGAAAACCAAAGGAGTACGCAACTGGTTGGCTATATATGTAAGAGTCTGCTGGGTTCCGACTAAGGACAGGGTTCCGATGGCGTCAATAAATGACTGGCTATCGCCTTCCTTTCTGGCAGCCTCGGCAACGTCGATGAACTCATTTTCAATCATCGTATCACCCATTGCAGCAAGGGCAATTTTCGCCTCTGGCGAATCCTTCCAAACAGATGACCTGGCCAGCGAATCCAACAGCGTCTTTGCTTTGGACGGCTTGGCTTTTGCGATCAG
>Ga0114946_10000335_pt1 | contig 30406 bp, 29 predicted proteins | sample WalLakDeSediment_FD_88676 | JGI IMG/M metagenome (GOLD analysis project Ga0114946, IMG submission 88676) | Lake sediment microbial communities from Walker lake, Nevada to study Microbial Dark Matter (Phase II) - Walker Lake 11/02/13 Deep Sediment | ecosystem: Environmental > Aquatic >... | reverse complement strand
GGACTGGTTGCCGGGCCTGGCGACTGGCTACATGTATGAGGACCAGGAGCACGCCGAGCGAGCGCCGTGGAACTTCTCGGTGGTGGGCGGCGCCGATGGCAACATCATCTCCGGCGCGGCAGATCTGCATCGCTGGGCTGTGGCCCAGCGCGCCTCGGTGCTCCTACCGCCGGCATCGAGCAGCCTGGCCCTCGTACCCTGCCGTCCGTGGGACCTCTCGTTCTCCCGCTACGGGTTCGGCCTGGAGATCACCGAGCGGCGGGGGGTCCGGGAGGTCAGCCACGGTGGCGGCACCCTGGGATACTGGACCCATCTAGCCAGCTTCCCCGATGAGCGGCTCGTGGTCGTGCTCCTGTCCAACGCCGCGGGCATCGACCTGACCCGGATCAGGGGGCGCATCGCCACGGCGTTGCTTGAGGACAAGATGGCTCCCCTGGTGCCGGCGGTGGTTTCACCTGGCATGATAGAGGACAAGATCGGTATCTGGGCCGGTCTGCCGCGGGACCAAAAGGTGGTCGCGGAGATCGCCGCAGGCGGCTCCCCGGAGCAGTTGACGGCGACGATCAGGCACGGTGATCAGCGCGTTGAGCGGCACGCGCTGATGCCCTTGGGGCGCGATCTCTTCTGTGTGGACCCCGTAAGCAACAGCTACATGCAGTTCACGCGCAGTGCGGGTGGACTCGACGGGCTCCGGTTGACCAACGGAGGCATGGTGATCAACCTCAAGCCCGCCCGAGCGGGCCAATAGCTGGTCCGGGCGCACGGACCACACCGGCGGCCGTGACTGGCCGACATGACCACGGAGGGGATGGACGGATGTCGTCGACGTTGCACCCGAGCTATGATGACGTGATTGCCGCCGCAGAGCGGGTGGCGCCGTACGTCCGGCGCACGCCCCTGGTTCAGTCGGAGCATCTCAGCAGGCTCACGGGTGGCGAGATCTACCTCAAGCTTGAGTGCTGGCAGACCCTAGGAGCCTTCAAGGTCCGCGGGATGGTCAACCGGGTGTTGGCGTTGCCGCCGGAGCAGCGCGGTTGGCCGCTGGTGGTCGCCTCCAGCGGCAACCATGGCATCGCCGCCAGCTGGTGCGGTCATCGTTGGGGTCTGGAGGTTCACGTATTCGCGCCGCGCACGACGCCGCGAACCAAGCTCGCCAAAATCGAACGGTACGGCGCCCGGACGCACCTGTGCGGTGACAACTATGATCAGGCGCACGCCGCTGCTTGGGCGCATCTCTGTGCTCACGGTCACCAAGCCGTATGGGTCGATTCGGGGTCTGATCCGCTGGCGATTGCCGGCCACGGGACCATCGGCCTCGAGTTGGCGACGGACCTGCCCGATCTGCACGAAGTGCTGGTGCCGGTGGGCAGTGGCGGCCTGATGACCGGCATCGGCCTGGTGATGCGCGAGCTCCTGCCCAGAGCCCGGGTGACCGGCATTCAGACCGAGGCCTGCCCGGCGATGCTGGCGTCGCTGCGTGACGGGGTGTGCCACGATGTCTACCCCAACGAGCCCTCCCTTTGTGAGGCGCTCGTCGGCGGCGTTGGCCGCATACCGTTCGAGATGGCTGACGCTAACATCGACCGTGTCGTCCTAGCGCCCGAAGGCGCGATCGCCAAGGCCGTTCCCCAGCTGCTTGAGCAAGAGCAGGTGCTGGCCGAGCCGTCCGGCGCCATCGGTTGGGCTTATGTGGCCAGCTATCCCGAAGAGTTCCGCGGACGCCGGGTGGCGGTGGTCGTATCCGGCTCCAACATCGACTACGGCGTGCTCTGCCAGCTTGTCGCCGGCTGTGAGCCGGGGTAGGAGGATCCGGCGTCATCACGACGTCGCGCTGCCTTAGCGTTGGCCGGCACGCCCCCTAGCCGATGATCGCCCGCAGCAGATCGAGGGGCAGATTGCCGCCGCTGAGCATCAGACCGACCTTGTGACCCTCGAGTTCCGGGCGGTGGGCGAGCGCGGCCGCCGTGGCGGCAGCACCGGCCCCCTCCGCGATTAGGTGAGCCGCCCGGGCCAACAGGCGGATGCCGTCGCGCATCTGATCTTCAGAAACCAGCCAGAAGTCGGCGAGGCCGTCCAGCATGATACCCATCGGCATGGCGAATGGCATTCGAGTCGCTAGACCGTCGGCGAAAGTCGGCGCACTGTCGTAGGCGACCACCTGACGTCGGTGCCACGAATCGTGCAGCGACGGGGCCGCCGCGGCCTGGACCCCGATGATCTTGAGACCCGGACTGACTCCCGAGCGCGCCACACACGCCCCTGCCGCGCCGCTGCCGCCGCCGACGGGAACCAAGACCACGTCCAGGTCGGGCACGGCCTCAAAAAGCTCCAAATAGGCGGTGGCGACCCCCGCGATCAGCAGCGGCTCATCGCCGGATGAGACAAAGCGCATCCCATCCTGCCGCGCTCGCCTCTCAGCCAGAACCCGGCTGGCGTCAAAGTCCACGCCGGCCAGAACCACCTCGGCGCCCAGACGGTGCATGGACTCCACCTTCAGCGGGTTGGCGCCCTCAGGGGCATAGATGACCGCACGTGAGCCAAACTGGCGCGCGGCATAGGCGATCGATTGCCCATGGTTGCCCGTGGAGGCCGTCACCACCCCTTGCTGCCGCTCGTCCGGCGGCAGCGAGGCGAGCAGGTTAAGACCGCCACGCACCTTGAAGGCTCCGATCGGCTGGAGGCTCTCACACTTCAGGTATGCGGCGCAGCCCAGCGCCTCATCCAGAGCCGGGTTGCGGAGCACGGGCGTCGGCGACAGATAAGGCGCGATTCTGCGCCTCGCCGCCAGGACGTCGGCGTAGACGACGGCCACCGACGGCTCGAGTCGGTCACCGGGTTCGAGTGGCGCAAGGTCAGGGGCAGGCATCGGGCAGGTCTCCTCTCGTGTGGCCCGGCTGGCTTTGAGCGACAAACGGCGCGCAGCGGCAGGGCCGGCGGCTCACTTGGCATTGGGTTCAAGTTGGGGTAGGCCCGGTTCCTGCTGCCTGCGACCAAACCGGTGCGGCTGCCGGTGGCCGGACAGAGCTTGCGGCAGGAAAAGGCGCGACACCGAAACGAACTACGGAGGGTGCGCCTGCGCGGCACACCGTATGCCTTGCACCATGCCGGTGCGCTGGTGGCGGTCCGAGGTCCGGGCGGCGCGCAATCCAGAAGCAAGGAGGCCACAGTATGCTGGTGATCAGAGGCGGCCGGATTCTGACGGCCGCCGCACCGGGATCCGATGTACCTGATGTGATCGACGGCGGAGTGCTGCTGGTCGAGGGCGGCAAGATAGTCGCCGTCGGCGGTCCGGAACTGCCTGTCCCTGATGGGGCGGACATCATCGATGCGAGCGGCTGTGTCGTCACGCCGGGCTTTATCGATGCCCATAGCCACATCGGCATCTACGAGGATGGGCTGGGCTGGGAGGGCACCGATGCCAACGAGTGCACCGACCCCAACACCGCCGAAGCTCGCGCCCTTGACGGGATCAACCCGGCCGACACGGCCTTCGCCGAGGCCCTGGAGGGCGGGGTGACCACGGTCCAGGTTGGTCCGGGCAGCGGCAACGTCATCGGCGGCGAGATGCTAGCCATCAAGTGCGTCGGCACCATTGCCGACGAGATGGTTCTGCGCCACGCAACGGGGCTCAAGGCCGCCTTGGGCGAAAACCCCAAGCGCGTCTACGGCTCTCAGAACAAGTCGCCCGCGACCCGCATGGGCAACGCGGCCGTGCTCAGGTCGGCTCTCGCCAAGGCGCGCGACTACCGGCGCAAAATGGAGGCGGCTGCCGAGAGCCCCGACAAGCAGCCCGACCGGGACCTGCGCCAGGAGATGATCGTCAAGGTTCTGCGGCGCGAGATGCCCCTCCGGGTCCACGCCCACCGGGCCGACGACATTCTGACCGCCATCCGCATCGCCGAGGAGTTTGAGATTGACATCTCGATCGAGCACTGCACGGAAGGGCACAAGGTCGTAGAGACCCTGGCGGCCAAGGGCATTCCTTGCGCAATCGGCCCGTCGGTGTACGGGCGCAGCAAGCAGGAGACGCGCGACCGGGGAGCTCACACCGCCGGCGTGCTCGCCAAGGCCGGTGTCAAGGTCGCCCTCATCTGCGACCACCCGATCATCCCGCAGCAGTGGCTGCGGATCGCCGGCGGGGTCGCCATCCGCGAGGGCCTCTCGGACGAGGATGCCCTGCTGGCCTGTACCCGCAACGCCGCCGAGATGACCGGGATCCTGGACCGTGTGGGCACATTGGAGCCGGGAAAGGATGCCGACTTGGTGATCTGGGACGGTGACCCATTCGAGTACCTCAGCAAGACGCGCTGCGTGCTGGTCAACGGCACGGTAGTCCGGTGCCTGTGTGGCACGCCGTGTCGCTCGTCATCTGGGCAAGGGGGGTGCTGCTGATGTTGCTGGCTATCAAGGGCGCCACGATCATGCCCGTCAGCTCCAATCCGGTGGCGGAGGCCACGCTCTTGGTCGAGAACGGCAAGGTCAAGGCCCTAGGCCCAAGCAGCAAGCTAGCAGTTCCGGCGGAGGCCACGGTCATCGACGCGACCGGCAAGTACGTCCTGCCGGGGCTGGTTGACGCCCACGCCCACGTTGGTCTGTGGAGCGAGCACTATGGACAGGCCAACGCCGACGGCAATGAGGGCTCCAACCCGCTGACGCCCGAAGTACGGGCCCTAGACGCCGTCTGGCTGGAGCACTCCAGTTTCGCGGACGCGCGCGCCGGAGGAGTGACAACCCTGCAGACCACGCCAGGCAGTGGCAATGCCATCGGCGGCGAGATGCTGGTGATCAAGACGGACACGGTGGGGAAGATGGTCGAGGACATCGTGCTCCGGACGCCCAGCGGCATGAAAGCCGCGCTCGGCGAGAACGTCAAGCGCTATTACGGCCAATCACTGAAGAAAGCTCCGATGACCCGGATGGGCACCGCGGCGCTGATCCGGCAGGCCTTTTACAAAGCCCTCGATTACCAGCGCAAGCTGGAGATCGGCCAGGCCGACCCGGCCAAGCAGCCGGACACCGACTTGGGCCTGATCGAGCTGCTAAGAGTGCTGCGGCGCGAGATGCCGCTGCGCATCCATGCCCACCGGGCCGACGACATCGTCACCGCCGTGCGCTTGGCGGAGGAGTTTGACATCGACTATTCGATCGAGCACTGCACGGATGGCGTTGCGGTCGCCGACTTCCTCGGCAGCCGCGGCGCGCGCGTCAACCTCGGCCCGACCTTCGGCCACCGGTCCAAGATCGAAACCCGCGCCCTGCACTTTCGCAACGCGGCCCTCTTAGCTGAGGCCGGCTGCAAGGTGAGCATCATCACCGACCACCCGTTTGTCAGCATCGACTACCTGATTCTCTGCGCGGCTCTGTCCTGTGCCGAGGGCATGCCTGAGGACCAGGCGCTGCGCGCGATTACCTTGACGCCCGCCGAGACCTGCGGCGTGGCCGACCGGGTCGGCAGCCTGGATCCAGGCAAGGATGCCGACTTTGTCATCTGGTCCGCTCACCCGTTCAAGATCCGGAGCCGTCCCGAACAGGTATTCATTGAAGGGCGGCTGGTTCACAAGGCCGAGTAGTAGGCCTGAGCCGGCCGGCCGACTTGAGGCGGGGGTGGCGTCGGCTGCCCCCGTCCGGTTTCGTTTGATACAATGGGCATCACTTGGAGGTGGGGCAGCGTGCCGGCAAATCTAACGCCGGACTACCGGTCGGCCGAGCAGCGGTTTCGCGCTGCGCGCTCCATCCCCGAGCGCCTTGCGGCCCTGCAAGAGATGCTTTCAACTATCCCCAAACACAAAGGAACCGAGAAGATGCAGGCCGACATCAAGAGCCGTATCGCTCGTCTGCGCGACTCGTCCAGACGCAAATCCGGCACCGTGCGGCAGAAACCGTTCTGGCAAGTCGACCGCGAGGGCGCTGGGCAGATCGCCCTCGCCGGCCTCCCCAACAGCGGCAAGTCCTCGTTGCTGCGGGCCATGTCCAACGCCACGCCGGAGGTGGCCGACTACCCGTTCACCACGAGAGCGCCCGTGCCTGGGATGGTCCTTTACCAGAACGTGCAGATGCAAGTGCTCGACCTGCCGCCGCTGGCGCCCGACCGCACGCCACCGTGGGTGCGGATCCTGCTTAAGGGAGCGGATGCCATCATCTTCCAGGTCGACTTAGGCAGCGACGATGTCCTGGAGGACACCGAAGCCGCCCTCGCCGAATTGGGCACCTATCAGCTGCGGCTGGAGCCGTATCGCCTTTACGCCGGCCGGACGGATGACGGTACTGAGGACGACGAGGAGTATTGGGTGGACCTCGGTGACGACGAAGGCTACGCCACCGACCCCAGCGAGGTCCCCTCGGGGCACACCCGCAAACCCGCCCTGGTTGTCGCCGCCAAAGCCGACGACCCCGATGCTCCGACCCGCCTGCAATTGCTAAAGGAGGTGCTGGCCGGCACACCGGTGCACGACCTGCCGGTTATGCTGGTCTCAGCCCACAGCGGGCAGGGCCTTGATGGCCTCCGGCGCGCGCTGTTCAACCTGCTTGGAGTAATCCGGGTCTATACCAAGGCCCCTGGCAAGAAGCCGGACCTCAACGCGCCGTTTGTCCTGCCCAAAGGCGCCACCGTGCTCGATGCGGCCCGCGCGATCCACAAGGACTTCGCACGCACTCTGCGTCACGCCAAGGTCTGGGGCAACAATGTCTACGACGGGCAGATGGTCAACCGGGATCATGTTCTGGAGGATGAGGATGTCATCGAATTGCATGTCTAGACGGCCATTCCTGGTCGACTATCATGTCCACCCTGATTACTCGATCGACGCAAGAGGTTCGGTGGATGAGTTCTGCCGGGCGGCGCTGGCTCAGGGCCTCTCCGAGATCTGCTTCACCACGCACTACGATGCCGACCCGCGGTACTGGGACGAGGATGCGTGGGTGGTCGTCGACGGGCGCCGCCTGTCCCTCGACCAACCTTGGTTGCACCGTTACCAAAGCCAGATCGAGGCGGCCGCCGCGACCTATGGCCCGCGCGGGCTGCGCGTCAAGCTGGGGCTGGAGGTCAGCTACTTCCCTGGGGTCGAGCAGCGAGTCGCGGAGATCACCGCCGCCCATCCGGTGGACTACCTTCTCGGCGCCATCCACTGGGCTGATGACCACCCCATCTCCTACCCGGCGGAGGTGCAGGCGTGGTTGGGAGGTGGGGACCGTTCGGCAGCTGTGGCCGGTTACTATGGGCTGCTGAGGGCCGCGGCAGCCAGCGGACTGTTTGATTGTCTGGCGCACCTCGACCTTTATCGCCGGACGCTGCGACAGGCCGACGAGGATGAGCTGGACCAGCCGGCGGTCCGGGCGGCGGTCGACGAACTGCTGGCGACCTGCGCTGCGCAGGACGTCGGAATCGAGATCAACACCCGCCGGGCCGGAGAGCACCCGGCTTCACCGGGCCCCGGCCCGAGGCTGCTGCGGCTGGCCGCCGAGGCGGGAGTGCGCACCGTGGTGACCGGTTCGGATGCCCATACCCCAGAATCGGTTGCCGCAGGACTGGGCGCGGGCCTCGCCGCCGCAGTGCGGGCCGGCTTCACCCATCTGACCACCTTCGACCGGCGTGAGCGTCGCCGGCATCGCCTCGACGAGCTCGACATCTGCCGCCCTGCTGCGGACAAATAGGGACCGAATGGCTCAACTGAGGAGGGCTTTGCCGATGGAGCGACTGTTGAATCAGGTGCGCGACTATCTTGGCCGTCAGGAGGAGGCGATGGTCGAGCTCCTGCGGCACGTGGTGAACATCGACACCGGAACGGGCCATACGGCCGGGCTCAACGAAGTGGCGGAGGTATTCCGGCGCGAGCTCGAAGCGTCCGGGGTCCAAGCGTCGATAATCGACGCGCCCGGCGGTGGTCACGTCCTCGGCCGGCGCCGACCGGCGTCGGGCGCCGCAGAGGCCCACAGCTTAGTCGTCGGGCACATGGACACCGTCTTTCCACCTGGCACCATCGCCGAGCGACCCTTCCGGATAGAGGGCCGCCGGGCTTACGGTCCTGGGGTCGAAGACATGAAGAGCGGCTTGGTCGTCGCGGTCTTTGCCGCCCGCGCCCTCACCAGTCTGGACCTCTGGCCCGGGCACGAGGTGACCTTCTTCTTCAATGCCGACGAGGAGATCCGCTCGCCCAGCTCGAGCCACATCTTCGCCGAGGAGGGAGCCAAGGCTGACGAATGCTATGTGCTGGAGGGCGCCCGGGACGATGGTTCCGTCGTCACGGCCCGCAAAGGCAGCGCACGGTTTCAGCTGTCGGTTACGGGGCGCCCCTCCCACTCCGGTGCCAATCATCCCCACGGCCGGAGCGCCGTCAAGGCTCTGGCGCACAAGATCCTCGCGCTCGAGTCCCTCACGGATTACGACGCGGGGACGACCGTCAACGTCGGCGTGGTCCGGGGTGGCCTGAGCTTTAACACCGTGCCGGGCGAGGCTTGGTGCGACGTCGACATCCGGGTGCTGACCCCGGATGACGCCGAGCGGGCCGTGGCCGCCGTGCGCCGGATCGCGGCTTGTGAGGATGTGCCGGGAACCGCAACCGCGCTAAAGGGGGGAATCACCCGGCCGCCCATGGTCCGGACGCCTCAGATTGTGCAGCTGTTCGAAGCCATGCGCAAAATCGCGGCCCTGCTCGGACGGGATCTGACCGAGAGCCTGACCGGTGGAGGGTCGGATGGGTGCTTGACGGCCGCCGCGGGGGCGCCGACCTTGGACGGCCTGGGCCCGATGGGCGGTGGAGCGCACACGCCCGGAGAGTATTTGGAGCTCGATTCACTGGTACCGTGCGCCGTGATGTTGGCGGTGGCGTTGGCCACCGGACCGCATGCGCGGCGGGCCCGTTAGTGCCGCGGCGGCCCGGGGGCAGGCGCGGCGGCAAATCGGCCAACAGACCGGCCGGCTCGCCCCTGCCACCCGGCATCCGCAGCGAGCCGCGGCCGCACGTGTTGGCGCGCACCAGCAAGCAACTGCACGGGTGGTGGCCGGGCAAGCGCGACTGCACCTCCGAGCGGTTGCTCGTCAATCCCTACAACGGTTGCAGCCATGACTGCGCCTTTTGCTATGCTCATGCCCTGCCTGGCCGGTTCGCCATGTTTGCCCAGCATGGTGTGGTCACCGTCTGCGAGGACTTCGACCTCGAGGTTGCGCGCCAGTTAGACTCGCTCCTGGTCGCGTCATGCGGCTATCTATCGCCGGTGACCGATCCGTTTCAGCCGGTGGATAAACGCTACCGGCTTTCACTGAAGATAATCGAGCAGTTTGTGCGGCTGGGCCTGCCAGTTGAGTTCGTCACCAAAGGGCGAGTGCCGGACGAAGCCCTTGAGTTGATGGCTGAGCACCCGCACTGCTTCGGGCAGATATCGCTCCTGACGCTGGACGAGGCCCGGCACCGGATCCTGGTGCCGGGCGGTCCGGCGCCGGCGGTGCTGCTGGACAACCTTAGCCGCCTGCGAGCGGCCGGCCTCTATGCGGTAGCCCGGATCGACCCAGTGATCCCCTATTTAACGGATGACCCAGACGAGCTGCGCGAACTGGTCCGCGCCGTAGCCGAGGCCGGCGCCAACCATCTGATAGCCAGCTGTATGGATGTTCCGCTGCCCGTGCGTCGCCAGGTTACGGAACGGCTGGCCCTGGCCGGGCCGCCGGGAGGGCGCCAGGCGTGGCAGGACCGCCTGGAGTCATTGTACCGGGAGCGGATCGGCGGTAGCCTGCATGCGGCCGAGGGGTACCGCCGCGACCTCTTCGCCTTCCTGCGCGGGCTCGCCGATCAGCAAGGCCTGACCTTCGCGCTTTGCATGGAATACGGCGCTCCGGCCCAGCGGGGCACTTTGCCGAGCGGTCTCAACCGGGAGTACGCCTCCAGCAGGAACTGCGAGGGCCTGGACGTGCCGCTCTACGTGCGCGACCAGCCTGGTGAACGCTTCCGGCCCGTGCCGGGATGTGACGGAGCGTGCTTGTACTGCCCGCCGGAGACCGCAGAGCTGGTCTGCGGGTTGCCGGAGTTGGCAGGCGGCGGAGCATGGCAGCTGGCGGACTACCGGCGCTTTGGCCGGAGCCGCGCGCCGCTGGAGCAGGTCTGAGCCGCCCGAATCCCTCTGTCAGCCGTCCTTGGCCGGCCGCAGCCAGCCGCTGCTGCCGGCCCAGGGCATGTCGTACCGCACGAAGGCCGGCCCCTCGCGACCTTCACCGCACGGCGGCCCGTCGCTGAGCCAGAACTCGGCCCGCGAGGGGGCCGCCATGAAAGCCAGGTTGGTCTGCCCGACCTCACCCGGCAACCCCGATACATGCGCGCATATGCTGTACGGGTGGTCGAAGTGGTCCGCTTGGATGCGGTGCATATCGAGGGCGCTTACACCACCACCCGTGCTGCTGGCGGTCTGCCAAATTGCCTCTCGCGCCAACCCGGCGCCCCGCATCTGGCGGACGAAGGTGGACTTGGACCCGTCGCGCAGCAGGGCCTGATCCGTTGTCGCGCCGGGCGGCACGAGGAAGTGGTTGGTGTGGACCAGGAGGCCCGCTTCCGGCGCCAGGACCTCACATGACACCGGCGAGTACTCGATATCAAGGGCTTCGCCGCTCCCACCAGGGCACCCCCGCCCAATCAGCAGGTTGCTAGAAGCCGCGCGCGGTACAGCTGAGATCACCCGCACCGGTCCGGAGAGGTGCCGTTGCTCCAGCGCCAACCGGCAGAGGGCGTGGACCGGTACGCCGGCGTCCCCGTCGGCCAACGTCGCCAACAGGTTGAGGCAGACAACCAAACCGGCGGAGTTGAAACCGATCTTGCCCACCTGTCCGGCCTCGCAGAACGTCAGCACTTCGAAGCCGTCGGCAAAGCAGATGTGCAGGGCGACGCGCAGCTCCATACATGCGGCCAAGAAATCCCAGTTTTGGCCGCAGAGGATGCCCAGGCCGGCCGTGTGCTCAGGCAGGATGGCCCAGGACGTGCAGCCTTCGCTGGCGCCCTCATTGGCGCCCCCGAACCGCTGGGCGAGCCCAAGGCCGTAGGCAATCTCGGTGCGAGCGTTGATCGCGATCACGGCCGCCTCCGGCTGTCCGCTCCCGGCGGCGATCCCGCGCATCTCCGCCAGCAAATCGGGGCAGTGCGAACGCATGTGCTCCGCCATGCGCCCGGCTCCCGCCAGGGCGTCCGACCATGAAACCCCCGCATACCAGGAAAACCAGTCGCGGTAGATCTCCACTGCACGGGCAATGAGGCCCGCCGCCTGCTCACCGTACTGCCGGCCCCGCTCTTGGGGCGCACCCGCCAGCGTGAACCGCGGAATCCTGCCGTAGCGACTTGGAAGCATCAGCGCCACCCCAATCAAAGGCATTCTCTGGGCCAGACCAAACTGGGCCCCTGGCGGCCCAAGAACCGTCGGTTACTCGGGCTTGCGTTCGCCTGCCTGCTCCTCGTCCTCGCGCGGTGCTACGGGTCGGTCTGCCGGTGCCTCCGCCGCCGGCCCGCCAGCGGGTTCAGTGGGCGGCGTGGGTTTGGCCGGCTTCGCCTGGACAGGCTCGGTTGCGGTCGGCGCGGGCTCGGCTACCTCCCCCTCTGCGACTGCGGGCTGCTCCTCCGGCTCGGGGAAGATGCCGTATAGGCGCAATACGGCTTGCCTTTGCTCTTCGTACTGCTGTCCCCGAAGCCAGCCGCCCGCCTTGAGGGCTTCAAGCCCTTTCAGGGCCACTTCCCGGAAGTCCGAGCGATCGAGGACGTCGGCTGACGCCGCCTTCTCGTTCACTGACGCGGCTGCCCCGACCGCGGCCGCGTCCGGCGGGGCCGTGGACTCAAGCGCCGCCACCAGAGGCCTGGCAAACGCGCTTTCATAGCGCGGAGAGCGAGAATCGGCCGGCAAAGAGAGGCTGCCGAAAAGCCCGCTGACAGCCTTGCTCACATCGCGGACCAGGCGCCCGACTCCCTTGGGGCTGTCGAGGAGAAAGGGGCTGAGTACGGCGTATCGGACCCGGGGGCCGTCGTAGCGAATCACGTACACGGGCAGTCCAAACTCGACCGGCTCGGCGCTGTCCGCGACCGTCGAGGTGATGGCCAAGCCAGCCAGCTCGGACGCGTGCTTGCGGTCTTGCTCGGCGGCCGCCGCCACGGCGGACCGGAACTCGCGCAGGCTTGTCTCCAGCTTGCGTTCCAGCTCGTTCAGGGCTGCGATCTCGCGGTCGCGAGCCTTGACCAGCTCGTTGAGTTTGTCGTTTTCCTCGTCAATCAGCGCGCGATAGTGATCACGGGCCTTCTTGGCGGCGTTGTCACGATCGCGGTTGGTTGCGTCCAGCTTCTTCTGGGTTTCCTGCTTGATCCGGCGGGCCTCCGCTAGCTGGCCTTCGTATTCCTTGCCGAGCGAGCGAAAGCGGTCGACGTCCCGATCGGCCCGGCTGACATCGGCCTCTTGGGCAGCTGCCGTACCTGAGAACTGCTGAGCGAGGGCATTAAGCCTCTCCTCGAGCCCCCTCTGGTGGGCGGCAATCGCCCTCTCGACCTCGGGTCGCACGACGTCGATCTGCACGGCGTAGTCCGCACTGATGCGCTCCCGCTGCTGGGCTAGGTCGCCGGGGTAGCGACGGGCCGTATGATTGAGACTGGCGGCCAGTTCCTCGATCTTACCCGCCTGAGCCAAATAGGCCCGCACCCGTTCGCCGATTTCCTCTGCGACCTGTTCAGCCTCGGCAGTGGTGATGCTCCGCGCAAGCTCGGGCGCCTCCCAGCTGGCCGGGGCGGACTCGCCCAAGTGCCGGATGAGGTCGTGCGCCAGCGGCGGCTGTCCGGACAGGAAACCGTCGATCTGCTCGCCGCCTGGGCTGCGTTGGACGATACCGCGGACGGTTGTGAACGCACCCATCAGAGTCCTCTGGCCGGTGCCAAAGGACCGCGTCAGGTCCTCGATCACGGTGACAAAGTCGGCAGCCGCAAGGTCGGCGCTCGCCGCTACCTGCGCTGGTGGGTCAAGGTCCTCGCGCAGCCTGAAAGGTGCCAGTGCGGAAGCATTCAGGCCTGTAAGGTCAAACAGAAGCACCCTCCGCCCGGGCCGCGGCGACTGCTCAGCCTCGTCGGTTGTCTCGGCCTCTACCGCTGCCGGGAAGTCGACGGGCAGAGCCAAAAGGGGCCAGACGAAGCGCGAGACCCAGGCCACGGTCTCGGCCGCCTTGCGGATTATCAGCCCAGTTCCCTTGCTGCGCCGGTGCTCCGCGCTCAGCAGGGTGATTGCGGCCTCCATTTCCTCCGGGTAGGAGGAGGTCGGCTCAGTATAGCTGGCATATGGCAAAATTTTCAATTTGCGCACCCCCAAAATCGTGTCCCTAAAGGGTTCGGCGCGAGGCGACCTCATCCTTCAGGTCTCGACCCCGGGGCCCCGGGGGTGCCGAAGGTTCTGGCAGGTCGCGGCGCGAACAAACAGGTTTAGAGCAAACAAGCGGAGGTCGATTGCGAGTGCCAGAGCTGTTCATGCCGCCCGATGTCGATGCGGCGAGGGAGTACTTTCGGGCCAAACCGCGACGCATGGAGAGCAAGCTCTCGACCGTTGCGGCGGCCGTGGCCCGTTATCTGCAGGACGGCGACTACATCGCAATCGGTGGGTTCGGCACCAACCGGATTCCCACCGCGGTGCTTCACGAAATCGTACGCCAGGGTCGCAAGAGCCTGGGCGTGTCAGGGCACACGGCAACCCACGACTTTCAAATCCTGGCGGCAGCGGGTGCCATGGACCGTGTCGATGTCGCCTATGTCGTCGGTCTGGAGGCCCGAGGCCTATCCCGCTCGGCCCGGCGTATGTTCGAAGAAGGCCGCCTGCGCGTGACCGAGTGGAGCAACGCCGCCCTGGCCTGGCGCTACCTGGCCGCGGCGATGGGCGTGCCCTTTCTGCCAGCCCGAGTGATGTTGGGCACAGACACTCAGGTGTACTCCGCGGCCAAGGAGATCGTTTGTCCTTTCACGGGCATCAAACTACTGGCCGTACCTGCCCTTTACCCGGACTTGGCCGTCATCCACGTGCATCAGGCAGACGTCTATGGCAACGCGCAGATCGAGGGCATCGGGGTGTCGGACTTCGACCTGGCAAGGGCGGCCAAGCGGCTGATCATCACCTGCGAGCGGCTTGTGCCGCCCGAGGAGATCCGGCGTCAGCCCACCAGGACGGCTATACCCTATTTTCTGGTTGATGCGGTGTGTGAAGTGCCGTACGGCAGCTACCCGGGCAACATGCCCTACGAGTACTTTTCCGATGAAGTACATCTCGGTCAATGGCTGCAGGCCGAGGAGGACTCCGCTACCCTGGCCGCCTTTCTGGACAAATACATATACGGCACGACAGGCTTCGCCGAGTATCTGGAGCTGTGCGGCGGCTCGCATCGCCTGCAGCAATTGCGGCGACAGGAGCTGTTGCTCAACGCCAATGGTGACACCTCGCCAGACCAAGGAGGTCAGCAGCGATGAGCGGCGCCACCCACGACCACAACCCTATGGAGCTGATGATCAGCGTGGCCGCACGCTATCTCGAGGATGGCGCCACGGTCGTCGTTGGCACCGGAGCCCCGTGCGCCGCGGCGATGCTGGCCCAGAAGCTGTACTCGCCCAGTTTGATGATCATGTTCGAGGCCGGCGGCATCGGGCCGCTGCTGCCTTCGATGCCGATCTCAGTGGGCGACTCGCGAACCTTCTATCGGGGTGTGGCCGCCTCGTCAATGCCGGAGATCATGGGGCTTTGCCAGCGGGGCATCGTCGACTACTGCTTCCTAGGCGGAGCGCAGATGGACCAATACGGTAACCTAAACTCCACCGTGATCGGGTCGCACGCGCGGCCTAAGGTCAGGCTGCCGGGATCGGGCGGCGCCAACGACCTCGCGTCGTTGGCTTGGCGGACCATGGTCATCACGCCACAGGACCGAAGGCGCTTTGTCCCCAAGGTCGATTTTGTCACCAGCCCGGGTTACCTGACCGGCAAAGGCGCCCGCGAGGCGGCCGGTCTGCCCCCTGGCACCGGGCCGTACAAGGTCATCACCAATCTGGCGGTTATCGGGTTCGATGCCGCCAGCTGCCGGATGGTTGTCGAGAGCCTGCACCCAGGGGTGGACCGTGATACCGTCGCTGCCAGCACCGGGTTTTCGCTGCTCTGGTCGGACGAGCTGACGCAGACCGAGCCGCCGACCGCCGATGAGCTGCAGATACTCCGGCAGGAGGTCGACCCGCTGCGGTACATTATCGGGCGCGGGTAACCCGGCGGCGACCGGCCGCATGGCGCTGGGCGCCACCAAGGAGGATGCATAGCCAGATGAACCGCGACAGCACAGGTCAACGCCGCCCCGGGCGGGCGGGAGCCGCCGGCGGCAACCCGGTCATCATCGCCGCCTGCCGCACCGCCATTGGCACCCTGCAGGGCGGCTTGTCGTCCATTCCCGCATGGCGACTGGGGGAGGCGGTCATCCGGGAGGCTCTGGCGCGGGCCGGGCTTGGAACGGAGTCGGTGGATGAGGTCATCATGGGCAACGTGCTTCAAGCGGGGCAGGGGATGGGCCCCGCGCGACAGGCCGCGATCGCCGCCGGTCTGCCCGTCACGGTGCCGGCGATGACCATCAACAAGGTCTGCGGCTCAGGCCTCAAAGCCGTCATCCTCGCCTCGCAGGCCGTGATGCTGGGCGATGCCCAAGTCGTGGTGGCGGGAGGCATGGAGAACATGAGCCGCGCACCGTACCTGTTGCCCCAGGCGCGCTCCGGATACCGCCTCGGTAACGGAGCGCTTCTGGATTCGGCGGTGCACGATGGCCTCTGGTGCAGCGTAGTCGATACGCACATGGGCATCACCGCCGAGAACCTCGCCCAGCGATACGGAATCGACCGGGAGACTCAGGATCGCTTCGCGGTCCAGAGCCAAGCGAGAGCGGTCGCCGCCATGGAGGCCGGACGTTTCGCAGCCGAAATCGTACCCGTCGAGGTGGTGGGCCGGCGTGGCGCTACCGCATTGTTCGACCGGGATGAGCACCCCAGACCGGGTACCTCGCTCGAATCATTGGGCGGCCTCCGACCGGCCTTCACCAAGGATGGCACGGTCACCGCCGGCAACGCGAGTGGCGTCAACGATGGCGCCGCCGCCGTGGTGCTGACCGGGGACGAGTGGGCTCGCCGCGAAGGATTGCCCATCCTGGCCAAGGTCGTTTCGTACGCCACCGTTGGCGTGGAGCCGGCGGTGATGGGCCTCGGGCCGGTCGATGCCGTGCGCCGGGCACTCGGCCGCGCTGGGCTGGACCCTGGCGAGATCGGTCTGTGGGAGTTGAACGAGGCCTTTGCGGTGCAGGCCCTGGCCGTGCTCCAAGAACTGAAGCTCGACCCGGCGATCGTCAACGTCAACGGTGGGGCCGTAGCGCTCGGCCATCCAATCGGCGCGTCGGGCGCCCGCGTACTCGTGACTCTGCTGCACGAGATGGCCAGACGCGAAATCCGTCTTGGGGTCGCCGGCCTGTGCATCGGCGGCGGAATGGGAGCCGCCCTGGTGGTCGAGCGAGCCGAATAAGCCGGTCCGCGCTCGCTTACCAGGTTCGCGACCGCCTCAGCGATGTCTTCGATTCTATGAGCTGTCGGCCGGAGCCCGCTTGCACGCATCCACGAAGCCCCAGAACAGGGGATGGGGCCGATGGGGGCGCGAGAGAAACTCCGGATGGAACTGGGTACCCACGAAATAGGGGTGCCCGGGAAGCTCCATTATCTGCATTATCGGGTGGTCGGGGGCTTTGCCGGAAAAGACCAGACCGTGTTGCTCCAGCGCTTGCAGGTACTCGGGGTTGCACTCGTAACGGTGCCTGAAGCGTTCGCGGACCCGCTCCTGCCCGTCGTAGAGCCGGTGCGCTAGCGACCCAGGCTTGATGTCCACCCAGCGGCCCCCGAGGCGCATATTGCCGCCAAGACCCTCGAGCTGCTTCTGCTCGGGCAGGAGGTCGATCACCGCGTGCTTGGCGTCGGGGCAGAACTCCGTGGACCCCGCATCTTCGATCCCGCACACATGCCGGGCGTATTCGACCACTGCAAGCTGGAAGCCAAGGCACAAACCCAAGAACGGGATCCGCTCAGTGCGAGCCACCTGAATGCAGTAGACCTTGCCTTCGGTACCCCTTTGGCCGAAACCGCCAGGCACGATCATGCCGTGCACGCCCCGCAAGGCCTCGGCAGCGGATGCTGCCGACTTGATCCGGCTGGTTTCCACCCAGCGCAACGAGACACGACAGCCCAACATGGCTCCCGAGTGCTCGAGCGCATTGATGATGCTGGCATAGGAGTCGCGGACGCCCGTGTACTTGCCGGTGATGGCGACCGTCAACTCCCGGCGCGGCCCGGTAATGCGGTCGGCGAAGTCACGCCAGAAGTTGACCATCTCATCCCGGTGGATTACGCACTCCCGTGATGCGACGCGGTCGCCCAGCTCGAGGAGGTCAATGGTTGCCTGATCCAGTCCCGCCTCCTGAAGCAGCACCGGCACCCGGTAGATCGACTCCGAATCCGGCAGACCGACCACCCGGTCCACGGGCACGTTTGAGTAGATCGAGATCTTCTCTCTAATCTGTTCGGTGACCGGTTCGTCCGCCCGGCAGGCAATCATGCCGGGCTGGATGCCCTGGGCCATCAGGGTCCTGATGCCCAACTGCGCCGCCTTGCTCTTTTGCTCACCGAGCGCGCGTGGGCTCAGGATGTAAGTTACGTTCGCGAACATGACGTTGGTTGGCCCCTCCTCGTACTGCAGCTCACGCATGGCCTCAAGGAAGTAACCATTTTCGATGTCGCCCACCGTGCCGCCGACTTCGACGACCACCAGGTCCGCCGTCGCCGAAACCGCCAGCTGCCTAAGGAAGCTTTTGATCTCGCCGGTGACATGCGGTATGAACTGCACGTCGCGCCCTAGGTAGTCTCCGTGCCTCTCGCGCGACAGCACCCTGGCGAACACCCGGCCACCCGTCATGTAGTTGCGGTTGGAGAGGTCCTGGTCAAGGAACCTCTCGTAGCTACCTAGGTCCATGTCGCACTCGGTGCCGTCATCGAGCACGAACACCTCGCCATGCCGGTACGGGTTGAGGGTGCCCGCATCCTGGTTGAGGTAGCCGTCGAACTTGACCGGGGCGACGACCAGGCCACGCGCCTGCAGCAGCGAGCCCAGCGAAGAGGCGAAAATGCCCTTGCCCAAGCCGGAGATCACGCTACCGGTAACGATGAGGTACTTGGTCCTACCAGGCTTGTAACCTTCGGGAATCGGGGTGTAAAACTCATGCTCGTGGGATGCTCCTGCCAAAGAAGCCAACAGCTCGGGACCTGCCATAGGGTGAGACCTCCCCTGGTGGGGGCAGGTCCGGACACCGCCGGTCACCAAGCAAGAGCGGACGCCTGGTGGCGCCCCAACCTTGCCCTTATCGAGGCAAATTATAGCATGAACCGCGCCTTGAGTGGTACAAAACCTTGGGCAGGTTTGCAGCTGCCCGAAGAGGAAATGGGCCGACGGAAGCCTGGCGGCCGAAGCCACCAGGCGGACGGGCATTCGTACGCAACAAGAGAGGGAGGCTATGCTGATGGACAAGTGGCTATGCACCGTATGCGGGTACGTGTACGATCCGGCCGAGGGCGATGACTCGGTGGGAATCGCGCCTGGTACTGCCTTCGATGACCTGCCGGACGACTGGGTGTGTCCGGTCTGCGCCGCTGATAAGAGCGCCTTCGAGGTCCAAGCTTGACGGCCGGGCGCCGGGTCGTGGTCGTCGGCCACGGTGTGGCCGGGTTGACCGCGGCCCAGGCGGCCCGAGCCCAAGATTCGGAGGCTCTGGTGACCATCATCGGTGCCGAGCCCTATGATGCCTACTACCGTCCTCGTCTTGCGCACGATCTTCGGCGTGTTGCCGTGTTAAGGAGCGCGCTCACCGGCCGGAAGCGTTAAGTCGCCCGCAATGCGTCCCATCCAGCCGCCAATAGGCGAGCTCGCCGGGCGGGGCCCGGCGAGCAACTTCTTGGGCTTCCCTTGCGGCGCTTGGGGGAGGGGTTGCCGCCGGCTCAACACAGACAATCCAGGCTAGACAGGCAGACCGGGCCAGGCAAGCGAGCTCTCCCGACGGAGCACTGCCTCTGGCGCCGCCGTCAACACCAAGATGGCGTTTTGCCCGCCAAAGCCGAACGAGTTGGACAAGGCCGCCTCGATGCGACCCGCGCGCGCTTGATTGGGCACATAGTCCAGGTCGCACTCGGGGTCGGGGTGTTCGTAGTTCACCGTTGGGGGCAGCAAAGAACGGTTGATCGCCAGGGCACAGGCCACGGCCTCGATCGCACCGGCAGCTCCGAGAAGATGCCCCGTGACGGACTTGGTGGAGCTGGTTGGCGGAGCCTCAGGTCCGAACAGCCGCCGGATCACCTGTGATTCGTCCTTGTCGTTGAGCGGAGTCGAAGTGCCGTGGGCGTTGATATAACCAATGTCCCGAAGTTCCAGGCCGGCGTCGGCGATAGCCAGACGCATTCCTTCGAGTCTCCCGAGCCCGTCCGGCGCAGGGGCGGTGACATGGGAGGCGTCGGCGGTCATCGAGTACCCGGCAACCTGGGCGTAGGCACGGGCGCCCCTGGCGCGAGCGTGCTCGGCCGACTCGAGAACCATGATTGCGGCTCCTTCAGACATCACAAAGCCGTCCCGCTCTGCGTCGAACGGGCGACTGGCCCGGGTGGGGTCCTCGTTGCGCTGGGAAAGGGTGTGCGCGGCCGCGAAGCCCGCTAACGATATGCGGCAGAAAGGGGCCTCAGTGCCGCCCGTGATCACCACGTCGGCCTCGCCCCTCTGGATGAGGCGCAACGCATCGCCAATCGCATTGGCCGAGGAGGCGCAGGCGGTGGTGATGGTCGTGCACGGGCCGCGGGTGCCTAGAGCCATGGAAACATGGCCGGCGGCCATGTTGGCGATCATCATCGGTATGACGTATGGGCTGACGCGCCGGGGTCCCCGATCACGGAGTACGGCCACTTGGTCCACCAGGGTTTCAATGCCCCCGATGCCCGTCCCCAAGACCACGCCCACCCGGAAAGCACTGCCGTGGTCCACGGTCAACCCGGCGTCACAAGCCGCCATCTTAGCGGCCGCCACGGCAAACTGAGCAAAGCGATCAAGACGCCTGGACTCGCCGGCCGGGATAAAGCGTTCAGCGTCGAACTCCTTGATCTCGCCGCCAATCCGCGAGCGCAAGCCGTCGGTGTCGACTCGCTCCAGTGGGCTGATGCCAGAGCGACCGCTGACGATCGATTCCCAGAAAGTTTCGGTATCCTGGCCGCAGCTCGAGACAACGCCGATGCCAGTGATCAGTGCGGGGGCTCCTCCTGGGGCGATGTTGCCCACTAAGACTCCTCCGCCAAGCGCCTTTTGACGTAGTTGACGACGTCGCGTACGGTGTTGACGGATTCGGCGTCCTCGTCCGGTACTTCGATGTTGAAGCGCTCTTCGAGAGCCATCATCAGCTCCAGCATATCCAAGGAATCACCGCCCAGGTCGTCCACGAGACGGGACTCCAGTGCGATCTCTTTGCCATCGGCCTTAAGCGTGGCTTCGATGGCTCCCTTAACTTGTTCAAAGATTTCATTGTCGGTCATCTGCACATCGCTCCTTCAGTGTGTTCGCCGGTCTGAGTTGCCGGTCTATTGCACAAGGCCCCGCTCGCTAAGAGCGGCCAGAGCGGCGTCGAGGCTTCGCGGGTCTTCGATGGATAGGGTCAACGCATCAGGCTGAATCTTGTTAACAAAACGCGATAGAACTTTGCCCGGGCCTATCTCCAAGAAGGTGTCCACGCCGAGTTCGGCGGCAAGGTACTCGACGGAGTCCTGCCACATAACCGGTGAGGAGATCTGAGTAGTCAAGGCCCATCGGATGCTCGCGGGCTGACGAACCGGACGAGCAGTCGTGTTGGCAATCACGGGAAGGAGCGGCTCGTCGAAGCCCGCCGAAGCCAGCGCCGCGGCGAACTCGGCCTCCACCGAGCGCAGCAGTGAGCAATGGAAGGGGGCGCTGACGGCGAGTGGAATCACCCGGCGGGCTCCCGCTTCTTTGGCGGCGACGGCCGCGGCCTCCACTGCTGCCGCATGCCCCGAGATGACGATCTGGTCCGGAGCATTGTAGTTGGCTGCCTCGACCACGCCGAACCGTGAGCTCAAAGAGCAGATCTGGGAAATCTCATGCCGGCCGAGTCCGATGACCGCCGCCATGGCTCCCTGACCTTGAGGAATCGCCTCCTGCATCAGCCGCGCCCTCACGCTTACCAGGCGCATGGCCTCGCCGAGCCCGATGCTCCCGGCTGCCACCAAGGCCGTGTACTCGCCGAGGCTGAGACCAGCGTATGCGGTCGGCTGGACGCCCGCCTCAAGGGCGGGAGCCAGGCAGGCGGCGCTGGCAGCAAGGATGCCCGGTTGGGCGTTGGCCGTCTCCGCAAGTGTCGCCGCATCGCTTTCCCAACACAGCTTACGGACGTCGCGGCCGAGGCCCAATGAAGCTTGGTCGAACACGGTGCGGGAACAGGCGAAGGAATCGTACATGTCCCGGGCCATTCCAGGATACTGGGCTCCCTGCCCGGGGAAGATGATCGCCAACCGGCTCATAGGTCGCTCCTCTCGCTTAACTGCCAGGCGCAGCTGCCGCCTAGCTCTTATCCCCTACTATTAGCACCTTATGCTAATAGCATATACCATGAGTCCTATCTTACACGGTCATCCCGGTCCCGGCAAGCCCCCGTTGACGGCAAAGCGCAACGCCTGCCGGCGCCGGCTTAAGCCCGCTCGCGCTCGCACAAGAGCCTTCGGACCAGGCTGGATGCTGCACCGAAGCACGGAGCGCGGCCGGAGCCCCGGCCCTGGCCAGCGGATCCAGTCCCTAGGTAAGCAGGCTAGCTAGGAATCGCTCAAGCTCCGCCCGGCTGCGAAGCTCCTTCTGAGTACTGTCTGCCGTCGGCGCCCGGGCAATCTCCCGTCCGTTGCGAAAGGCGATGAACGTGGGGATGCCCCTGACCTGGTAAGCATCCCGGATTTCCGGTGCGACCATCGTGTCCAGCTCGCCAAAGGCCAGACTGGCTTCATACTCTGTCGCCAGCTCCGCGGCGGCCTTCTTGATCGCCCGGCAGTCCTTGCACCAATCGGCGTGGAACTTGACCACGGCAGGCTTGGCGCTGCTCCTGATGAACTCCCGGAAATTCGTCTGATTGATGGACATCATAGGTCCCGCACACCCCCTCGTCCAAGTATTATACTCAGGCACTCGGACTCTGTCAGCGGCAAAGGTGTTTTCGTGGCGGCGGTGCCGCGCCGGACTCGGAGGTGGGAAGCCAATGCGCCCCTTGGACATGATTGAAGCCAAGAAGCAGGGGCAAGAGCACGATTGCGCCCAAATTGCGGCGTTGGTCGCCGGCCTGATGACCGGCGAGGTCCCCGATTATCAGATGGCGGCATGGCTGATGGCTGTTCGCTGGCGCGGGCTCAGCAGGCGCGAGGCCGCCGACCTGACGGATGTGTTGGTCAAAAGCGGCAGGACCATCGACCTTTTACGGGCTGGGCTGGAGCCGCCGTTTGTCGACAAGCACAGCACTGGCGGCGTCGGGGACAAACTGTCCCTTGTCGTGGTGCCCTTGTTGATGGCGGCTGGCGCCACCGTGGTCAAGCTATCCGGGGCAGGCCTAGGGCATACCGGGGGGACCGTCGACAAGCTGGCGTCGATTCCGGGCTTCCGAGTCGATCTGGGCATCGATGAGATCGTGCAGATCGCCCGCGCCACGGGCGGCTGCCTCGCGTCTCAGACCGCGGATTTGGTGCCCGCTGATGGCCTCATCTACGCCCTCAGGGACGCCACCGCCACCGTGGACAGTCTGCCCCTGATTGCCGCGAGCATCATGTCCAAGAAGCTGGCGGCAGGGGCTGGGACGATCGTGCTCGACGTAAAGGTCGGTAAGGGCGCGCTCCTGCCGCGCGTTGAGCAAGGCAAGGAGCTTGCCGCGTTGCTGGTGGAGCTGGCGGCCGGGGCCGGGCGCCAAGCCGTCGCCCTGCTGACGGCCATGGACGAGCCACTTGGCCGGACCGTGGGCAACGCGATCGAAGTCAACGAGGCTCTTGAGGTACTCCGGGGAGGTGGGCCGGAGGATGTCCGCCGCTTGTCGCTGGCCCTGGCGGCCGAAGCGATGGCCGCGGCGGTGCTGGTACCGAGTAGCGGCCGGGCGCTGGAGGTGGCCCGGCGACTCCTGTCCTCCGGCCAGGCGCTCGAGCGGCTGCTCCGGCTGGTAAAGGCCCAGGGCGGCGAGCCGGCCACCCTGGAGCGTGGCGAGGGGCTGAGGCTTGCCGCCCAAAGTGCTGAGGTTGCAGCGGAGGCGGATGGTGACCTGGTGGCGGTGGACGCACGGTTGGTCGGCCAGGCAGCGGTGGCGTTGGGCGCTGGTCGCAGCCGCAAAGGCCAAACCCTGGACTCCGGCGCCGGGATCAGGCTGCTGGTGCAGTCGGGCCAACGGATCGAGCGCGGTCAACCCCTGGCAGTGGTCTACGCCACCGGCGAAGCCCGGCTCGCCGCCGGCATCGAGCTCCTGCGCAAAGCCTTCGTCCTTTCGGACGATCCGTCACCGGCAGGCCAGGCCGCCAAGCCTTCAGGGACTGTGCTGCAGGTCATCAGAGCCCCGCAAGGCCCGCCCAAGCGTGACGAGGTGCGCCCATGACCTTCAGGCCGCTCCGGGTGCAACTCGGTGAGGCCGTCCGGGGGGCGCCGGGCGAGCGCCTGCTCGACATCCGCGACCAGAACCGGGTGGTGATCGGGCAGATCTCGTACCGCAACGTCGATAGGCGGCGCCGGCGAGCCGAGCTCGGCATCGAGCTGTATCCACAATACCGGGGGCAGGGGCTCGGGACGGATGCCATCCGGCTTCTGTTACGAATCCTCTTCGACCGCGAGAGCCTCGATACGGTGTACCTCCGGGTGTATGCCAACAACCACGATGCCCGGCGAGCCTACGAAAGGGTCGGCTTCCGATATGTCCGCACCGTCCGTTGGCCGCTGATCGGTCTCGTGCGCTATCTGGTTATGGAAATCGAGCGCCAGGAGTTCAGCTGGGTGCCGGAAGAGCCGCGTTGATGTCATCGCGCATGCGGCGGGTCGCCTCCGCTGCCGCCTCCTGCCAGCTGAGGCCGGCTTCCTGGGCCCACTGCTGCTTGTGGGCGAAGATGATGCCCCGCGAGGAGTTGACCACGGCACCAAGGCCGTGCTCGTCGAAGTTGACGGCCACATCCGCGGCGGTGGCGCCCTGTGCGCCGTAGCCGGGCACGAGAAAGACCGCGCTGGGGAGTTGCTGGCGCACCAACCTGGCCTGATCGGGATAGGTCGCCCCGACAACCGCCCCCACCGGCGTGAAACCCCAGCTGCCCTCCAATCCCTCCCCCAGCTCCTTCAAGAGCTGGGCCATCTTGAGGTAGACGGGTACCCCGTCCACCAACAGGTCCTGCAGATCGCCGGCCGAGGGATTGGACGTCCTGACCAGGGCGAAGATACCCTTGCCGTACTCCTGGCAGGCCTTGATGAACGGCAACAGCCCGTCGCGCCCCAGGTAGGGGTTTACAGTGAGCGCATCGGCGTCAAACGCCGGCACGAGCTCGCCGCCGACCAGCTTGGTCCGCCCCAGGTGAGCTTGGGCATAAGCCTCAGCTGTGCTGCCGATGTCTCCTCTCTTGGCGTCCTCGATGACCAGAAGCCCCTGCTCCCGGCCGTACTCGATTAGGGATTGCAGTGCATACATCCCTGCCGGGCCACAAGCCTCGAAAAAAGCGGCCTGCGGCTTGAGCACCGCCGCATAAGGAGCTACCGCGTCTACAATACCGCGACCGAAGTCCAAGAAGGCCATGGCCACGGCGAGAGTTCCATCGCCGTGGCGCTCCACAGCCTGTTCCAGAACCTTGGGTGGTATGCTCGTGACCACCGGATCCAGCCCGACACAGACCCTGGAGTTCTTGTCCTTGATGGCCTGGCAGAGCCGGTCGGCAAAGGGTGCCGCCGTCGTATTGGAGCTCATGTGATCGCCTCCTCCTGGCTGGTCCCGGGGTACATTCACCCGGGGGCGACCGATACCTCCTTCGTGTGACGGATACCGAGGATCAGGTGACCACTAGGGTTGTGGCGCAGGAGCAGGGGAGTCGAGCGGCGAAAGCCCCGGTCACAATAGTTGGAGGACGAGCTATGCAGGTTGCGCCACAAGGTGAGCGGGTAACGCGGGATTACGTGGTGACCGTCTTTGTTGTGCAGCAGGGCCGCGTGGCGATGCTTATTGACGAGCTGTCCGGTGCGGCGGCACCGCCGTCGGGGCACATCCGCACCGAGGAGTTGCCTGGGCAGGCGGCGGTGCGGGTGGTCCTGGCCCAGACCGGCATGCCGGTCGAGCTTATCGCTGATCCTCAGCCAGATTGGCAGCCGTCCTTGTTGCCGCGACCGCAGGGGTTGATGCTGGAGCAAGTGACATCCAGCCATGAGCATATCTGCCTCGTGTACTTCGCTCGACCCGCCGCCGGTTTCAGACCACGGTCGAGCCATGAGCAGCCCCATTTGCGCTGGTTTGACCAGCCCACCTTGGGCAAGTTATCCATGTCGCAGCAAGCGCTGGGCTGGGCGCTGACGGCCATCGCGGCACGCTCGGCAGAGGAGCAAGCTTAGACGGCACCGACCTCGCGGCTGACTTAGGTCAGCTCGCTTCTGAGTTGTGGTCCAAGCGTTTCCCCCGATAAGCTCAACTGGCGCAGGATCTTCCAGGCGCCGACGGCGTCATTGATGTCGCCCACCTCCACCGGTGAGTGGGCGTAACGGCGCGCCAGAGCGATCACGCCACACGGCACCCCCTCACGCACTAGGTGCATCGCGGCCGCGTCGGTGTTGCCGCCGGCAAAGGTCGTGGTCTGATAGGTCACCTCCGCTTGCTCGGCTGCCCCCTCCAGAAGGCGGCGCACGCGCGGATTGACGATGATGCCCTTGCCGCCACCTCCCGACATGACCTGAAACACCGGTCCTCGGCCGATGCCCACCGGCAGTTCGCGTGCAAAGCTTACATCCGGGGTGTCGCCACACGGCATCGTGTCGAGCGCAATGGCTAGATCGGGATTCACCCGGAAAGCGGCGACAGTGGCGCCGCGCAAGCCGACCTCCTCCTGTACCGTGACGGCGCCAACCAAGGTCCCGGTCAGCTCTACTCCGTGCAGCGATTCGAAGAGGGCCAAGAGCACGGCGCATCCTAGTCGGTCGTCGACGGCCTTGCCAGCGAAACGGTCCCCGCCGGCAAAGAAGGTCAGGTCGCTCTTTTGCTCGATGGGATCGCCGACCCTGATGCCTAAGACTCGAACCGCCTCAGCGCTGTCTGCGCCGACATCCAAGTAGAGCTCGGTGTAGGGCCTGACCGCGGACCGCTCCTGCGCCGACTGCAGGTGCCCGGCCTTGACCCCGATGATGCCCAGATAGCCGCGCACGGTCACCATCCGCCCCGGCAGCAGAGGATCGATCATGCCGCCGACCTTGTCGAAACGGATGAAGCCGCTCGGCTCGATTGCCTTCACAATCAGGCCGATTTCATCCGAGTGCGCCGCGATCATGATCGTTGGACCCGGTTTGGCGCCACGGCGCAAGGCGTAAACGTTGCCCATCGCATCGACCGTCACCTCATCGGCGCATCCTCGCAGGCGAGGGACGAGGTAGCCGGCCACGGGCTCCTCAAAGCCGGATACGCCGGGCAGGGCGGTAAGCTGAGCTAGCAGCTCCTTGAGCCTGAGCTTGACAGAGTCATCGGTCCACATCTGTTCGGTGCCGGGCGCCATGGGCATAGCGGTCATCTCCTCTTGGTCTATTTGGTCTCACCGATATATGCTGGGAAGTGAAATTCGACCATCGGGACGCGGTGTGTCCCACGATCAAGCCCCCGGCCATTGTGCCTCGGCAGCGAGGAGGCGTCTCGTATTTCGACCCCACCAGGTTCGGACCCCTCCGGTCTTGAGGGCAAGTTGCGTGTGATCATCGTGCGGCACGGTCAAACCCCGCATAACCGAGAGGGGCGGTTTCGGGGCTTGCTGGATGTGCCGCTGGACGATACAGGTCAAGAGCAGGCCAGAAGGAGCGCGGCCTTTTTGCGGCAGGCCCTCGGTGTCGGCCGCTCATCGGGAAGCTTGGCGCTCCATACGGGGCCGCTGGCACGGACCCGCCAGACGGCCGCGCCTTTGGCCGCGGACCTGGGCATTGCCGCCACGCCTCTTGATGAACTCAACGACGTTGATGTCGGTCTTTGGCAGGGCGTGCTCATCGCCGAAGTCGCGGAGCGTGAGCCTTTGGCCTACCAGTCGTGGACGGAGCACCCGGCCGTCTTTCGCTTTCCGGGAGGTGACAGCCTAGCCGACATTGATGAGCGGTCGGCCAATCTGCTCGCGAAACTGGTCCTGGGGGAGGCTCCCGGCGATGACCGTGACATCGTCCTCTACACGCACCAGGTTCCCGCCAAGCTGTTGGTGGCGGCGGCGCTGGGCCTTGGCCCGGAGGCCTTCTGGCGCCTGCGGGTGGACAATGCGGCCGTGAGCGTCCTCGAGCGCGAGCGGGGACGATTTGCCCTGACCCTCTTCAATGCCACCGCTCACCTCAGCATGCTATAATCTGAGGGTGTGCAACGGTTGCGGTATCCAGACATTTCCGCCGACACACGAGTCAGTTCATCTCATCAGGGAAGGGGATTCTAATCATGGCAGTAGTGGTCGACAAAGGGTTGTGCACAGGTTGCGGAGTATGCGCGGACGTCTGCCCCGTCGAGGCGATCACCATCGTGGATAATCTCGCCGTCATCAGCGACGAATGCACGGATTGTGGCGTCTGCGTGGACGAGTGCCCGGAGAGCGCACTAAAGCTTCCCTAACAGGTGCCCTGCTTGACCGCCAGCCGGTAAGTTCGCCCTGACCAACCGGGCCGATCCTGCCGGCTGGTCGCTTTGCTCAACGCCTTATCCGCGGGTTAAGCTCCAGCAAGGCGGCCACCGTCGTATCGTGGGCCGCGGCAATTTGCTCCAGGGTCTCGCCCTCAGCCACCAGGTGCTCGATTGGGCCGTTATCGGGCCGGAGTTCGAGGCCCAGGAGCTCACTGATCTTGACGATCGCCAAGCCCCTCTCGAACAGCGTTTCAATGATTTCCGGCAGAGCCTCGACCGTCTGCCACGAGCCGACATGCAAGAGCACGATTCCACCGTCTGTGACCCGGTCGAGGACCCGCCGCACGATCGCCTCGACTCCCGGCTCCCGCCAGTCGAGGCTGTCCACCTGCCACATGACGACCCAGCCGTAACCGTACTCCGTCAGAACCTCGGACACCGCCGCCGAGTGCGCGCCGTACGGGGGGCGGTAGAACGGGACAAAGGACTCCTCACCGCCGGCCGCAATCAGGGCTTCCTTGGCCAAGCGGATTTCCCGGTCCATGCCGTCCCGGTCGAGCTTGGTCAGATCCGGATGAGTGTAGGAGTGGCTGCCGACCTCATGTCCGTCATCCAAGATACGGGCGATCAGATCTGGATGGTCCTCGAGCCACTTGGCCCGCGGAAAGAAGGTCACCTGGAGGTCGTAAGCACTAAGCACGTCCAGCAGCGCATGTGTGGGCTCATAAATCCAGCCGCTGTCGAAGGTCAGGGCCACCTTGTCCTGTCCTGGCGGAATCTGGCGGACCGTCACGGGCGGCGCTGGTATCTCGAGCTCGACCTGCCCGGGATTGGGCTCGGCCCGGGGCACCAGGATTGCCTGGCCTGGGTTGAGCACCCAGGCCGGAGGCTCTGCCGCCCCGTTGCCGCCCCCGTTGGGCCCGCCGTCCGTCCGGCGCCAAAGGTCGGCTACGCTATAGCCGCGAAGCAGAAGGACACTGGCCAGCCCGATGATGAAGAATAAGGCAAAGCACAGAACCATCACCCAAGCTCTGCGCCGCAGAATAACGCTCAACCGCAGGCACCTCCAAGGCGAGGTTACCATAGGGCTGGCCGGCTCGCCAGACCCGCGCCGCAGTTGGGGGTCTCTGGGCCGGAGTAGCAGGAGGCCCACTCAATGCGCTGGCACGCCGAGTTCGATGCCACACCCCTCGTCGACACCTCAGTTCTGGACGACATCTCGCCGCTGGTGGATCTGGAGGTCGGTTTTGACCGTCCCATAGTCAGCGACGTCGCGTCGACCACCAGAACGGCGCTGGACAAGCTCCCGGCCCTGCATGCCCTGCAGGCGGGCCAGACCGTCGCAGTCACGGCCGGTAGTCGCGGTATCGCCAACATCGCCCTGATCCTTGCCCAGGTTTGTGCCTATCTTCGCGAACGCTGCCTCCAGCCCGTCATCGTGTCCGCGATGGGCAGTCACGGCGGCAACTCGCCCGAGGGTCAGCGCGCGCTGCTGGCCTCACTCGGGCTGTGTGAGGCTTCCCTGGGCACCAGGCTAATTTGCTCGACCGGCACCGTGGTTGTCGGTCAAACCAGCTGCGGTACCCCGGTGTGGGTGGACGAGTTCGCGGCCAATGCCGCCGACGCGATCCTGCTCGTGAACAGGATCAAGCCACACACGGCCTTCCGCAGTACCACCGAGAGCGGCCTGCTCAAGATGATTGCCGTTGGTCTTGGTCATCAGCCCGGGGCCAGCGCGGTGCATGCGGCCGGTCCCCAGCGCATGGGCCCGCTGATTCGGGAGATGGCCCGAGTGGCCATGGCCCGGCTGCCGCTGGTCGGCGGCCTCGCGATCCTGGAAAACGCCTACGACGAGACGGCCGAAATCCACGCCGTGCCCCCGGACCAGTTGTTCGCGGTTGAGGAGCGACTACTGCTCAAGGCTCGCTCCTTGCTGCCGCGCCTACCCGTTCGCGAAGCCGATGTGCTCATCGTCGAGCAGATCGGCAAGGAGATCAGCGGCACCGGTATGGACACGAATATCATCGGTCGCGGCATCGAAGGCGAGAGCGCAGGCCCGCATCCGGCGCCGCGTTTCACACGGGTCCTGGTGCTGGGACTCACCGCTGCCTCGCACGGCAACGCCACGGGCATTGGCCTCGCCGATTTCACGACCGACCATGTGGTGGCGGCGCTGGACCGCAAGAGCACCTACATCAACTGCCTGACCTCGACCCTGCTTGATAGGGCGATGCTGCCGCTGTTCTTCCCCGACGACCGCCAGGCATTGGCCGCGGCCCTGATCTCACTGGGCTCGGTAACGGCCCGGAGAGCCCGCCTCGTCCAGATTCGTGACACGCTGCACCTTAGCCGGGTACGTCTCTCACAGAACCTGCTTTCTGCGGCCGAAACCGCATCCGGCCTCGCAGTGAGACGGGCGGTGGCACCTCACGGGGTGACGGGGCAGGGACCGCTCCATTTTGACCAGTGCGGCAGGCTTGACCGGCTTCTGTAGGC
>Ga0114946_10000333_pt1 | contig 30472 bp, 28 predicted proteins | sample WalLakDeSediment_FD_88676 | JGI IMG/M metagenome (GOLD analysis project Ga0114946, IMG submission 88676) | Lake sediment microbial communities from Walker lake, Nevada to study Microbial Dark Matter (Phase II) - Walker Lake 11/02/13 Deep Sediment | ecosystem: Environmental > Aquatic >... | reverse complement strand
GTCAAGAACGGCATCGCCCGCAAGGACCCGACGCCGGTGCCGCGCCAGCCGAAGCCCTCCTGGCTCAAGGTGCGGCTGCCGTCGGGCGACAAGTACCAGCAGGTCAAGGCGACGGTGAAGGACCACCGCCTCTCGACGGTGTGCGAGGAGGCGATGTGCCCCAACCTCGCCGAGTGCTGGAACGCCGGCACCGCCACGGTCATGCTGATGGGCTCGGTCTGCACCCGCGCCTGCCGCTTCTGCGCCGTCGACACCGGCAACCCACGCGGGCGGCTCGACCCCGACGAGCCCAGGCTGGCGGCGGAGTCGGTGTTCCTGATGGGCCTGAGGTACGTGGTGCTCACCAGCGTCGACCGCGACGACCTGCCCGACGGCGGCGCCGCGCACTACGCCGCCTGCGTGCGGGCGATCAAGGCACGCAACCCCGGGACGGCCGTGGAGGCCCTCACGCCCGACTTCCAGGGCGTGCACGAGCACGTGCGGCTGGTGCTGGAGAGCGGCGTCGAGGTCTACGCCCAGAACGTCGAGACGGTCAGGCGCCTCACGCACCCGGTGCGCGACCCGCGCGCCTCGTACGAGCAGACGCTGGACGTGCTGGCGTACGCCAAGCGCGCCCGGCCCGACGTGCTCACCAAGACCAGCCTCATGCTCGGCCTGGGCGAGACCGACGACGAGATCCGCGAGGCGCTGCGCGACCTGCGCGCCACCGGCGTCGACATCGTCACCTTCGGCCAGTACCTGCGGCCCACCGCCGCGCACCTGCCGGTGGAGCGCTGGGTCACCCCGGCCGAGTTCGCCCGCTACCGCGAGGAGGGCCTGGCAATGGGCTTCCTCGAGGTGGTCTCCGGGCCCCTGGTGCGCAGCAGCTACCGCGCCGAGCGGGCGCTCGAGAAGAACAACGTGGGCCTGGCGCCGGCCTGACGCCGGCCGCGCGGCCCGCCCGCGCGCGCCGGTCGGTCCGGCCGCCCGCCTGACCGCCGGCGCGCCGCCCGTCAGGCGTCCGCGTTCGCCTCCGCGGGGTACTTCTGCTCGTACGCGGCCCGCGCATCGGTGATCAGCCGGTGGGCGGCGTCCATGCCGAACCAGTCGCCCACGTTGGTGTGCTTGCCCTCGAGCTCCTTGTAGATGCGGAAGAAGTGCTCGATCTCGCGCAGGCGATGGCGCGAGATGCTGTCGAGGTGCCGGTTCGCGTCGTAGCGCGGGTCGTCGGCGGGCACCGCCAGGATCTTCTGGTCGCGCCCCTTCTCGTCGCTCATCTCGAGGTAGCCGAGCGGCCGGGCCCGCAGCACCACGCCCGGGAAGGTGGGCCGGTTCATCAGCACGAGGATGTCGAGCGGGTCCCGGTCCTCGGCGTAGGTGCCGGGGATGAAGCCGTAGTCGCCGGGGTAGTGCATGGGGCTGTAGAGCACCCGGTCGAGCTTGAAGAAGCCCTTCTCCACGTCGTACTCGTACTTGTTGGCGCTGTCGGCCGGCACCTCGACGACGGTGATCACCAGCTCCGGCATGCGCTCGCCGGGGTGCAGGTGGAACAGGTTGGTCACGGCTGGACTCCGTCCTGGGCGGTTGTGTTCCATCGGCCCAACACCCACGCGTGGATCCGGTCGTCGCCGCTGAGTTCGGGATGGAAGACGGTGGCCACCGTTCGCCCGGAGGCCACGGCGACGGCGTCGCCATCGTACGTCGCGAGCGTCTCGACGCCCGCCCCCACGCGCAGGATGCGCGGCGCGCGGATGAAGATCCCACGGAAGCTCCCGGCGATCCCCACCACGTCCAGGTCGGCCTCGAACGAGGCCACCTGGCGGCCGTAGCCGTTGCGCGCCAGCGCGAGGTCGAGCAGCCCGAGCCTGGGCTGCCCGGGGAAGCCGTCGATCTCGGTCGCCACGGCGATGGCGCCGGCACAGGTGCCCCACACCCCGCCGCCGGCCGCGTGGAACGCCGGCAGGGCGCGATCGAACCCGTAGGTGGCCATGAGCTTGGCCATCGTCGTGGACTCGCCGCCGGGGATGACCAGACCGTCGAGACCCTCGAGCTGCCAGGGCTTCCGCACCTCGCAAACGACCGCGCCGAGGCGCTCGAACGCCAGCCGGTGCTCGCGGAACGCCCCCTGCAGGGCGAGCACGCCCACGCGCGGCGCGCGCCCGGGCGGCGCCGGCCGGGCGTCGGCTCGGGCGGCGGCGTCGATCACGAGGCGTGGCATCGGGGTCGGGGGTGGGGTCGGAGCGTCGGCAGGCGCGGGCATCGGCGACAGCCTACATGCTGGCGAGCCCCGCCCGTGCGCCGCGCAGCAACGCGCGCGCCACGACCGCCTGGACGGCCACCCCGAGGGCAGCGGGCGGCACCGGCGGCCCACCGCCGACGCTGCTGACGAAGGCGGTGTCGCCGTCGTAGACGGTGTGCGAGGGGCGGGTGACGTGCGCGATGCCGACGTGGGCGGCCACCGTCAGCGCGTGCGCCTCGGCCTTCGTCAGCGGGGCGTCGGTGACCACCACCACCAGCGTCGTGTTGCCGCCCGGGACCGGCGAGAAGAGCTCGGCCGCCAACTCTGCGTCGCCCCCCAGCCCGCAGCCGGCGACGAGGGCGCCGGTGGCGGGGTCCACCAGGTCGCCGTAGGCGTTGCTCACGGCCAGCGCGCCGACGCGCGCCCCGCGCACCCGCGTGAGGGCGCTGCCGATGCCCGAGCGCTGCGAGCGCTCGAAGCCCGCGAACTTGCCGACGGCCGCGCCCGTGCCGGCGCCGACGGCCCCCTCGGCGACGGGCGCTCGCCCGGCCGGCGCGGCGGCGGCCACCGCCGCGGCGTAGCCCGCGGCCGCGTCGGGGCGGGCGCGGGCGTCGCCGACCGCGAGGTCGAAGAGCACCGCGGCGGGCACGATCGGCACGACCCCGTAGGGCGTCGGGAACCCCCGACCGCGCTCCTCGAGGAAGCGCACCACGCCGCTGGCGGCGTCGAGCCCGAAGGCCGACCCGCCGGCGAGCACCAGCGCGTCCACGCGGTCCATCATCTTCTCCGGCTCCAGCAGGGCGATCTCGCGGGAGCCCGGGGCCGCCCCCAGCACCCGCCCCGAGGTCACCGCCCCCGGGGGATCGAACAGCACCGCGGTGCAGCCGGTTCGGCCGACGGGGTCGGTCCAGTGCCCCACGCGCACGCCGGGCAGCGCGGTCAGGGTGTCGCCGCCGTCCGGCGCGCCGTCCGGCGCGCCGCCCGACTCGCCGCCCGGCGCGCCGCCCCGCTCGCCGGAGGCGGCCCCGCCGCCGTCCGGCGCGCCCGCAGGGGCCTCCTCGCTCACGGCGCCGGCGCCGGGCCGCCGCCCAGCACGGCGTCTAGGCCGGCCGGGTCGACGGGGATGACGTCGATGAACTCGAAGGGGGTGGCGGCGGTGGCCCGCAGGCCGGTCCGCCGGTCGATCGGCAGCTCGATCGTGAGGGCGCCCGCGACGCCGGTCGCCGTCAGGTCGGTGGTCGCGCGGAAGGCGGCCGGCGTGCCGCTCGCCGTGAGGGCGCCGGTGCGGCGGTCGATGCGGTGGACCACGACCCCCTCCGGTACGGGGAAGCCGCCGGGGTTCGCCGGCCGCCCCTGCAGGGCGCCGTCGACGAAGTCGTTCCACGCGTAGATCGGCTGGCGCGAGCTGGTGACGTTCTCACGCGTCCCGTCGGCGTTGACCATGCTGCGCGGCAGGGAGGTGGCGTCGTCGTTGCCGATCCACACCACCGCCGTCAGCCCGGGGGTGGCGCCGACGAACCAGATGTCGCGCTCGTCGTTGGTGGTGCCGGTCTTGCCGGCCAGCCAGCGGCCGGGGACCGACGCGCGCCAGGAGAGGGGGGTCGGGTCGCGGTCCACCACGTTGCCGTGCAGCAGGTCGAGCATGAGGTAGGCGGTCTGCGGCGTCCACACCTGCTTGCTGCGCGGCTTCGCCTCGAACAGCACGTTGCCCTCGGCGTCCTCGACGCGGGTGACCAGGTGCGGCTCCACCTGCACGCCGCCGTTGGCGAAGGCGCCGAAGGCGGAGGCGTGCTGCAGCGGGGTGGCCTCGAAGGCGCCGAGCGCCAGCGAGTAGAAGGGCTGCACGTCGTACCCGAGCTCGCGGGCGCGGGCCGCCACCGCCTCGGGCGACGCGGCCTCGAGCGTCTTGACCGCCGGGATGTTGCGGCTCTGGTTCATGTGCTCGCGCACCGTCAGCAGGCCGACGAACTGCTCGTCCCAGTTCTTCGGCTCGTAGGGCGGCTGGCCGCGGGTGAGGAACGAGGCGGGCTCGTCGATGAGGATGGTCGCCTGGTGGAAGCCGCCCAGTTCGAACGCGGTGGCGTAGACGATCGGCTTGAACGAGGAGCCGGGCTGTCGGTACGCCTGCGTGGCGCGGTTGAGCTCGCCGGGGGCGACGCCGGGGCGGGGCTTCTCACCGACCATGGCGAGGATGGCGCCGGTCTCGGGGTCGAGCCCGATGATCGCGAGCTGCGCGCCCTCGGGCACGTCGGCCCGCAGGGCCGCGGCGTTGGCCGCACGCTGGGCCTGCACGTCGATCGTGGTGGTGACCCGCAGGCCACCCTGACCGAAGACGACCGGGTCACCGAAGCGCTCGGTCAGGAAGTTGCGGACCGAGAACAGCACCTCGCGCGAGAGATCGGTGCTGAGGCTCGACTGGACGATGACCGCGTCGCCCGTGCGGACCGCCTCGACCACGCTGCCCTGGCCGTCGTACCTGACCTGCCAGCCGCGCGGCTGGATGGGCTGGCGCCAGGCGCGATCGGCTGCCTCCCGGCTGATCGTCCCCTGGCGCACCATGTTGTCGAGCACCACCCGCATGCTCGCCCGGCTGCCCAGGAAGTCGTCGTGCCGCACGTTCGGCGCGGGGATGAGGCGCGCCAGGTAGAGCCCCTCCGCCAGCGTGAGCTCGCTGGGGTCCCTGCCGAAGTAGGTCTGCGCCGCCGCCCGGATGCCGTAGACGTTGCCGCCCCAGAACACCACGTTCACGTAGCGCTGCAGGATCTCGGTCTTGGTGAGGCGCCGCTCGAGTTCGATCGCCAACATCAGCTCCTTGGCCTTGCGCTCGAGCGAGCGGTCGGCCCGCAGGTCGAACAGCACCGTGTTCTTCACCACCTGGGTGGTGATGGTGGAGCCGCCGCGGTCGGCGTCGCCGAGGAACTCCTCGTAGAACGCGCGCGCCACGCCCCACACGTCGAAGCCGTAGTGGCGGAAGAACTCGGCGTCCTCGTAGGCGATGATCGCCTGCAGCGCCGCCGGCGAGATCTCGTCGAGCGAGACGGGGATGCGGTTGGTGGATTCGCGGTCCTCCCCCACCACGGGCACGATCTGGCCGATCTGCGTGCCGTCGCGGGCGAACACCTGGGAGGTGGCCGTGAACTCGTAGGCGTCGAGCAGGTCGAGCGACGGCAACTCGTCGGCCCACTTCAGCGCCGAGGCGCCGAGCAGCGAGCCGACGCTCAGGACCGCGGTCAGGCCGACGAGGAAGACGCCCTGCAGCAGCTTCCGGACCACGGCGTCAGCCTAACAGCCCGGGTGTGAGGTGGATGGGGCGGGACGCCCGGCGACCGCCCCTCACCAGCCGCGGGTCGAGAGCAGCTCCTCCTCGGGCAGCGTGCTCACGTTGATGCCGACCATGGGCTCGCCCAGGCCGCGGCTGACCTCCGCCAGCACGTCGGGATCCTGGAAGTGGGTGACCGCGCGGACGATCGCCTGGGCGCGGGTGAGCCACGACTGCGCGCGCTCCTTGCCGCTCAGCCCGGGCGCCGACTTGAAGATGCCGGAGCCGACGAACACGCCGTCGAGGCCGAGCTGCATCATCAGCGCGGCGTCCGCCGGCGTCGCCACCCCGCCGGCGGCGAAGTTCACCACCGGGAGCTTGCCGGTCTCGTGGACGTACACCACCAGGTCGTAGGGCGCGCCGACGTCCTTGGCATAGGTCATCAGCTCGTCGCGCGGCATCGCATGGATCCAGCGGATGCTGCCCAACACCGAGCGGGCGTGGCGCACCGCCTCGACGACGTCGCCGGTGCCCGCCTCGCCCTTCGTGCGGATCATGGCCGCGCCCTCGCCGATGCGCCGCAGCGCCTCGCCGATGTCGGTCGCACCGCACACGAACGGCACGGTGAACTGGTGCTTGTCGATGTGGTAGGCCTCGTCGGCCGGCGTCAGGACCTCGGACTCGTCGACGAAGTCGACGCCCAGCGCCTGCAGGATCTGCGCCTCAACGAAGTGGCCGATGCGGGCCTTGGCCATGACCGGGATCGACACCTCGTCCAGGATCGCCTGGATGATGTCCGGGTCGCTCATGCGAGCCACGCCACCCTGCACCCGGATGTCGGCGGGGACGCGCTCGAGCGCCATCACCGCGGTCGCGCCCGCGTCCTCCGCGATGCGCGCCTGCTCGCGATCGACGACGTCCATGATGACGCCGCCCTTGAACATCTCGGCGAAGCCGGTCTTGACCTTGGTGGACCCGATGAGCTTGCTGCCGTTCGGCTCGGGCTTGATCTCCGACATGAGCGTCCGTCCTCCTGCCACGTTGGGGGCCGCACCCGTAGGCTCGCCGCGACCGCCGCGCTTTACCGGTGCGCGCCGGGGCCCCTCGTCACCGCATCGTGTCACACCGTGGGCACGCGCACCGGTAGCTGGACGCCCAAGCGGTTGCCCGCGCCGTCGGCCGCCGGGATGACGGCGCAGGTCACGCGTCAGGACGCTTGGGTGAACGCGGCGTAGCGCTCGAGCAGCTCGAGCCCGGCGCCGTCGTCGAGCAGCTCCAGCGCACGCGCGACGCCCGCCGGCAGGTCGGGCGCGAGCTCGGCCAGGTAGAGGGCCGCGCCCGCCCCCAGGGCCACCACGTCGCGGCGCGCGTCGCGCAGCCGGCCCGCGAGCACCTCGCGCGTCACGCCCGCGTTCTCGCTCGCGTCGCCGCCGAGGATCGCCGCCAGCGGCGCCCGCGGCACGCCCAGCGCCTCGGGCGTCACGTCGTAGCTCTCGATGCGGCCGTCGGCGTGCAGCTCGCTGACGCGCGACGGGCCCGACAGCGCCAGGTCGTCGAGGCCGTCGCCGTGCACCACCAGCGCGCGCCGCACGCCCAGCCCCCGCAGCACCCGGGCGAGCGGCTCGGTCCAGGCGGGGTCGTAGACGCCCAGGAGCTGGTGCGTGGCACCGGCCGGGTTGGTCAGCGGGCCGAGGTTGTTGAAGATGGTGCGCGCCTGCAGGTCGGCGCGGATGGGGGCCACGAAGCGCATGGCGGGGTGGTGGGCGCGCGCGAAGATGAACGCCATCCCGACCTCGTGCACCGCCCGCGCGAGGCGCTCCGGCGAGAGGTCGAGCCGCACCCCCAGCGCCTCCAGCACGTCGGCGGAGCCGGAGCGCTTGGTGACGCCGCGGTTGCCGTGCTTGGCGATGCGCGCGCCGCCGGCGGCGGCGACGAAGGTGGCGGTCGTGCTGACGTTCATGGTGGACACGCCGGTGCCGCCCGTGCCGCAGGTGTCGAGCAGGGGCCCGTCGACGCGCACGGGGACCGGCACGGCCCGCTCGCGCATGGCCTGTGCGAAGCCCACGATCTCGTCGACGGTCTCGCCGCGGGTCCGCAGGGCCGCCAGCAGCGCCGCCGCCTGCATCTGCGAGAGCTCGCCGTCCATCAGGCGCCCCATGACGCCGCGCGCCTCGTCGGTGCTGAGGCGGTCGCCGTCGAACACGCGGGCGAGGAGGGGGCCGATGGCGGGTGGCGGGTGGGTCATCCAGGTGCCTCCGGGTCTGGCTGGGGACCGCGCGACGCGCGCCGCGCGGCGCGCTCGCCCTCGAGGTAGGCCCGCTCGAAGGCCTGCCGTCGCGGCGCGACGCGTGACCATACGGCATCCCAGGGTCCGGCGAGGGCGGCGCGCTTGGCGAGGCGCTGCAGCGGGTGGACGCCCAGCGACCAGGCGGCGCGCGGGAAGCGGCCGGCGATCACGGCCGCATTGAAGCCGGCGTCGAAGCCCTTCGCGGGATCGCCACCGGCCGCCGGCAGCGGACCGTGGTGCTCGACCCACGCGTCGCGCGCATCGGCGAACGGCACGCCATCGGCCCGCAGCGCCAGCGCCACGACGGTGTCCTCGCCCCCGTAGGGGCGCGGCAGCGGGAGCAGGTCGCGGGCGACCCGCGCCCACGCGGCCCGCGGGAAGACGGTGTTGACGCCCGTGAACTGCGCCGGCCCCGCGCGCCGCGGCCGCCAGCTCGTGGTGCCGTCGTCGGTGACGAAGCGGATCGACCCGATCGTCACGCCGGGCCGCCGCGCCTGCACCGCGAGGTGCGCCGCCAGCGCGTCGTCGTCGGGCACCGCGTCGTCGTCGGACCACCAGAGCCAGCGCCCGCGCGCCTCGGCGCCGGCCCAAGCCCGGGCCGCCGCCGCGCTGATCCGCCGGTCGCTGCGCAGCACGCGCAGCGCGAAGGGCCAGGTCGCGGCCGCGACGGCGTCGCCGACGCCGTCCGGGCAGGCGTTGTCCACCAGCAGCACCTCGAGCCGCTCGGGACCCGCCGTCTGCCGCGCCAGCGCCGCCAGCTTGCGGCGCACCAGTTCGACGCGGGCGAAGGAGGGCGTGACGACGCTCACCACCGGCGCGCGGTCGGCCCGGGTCATCGCCGCGGGGCCCGCGCCAGCTCGAGGAAGCGCGTCAGCATGTCGTGGCCGTGCTCGCTGAGCACGCTCTCGGGGTGGAACTGCACGCCCCAGGTGGGGTGCGCGGCGTGGCGCAGGCCCATGATCGTGCGCTGAGAGGCCTCGTCCACCCAGGCGTTGGTCACGAGCTCGGCGGGCGGGTCCACCACCACGAGCGAGTGGTAGCGGGTGCACACGACGCCGTCCGGTAGGCCGGCGAACACGCCGCTGCCGTCGTGGCGGACGGCACTGGTCTTGCCGTGCATGATCACGGGGGCGCGCACGACGCGGCCGCCGAAGGCCTGGCCGATCGCCTGGTGCCCCAGGCACACGCCGAGCAGCGGCACGCGGCCGCTCAGGCGCTCGATCAGCGGCACCGAGTAGCCTGCCTCGGTCGGCGTACAGGGCCCGGGCGAGACGACCACCGCGTCGGGGGCGAGCGCGTCGAGCTCGGCCCAGGTGAAGGCGTCGTTGCGCCACACGGTCACCTCGGCCCGCAGCTCCAGCAGGTACTGGACCAGGTTGTAGGTGAACGAGTCGTAGTTGTCGACCATCAGGACGCGGGTCACGCGAGGCCCTCCGACGCCAGCTCCACCGCCCGCCGCAGCGCCGCGAGCTTGTTCAGCGACTCCTGGTACTCGAGCTCCGGATCGCTGTCGGCCACCACCCCGCCGCCGGCCTGCAGGTGCAGCCGGCCGCCGGCCACCACCATCGTGCGCAGCGTCAACGCCATGTCCATGTCGCCGTTCACCGCCAGGTAGCCGAAGGCGCCGGCGTATGGCCCGCGACGGACCGGCTCGAGCTCGTCGATGATCTCCATCGCGCGCACCTTGGGGGCGCCCGAGGCCGTGCCCATCGGCAGCGTGGCCGCCAGCGCGTCGAGCGCCGTGCGCCCCTCCGCCAGCTCGCCCTCGACCCGCGAGACGATGTGCATCACGTGCGAGTAGCGTTCGATGCCCATGAGGTCGGTGACCCGCACGCTGCCCGCGCGGCACACGCGCCCCAGGTCGTTGCGCCCCAGGTCGACCAGCATGACGTGCTCGGCGCGCTCCTTGGGATCGGCGAGCAGCTCCTCGGCCAGCGCGGCGTCCTCGGCCGGATCGGCGCCCCGCCGGCGGGTGCCGGCGATGGGGCGCGTCTCGACCCGCCGGCCCTCCGCCCGCACCAGGCTCTCCGGGCTGCTGGCGACCAGCGTGACCGGCCCCAGGTCGAGGTAGCCGAGGTAGGGGCTGGGGTTGATCGTGCGCAGCGCCCGGTACACCGCGAAGGGGTGCACGCCGAGGTCGGCCGACAGCCGCTGGCTGGGCACCACCTGGAACACGTCGCCCGCCTTGACGTACTCGACGGCGCGCGCGACGGCCGCGCGGAACGCGTCGGCGGTGAAGTTGCTGGCGAACGCCACGCGCCGGCCCGCCCGGTCGCCGGGAACGCCCGGCAGCGGGCCGCGCAGCCGCTCGCAGGTCGCGTCGACCCGGGCCTGCGCCCGCGCGCGGTCGTCCGCATCGCCCGCCACCGCGGGCGCGACGACGTAGGCCTTGCGCCGCAGGTGGTCGAACACGACGAGCACCTCGGGTTCGACGAAGCACAGGTCGGGGATGCCGAGCTCGTCGGGGTTGGCGTCGGGCAGGCGCTCGTAGAGGCGGACCAGGTCGTAGCTGGCGTACCCGACCGCGCCGCTCCAGAAGGCCGGCAGGTCGGGATGCGGCGCGACGGGGCGCACCGTCCGGTCCCACAGCACGCGCAGCGGGTCGCGGGTGACGACCGTCTCGCTGCGGGCGCCATCGGTGACGACGAGCCGGTCGCCGCGCGCCTCGAAGCGCCGCCGCGCGCCGGTGCCGATGAACGAGTAGCGCGCCACCCGCTCGCCCTGCTCCACCGACTCGAGCAGGAACGAGGGCGGCCCGGCCACCTTGAGGTAGGCCGTGAGCGGCGTCTCGAGGTCGGCGAAGACCTCGCGGAAGACCGGTTCGAGCGGGGCCGCCGCGGCGTTCAACCCGCGTCGGTCCGTTGGTCGGGGTAGCCGGGGGGGATGAACATGCCGATGGCGTTGAAGCCGGCGTCGACGTAGATCGTCTCGCCGGTGACGCCGCTGCCGAACTCCGGGATCAGCACGGCGAACGCGGTCCGCCCGACCTCCTCGGCGGTGATGTTGCGCTTCATCATCGACTGCGAGCCGCCCTCGCTGAACATGTCGCCGAAGCCCGAGATCGAGCGCGCGGCAACCGTCCGCACGGGACCGGCGGAGATGGCGTTGACGCGCACGTTGCGGGGCCCGAGGTCGTACGCCAGGTAGCGCACCGAGGCCTCGAGGGCCGCCTTGGCCACGCCCATCATGTTGTAGTGCGGCACCACCCGTTCCGCCGCGAGGTACGACAGCGTCACGATCGAGCCGCCCCGGGGCATCAGCTTGGCGGCCCGGTGGGTGACGGCCACCAGCGAGTAGGCGCTGACGTCCATCGCGACGCGCCAGTCCTCGCGCGAGACGTGGTGGAACGGGCGCGCGAAGGTGTGCGCGGGCGCGAACGCCAGCGCGTGGACGACGTAGTCGAGGCGGCCGTGCTCGGCCTCGATGCCGGCGAACAGCGCGTCGAGCTGCGCGTCGTCGGTGACGTCGCAGGCGATCAGGGTGGCGCCCTGGCCCTCCGTGAGCTTCTCGAGCGCGGGGCGCAGGCGCTCGCCCTGGTAGGAGTACACCAGGGTGGCGCCCGCCTTCGCCAGCGGCTCGGCGATCGCCCAGGCCAGGCTGCGCTGGTTGGTGACGCCCATGACGAGGCCGACGTTGCCGGTGAGGTCGAGCGAGAACATGGGTACCTCCAGGCGGGGCCTCGCGGCCCCGATACGGGTGACGGGCGGTGGCTCGGCCTCGCCGGCGACCGCCGCGTGGGGATGGGTCAACCTTCGTCCATCAACCGCTCGAAGCGGGCGTGGACCTCGCGCGCCCGGGTGCGGTCGCCACGCGCCTCCCACAAGGCGGCCAGGCCGCTCCAGGCGAGCTCCGAGTACGGCTCGTGGTCGGTCATGCGCTGGTACAGGTGGGTGGCGCCGTCGAGGTCGCCCTCGGCCCGCGCCGCCTCGGCGGCGGCGTGCAGCAGCGCCAGCTGCTCGCTCTGCAGGGAGGCGCGCAGGTCCTCGACCCACGCCCCCTCGAAGCCGGTCATGAAGTGGCCCTCGTAGCGCTCGACGGTGAGGCGATAGTCGGCGGCCAGCCGCGACTCGCGCGCCCGCTTGGCCAGCGCCCGGTACTGGTCGACGTCGTACTCGATCGTGAAGCGGTCCTGCAGGTAGTAGCGCCGGTTGGCCGACTCCACCAGTTCGCCCCCCATGACCTTGCGCAGGCGGTAGAGGGTGGTGTGGAACGACGACGACGCCTTGGACTCCGTCTTGCCCGGCCACAGGGCCTCGGCGACCTCGAAGGTGGTGGCGCCCGAGCGGTGCTCGAGCAGGTAGAAGAGCAGCTCCAGCGCCTTGAGCGACTCCCAGTCGAGGCGCTCGCCGTCGCGGGCGACCCGCGGGTGCCCGAAGCCGCTGACGGTCACGACGCCCTCGAGCGGCCGGCGGAGCTCGGCGATGCGCCGCAGGCGCACCTCCACGGCGTCGAGCAGCTCCTGCGTGCGCGCCGGCTTGGTGAGGTAGTCGTCGGCACCGAGGGTCATCCCGCGGCGCATCGACTCCCGGTCCTCGAGCGCGGTGAGGAACAGGAACGGCACGGCCCGCAGTTCGGTGATCTCGCGCACCCGCCCGTAGAACTCGAAGCCGTCCATGACCGGCATGTGGATGTCGCTGACGATCACGTCGGGGCGCAGGCCGTCGCGCATCTCGGCGATCGCGTCGCGCGGGTCGTCGAAGGTGAGCACCGCGTAGCCGCCCTGTTGCAGGGCGCGTTCGGTGATCTTGAGCAGAGCGGGCTCGTCGTCGACGGCCATGACCAGGGTGGTTGACATGCCCCCTGAGTCTAGCGTGGCGACGGCGTCTGCGGGCGGGGGGCCGGGCGGGCCGGGTCCGGCCCCCAGCCGGCCCGGTTCGTGCGCGTCGCGGCGGGCCTAGCCCTTCTGGGTCTGCACCAACACGCTGAACTCGATCGTCTCGCCCAGCGCCACCGTCGAGAACTTGACGTCCACCACGGCCTCGTCGCGATCGAGCTGCTGCAGGTAGGCGTCGAGCCGCTCCTGGAAGAGGTCGAGGCTGTTCGACGTGATCACCTTGAAGCGCGGCAGGTCCATCGGTCCTCCTCTGGGATCGGGCCGGCGGGACGACGGTCCCGCCCAGGGTGCGCGTGGGGCGCCGGCGCCGAAGAGGGCGTCCGCGCCATCCTACGGCGTGCCCTCGGGCGGATGCCCGAGGGGGCCCTCGGGCATCCGCCCGAGGGGCCGCAGCAGTCTGCCCGGGTCGTCGGCCATGACGCCGTCGACGCCGGCCTCCACCACCCGGCGCACCTCGGCGTCGTCGTTGACGGTCCAGGTGTTGACGGCGGCGCCGCGGCCGCGCCAGCGCGCCATCGCCGCCGCCGTCACCGCGTCGTGCCGCGGGTGCAGGGCGTCGGCATGCAGCAGCGCCGCGGGCCACGGGTGACGCCACGGCCAGGGCACCTCGGGCTGGGTGCTCCACAGGTACGCGGTGCGGAGCGCCGGCGCGCGCAGGCGGAGGTGCAGCAGGGCGACCGGGCTGAACGCAGACACCACCAGCCGGTCCTCGAGCCCGCTGCCCGAGAGCGCGCCGGCCACCGCGCGGGCGAGCGCGCCCGGCAGGGGGCCCCACAGCTCGGCCGCGACCCGCGCGATCGTCGGGCCGCCGGGCGGCAGGGTCTTCAGCTCGACGTTGAGCAGCGTGCCGGGGTGGGCGCGCACCAGGTCGAGCAGCTCCGGCAGGGTGGCGACGTCGGGCTTCGCGGCCCGCAGCTGCGCCAGGGTGGCGTCGACCACCCGCGCCCCGTTCACCTCCGGGTCGTGCACCAGGACCAGCGCGCCGTCGCGGGTCCGCTGGACGTCGGTCTCGACCCCGTCGAGGCCGGCGTCGAGCGCCGCGCGGAACGCCGCCAACGTGTTCTCGGGCAGCGACCCGCGCACCCCCCGGTGTCCGAGCGCCCAGGGCCTGGGGCGGGTCACGCCCGCGAGGGGTCGCGGCCGCCAGGCCGGGCCCATCCACAGCGCCACGGCCGCCACCACCAGCGCGAGTCCCCACCACGTCGCCATGCCCCAGCCTACCGCCCGCCGAACGTGGCCGGGCGCGGGTTGCGCCGCCGACGTCGCTGCTACGCTGAGGAACATGAGGACGGCGGGCGGGGCCTGGTCGGTGGAGGCGGGCGCGGCGGCGAAGCCGCGGCCGCGGTCGGAGCTGCTGATGCGGGTGCTGCAGCCGATCGCGACCACCGGCGTGCGGGCGCTCGGGCGGCTCGGCGTCGACCCGCAGGCGGTGGTGTGGAGCCACGCCACCGTGGGGGCCGCCGCCGCGATCGCCATCGCGATCGGCGGCGCCGCCGCCTGGTGGACCGCCGCCGCGCTGCTGCAGGTCAAGACCCTGCTCGACAACATCGACGGCGGCCTGGCGCGCGCCACCGGCCGGGTGACGCAGATGGGCCGCTACCTCGACACCGTGCTCGACACGCTGGTCAACGCCGCGCTGTTCGCCGCCCTGGCGCTGCATGGCCCGGGCGCGTGGGGGTGGCCGCTGGCGGCGGGTGCCTACCTCCTGCTGGTCGTCATGTTGTCGCTCGACTTCAACCTCGAGCGGCGCTACCGGGCGCTGCGGGACCGGGCCGCCGACGACGGCGACGTCCCGGCGGGCGCGCCGGAGGCGTGGCTGGCGGCCTTCCGCGGCTTCTACCGGCGCTTCCTGCGGCCGCAGGACGAGCTCATCGACCGGCTCGACGCCGCCGCCTTCGCGCGCCTGCGGGGCATGCCCTACGACCGCGCCCCGCTGGTCGACCGGCTCGCGTGGAACGACCTGTGGAGCACCGCCACGCTGGTCAACCTGGGCCTGTCCACCCAGCTCCTGTGGCTCGGCGTGTGCCTGGCGCTCGGGCGGCCGTTCGCCTACGTGACGCTGGTGTTCCTGATGGCGGCGTACGTCGTCGCCGTGCAGGCGCTGCGGGTCGTGCGGTTCCGCCGCTACCGGCGGGGTGCGTGATGGCGCTCCCCCTCGGCGCCTCGCCGGTCCCCGGCCACGCCTACCCGCTGGTGACGGTCGGGGCGCTGATCGTCGGTCCATCGGGCCGGCTGCTGCTGATCCGCACCCACAAGTGGCGCGACCTGTGGGGGGTGCCCGGCGGCAAGGTCGACATCGGCGAGACGCTGCTGGCCGCGGTCCGGCGCGAGGTGCGCGAGGAGACCGGGCTCGAGCTCGGCGACGTCGTGTGGGCGCCGACGCACGAGGCCGTCGACCACCCGCAGTTCCACCGGCCCGCCCACTTCGTGCTGCTCAACTTCGTCGCGCGGGCCGGCGGCGAGGCCGTGTCGCTGAACGACGAGGCCCAGGACCACGCCTGGGTCACGCCGGAGGCGGCGCTGGCGATGGACCTCAACGCCCCCACCCGGTCGCTGGTCGAGCACTTCCTGGCCCACGGCTTCGCGACGCCGCGGCTGGTGGCCGACCCGGCCCGGGGCGTCACCCACGGGCCGGCGCCGGGCGCCCCCGCCCCGCACGGCCTTCCCGGGCGCGGCGGGGCGCTGGTCACCGGCTCGGCCCGCGGGATCGGCCGCGCCATCGCCCTGGCGTTGGCCGCCGATGGGCTCGACGTCGCGCTGCACTACCACCACAGCGAACGCGAGGCCCGGCAGGTGGTCGCGGAGGCGGAGGCCCTGGGGGTGCGCGCCCTGGCGCTGCAGGCCGACGTCACCGTCGAGGGCGAGGCGCAGCGGCTGGTCGACGACGCGGCCCAGGCGCTCGGCGGCCTGCGGGTGCTGGTCAACAACGTCGGCGACTACCACAAGGGCCCCTTGGCGGAGCTCGATGCCGGCACCTGGCACCACATGATCGACACCAACCTGCACGCCACCTTCACCACCTGCCAGCGGGCCGTGCCGATCATGCGCGGGGCCGGCGGCGGCCGCATCGTCAACCTCGGCTACGCCGGCGCCGAGCTCCTCAAGGCGCGGCCCGGCATCGTCGCGTACCAGCTGGCCAAGACCGGCGTCATCCTCTACACCAAGGCCCTCGCGCGCAGCGAGGCGGCGCACGGCATCACCGCCAACGTCGTCAGCCCCGGGGTGATGGAGAACAGCGTCAGCCTGCCGCTCGACGAGATCCCCATGGGGCGCGTCGGCACGCTCGAGGAGCTCGTCGGCGCCGTGCGCTACCTGTTGAGCCCGCCGGCCCGCTACGTCACCGGCGTCCACCTGGAGGTGGCCGGTGGCTGGAACCTCTGAGGCCGCGCCCCACGCCGCGCCGCGCCTGGGGGGACCGCACCTCGACGCGCCGCCGCCCACGGTGGACGGCATCGTCGACGGTCGCCCGCCGCCAGGTCGCCCGCCGCCAGGTCGCGCGCCGCGGCGCGGCGGCGCAGCGTGGGTCAACGGCTGGGCGCTCACCGCCCGGGCCTACGAGCCGCTGTGGCGCCACCGGTCGGTGGGCCTGCTGAGCGCCGGGGCGTACTCGACCGCCCGCGAACTGGCCGCCCTGCGGGCCTGGCTCGGGCCCGTGGCCGGGCGCGACGTGCTCGACGTCGGCTGCTCCGCCGGCCTGTACGCCCGCACGCTGGCCGCGGACGGCGCGCGGGTCCACGCGCTGGACGCCTCGCGCGCGTTCCTGCGCGAGGCCCGCCGGCGGGCCGAGCGCGACGGCCTGGCGCTCACCCTGGTCCAGGGCGACGCCCATGCGCTCCCCTACGACGACGGCGGCTTCGACGCGGTCGCGCTCGGCGCCACCCTCAACGAGCTCGCGGCGCCACGCCGGGCGCTGGCGGAGATCGCCCGCGTGCTGCGGCCGGGCGGCCGCGCGTGGCTCATGTACGCGGCCCGCGCCGGCGCGTTCGGTCGCCCGCTGCAGGCGCTGCTCGGCCTCGGGGGCCTGCGCTTCCCCGACCCGGCCGACGTCGACGGCTGGGCGGCCGACGCCGGCCTGACGCCCATCCGCGCGGACCACCGTGGGCCGATCGTGCTCGCGCTGTACGGCCGCGGCGTCGACGGCTGACGCCCGAGGCTACGGGCGGCCGGCGCCGGTCGTCCCGACGTCGCGCGCGTCGAGCACGCCCGCCACCTTGCGGATGTCGACGGTCACGAAGTCGTGCGTCTGGAGCACGGGGCGCTCGGCGAAGCCCGCGCCGGGCGCGGCATGGCCCAGCACGCGCGTGTTCCACAGCGTCACGAACGACTTCTTGGCCATCGTGAGGCCCGCGAAGTCCGACAGGCGCACCTCGGGCCGCAGCGAGAAGGTGCCCGTCAGGACGTAGGTGGGGTAGACGAGGATGACGTCGCGCGGCATGAGGCCCATGCCCTCCTTGGCCTCGTCGCGCGCGCCGCCCGCGATCCACACGATCGACGACTTGGGGATCGCCACGAAGTGGCTCTCGTACACCAGGTCCTCGCGCGCGGGCGGGTGCACCACCGTGGCGCGGTACATGGCGACCTCGGTGAGCGGCAGGTGGGGCCGGTCCTCGGCGTTCAGCAGCCAGGCCGTGCCCGTGTTGGGCCGGAAGTGGACGTGCCCGATGACGGTGAACTCGTTGGTGTAGACGCGCGCCTCGATGGGCCTCACGGCGACTTGGCTCATGGCGGCAGGCTAGCATCGCGGCCGCGGGCCGGCGGCGTGTTCCGATGCCCCACTTGCGCGCGCCCCGCCGCGCCAGTGACGGAATCGACCCGGCCGGCGCCGAACCGACGGGCTAACATGTCCCCCATGTCCGCGCGACGCTACTTCGGTACCGACGGCATCCGCGGCGTGGCCGGCGCCGCCCCGATGACCGCCGACTTCGCCCTCGCGCTCGGCGGCGCGACGGCCGACCACCTGTGGGACCGCCTCGGCGGCCGCCCCGCCGTGGTGATCGGCCGCGACACGCGCCGCTCGGGACCCATGCTGGCGGCTGCCGTGACGGCCGGGTTGGCCGCCCGCGGCGCCGACGTCATCGACCTCGGCGTCATGCCGACGCCGGGCGTCAGCCACCTGGTGCGGGCGCTGGGCGCCCACGCCGGGGTGGTGGTCAGCGCCTCCCACAACCCGTTCGACGACAACGGCCTCAAGGTGTTCGGGGCCGACGGCGCCAAGCTGGCGGACGAGGAGGAGGCGGAGCTGGAGGCGCGCCTCGACGCCGCGGCCGCGGGCGAGTCGGCGGCCGCGCCGCGCACCGGCGTCGACCTCGGGCGCGTGCAGCGCTACCGGACCGACGAGGGGCACTACGTGCGGTTCCTGCTGGGCCAGGCGCCCTACCTCGACGGCCTGCGCGTGGGCCTCGACTGCGCCCACGGGGCCGCCTTCCAGTTGGCCCCGCGGGTCTTCCAGCAGATCGGGGCGCGGCTCGACGTGATCCACGCGAAGCCCGACGGCCGCAACATCAACGACGGCTGCGGCAGCACCCACCCCGAGGCGCTGCGCGCGCGGGTGCTGGCCGCCGGCCTCGACGTCGGCGTGACCTTCGACGGCGACGCCGACCGCGCCCTGCTGGTCGACCGCCGCGGCCGGCTGGTCACCGGCGACCACATCCTCGCCATCTGCGCGGTGATGCGCGGCGAGCGCGCCGTGGTGGCGACCCACATGACCAACCTCGGCACCGAGCGCTACCTGGCCGACCGCGGGATCGAGCTGCGGCGCGTGGCGGTCGGCGACCGCTACGTGCTGGAGGCCCTGAAGGCCGCCGGCCTGCACCTCGGCGGCGAGCAGTCGGGCCACGTCCTGTTCCTCGACCGGGCGCCGACCGGCGACGGCATCCTGACCGCGCTCCTGGTGCTGGCCGCCTGCCGCGCCTCGGGCCGACCGCTCGAGGCGTGGGTGGACGAGGTCCCGGTGTACCCGCAGACCCTCGTCAACGTGCGCGTCGCCCCGTCGACCAAGGAGGGCCTCATCGCGGCGCCCGCGGTCGCCGAGGCGGTGGCCGCGGCCGAGCGCGCGCTGGCGGCCGACGGCCGCGTGCTGGTGCGGGCCTCCGGCACCGAGCCGCTGCTGCGCGTCATGGTCGAGGCCGCGACGCAGGACGCCGTCGACCACTGGTCCGAACACGTGGCGGGCGCCATCCGCCATGCAACGGGCCTCCTGGCCGCGGCCGGCGACCCCACCGGCAACGACGCGCCCGCCGGCAACGACGCGCCCGCGGTGCCCGCGTGAGCCCCGCGCCGCCGGCCGCGCCCGACGACGCGCCGCTGCTGGACGTCACCCGGGCCCTGACCGCGGGCCACCCCAACTGGCCCGGCGACGTGCCACTCGAGCTCGCCGCCAGCGCCCGCATCGCCGACGGCGCCAGCGTCAACGTCGGCGCCCTCCGCACCAGCCTGCACGCCGGCACGCACGTCGACGCGCCCTGGCACTACGACGACGACGGCGCGCGCCTCGGCGGGGTCGACCTCCGCCGGCTCGTCGGCACGGCCCTGGTGCTCGACGTCGCCGGCGGCGAGGGCCCGGTGGGCGTCGAGGCGCTGGAGGCCGCCATGCGCGACGTCGTCGAACCCGGCGTGCCGCTGCCGCCCCGCGTCCTGCTGCACACCGGCGAGCCCGACGACTGGGGAAGTACCTTCCCCAGCGACTTCCGCCCGCTCGACCCGCCGGCCGTCGCCTGGCTGGCGGCCCGCGGGGTGCGCCTCGTCGGCACCGACGCGCCCAGCGTCGACCCGCTCACGTCGAAGGCGTTGCCGGCCCACCGGGCCTTCGCCGCCCACGACCTGACGATCGTCGAGGGCCTGGCGCTGGGCCGCGTGGCCCCCGGCCGCTACGAGCTCATCTGCCTGCCGCTGTCGCTCCCGGAGGCCGATGCGTCGCCCGCCCGCGCGCTGCTGCGGCCGCTCGACTGAACCGCCGCGCCGGGCGCGTCGCGCCCGCGGTACGCTCGCGCCGTGATCGACCCCACGCGCCTCCCGCGGCTGGACGCCTTCGCGCTGCCCAAGGGCGTCTACCTCGACGGCAACTCCCTCGGGCCCCTCTCGCACGGCGCCCAGGCCGCCATCGAGCGCCGCCTGCGGCAGTGGCAGGTCCACGGCGTCGCCGGCTGGGACGACTGGTTCGGGCTCGCGGAGCGCCTTTCCGGCGCCCTCGGCAGGCTGGTCGGCGCGTACCCCGACGAGGTCGTCGCCACGGGCTCGATCACCGTCAACCTGCACGCCCTGCTCGCCACCTTCCACCGGCCGGCGGGCCGCCGGCGCGCGCTGCTCGCCACCGCGCTCGACTTCCCGACCGACCTGCACGCCCTGCAGTCTTGGGCGGCGCTGCGCGACGCGCCGCTGCGGCTGGTGCCCTCCCGCGACGGCCACACGCTCGCCGACGACGACCTCGACGCCGCGCTCACCGACGAGGTCGCGTTCGCCCTGCTGCCCACCGTGCTCTACCGCTCGGGGCAGCTGCTCGACGTACACCGCTGGACCGCCATCGCGCGCGAGCGCGGCGTCACCATCGGCTGGGACGCGGCTCACTCGATCGGCGCGCTGCCCCACCACCTGCACGACGACGGCGCCGACGTGGCCGTGTGGTGCTCGTACAAGTACCTCAACGCCGGCCCCGGCGCCCCCGGCGGCCTGTTCGTCCACCGGCGCCACCACGCCGTCGCGCCGGCGCTGCGCGGCTGGTGGGGCCACGACAAGGCGACGCAGTTCCGGATGGCGCCCACCTTCACCAAGGCGGACGGCGCCGGCGCGTTCCAGCTCGGTACCCCGCCGGTCCTGGCGCTCGCCGGACTGGAGGGCGCGCTCGCGGTCTTCGAGGACGTCGGCATCCACGCCGTCCGGGAGCGCTCGCTGGCCTTGACCGCCTACCTCATCGAGCAGGCCGACGGCCGCCTCCCCGAGATGACGGTCGTGACGCCCCGCGAAGTGGAGCGACGCGGCGGCCACGTGGCGCTGGCCCACCCCGAGGCGCCGCGGCTGTCGCTGGCGCTGCGGCGCCGCGGCGTCGTCCCCGACTTCCGCCGTCCCGACCTGCTGCGCCTCGCGCCGGTGGCGCTGTACAACACCGAGGCCGACGTCGACCGGGCGGTGGCCACGCTGCGCGAGCTGCTCGACACGGGCGCCTACCTGCAGGAGGCGGCCGGCGCGACGGTGAGCTGAGCCGTCACCCTCGGCGCAGCGGCGTGTCGCGCACCGTCCGCGTCGGCGGCGCCACCGCCTCGGCCTCCATCTCGAGTAGGTACCCCTCCCCCACCAGCCCGGCCAGCACCAGGGTGTTGGCCGGTCGGATCGCCCCGAAGCGGCGGCCGTGGGCGCGGGTCACGGCCGCGGCGTCCTCGGCGCGGGCCACGAACAGGCGCGTGCGCACCACGTCCTCCAGCGTCGCCCCGAGCGAGCGCAGCGCGCCCTCGACCTTGTCGATCACCGCGTGCGCCTGCGCCTCGGCGTCGGTCCCGCCGATCAGCCGCGTGCCGTGGGTGGCCGTGGTGCCCGAGACCAGCACCCGGTCGCCCTCGCGGATCGCCCGCGCGAAGCCGGCCCGCTCCTCCCACACGGTGCCGGAGAACGCCCGCCGGCGGTCGCGCGCGTCGCCGCGCACCTCGAAGGGCGGCGGGAAGCCCCGCAGGTGGTGGCTGAGGTCGCCCGAGGCCGTCAGGAACGGCGGCCGGCGGTACTCGTCGCCGCTGTCGCCCGGGATCGGGGTCAGGCCCGCGAGCGCGCCGTCGAGCCCGGCGCGGGCATCGCCGTCGAGGGCGAAGGAGAACAGCCGCACGGTGTCGTCGACGTGCGCGCTGCGCCCCACGCGGGCGCCCACGATGACGCCGGCGACCTGCGGCTGCTCCAGCACGTAGCGGGCGGCGACGTTGGCCATGCTCACGCCGAGCCGGTCGGCGACGCGCTTCAGGGCCTCGAGCAGCCGCTGGAAGGGCGCCCACCCGCCGGCGGCGGACACGAAGCGGTGGTACTTCATCTGCGACCAGGTCTCCAGGGCGGCCGCGTCGGGCTCCGGCCGGCCGAGCCAGCGTTCACTCAGCAGCCCGCCCGCGATGGTGCCGTAGCCGAGGATGCCGACTTCGTACTGGCGGCACACCTCGGTCAGGTCGCCCGCCGCGCGCCGGTCCAGGAGCGAGTAGGCGACCTGGTTGCTGGCGATCTCGATGCCGCTGGCGCAGGCGACCCGCAGGTGGGCGGCGTCGAAGTTGGTGAGGCCGAGCGCGCCGATCGCCCCCTCGCGCTTCAGCTCCTGCAGGTGGAACAGCGCGTCCATCCAGCTCGGGTCGTCGTAGGCCCAGGCGTGGAACTGCAGCAGGTCGATGCGCTCGACGCCGAGGCGCGCCCGGGCGCGGTCGACCGCGGCGCGCGCGTCGGCCATGGTCAGCGGGCCCGGCTCCGGGACCCACTTGGTCAGCAGCTGGACCGCGCCGGCGCCGCGCCGGCGGCGGAGCTCGCCGGCGATGACCTCGGCCGAGCCGTAGTGGTCGGCCAGGTCGAAGGTGGTGAGGCCGGCGTCGACGTAGGGCTCGAGGGCGCCCGCCGCCTGCCCGGGGTCGAGCGGCGCGCCGCCGCGCTCGAGGTCGGCCACCTGCCACAGGCCGGTGAGGGCGCGCGTGATGGTGAGGCCGGGGGCCAGCTCGGTCGTGCTTACCCGATGGGGGGCGGGCATGGGGACCTCCAGGGGGCCACCGCGGCGGGCGCCCCAGCGGGCGCGGCGCCGGGCGACGCGGCATCGACCCAACGTACCGCGGCGGCGGCGCGCAGGGCCGCCCCCGCGCATGGGCGCCGCCGGTCGCTCTGGGCGCGGCACGCGCCGCGGGGCCGTCCGGGCGCGTCACGCGCCGCGGCACGCCGGTGTACGCTCGGCGCACGATGGAGGCACCGAACCGGACCGACGTCACGACCGTGGCGGGCTTCGCCGTGGGCGTCGGGCTGGTCTTCGTCGCCACCCTCGGCGTGTACTGGCGCTTCTGGCAGGCGGGCGCCGGCGTGTGGGTATGGGGGCTCGGCAGCTTCGCGGTGGGCGCGGCCCTGGGGGGCGCGTACGCCGTCGTGCGCAAGGCCAAGCCCTGAGCCGCGCCCGCGGGCGCCACCCGGGCGTCAGCGGGCCACGTTCCCGGTCCCGGAGGACCCCATGACCGAACCCCTGGCAGCGTCACCGGCCCGCTTCGGTGACCTCGACGTCATGACCTTCGCCGACGCGACCGCGCTCGGGTCCGCGGCCGCCCGCGATGCCGCCGACGCCATCCGCCGGGCCGTCACGGCGCACGGGGACGCGCGGGTGATCCTGGCGACCGGCAACAGCCAGCGCGCCTTCCTCGACGCCCTCGCGCGGGCCCCAGGCGTCCCCTGGCCGGCGGTCGAGCTGTTCCACATGGACGAGTACGTGGGCCTCGAGGGCGACCATCCGGCCTCGTTCCGCCGCTTCCTGCGCGAGCGCCTGGTCGACGCGGTGCGGCCGCGCGTCTTCCACGAGATCCGCGGCGACGCGCCGGCGGCGGCCGAGGCGGCCCGCTACGCGGCCCTCCTCGCGGGCCGGCGCATCGACCTGACCTGCATGGGCATCGGCGAGAACGGGCACCTCGCGTTCAACGACCCGCCCGACGCCCGCTTCGACGACCCCGAGCCCGTCCGCGTCGTGCAGCTCGACCTCGCCAGTCGACGCCAGCAGGTGGGCGAGGGGCACTTCGGCTCGCTCGACGACGTCCCGACCCACGCGATCACCCTCACGATCCCCACGCTGCTGGCCGCCGCCCGCGTCCAGGTCGTCGTGCCCGAGCTTCGCAAGGCGGCCGCCGTCCACCGCGCCCTGACCGGACCGGTCGACGCCGCCTGCCCCGCGTCCATCCTGCAGCGGACCGCGCACGCCACCCTCTACCTCGATCGGGACGCCGCGAGCCTGCTGTGAGGCGCGACCCGCGCGGCGTGGCGGCCCGGCCGTGATCGCCACCCGCCTGCCCGACCGACGACCGGTCCGCCTCGCCGTCGACGGCGGGCGCCTCGAGGTCTCGCCCACCGACGACGCGCCCGAGCCCGACCTGTGGGTGGGACCGGGCTGGGTCGACGTCCAGGTGAACGGCTACGGCGGCGTCGACGTCAACGACCCCGACACCCGACCGGACGCCCTCGCCCGCATGACGGCGCGGCTGCGCGCCGCGGGCGTGACGCGCTACCTGCCCACGGTGATCACCGCCGACCTGCCGCGCATGGCGCGCTGCCTGCAGGGCGTCGCCCGGGCCATCGAGGCCGAGCGAGCGGTGGCCGACGCCGTGCCCGGCCTCCACCTGGAGGGCCCCTTCGTCTCCCCCACCGACGGCGCGCGCGGCGCGCATCCGTTGGCGCACGTCATCCCGGCCGACGTCGCCGTGTTCGACGCGCTGCAGGAGGCCGCCGGCGGCCGCATCCGACTCGTGACGCTCGCCCCCGAGGTCCCCGGTGCGCTCGAGCTCACGGCGCACTGCGTCCGCCACGGCCTGACCGTGGCGCTCGGCCACACGGCGGCCGACGCGGCCACGATCGCCGAGGCGGTCGCGGCCGGCGCGCGCCTCGCCACCCACCTCGGCAACGGCACGCCCGCCATGCTGCCGCGCCACGACAACGTGATCTGGACGCAGCTGGGCGAGCCGAGCCTCTTCGCCAGCGCGATCTTCGACGGTCACCACCTGCCGCCCGCCCTGATGCGGGTGTTCTTCGCGGTCAAGGGCGCCGAGCGCCTGATCCTCGTCAGCGACGCGGTGGCGCTCGCGGGCGAGCCGCCGGGCGTCTACCGCCAGCCGGTGGGCGGCGAGGTCGAGCTCCTGCCCAACGGCCGCCTGACGCTGCGCGGCACGCCCTACCTCGCCGGCTCCGCCAGCTCGCTGGCCGACGGCGTCGCCCACGCGGTCGGGCTCGCCGGCGTGCGTGTCGAGGACGCCTGGACGATGGTCAGCCGGACGCCGGCCAGCCTGCTCGGCCTCGACGACCGCGGCGACCTGACCGTGGCAACCGTCGGCGCCGACGGTGTCCGCATCGTCGGCACCGTCGTCGCGGGGCGGGCGGCGATGCGCTGACCGGCCCGCGCACGCGGCCTCGCGTTGACACCGTCGCGACGCCCTCCGTATACTCCACGATGCTGACCGCACGGGTCGCCGGCCGATCCGTGCCCCGAGCCCAACCGGACGGTCCCGGCCTGGAGGGTTGGCTGAGCGGTCGAAAGCGACGGTCTTGAAAACCGTAGACGGGGCGACCCGTCCGGGGGTTCGAATCCCTCACCCTCCGCCACACGCTTTCGAGGCAGCCGGAATGGGGACGGGGAAGCGCAAGGAGAGGTGGCCGAGCGGCTGAAGGCGCTCCCCTGCTAAGGGAGTATGTGGGCATAACCTGCATCGAGGGTTCGAATCCCTCCCTCTCCGCCAACCTGCTTGCCGCAGGTACAGACTCGCACGCGCCCGTAGCTCAGTTGGATAGAGCGTCTGACTACGGATCAGAAGGCCAGGGGTTCGAATCCTCTCGGGCGCGCCAGCAGGAAGCCGCATAGGCGGCGTACAGCTAGAAGCGACCCCGTGGGCACGGGGTCGCTTCGGCTTGGTGGCGGGGCCAGGACGCGTGTGCCTCGTTGGCGATCGACAGGCCGCCACGATGCCGTGGTGAAGACGCATGCAACTACCTCCAACTCGGTCGCCGGCGCCCGCTGGCCGACCGTCTCAGCCGGCAACGCTTGCGGGTGCTCAGTGAAGTGGTGGGCACTGTGCTACAATACTTCCGCTGCCGAGAGTTCGTCGGGGACCGAACGGCCACGTCCCATGGACTGCCGCTTCACGCCTTGCACCGCTCGGTGCCCCGTGGGAGGCGCCGCCGGCGCTCGTGCCGCAGCGTCCGGTGCGCCGACACGGACCGCATTCGGCCCGGGAGCGTGCGTCGAAACTGGGTGGGTCATCATGGCGAAGGTTCGTTGGGTCCTCGTTCTGATCGTGGTGGTGTGGTGGGTCGTCGGCTGCGCGTCCGACACCCACATCAATGTCCCCGACGACGTTCTGGAGCCGGCGGTGGCGCCGCCGGCGGAAACGCTGCGGGCAAGATGGATCACGGTGGGCAGCTTCGATGAGTTGGCCGCTGCGATCGCGAGCGGCGAGCGCTTCATCCGGGCTTCCGCAGGCAGCTACGCCTTCTCCGTGCCGCTGCTCCTGGAGAACGTCACGCTCATCGGAGATCCGGCCGGCGGCACCGTGTTCGACGCCGCGGGGGTCGACTGGGGTCCGCTCCCATTGCTGGAAGACTGCCAAGGGCACGTATTTGGGACGCCAGCCCAGGGCTTGCTCGCCGCGCAGGGCACGGTGACGATCGAGAACATCTCCTTCGAGGGACTCACTGGAGACCGCCGCGCCTACGTGGTCACGGCGACCGATGCCGGGGACGGCTGCCGCTTCACGCGCAGGAACGTCAGCATCAGCGACAGTTCGTTTAGCATTCAACTTAACCCGGGCCTCACGTTTGCGGTCGCGCTGGTGAACGTCTGCGCCTGCGACCACTACTGCGGCGCCGAGACGCTGAACCTGCGGCTCGAGGGGAACAGCTTGATGGGTGGCACATACGCCATGGTCATCGCGAACGTTGCCTCGGACGCCAGTGGCACGGAGATCACCGCCTACTTGGCCGACAACGAGTTCTCCGGCGTACTCGTCGGCTTCCTCGTGCATGGTTCCAGCCACGGCTCTGCCGGAACCGTCAACCTCTCCACCCGGGGGAATCGCTTCTCGGCCAGGAATTACGGCGCTTTCATCGCCGCCGGCACCGATAACTTTCTCATCGGCCCTGCCGGTGGCCGTAACGGCCGGGTGAACTGGGCGTCCTGGGGCGATCGGTTCGAGGACAGCTTTCTTGGCCTGGGCGTCGCCGGTGGGCATCGCCATGTCTTGCCCTTCATAGGCGACAGCTCCAACAACCTGGCGCGTGCGTGGGTCCTCGACCCGGTCTTCGCCAACAACACCCTGCGCGACATCGAGGTCTTCGGCTCCAGCACGCTCAACTACTACCCGCAACTGGGTCGTTGGTCGGCCAACCAGGTCGACAAGGACAACTGGGGGCCAGGCAACACCGTGGAGTTGACGCTGCTCGGCGCCAGCTTCGCGTACCCCGACCGCGGCGGGTTCCTCCAGGTCCAACACCACGCCGACTTCACGACCCGCTGGCTGGAGCCCTACCTGGGACCGCCTCTCCCCGACTTCGGCAACCGGGTGATCCTGTGCGGCCCGGCGCAGCGCTTCCAAGCGGCGAACCCCGGACTGGAGATCTACCCCGATGCCGGGTTCTTCGACCCACGGTGCCGGCCACCGAGCATGGCCGACATCCGCGGCCGGTTCTGATCCAGGGCGATCCCGTTCGCGCGACGCGGCCAGGAAGAACGGGGTGAGGGGCGACCCAATGGGTCCAGAGTCACCGGCGGCCGCGGCACGCCGAGTGGGCCGTGAGCAGCGCTGCGGACCGGCTGGAGCACTGGCGTTCGCCCGTGCGATGAAAGCTGCCGCTGCCGACCGATCCGTGTCGATCCGTGAGGTGGGCCACCATGTGCCCTTCAAACCGGGCGCGCCAGCATGAAGCCGTCCCACACGGCATTGCAGTCGAAGCGGTCCCGCTCCATCGGGGCCGCTTCACCCTTGTGACGCGTCGATGATGCGCCACATCCCTCAGTACATTTTGCCCGGCTCGCTCAGAACACGGTGCGGCGAGCCTGTGCTACCCCCTGGCCGTGGTGCAGTCCTCTAGGGTACCGGCGTCACGACTCGCCAACGACCGCCGAACGGCAGTCGGCAGCTCCCCGTCTGTCCTCGGAGGAGTCGCGTAGGCAGCCACGCGATGCCCTCCTGGAGCGGTTTCACACGAGGCCATCACAGGCCGCCACGGGGCCGGATGTTGGGTGTTGGGCGCACCGGCGCCGCTGTCGCATCAGGCTTCCGCTCGAAGCATTGCATCCAGTCAGCAGTCACGGCCGGATCGCCGTGCATGTCCGTGTTCGCCGTCCCATAGGCGCTCGGCACCAGACGGGTATGCCCATGCACGCCCGCTTTCATCAGGTACGCTCTTCTGGATGCCGGCGTTTCATCCCAAGCGTGGGATGGTCCTGATCTGCGACTTCAACGGGTTCAGGGCACCGGAGATGACGAAGAAGCGCCCCGTGGTTGTCGTTGGCGAGGAAGGGACAGGAAGGGTAGGCACGTGTGTGGTGGTGCCACTGAGCTCAGTCGCGCCGAACCCGGTGATGGGCTTTCACCACCGGCTGGATCCAAGCTCGCTCCCGACCAGCATGCGGCGTTCGCCAAGCTGGGCAAAGTGCGACATGATCACGACGGTTTCGCGCGAACGGCTTGACCGCGTGATGAACGGTCGCGATGCACTTGGGCGTCGATACTTCGTTACCCACCGCGTTACCCCCGCGGACCTTCGGGCGATCCAGCGCGGCATCTTGGTCGCGCTTCACATGTCGGCGGTCGCAACGGATGTCGTTGACCCCGCTCAGGTGGACGATGCATGATGGAGGTGTTCCCGCCATGCGGGCTTGTGAGACTACGCCACAGTGCGTAGCAGGTCCCGGAAGCCGCAATGACAAGCGCTCCGGGACCTCATCTGTTGGGTGCGGCGACACTTGTGACACCCGCCACAAGGCGTGGCGCTTGGCGCGCTCTCTCGTGATCGCAGGCGAGTCCATCGACCGGAGGCCCTCCGATCGGCCAGCGGTGGTTCCGGCGTCGACAGGCCAGCCTCGGGCCAGATGTCCCAACTCTGGACCACCCTTGACGCCTTCCAGCACGAACCCTGCCGCACCGCAACTGGTCGTCCCCTCGCCGGCACAGGCCGGGGGAATCCCTGTCCTGGCGGGCGCACGTCGCAGCCACCGAAGGGTGGTACCAAGCACATCGCGTCAGCGGTGTGTCGATCGCAGTGAACCCGCGCCGCATGATCAACGCGGATCAGCCTTGAACGCCTCCCGCACGAGCCGCGGCAGCACCTCGCCGGCCGGGCCGATCAGCCGGTGGCCGACGGCGGCCGGCGTCGCCTCGACGTTCACCTCCACCGTCACCGCCGCGGCCGCGGCGGCCTGACCCACCAGGCCCGCGGCCGGGAACACCACGGCGCTCGTCCCAACCACCAGCATCACGTCGCACGACGCGACCGCCACCGCGGCGGCCGACAACGCCGCCTGCGGCAGGAACTCGCCGAACCACACCACGTCCGGGCGCAGCCACCCCCCGTCCGGCCCGGGCGCCGGGTACGCCTCGAACGGGGCCGGGCCCGGCGTCACCCGCTGACCGGAGCGGTGGTCGCGCCACACGGTGAGGTTCCCGTGGAGCTCGACCATCCGCACGCTCCCGGCCCGCTGGTGCAACCCGTCGACGTTCTGCGTCACCAACAGGAAGCGCCCCCCGGCCCCCACCACCTGCCGCTCCAGCTCTGCGATCGCCTCGTGCGCCGGGTTGGGCGCCGCGGCCAACGCGGCCAGGCGGCGCGCGTCATACCACTCGCTCACCAGCGACGGGTCGGCCTCGAACGCCTCAGGCGTGGCCAGCGTCGTGGGATCTCGGCCCTTCCACCAGCCATCTCGGCCTCTGAACGGCCGCAGGCCGCTCTCGACCGACACGCCCGCCCCCGTCAGGACCACCACCCCGCGCGCCCGCCGCAGCGCGGCCGCGACCGGCTCGATGCCATCCACCCCCGCAGCCTACGCGAGGGGGGATGGGGTCGCGTCACCCCCGCCGCGACGCCCCGCCCACCGAGAACCCAGCGGGCACGGCCGCGCTCCTCGGCCGCCCGATCGCCCCCAGCGCCTGATCGAGGTCGGCGATCACGTCGTCCGGATGCTCGCCCCCGACCGCCAGCCGGATGAGGTTGGCGGGGATGTCGGCCAGCGCGCGGCCCTCCTCGCCCTGCTGCGAATGCGTCGAGATCGCCGGGATGGTGGCGACCGACTTCACCCGCCCCAGGTCCGTCGCGCGCCAGATGCGCTGCAGCGCGTCGAAAGCTTCGCGCGTCGCCTGCGCGCCGCCGCGCACGCGGAACGACATCAGGTGACCGTAGCGGTTGACGGGACCGCCGTAGTGCGCGTCGTGCTCGGCGTCGACCAGGAAGAGGTAGCGCGCCGCCAGCGCGTGCAGCGCATTCCCCTCGATGCCGAGGTAGTCGACCTGCTCGACGGCCGGGTGGTCAGATAGGAAGCGCGCGACCTGCATCGTGCTGCGGCTGAACTGGTCGACCTTGCCGCGCAGGGTGCGCAGGTCGTTGAGCGACAGCGCCGCGTTCATCGGCGACAGGTTGGGGCCGATGTCGCGGTTCGGCAGGCCCTTGAGGTAGGCGGCGAAGTCGGGGCCCAGCTCGTCGCCGCGGAAACGGCTCACCAGGCCCTTGCGGGCGATCACCGCGCCGGCGATGCCGAAGCCCGAGGACGTCATCGTCTTGGTCACCGACTGCACCACGACGTCCGCGCCGTGGCGTAGCGGCCGCAGCAGCGCCGGCGTGGCGACGGTGCTGTCGACGATCAGCGGCAGGCCGTGCGCGTGCGCCAACTCGGCCACCGCCTCGAGGTCGAAGAAGCCCTGCCCCGGGTTCGAGGGCAGCTCGCCGTAGAGGAAGCGCGTGTCCTCGTCGATGCGCGATGCCCAGGCGCCCAAGTCGGTGGGGTCCTGCACCCAGCGCACGGGGGTGCCGCGCTCGCGCATCCGGCGGACGGCGAACAGCTGGAAGGTGCCGCCATAGACCTGCGCGGTGGCGACGAAGTTGGGGCGCGCCGACGGTCGCGCGGGGTCGATCGCCAGGAAGGGCTCGGTGGCGCTGAAGATCGCCGCCATGCCCGACGAGGTGGCGCAGCACCCCACCTCG
>Ga0114946_10000332_pt1 | contig 30514 bp, 26 predicted proteins | sample WalLakDeSediment_FD_88676 | JGI IMG/M metagenome (GOLD analysis project Ga0114946, IMG submission 88676) | Lake sediment microbial communities from Walker lake, Nevada to study Microbial Dark Matter (Phase II) - Walker Lake 11/02/13 Deep Sediment | ecosystem: Environmental > Aquatic >... | reverse complement strand
GTGCCGTTGGGATTGTCGAGGATGTAGGCGGGGCTCGTGGGGTCCCAGGCGGTGTAGCCACGCGCCTCGAACGTGGCCCGCAGGCCACCCGACGGAAAACTCGAGGCGTCGGGCTCGCCTTGGATCAATTCCTTGCCGGAAAACTCGGCGATCGCGTCACCGTCGCCCGTGGGCGTGAGAAAGCTGTCGTGCTTCTCGGCGGTAATTCCAGTGAGCGGATAAAACACATGGGCGTAGTGAGTGGCGCCCTTCTCGATCGCCCAATCCTTCATTGCCATCGCCACCGCGTCCGCAATCCCCGAGTCGATCGGCTTCCCCTGCTTGATCGTCGCCTGGAGCGCCTTGTAGACGGGCTTGGGAAGCCGATCCTTCATGACCGAATCGCTGAAGACGTTGGCCCCGAAGATTTCGCTGGTCGGCGTCTCCCGGAAATTCCAGGCTTGCCCATTCGACTTGTAGCTGTTGATGGCGGAGATGGCACTGGCACGGGCGGTGGTCATGGAAGGGGTCCTTCTTCGGTTTAGTCCGGGTAAGTCCGGGATGGCTGCACTCACGGGAACGGACGGCGGGTGCGCTCCGGCACCATGCGCCGAGGGATGAACCAACGGCGGCACAACGCCGGACCATGCGCACCTGCCCACCGCAGCCAGAAGAAAAGTTCGACGGCGGGCATACGCGATCGACCGACACCGTCGCAGACTAGCCGCGCCCCCCAGCCGGTTCAAGTAGCCCGATCAGCGGGCGGCGGTGGAACGGGAGACGGGTTTCGTGGCCGGCCGCACCGAGAGCCGGCGAGCCGTTTCGGCGGCGACGTCGAGGACCGTGTCGGCAGGCAGGCTGCCGTCGGTCCCGGCTGCGTCGGAGACGGGTTCGGAAACTCCCCCGCTCACCGGGCGGGCGGCCGTCTGGACGGGCAGGTCGGGCTCGACGCCGACCCGGCTATAGGGCAGGCCGCGGGGAGAGAAGAACTGCGCCGTGGTCAGCCGCAGCCCTACGCCGGCCGTCTCCAGCGGAAAGATGCCCTGGATCGAGCCCTTGCCGTAGCTGCGCGAGCCGACGATCGTGCCCCGGCGATGATCGCGGATGGCGCCGGCGAAGATCTCGCTGGAACTGGCCGAGTCGCCGTCGATGAGCAAGACCAGCGGCATCCGCCAGGTGCCCGGGCGACCGGCCGAATAGTTGAAGTCTTCCTCGGGGCTGCGGCCGCGAGTGGCCACCACGAGCCCCCGTTCCAGGAACAGATCGGCCACGTCCACGGCGGCGGAGAGCAGCCCGCCCGGGTTGCCTCGCAGGTCGATGACGAGCGACCGCATGCCCTGCTGGTCGAGGCGGCGGAGCGTGAGCTCCAGATCCTTGGCGGTGGTCTTCTGAAAGGAGCTGATCTTCGTGTAGGCGACGCCAGCGACAGGATCGATGATCCGGGCCTGCTCGACGCTGGGCACCTCGACGTGCTCGCGGCGGACGGTCACGGCGCGGGCCGGGGCGGGGGCCCGGAGCACGGCCAGCGTGACGAGCGAGCCCTCCGCACCCTGGAGGAGGTGGGCCGCCTCGTCGACGCCCATGCCCGCCAATGATCGGCCGCCCACGCCGACCAAATGGTCGTTGGCGCGGAGCCCGGCCCGTTCGGCCGGACTGCCGGGGATGACATGCACCACGAGGAGGCCGTCGGCGGCAGCCCGCAGTTCGACCCCCAGGCCGACGAATCGCCCCTCGATCTGGGCATAGAGGTCGTCGAGCTGGCCGTTGGTCAGAAAGGCCGAATACTCGTCGAGCCCGCCGACGGCGGCGGCCGTCATCTCCATGAGCGTCACCGCCGGAGCGATGCCCAGCACCGAATGGGCCACGCGGGCGACCCAGGCGGCGACGGACTCGGCGTCGGCCTGCGACGCGATCGGCCGCTGCCCGACGAGCCGGTCGATCTGCTCGCGGTAGAGCCCATACCGCTCGGGTGTCGTCTGGCGGGCGTGGGCGGTGACGAACGCCGGTTCCTGGATCGCCACGTCCAGGGCCAACCGCCCGCGCCGCGACAACCTCTCGAAGTCGGGCCTGTCGACGTGATGCGTGGCGATCCGGCCGAGCACCTCGGAATAGACCCGGCGGGCGTCGGCCTCGGAGAGCACCTCGAGCTGGCGGCGAAACGCCGGCTCGGCATGCCGCCGCGCGACGTCGCAGTGCATCTTCGCGAGGTCGTATTGCTGCCGCAGTCCGGGCGCGAGCGTTCCCTTGCGGGCCGCGGTTTCGCAGATGCTCACGACTTCGGCCCAGCGGCCCTCGTGGGCGAGTGACTGCGTGCGGGAGGCAAGATCCTCAGGCAACGCGGGCAGCAGGGCGTCGGCTGTCGCGACAGGCTGGGGACCCGCCGGCACCCACTGGAGCGACGTTTCGTCGGCCGTCAGCGGTGCGGCAACGAGGCCGAAGAAGAGCCCGCCGAGCAGGCTCTTCCAGCGCGGCAACGACGTCGGGTGGGGGACGCCAGTCACGAGGCCAATCCATGTGCTCGGGGGGGCCGCGGGGAGCCGCGGGTGTCTGCGGTCTCTCCGTTGACCGCCGGCGATTATGGATCACGCCAGACCGCCGGGCAAAAAATCCGTCCGCCGCGGAAGGGAGATTTTCCCCGGTTTTTTCCGGCACCCGGCCGCACGGCCGCTGCGATCGTCACACCCGGTCCGCAGGCGAGAAAAACCCGACACGTTGGTAGGATAAAGGGATGTCGCTCCGCCCCTCGGACAGTGCTGCCGTGGTTCCCGGCCCCGCTCGGCCGACCGGCCCGCGGCAGACCGACGGCACGCAGGCGGAGCAGGAACCGGAAGGGCAGCCCACGCTTTTGCTGCTCGACCGCGTCCGCCGGGGCGACGCCGCCGCCATCGACGGCCTCCTCGCTCGGCACCGCTCGGCGATTCGCCAGATGATCGACCGGCGGATGGATCGGGGCGTGCAGCGGCGGGTGGATGCCAGCGACATCGTGCAGGACGTCCTCATCGAGGCCAATCGCCGGCTGGGAGACTACCTGGCCAATCCCACGATGCCCTTCCAGCTTTGGCTGCGGCACATGGCCCGCGACCGGCTCATCGATGCTCATCGCCGCCATCGGGTGGCTGCGAGCCGGAGCGTCGATCGCGAGGTGCCGTTGGCGGGCGGCGACGACGCGTCGCTCGGGGGCCCCGCCGCCCGCGTGCCCGACCGGGAACTCACTCCCGCTGCCGCCGCCACCTGGCGGGAACTCGAGCGCCGCTTCGCCGCCGCCGTGGAACTTCTCGACGAGGCCGACCGTCAGATCGTGTTGCTCCGGCACTTCGAGCATTTATCGACTGCAGAGGCGGCCGAGGTGCTCGGACTGTCGAAGCCCGCGGCGGGGATGCGCTATCTGCGGGCGATGCGCCGGCTCCGCGGCCTGCTCGACGGCGTCGCGGGCGACGACATCGGCTGATCGAGTGGTCGCGGAGCAGCGCGAAGAGTTCACCGGTGAGATACGTCGTGAAGCCCGTCACTCTGCCGTCACGAATCGTCACCCACTTGCAGTGAGTGCCCGGCAGCACCATCCGCGCGCTGGCGGCGAGCGTCGGACCGAGGCCGCAATCGACTCGCTACCGTTTGGTCCGAATCGCGGGCGGCCGGCGAGTGTCTGCGTGAGTGCGTACGCGAGCAGGAGTGCCGAGGCCGCCGTGGCTACCGCGACGAGGAGCACGCGAGTCCGGTCGCCGAGCCCGACCCGCCGCGCGGCCCACGCGATGAATGGCAGCCACTGGATCGCGTGGATCACGACGCCGTGCGGAAACTTCACCACCCCGGCCGCACCAAAAATCTCCGGCGGCCGCCCTGCCGCCAGCTGCATCTCGCCGTTCACGCTCGCCCAGATGCCGAGCAGGCACGACACCGTGAGCAACACGAGCCCGCTCCGCGCCGCCAGGAGCATGTCGGCCGGCACCGGCGGCCGCGTGCGGAACCAGCGGACGGTGAGGTCGATGATCACGGCGGTCACGAACAGGATCAGCCCGCCCATCAGGTCGTAGAGCCACGAGTCGAGCGGCGTTTGCCTGTTGAAGTGGCTGGCGACGCCCCGCCACCGCTGGAGGTCGATGAGCGCCACTTCGATCACGAGCGCCCAGGCCGTGATCCGCGCGAGCCAGAGGTCGCCCCGCCTCCACGGCAGCCGGGCCCAGGCCCAGCCGAGCGAAATCGCCGTCAGGCCGCCTGAGATGCCGAACAGGATCGGCTTCCGCCACGTGACAGGCCCTTCCCACGGACCGCCGAGCACACCCCACACCCCGATGTGGACGAGCCCGCTGGCAACGAGGATCGCCCCCCACAGGACGAGCGGCCACGTCCGGCGATCCTCCCACCACGGCTGTTCGGCAGGCGAGCGATCGTCACATGTTTGGGAGCGTGCGGCCATGCGATGCTGGAAGTGTATCGGCCGATCGGCCACACTGCCTGCCATGCAGACACGCACCTTCGGACGGACGGGCTGGCAGGTTTCCGAGATCGGCTTCGGGGCCTGGGGCATCGGCGGCGGCCAGTGGGGCGGCGCCGACGAGGCCGAGTCGATGCGGACGCTCCACGCGGCTCTCGACGCGGGGATCAATTTCTTCGACACGGCCGACGTCTATGGCGACGGGCTCTCCGAGCGGCTCATCGCCCGGCTGCGGCGGGAACGCACGGAGCCGTTTTTCGTGGCCACGAAGGCGGGCCGGCGGCTGCCCGCCCAAACGGTCACCGGGTACTCGCGGGAGAACCTCACCGCGTTCGTCGAGCGGAGTCTCGAGAACCTCGGCGTCGAGACGCTCGACCTCCTCCAACTGCACTGCCCGCCGACCGACCTTTACTACCGGCCCGAGGTGTTCGGCATCCTCGATGACCTCGTGGCTGCCGGGAAGATCCGCTTCTACGGCGTGAGCGTGGAGAGGGTGGAAGAGGCGCTCAAGGCGATCGAGTATCCGCACGTGCAGAGCGTACAGATCATCTTCAACGCCTTCCGCCTGCGGCCGACGGAACTGTTCTTCGAGCAGGCGCAGCGACGTGGCGTGGCCGTGATCGCACGGGTGCCGCTGGCGAGCGGCCTGCTCTCCGGCCGGTTCACGCGGCAGACGGAGTTTCCGGCCGACGACCACCGGGCATTCAACCGCGAGGGGGCGATGTTCGACCGCGGTGAGACGTTTTCCGGCGTCGACTACGAGACGGGGCTCGCCGCCGTCGAGCGACTGAAAGCTCTCGTGCCACCGGGGGCCACGCTCGCCCAGTTCGCGCTCAAGTGGATTCTCTCCTTTGCGGCCGTGTCGTGCGTGATCCCCGGCGCCCGGCGGCCGGAGCAGGTCCTCGACAACGCCTGGGCGGCCGACCTGCCTTCGCTCGATGCCCGCACGCTGGCGGCGGTGCAGGAGATCTACGACTCCGCCATCCGGCCGCTCGTGCACCACCGCTGGTAGCGATGGATACCACCGACATTCTCGTCGTCGGTGCCGGAGCGGCTGGCCTGTTCGCGGCCACGTGGGCGGGCCGCACGGCGCCGGCACCAGGCGGAGGCACCGCCCGCCCGCGGATTCTCGTCGTCGATGGCGCTCGCAAGCTGGGCGCGAAGATCCTCGTGGCGGGAGGCGGTCGCTGCAACGTCACGCACCATGCCGTGAGCGCGGCCGACTACGCCGGCAGCACGCCGGCCGCGATTCGCAAGGTGCTCAGGCGATTCCCCGTGGCCGACACGACCCGCTTCTTCGAGGAGGCGGGGGTCGCGCTCAAGCGGGAAGACACGGGCAAGCTTTTTCCTGTCACCGACTCGGCCCGCACGGTGCTCGACGCGCTCGTCGCCTCGACGACGCGAGCCGGCGCCGAAATCCGCCATCCTGCCCGCGTCACGGCGATCGAGGCGGCGGCGGACGGCTTCGTCGTCGCGACCGACGCCGGGCCGATCGAGACCCGCCGCGTGATCCTCTGCACCGGGGGTAAGTCGCTGCCGAAGTCCGGCTCCGATGGTGGCGGTTTCGTGCTCGCTCAAGGCCTCGGGCATTCGCTCGCCGAGCCGCTCGTGCCGGCGCTCGTGCCGCTCGTGCTCGCCCCCGATCATTGGATTCCCGGTCTCGCGGGGCTCACGCTGCCGACGGCCGTCACGCTCGCGACGGCGACGGGCAAGCGACTCGTTTCGTTCACCGGTAGCACGCTCTGCACCCACGTCGGCCTCTCGGGCCCGGCAATCCTCGACATCAGCCGTCACTGGCTCGTGGCCCGCCATGCCGATCCGGGCGTCACGCTCGCGCTCAACTGGCTGCCGGGCATGACGACCGATGACTGCGACCGGCTCCTCGTGGAGGGGCAACGCCGCGGCGCGGTGGCCGTGCTCCGCGACCACGTGACCGACCGGCTCGCCCGCACGCTCTGCGAGGTCGCCGGCGCTCCGCCATCGGGCGACGTGCCCCGCGACGCCCGCAGAAAGCTCGCCGCACTCGCCACGGCGACACCGCTCCCCGTCGTCGGCGACCGCGGGTTCGCCGTGGCCGAGGCGACGGCCGGGGGCGTGCCGCTCTCCGAGGTGCGGCTCGAGACGCTCGAGAGCCGGATTCTCCCCGGGCTGTTCTTTGCCGGCGAAGTGCTCGATGTGGACGGCCGGATCGGGGGCTTCAATTTCCAGTGGGCCTGGGCGAGCGGGTTCGTTGCCGGGACAGCCGCGGCCACGGGGCTATCATGATCAAAGACCGTCCCCTGCCAGCCTGATCATGAGCGTTTCCACCCGCAGCCGTGCCATCGACGTGCCGCTCTCCGACGAGCAGGAGGAGCGGCTCTCCGTGCTGCTCGAGTCGCTCTCCGAACGGCAGGGTCCTCCCGCCCAGGAGTCGCTCGAGACGATGGTCCGCGAGCACCCGGATCTCGCCGGCCAGCTGCGGGAGCTCTTTGCGGCCATGTCGGTCGCCGACGCGGTCGCCGAGCAGTCCACGATCTACTACAGCTTCGCCGAGGCGGCCGCTGGCCCGCCCTCGGGTCTTGTGCCACCTGACGGCCAGTGGGGAGCGGCGGGAGGCTTCGTGCCTGGCAGCACGCCGCTGCCGGCTGCATTCGGCGACTACGAACTCGTCGAAGAGATCGCCCGCGGCGGCATGGGCGTGGTCTATCGGGCGATCCAGAAAAGCCTGGGTCGCACCGTGGCCATCAAGATGCTCCTCCGCCGCGATCTGGCCGGCCCGGCCGAGATCGCCCGCTTTCGCAGCGAGGCGGAGGCGGCCGCCCAGCTCGACCATCCGGGCATCGTGTCGATCTTCGAAGTCGGGGAAGAGGCCGGCCATCCGTTCTACAGCATGCAGTTCATCGAGGGCACGACGCTCTCCCGACGGCTGACGGCCGGGCCGCTGCCCCCGCGGGAGGCGGCGGCGATTCTCGCGAAGGTCGCCGACGCGGTGCAGGTGGCCCACGACAACGGCGTGCTGCATCGCGACCTGAAGCCGTCGAACATTCTGATCGACTCCACAGGCGAGCCGCACGTCTCGGATTTCGGCCTGGCCAAGCGGATCGAGGCGGCCGAGTCGATGACCCACACGGGGGCCATCATCGGCACACCGTGCTACATGTCGCCCGAGCAGGCCGCCGGCAGCCGCGGCGACGTGGGGCCGACGAGTGATGTCTGGAGTCTGGGGGCGATCCTCTACCAGATGCTCACCGGCCGGCCCCCCTTTCAGGCGGCGGGGCCGATGGACACGCTCCTCGCCGTGCTCGAGACCGATCCGCCGCTGCCGCGATCGTTCGATCGCACCGTCGATCGCGACCTCGAGATGGTGGCGCTCAAGGCCCTGCAGAAGCCGCAGGACCTCCGTTACGCCTCGGCAGCCGCCTTGGCCGACGACCTGCGGGCCTACCTCTCCGGAGAGCCCGTGGCCGCCCGCGGCGGCGGGTTCGCCGACGTCTTCAGCCGGCTCTTTCGGGAGACGCACCATGCGGTCGTGCTCGAAAACTGGGGCCTCCTCTGGATGTGGCACTCGGTCGTCATCCTCACGCTTTGTGTGGTGACCGACGTGCTCGCCTGGCAGGGTGTCACCACTCGCTGGCCGTATCTGGTGCTCTGGGGAGGCGGGCTCGCGCTCTGGGCGCCGATCTTCTGGGCGCTGCGGCATCGCACCGGCCCGGTGACCGCCGTCGAGCGGCAGATCGCCCACGTCTGGGCCGGCAGCGTGATCGCGAGCGTGCTGCTCTTCTGGGTCGAGGCGCTCATCCACAGCAAGGGGGCCGATCTGCAGGTGCTCACGCTCTCGCCGGTGCTCGCGCTGATCGCGGGGATCGTGTTCTTCGTGAAGGCGGGCATCCTCTCCGGCATCTTCTATGTGCAGGCGGCGGTGCTGTTTCTGACGGCGCTTGTGATGTGCCTGGTGCCCGACTGGCAGCACATCATCTTCGGGCTCGTCAGCGGCGCGTGCTTCTTCATCCCGGGCTACAAATATTTCCGGCAGCGGGCCCAGAGTGAGTGAGTCCACGCGGTGGCCGGCGATTCTCGGAGCGGTGGCGGCGTTGCTGGCCATGCAGGTCGCGAAGGCCGGTGACTGGCCGCAGATCCTCGGGCCCACGCGCGACGGCGTCGCCGCGGCCGACGAAAGACTGGCCGACGCCTGGCCGGCCGCCGGACCCGCCGTTGTCTGGAAGAAGGCCGTGGGCGCGGGCTACGCGGGCCTCGCCGTGGCGGGCGATCTGGCGATCTTGTTTCATCGCGTCGGCGACCGCGAGGTGATCGAGGCCCTCGACGCGACGACGGGGGAGACCCGGTGGAGCGACGACCATCCGACCCGGTTTCGCCCGCAGGTCGGCGGCGGCGACGGGCCGCTCTGCACGCCGGTGATCCACGGTGACATCGTCATCAGCTTCGGTGCCGAAGGGATGCTGTCCTGCCACGAGCTTGCCAACGGCCGGCGCCGGTGGTCGCGGCCGACGCTTCGGGAGTTCGCCGCGCCCGAGGGCTACTTCGGGGTCGGCTCGACGCCGCTGGTCTGTGGTGATCGTGTCGTCGTCAACGTGGGGGGCGCGCGGCAGGGCGCCGGGATCGTCGCCTTCGCGCTCGACACCGGCGCGACGTTGTGGCAGGCGACGAACGAGGGGGCGAGTTATGCGGCACCGGTCGCCGTCACCGTCGAGGGGCGGCCCCACGTGCTCTGCGTGACGCGGCTGGCCTGCGTCCTCGTCGATCCGGCCGACGGCGCGGTCCTCTGGAGCTTTCCCTTCGGCCAGCGGGGGCCGACGGTGAACGCAGCCACGCCGGTCGTGCCGCAGCCGGGCCGGCTGTTCGTGACTGCGGCCTATGGGATCGGCGGCGTGTATGCCGCGTTCGACCGCACGGAGGCGCGACCGCTCTGGCAGGGACTCGAGCCACTGGCCAGCCAGTATTGCACGCCGGTCGCCCGCGGTGACGTCATGTACTGCATCGACGGGAGGGACGACGTGCCGCCGGCCGACTTGAAGTGCGTGGAGATCGAGACGGGCCGCATGCGTTGGACCGAGCGGGACTTCGGCTACGGCACCCTCCTCGCCGCGGACGGCAAGCTTGTGGCCGTGAAGGCGGCCGGTGAGATCGTGCTCCTCCGCGAGAATCCGCGCGAAGCAGAGGTGCTCGCCCGGGCCCGGCCGCTCGCGGGCACCCTGCGGGCCCTCCCGGCGCTCGCCGGCGGCCGGCTCTACCTCCGTGACGACACCACGCTCGTGTGCCTCGACGTCAGCCGCTGACGGGCGGCTGCTTGAGCGAGTCGGCGCCGAAGGGGAGCGGCAGGAAGTCACGGAGCCGGAACGAGCCCCGGCCGTCGATCAGGACCTCCGTGTCGCCCGTGCCGAACTCGGCGATCACCTGCAGGCACGCGCCGCAGGGAGCGATCTTCGCCACGAGCGTGCCATCCTTGTCGCGGCAGGAAATCGCGATCCGGGTGAGCCGCCGCAGGCCCGCGGTGGCCGCGGCCACGATCGCCGCCCGCTCCGCGCAGATCGTGAGTCCGTAGGAGCCGTTCTCGACGTTGGCGCCGCGGACCACCTCGGTCGGCGCCTCGGCGAACACGGCCGCGGCGCCCACGTGCCAGCCGGAGTAGGGGGCGTAGGCGTGGTCTGCGGCCTGACGGGCGGCAGCCAACAGGGCTTCAGCCGATGGCCCCGCGTGACGCGAGTCGGACGTCGGTCCCGCGTTCGGTGTCGTGGGCGGCACGTCCTGCATCGGCCGGCATCCTGGATGGGGTGTTCGCGGAGGTGATCCGAGGGGCTATCATCTGGCGACGGCATCCGGTCACGGTCCCCGAACGGGCCCTGACCAACGCCGGCTCTCCGGGGCAGCGTAGTCCATGACGGGCGTTCACGTCTCCACCCATCCGCTCGTCGCCCACCATCTCGTCACGCTGCGGGATCCGGCCACGCGGCCCCCCGAGTTTCGCCGCACGGTGCTCCAGCTCACCCGGTTGTTGGCCTACGAGGCGACCTCCACGCTGCCGACACAGCCTCTGACCGTGCCCACGCCTTTGGCCGAGGCACCGGGCCGGCGGGTCACCGACACGATCGCCATCGTGCCGGTGCTGCGGGCGGGCCTGGGCATGGCCGAGGGCCTTCTGGAGATGATCCCCGATGCCGAGGTCTGGCACGTGGGGCTCTTCCGCGACGAGACCACGCTCCAGCCGCGGGAGTACTACAACAAGTTGCCCCGCCGCTGCCGCGCGGCCCTCGCGCTCGTCGTCGATCCGATGCTCGCCACCGGCGGCTCGGCCGTACGCACCTGCCAGATCCTCCAGGCGGCCGGCATCCCGCAGATCGCATTCCTCGCGCTGTTGGGCTCGCCCGAGGGCGTGGCCCATCTCCGCGCCGGCATGCCCGACGTGACGATCCATCTCGCCGCCCTCGACGCGGGCCTCAACGACTCGGGCTACATCATGCCCGGCCTGGGCGACGCCGGCGACCGGCAGTTCAGCACCGTTCCGTCCGAGGAATCACCGCCGCGGTGAATCGGGCCCGATCCTCGTGCCGCCGTGGCACGGACAACCAGCACTCGCGAGACTCCGGGCATGCGGGCCGTCGATCTGATCCGCCGCAAGCGTGACGGCGGCGAACTCTCCGCCGCCGAGATCGAGTTCTTGGTCGGCGGTATCGCCGCGGGCACGGTGCCCGACTACCAGTGGGCCGCGCTTCTCATGGCGGTCGTGTGGCGGGGGATGACGCCGCCAGAGACCGCCGCGCTCGTCGGCGCGATGCTCCATTCGGGCGAGGTGCTCGACCTCTCCGATATCCCCGGGCCGAAGGTCGACAAGCACTCCACCGGCGGCGTGGGCGACAAGACGAGCCTCATCCTCGCGCCGGTGGCGGCCGCCTGCGGGGTCACCGTGCCGATGGTGTCGGGCCGCGGCCTGGGCCACACCGGCGGCACGCTCGACAAGCTCGAGAGCATTCCCGGCTTCTGCACCCGCCTCGACCTGGCGGCCTACCGGAGGATCGCCCGCGAGTGCGGCCTCGTGCTCGCCGGCCAGACGGCGGAGATCGCCCCCGCCGACCGCGTGCTGTATTCGCTTCGCGACGCCACCGCCACCGTCGAGTCGATCCCGCTCATCACCGCCTCGATCCTCTCCAAGAAGCTCGCCGAGGGCATCGACGCCCTGGTGCTCGACGTGAAGACCGGCGACGGCGCCTTCATGGCCGACCCCGCCGACGCCCGGGCGCTTGCCGCGAGCATGACCTCGATCGGCCGGGCGCTCGGCAAGCCGGTGCGAGCCCTCCTCACGAGCATGGACGAGCCGCTCGGCCGCACCATCGGCAACGCGCTCGAGGTGCGGGAGTGCATCGACTGCCTGCGGGGCGGCGGCCCGGCCGACCTCGTGGCATTGTCGCTCGAACTGGCTGCCGAGATGCTCGTGCTCGGCGGCGTGGCGGCCGATCGCGCCGCGGCGCTCGCCCGGTGCCGGGCGGCGATCGCCGACGGCTCGGCGCTCGACCGCTTCCGCCGCGTCGTCATCGCGCAAGGGGGCGACGGCCGGGTCTGCGACGATCCCGATGCCGTGCTGCCCCGGGCCGGGCGGGTCGAGACGCTGCGGGCCACGCAGTCGGGTTTTGTCGCGCGGCTGCGGGCCTGGCCTGTCGGTCAGGCGTCGATGCTCCTGGGCGCGGGCCGGCAGACGGTCGAGTCGGAGATCGATCCGGCGGCGGGCATCGTCTTGCAGCGGAAGGTGGGCGACGCCGTCGCGGCCGGCGACGTGATCGCCGAATTGCATGTCAACGAGCCGTTCGCCGCGGCCCTCCCGGCGGCCCGCGACATGCTGGCCTCCGCCGTCGAGATCGCGGCTGAGCCGCCACCACCACGACCTCTCATTCTCGACCGGGGGCTCGACGGATGAACGATCCCTCCCGCTGGCAGGGACTCCTGGGCATGGCGGCGATCCTGCTCGTCGCCGTCGGCCTCTCGGAGAACCGCCGGGCGATCTCGCCGCGGATGCTCATAGGGGGGCTCGCGCTTCAGTGGCTGCTGGGATTCTTCCTGCTCCGCTTCGAGGCGGGGCGGCTCGTGCTCGATGCGGCGAGCCGCTGGGTCGAGGCCGTGCTCGCCTGCGCCGCCGAAGGGGCCCGCTTCGTGTTCGGCTCCGCGCTCGTCGATCCAGCCGGGCCGGTCGGCTTCGTGTTCGCCTTCCGCGTGCTCCCCACGATCATCTTCGTGGCCGCGCTCTTCGCCGTCCTCTATCACCTGGGGATCATGCAGCTCGTCGTGCGGGGCGTGGCCTGGGTCACCGCGCGGGTGCTGGGCTCGAGCGGCGCCGAGACGCTCAATGCCGCGGCCTCGATCTTCCTCGGGCAGACCGAGGCGCCCCTCGTGATCCGGCCCTACCTCGCGGGCCTGACGCGGTCGGAGCTGGCCGTGGTCATGGTGAGCGGCATGGCGCTCGTCTCCGGAGGCATCCTCGGCGCCTACATCGGCGCGGGCTGTGCCCCGCGGGACCTCATCGTGGCGATTCTCATGACGTTCCCGGCGTCGATCTACCTCACGAAGCTCTTCGTGCCCGAGACCGGCACTCCAGAGACCCTGGGCAGGCTCCAGGTCGCCGAGGAGCGGCAGGATGCCAACGTGCTGGCGGCCGCGGCGCGGGGCACCCGCGAGGGGCTCCTGCTCGCCGCGAACGTGGCGGCCGTGCTCATCTCGTTCATCGCACTGGTGACACTCCTGAACCTCCTGATCGCCGCGATCGGCGGCTGGTTCGGGTGGCCGGAACTGTCGCTGCAGGTGCTGCTCGGCATGCTGCTCGCACCGGTGGCCTGGCTCATCGGCGTGCCCTGGAGCGACTGCGAAACGGTGGGCGGACTGCTCGGCACCCGGACGGTGCTCAATGAACTGATCGCCTACGGCGACCTGGGCGGCCTGCGCGACACGCTCGCCCCGAAATCATTCGCGCTGGCGACGATCGCGCTCTGCGGCTTCGCCAACATCTCGAGCATCGGGATCCAGCTCGGCGGCATCGGGGCCCTCGTGCCCGAACGGCGGAGCGATCTGGCCGTGCTCGGGCCGAAGGTGCTCTTCATCGCCACGCTCGCGAACTTCCTGTCGGCCGCGATCGCCGGCGTGCTGCTCTGAACAGCCCCGCAGTTCTAATTCTGGGCTCAGCCGCCGAAGTCGACGTCGGCGAGCCGGTCGCGGCGAATGGGACTGCCGTCGACATCCTGCGCCACGTCGAAGAGATGCAACTGGTCGAGCCAGCGCATCATCTCCTCGCGGCTGAAAATCTGAGGCACGACGGTGCCCGCCTCGAGGAGGCCGAAGGTCAGGTCGGCCGTGCCGTGCGGCGCACCGGCGATCGACGTCGTGGCCCGCACGAAGGCGGCCTCGGGCGTGAGTTCCTGGATCTCGACCTCGAAGCAGATCACGTCTCCGGGGATCGGGTCGCCCTCGAACTCGCAGCCGGCCACCTTCGCGAGCACGACCTGGCGGCCGAAGTCGATCGCGTCGGCGACGAGCAGACCGGCCGTCTGGGCCATCCCTTCGAGCACGAGGGAATTCGGCATCAGCGCCACGCCGGGGAAATGATCGTGGAGATGCTCCTCGGCGAGCGAGACGCATTTCACGGCCACGGCCCGGCGGCAGCGGGCGAACTCTTCGAAACGGTCGATCCAGAACCAGCGCATCAGTGGTATCCAGAGGGGTTCCTGTCAGCGGGACTGACGAAAGAGCCAGTCGAGCACGGCGGGGTCGCGATAGGCGGGCGTCCACGAGTCGTGGCCCACGTCGGGCAGTTCCGAGTATTGCGGTGATCCTCCGGCCGCCTCGATCGCTTTGATCATCCGCCGCGACCGCTCGACGGGCACGGCCGTGTCGGCGTCGCCGTGAAAACACCAGACGGGCAGATCGACGAGCCGCGGTGCCGTCCGCTCATCGCCGCCGCCGCAGATCGGCAGGAGCGCCGCGAACCGCTCAGGCATCCGCGCCGCGAGGTCCCAGGCGCCGAAGCCCCCCATGGATAAGCCGGTGAGAAAGACGCGCCGGGGATCGGCGGCCTCGAGCGCGAGCGTCGCCTCGAGCGCCGCGATCGCCGCGGCCATGTCGGTGGTGGTGGCGGCCTGGGGCGTGCTCGCGCGATCGTTCCAGGCAACCTCCACCCACCGGTGGTCGCTGCGGCACTGCGGGGCGACGAGGAAGCAGGGATACCGCTCCCGCGCGGCCGGCTCCGCGAGCCACTTCGGCAGGTATTTCAACTGCTGCTCGTTGTCCGATCCCCGCTCGCCGGCACCATGGAGAAACAGCACGACGGGCACCTTTCGCCCCGGCGGCCGCGATGCCCCAGATATCCCCTGTGGCGGCTCGAGCAGGCGATAGCGAAAGACGGCCGGCTCGCCATCCTCGGTCACCGTCACGGAGCGGTCTGCGAACACATCGGTCATAGGTGGCTCAGAGGATGACACGACCGGTACATGTTGCCAAGACGCACCCGGCCCCGGGAGCCGCTCTCACTCGGCGTGTCGGCAGCGGACGAGGGTGCGGATCGCGAAGGCCGTGCCGTACTGCATATGGTAGTCGTAGAAGGGATAGTCCCACCAGCAGCCGGAGGGCTCCTGGAGCGGAAGCATGATCCGGGCGAGCTGGTCCTGAAACGCCGCCCGGTCGGCCTCCGGCAAGAGCCCGATGCACTCGGCCGCATAGAAGTGGCCGTAGTAGAAAAAATAACCCGCCACCGCGAACCACGACTCGTGCGGGATCGGCTTCTTGCGGCCCAGGTCGAGCCAGCCGTTGCGGGCGACGAGTCGATCGAGCCAGGCCTTGATCGCGGCATCGGTCACGTCGGGATCGCCGAACCGCCGCAGGGCCGCGTTGCAGGCGTGCGAGCGGCCCAGGCTGCCGCCGGGCCGGTTGATCGGATGGGCGGGCCGATACTTGAAGTATTCGCCGTAGAGATAACTGCGGTCGGGCCGCGTCTGGCGGTGGATCGCCGCCAGGCCGCGGTCGATGAGCTGCTGCGGCACGTCCACGCCGGCATCCCGGGCATCGGCGAGCGCGAGGAGGACCGTGGCGGTCGTGAAGCTGTTGGGACTCGCCGCCGGCTTGCGGGCGCCGATTTCGAAATCGTAGTAGCCCCAACCGCCGTTGACCGACTCGTAGCGGTCGAGCAGTTCGACCTGGCTGGCGATGCACTCGCGGATGGCAGCCTGCCGGTCGGGATCGTCGGCATGCCGCGGAAGCACGAGCGCGAGCGCCTCGATGCCGTAGGCGTGGCCCCAGACGTTGTAGAGCGCGTCGGGAGTGGCCCGCCGCAGCCGTGGCAGCCGTTCGAGCAGCCAGTCGGCGCCGCGGTCGATGGCAGCGGCGACATCCGCGGTGTCGCGATCGGTTTCGAGGAGTGCCGACACGCACAGCCCGGTCACCGCGGAGCGGAAGGCGTAATGGGCACCGGGGGGCGGCGCGTAGATGTCGACGCCCCCCTTCGTGTTGTCGGCAGAGCCCCAGGAGCCGTCAGGGCGCTGCTCGCCGACGAGATAGGCCACGCCGCGATCGAGCGCGGTCTCGAGTTCGGCGGCATCGACCGGCTCGACGCGGTCCACGCGCGGGGCGACCTCGGCCAGCGGACGCGCGCGGGAGGGGGGAGATTCCTCGGCCGACGCGACCGGGCACGCGACGACGACCAACACCCCGGTAATCACGAGCCCGACGAGCAGCTTGCCGGCCGCAGCGACAGCCTGTCCATGCGACGAGAGCCACCTGCCGCAGGTCAGGACGTGCTGGTTCGCGGTGTCACAACGCACGTTACTTCGCCTCGACGCCGGCTGGGGAGTTGGCGGCAGCCGCGGCGGGTGCAGCTGGCTTGTCAGCGGGCTCGGGTGATTTCTCAGAGGACTCAGTTGGCTTTTCAGCGGCCTTCGCGGCCGACTGGTCGGCAGGCTTCGCGGCCGGCGTGCCGGTCGCAGGCTTCGGCTTCTCGAGCAGAATCTGCTCGCCGGCGGCAAGCCCGGCGGTGATCTCGACGACCTCGTCGTTCGCGCGGCCTGTGGCCACCGTCCGCTTCTGCGGCTCCTTGCCGGCCGCGGCGACGACGTAGACGAACTTCTTCTCGTCGTCGAGGTCCTCCGCAAACACGGCCTTCTTGGGGATGGCGAGTAGGGCCGGCTCGTTCGCCGCGATCACGCGGACCTCCGCCTCCATGCCTGCCACCAGCCGCGGATGATCCTCCGCGAGATCGACGACCACCTCGAAGCGGCCGGCGGCCACGGGCACCGCGGAGACGCTCCGCACCCGGCCCGGCAGCCGCACGTCGGCGAACGCCTTGGGCACGATCCGGGCGGTCGCGTCGGCGGCCACCTTGAAGAACTCCTTTTCAGGCACGCCCGCCCGCACGAAGGGCCGTCCGGATCCCACAATCGTGAACAGCACGGCCTGCGGCTCGAGCTTCCCGCCGGGCCGCAGCCGGCCGGCGACCTGATCGGACTCGACCCATTTGCCCTGCTGCCAACGGCCGTAATAGAGGATGCCGTCGGTGGGCGCGACGAGCGGCAGGAGGTCGCGATCCGCCTTGAACTCGGCCAACTGCTCGGCGGCCTTGCGCCGCTCGTTCGTGGAGCGATCGAGTTCCAGCTTGAGCTTGTCGAGCGCGATCGGCAGTGCCGATTCGGCCCGCTCGAGGTCGAGCGCGGCGAGAAGATTCGCCTTCTGCACGACGTCGAGCCGGCGGGGCAGTTCGAAGGCCGCGACCCGCTCGTGACGATCCTGCATCAGCTCGCCGAAGAAGCGGGCCAGTTCCGCCTCGAACCGGGCCCGCTTGAGGACGATCTCCTCCGTCTCCTCGGTGAGGTCGTCCTGCGTGTACATCTTTTCGAGCTGGTCGAGCTCCTCCTCAGCGTTCTCGCGCCGGAACTGGGAAATCTTCAGCATCACGTCGTTCTCCGCCTGTGCGAGCTGGCTTTCCTTCGACTCGTAGCGGGCCAGATCCTCGGCCGCGATCCGGCGGGCCCGGCGGGCCAGCTCCAGCTGCAGGGGCGTGGCCTTCTCGAGCAGGGCCACCTCCCGCTCGAGCAGCCCGTGGGCGAGCGCGGCGATCCGCCCGCCGATCTCCAGGTCGCGGATCTGCTCGTCGAGCTTGGCCGTCTCCAGTCGCACGAGCACGTCGCCCTTGTTGACCCGCGTGCCGTGCGGCACGGCTTCTTCGACGACGAACTGCCCCTGCCGCTTGGCGTCGATCCGGACTTCCGTGAGCGCCGGCGACTCGAAGACGCCGTCGAGCTTGGCCTCCAGACGAAAGGGCACGGGGGCCACCGTGTGGGTCGGCAGGTCGGCCACGGCGACAGGAATGACGGAACTGGTCGAGAGAACGCCGGCGACTGCGGCACCGAGAATTCCGAATCCGCGAAGCATTGAGGAGGGTTCCGTGCGGTGAGGGGATCGTCTCAACGCTAGGTCAGCCGTGCGGCCGCGTCAAACGGTGGGGCTGGCGGGGGGCGGGGCGTAGTCGGAAAGCGGGCCCGGTCGCCACGAAACCCGCAGGGCGTTGACGACGGCGACGACGTCGATGGCCTCCTGCACGAGCGCGCCGGCCGCCGGTGGCAGGAGGCCCGCCGCGGCGAAGCCCATGCCGACGACGCTCGCCGCCATCCCGCCGACGGCGCTCTGCAGCGCGATCGACCGCATCCGTCCGGCGATGTGAAACAACTCGTCAACCCGCTCGAGTGACGAGTCGAGCACGACGGCGCCGGCCGCTTCGCCCGTCACGTCGCTCGCCGTCCCCACCGCGATGCCGACGGTGGCCGCGGCGAGCGCCGGCGCGTCGTTGATGCCGTCACCCACGAAGAGCGTGGGGGCCAGGGCGGTCGCCTCCTCCACGAGCCGCAGCTTGCCCTCAGGCGACACCTCGGCATGCACCTCCTCGATGCCGACGGCCTCGGCGAGCCAGCGGACCTCGCTCTCCCGGTCGCCCGAGACGAGCATGATCCGTTCGAGTCCGTGTGCCGGCCGGAGGTGCCGCACGAATGGGAGTCCTTCGGCGCGGGGCGTGTCGCGAAACCGCAGCACCGCCGCCAACGCGCCGTCGATGAGCACCACGCACTCCAGGCCGCCGGCCGTCGGCGGCAGCGCGGCTGCCAGGGTGGGCGTGAGGCGGGTGCGGCCGGTGACGGTGACGTCGTGGGTCGTGGCGTTCACGGCGTGGAGTCGGACGCGGCCGGTGAGCCCCGCCCCGGGTGGCTCGGCCACCGCATCGACCTGGCCGAGCGGCAGGCCCCGCTCCGCAGCGGCCGCGACGACGGCACCGGCGAGAGGATGCTTGGCATACACCTCGAGGCTCGCGGCCATCGCCAGCACCGTATCGCTCGGCCACGGGCCGATGGCGAGGGTCTCGATGAGCCGTGGCGTGCCGTAGGTGAGCGTGCCCGTCTTGTCGAAAATCGCGATGCGGCAGCTGTCGAGTCGCTCGAGCACCGCCGGATCGCGGATCACGATGCCCCGCTTGGCCGCCAGCGACACCGCGCCGATGATCGCCACGGGAATCGCGATCAGGAGTGGGCAGGGCGTGGCGACCACGAGCACGGCGAGAAACCGTGTCGGATTGCCGCTGGCCCACCAGGCCGCCACCGCGACCGCCAGCGCGACCGGCGTGTAGCCCGCGCCCAGCGCATCGGCCAGTCGCCGCAGCCGCGGCCGCCGCGCTTCACTGGCCTCGAGCACCTCCATGATCTTGGCATACCGGCTGTCGCCCGCGACACGATCGGTCCGCACGTCGAGGACTGCCGGGCCGTTGATCGCGCCGGAGAGCACGGTCGATCCCGGCGCCTTCCGCATCCGATAGGGTTCACCGGTGAGATAGCTCTCGTCCATCGAGCCGTGGCCGGCGACGACCGTGCCATCCACCGGGCAGATCTCGTGCGGCAGCACGACGAGCACCTCCCCCACGGCCACGTCAGCGAGCGGCACGTCGGCGAGGCCTGCCTCCAGGCGGCGGTGCGCCCGGGTCGGCATCCGCCGCGCCAGAGCCTGGAGCACGTCACCGGCCCGGCTCACGGCTCGGGCCTCGAGCACGGCGCCGCCGGAGAGCATGAGCACGACGAGCACGCCGGCGAGGTATTCACCCAAGAGCACGCTGGTCACGATCGAGATTCCGGCGAGCAGGTCGGAGCCGAATGTGCCAGTCACGAGCTGCCGGAGGAGCCGCCAGACGAGCGGGATCCCGCCACCGACGAGCGCCAGCAGAAGTGGGATGTCACCGCGGGTCAGGCCGCGGCCAGAGGTGGGCAGGCCGGCCAGCCCGGGGAGGTCGGGCAGCCCGAGATCGACGGCGCGGCCCGCGGTGCCGCTCGCGACGAGCAGGGCCCAGGCCGCGAGCGCTGCGAGGGCCCCACCTGCGATCGACTCGCTTGAGCCGAGGGTGAGGCCGAACGGCCGGAATGGCAGGGCGGGGGTCGGTGTCATGGAAAACTCAGCGCGCTTCGAGGGATATAGATGGTACGTCGGCGGGGATCTGGCATCGAGCGGGATCGTGGTGACCGATTGGTGCAGTCACACGCACGCACCCCCGGACTTCCGTCCGGGGCTTGTATGGGGTGGGCGCGCAGCGGCGTGCGGGCCATGATGGGAGCGGCTTTCGTCACTGGAGATGTCGTCACTCATGATCGCCTTCGATCGCCCCGATGCTGCGCCACAGTCGGACCGCAACGTGCTCGGCGGCGTGCTCGTCGCCTGCTCCCGTGAGCCACTCACCGGATTTTTCCGGGACGGCTGCTGCCGGACGGGCCCGGCCGACGCCGGGGTGCACACCGTCTGCGCGGTCATGACCAAAGACTTCCTCGAGTTCACCGTGCGCGCGGGCAATGATCTTGTCACACCGCAGCCGCAGTGGGGCTTCCCGGGGCTCATCGCGGGCGACCGCTGGTGCCTGTGCGCGAGCCGGTGGCTGGAAGCCGCCGAGGCAGGCCGGGCCCCGCCGGTCGTGCTCGAAGCGACGCACGAAAAGACGCTCGCCATCGTGCCGCTCGATCTTCTCAAGCAGCATGCCGTGACGCTCGCCTGAGTCGGCGCTGGAGGCGTCGTTTTCATGAAAGCATTCCCATGACGGGCCTGCTGCCGCTGGCCGTGGGGATCGTGGCGCTCTTGTACGCGACCGTGGGGCATGCCGGCGCGACGGGCTACATCGCCGTGCTCACGCTCGCCGGCGTGGAGCCCGCCGTCATCCGCCCAACGGCGCTCGTGCTCAACGTGCTCGTGGCGACGATCGGCACGGTGCAGTTCGCACGGGCCGGACACTTTCAGGCCGCACTGTTCCGGCCGCTGGCGATCGCGAGTGTGCCCGCGGCTGTCGTGGGAGGCGTGCTCACGCTCCCGCACGCCGCCTTCGAGGGCGTCATCGGAATCGTGCTGCTCGTCTCGGCCCTGCGGATCACCGCCGAGACGCTGCGGCCGGCCGACGCGGAGGAGGCCGGCACTGCGGTTCCGGCGCCGCCGCGACTGGCGCCCGCGTGGCTGGGGCTGCTCGGCGGTGGCATCGGCCTGCTCTCCGGCCTGACAGGCGTTGGCGGAGGCGTGTTCCTCACGCCGGCGTTGCTGGCGCTCCGCGTGGCGCCCGTGCGGACGGCGGCCGCCGTGTCGTCGGCGTTCATCCTCGTGAATTCAGTGGCGGGCCTCGCGGGCCGGGTCGTCGCCGGGGTCGCCGTCCCCACGGTCGCCTGGCCGCTCGTGGTGGCGGCCGTTGTGGGGGGACTCGCCGGAGCGTGGCTCGGGGCCTTTCGGCTGGCGGTGCCGACGCTCCGGGCAGTGTTGGCGGTGGTGCTCACCCTCGCCGGGCTCAAGCTGCTCGCCGCGGCTTGGATATGAATACGGGTTCCACATGATCCCCGCCGCTGGCGGGGCGTTTGTAACAGGCTCCGAAAATGTTACGATCTCGTGACATCCGTGTGACATGACCGCTCTGATCAGAGCGTGACACCGGAGCCTTTTGCCGAGACGAGGAGCCCCCTGCCGATGGTGGATAAAAAGACTGCCGAGAAGAAGCCTGCCGACCGGAAGCCGGCCCGAGACGTGAACAATGTGAACAAGTCGGAGGAGATTCGCACGGTCGCCCGAGCCATGCAGGCCAAGGGAGAGAAGCCCCGGCCGGTCACGATCATCGCGACCCTCAAGAAGCAGGGGATCGAGGTCTCGTCGCCCCAGGTGAGCATGGTGCTCAAGCGGATGGGATTCCGGCCGCGCAAGCGGAGCAAGACGGCCGCTGGAGCCACGGCCACCGGGGCCGGCCCCAAGGCGGCGGCCCGGGTGAAGGGTGGGCCCTTGTCGGTGGACGACCTCCTCGCGGCCAAGCGGCTGGTCGGGCATTTTGGCGGCACCGACCGGGCAATGGCCGCCATCGAGGCCCTGCAGAAGTTCGAGTCGTGACAGGCGCCCGGGTGAACGGCTCCCGGGTGATGGGGCCGCACTGGCTGGCCGCGGCCTGATGGCTACGGTTCTCCTGGAGGTTTCCGGGCATGATTCGACCGATCGACTCGAGGCTGCCTGGCGACGGGCTGCCGGCTGGTGACGGAGGCGCGACCGCAGAGTCGGTCGACGTTGTTGTTATCGGCGGCGGCCCTGCTGGGGCCACTGCGGCGACCCTCGTCGTGCAGGGTGGCCAGCAGGTGGGTGGCCTGCAGGTGCGGCTGTACGAACGCGAGCGGTTTCCGCGCTACCACGTCGGCGAGTCACTGATTCCGGAGACGTTCGGTGTGCTCGACCGGCTGGGAATGCTGCCCAGGTTGCGGGGCAGTCCGTTTACCGAAAAACATTCCGTGCAGTTCGTATCGGAGGAAGGACGGCTGTCGGAGCCGTTTTACTTCGCCGATTACAAAGCTGGCGAGAGTTCCCGCACCTGGCAGGTAACGCGGCAAGACTTCGACCACCTGCTGATCGACAACGCCCGCGACCACGGGGTCGATGTCCAGGAGGGCATGCGGGTGTTGGAAGTGCTCTTCGAGGGAGAGCGGGCGGTGGGCGTGCGGGTGGCCGACGAGACGGGCGCCGAGCGGATCGTTCGCGCCCGGGTGGTCATCGATGCCGCCGGGCAGAGCGGGCTCATTCTCGATCGGCTCGGGCTGCGGCAGTGGGATCCCCTCCTCAAGAAAGCAGCGATCTGGACGTACTGGAAGGGTGCCTTTCGCGACACCGGCCGCGACGCCGGCGCTACGGTCGTGCTGCAGACGCGGGGCAAGAAGGGCTGGTTCTGGTACATCCCGCTGGCTGACGACATCGTCAGCGTTGGCGTCGTCGCCGGTCATGATTACCTCTTCAAGGAGCGAGCCACCCGCGACCCGGAGGCGGTGTACTTCGAAGAGGTGGCCCGCTGCCCGGGCCTCCAGCCGCGGCTCGTTGGCGCGGAGCGAAGCGGGCCGTTTCGCGTGGCGAAGGAATATTCCTATCGTGCCCAACAGGTGGCGGGCGACGGCTGGGTGCTCGTGGGTGACGCCTTCGGGTTCCTCGACCCGCTCTACTCGTCAGGGATTCTGCTCGCACTCACCAGCGGCGCCCTGGCCGCCGATGCCGTGGTCGCGGCTCTCGCGGCGGGCGATCCGTCGGCCGCGCGCCTGGGCTCATGGGGGCCCGCGTACATCGCCGGCCTCGAACGGATGCGGCGGCTCGTCTGTGCCTTTTACGAAGGGCTGAATTTCGGCGCCCTCGTCCGGCATGATCCGGCTCTCAAGCCGCTGATCACCGACCTCCTCATCGGCGATCTGTTCAAGCCCGAGATCGACCGTCTCTGGGGGCCGCTCGAGGCCCTGCTCGCCGAGCAGCGGTCGAGCGAAGCCACCGCCGTTACTTGAATTCCGCAAGGGCGGTCGGGGCGTCCTTGTGGATGCTGAACAGGCGGTCGAGGTTCGTCATCTTGAAGACCTGGAAGATCTGCGGGCGGATGTTGCACATCTTCAGCCGTCCCTGGCCGGTCGTGATGCGGCGGTGCAACTGGCCGAGCAGGCCGAGCATGGCGCTCGACATGAACTCGACCTGGGCGAAGTCGAGGAGGATGTCGGGGCCGGTCGACTTGCCGATCACCCGGCCCAGTTCGGCACGGATTTCGTCGAGCACGGAGTCGTCGAGGATTTTCTTGTCCTTGAACACCACCATCCGCACGGATCCCTTGCGGGCGGTCTGGATGCGGCGGAACTGGTCGGGCTCGGGCTGAGGACGGGGGGCGGTGGGCATGGCGGTGAGCGGGCAGGAGGGGTGAATCAATCAGCCGGTCAGGCCGCGGGCAACGCCGGCCGCCGGCCGATGAGGGTGGTGCGCGCCACGCTCCACCAATTCGGCCGCGCAAGCGTGTGATAGGGCGAGTCGGCCGGCAGCGTGGCCACGAGGTGGGCGTGGGCTCCGGCGAGATGGTGGTAGGGGAGCGACGGAAACAGATGGTGGAGCGCGTGAAAGCGGATCGAGAACGGGAAGAAGAGCAGCGTCAGCGGGTCGTTGGTGGTGAAGTTGCAGGAATCGATGATGTGCCCCTCGAGATCGACGGGACTGCCATCGCCGGCGAAATGGTGATCGGCCAATTGGCGGCACTGGTTGAGCAGCACCGTGCCGACCGCCAGCGCGTAGAGCAGCGGGATGCGGGTCCAGGGGGTGAGTCCGGCCACCACGAGTGCGGGGATGAGCAGGGCGCGGAGGAAGCACGGAATCTCCACCGCGAGGATGGCCCGGCGATCGGCGGCGGTGAGCCGCCGCTCGTAGCGATGGTTGAAGGTGAGGGCCGATGCTCGGCGCAGCGTCCAGGCACGGAGCCGCGGGTGCAGGAACGACAAGGGCGTGAGCAGAAAGCGAAGAAACACGAGCCCCGGAAAGGCCAGCACGTGGAGCAGGTAGCCGGCCATGCTCGTCGGGTTGCCCGCTTCCAGCACGTTGGCCACGTATTCCGGATCTTCGGGCGTGCCGTAGAACCGCTGGCTGTGGTGGTCGCGGTGGTGGCGGGTGAAGAAGGGGCTCGGCGTGAGCGTGACGATGCCGGCACAGCAATTCCAGGCAGCCTTGAAGAAGGGCAGCTCGTGCTGGCCTAGGTGACAGACCTCGTGGATGAGTGAGCCCAGCCGGTAGAGCCAAAAGATGGCCACGGGAAACGCGGCCAGCTGCATCCAGGATCCGAGCGGAGCCGACAGGAAAATGCCGGCGGCGAGATAGGCGACCACGAGGCTGACGAGGAAGTCGGTCCAGTAACGGAGGGGCGACACCCGGAAGAAATCGACGTCGGCCGTGCGGATGGCCTGCCGGACGTCGCTGATCCAATGGCGATCGGAGGTGGAAGGGGACATGACGAGCGAGTCCTGCGTGGCCCGGAAACGGAAACCCTCAGTTCACCAGACGCGGCCCTCTGTTGCCACCCCGGATTCGGCGGAGGGAACCCCGTGAATCCCGAAGCGACCGAAACAAAAAGAAAAGGGGGCCGGACGCATGCGTCCGGCCCCCTCCGTTTTCACGACACGAGCGCGTGATTAGCAGCCGCAACGACGGCAGCCACGCTTCCGGCCGCAGCCCTTGCCGCAGCCGGCAGCGCCAGCGTCGCCGCAGGCACCGGCATCGCCACAGGCGCCAGCGTCACCGCAGGCACCGGCGTCGCCACAAGCACCAGCGTCACCGCAGCCACCGGCAGCGCCGGCACCACACGGATCGGCGGGCACCTCGACGGCGACCATCACGCACTTCTGCACGGGCACTTCCTTCGTCACCGTGTGAGGAACGCGAACCGTGTAGCTCGCGGTCTTCGTCTCGGGGACGCAGTCATACACCGTGACGGAGTAGGACTCTTCCTTCGTCTGCGGGACCATGACCGTGTAGGAAACTTCCTTGGTCATCGTCTCCGGCACGCACTTGGTGACCGTGTACTCGCGGGTGCGGGTCTCGGTCTTGCACTTGGTGACGTCGACCGTCTTGGTCTTCGTCTCCGGAACCATCTTCGTCACCGTGTAGGTGCGGGTCCGCTCTTCCGGCACGCAGGTCGTGACGGTGTAGGTGCGGGTCCGCTCCTCGTTCTTGTACTTGGTGACGTCGACCATCTTGGTCTTCGTCTCCGGAACGCACTTCGTCACCGTGTAGGTGCGGGTCCGCTCCTCGTCCTTGTACTTGGTGACGCTGACCGAACGGGTCTTCGTCTCCGGCACCATCTTGGTGACGGTGTAGGTGCGGGTCCGCTCCTCGGGGCGGCACTTCGTGACCGTGTAGGTCCGGGTGCGCTCCTCGTCACGGCACTTCGACACCGACACCATCCGGCTCCGCTGCTCGGGGCGGCACTTGGTGACCGTGTAGGAGTAGGGAACTTCCTCCGTCACGCACTCGTAGGTGGTGACCGGAACTTCCTTCGTCTCACACGTGGGCACCCAGACGCGCTTGCAGCACATCTTCGGCGGGCAGGGGCAACCGCAGGCGTCGGTGCCGCTCGAGGGCACTTCCACCATCTCGGTCTGCCACGAGCCACCGCGGACCTGCACCGTCTTCGACGACTGGACCGGGACGCGCTTCTGCACGGTCCGGCTACCGGCCATCTCCTCGGTGTAGGGCACCATCACCGTGTAGGTCTGCTCGACCTGCTCGGTGTAGGGAACCTTGACCGTGTAGGTCGAGGTCTTCTCCTCGGTGTAAGGGACCATCACCGTGTAGGTGGCGGTCTTCTCTTCCTGCACGGGCACGCTCACCGTGTAGGTCTGCTCGACCTGCTCGGTGTAGGGAACCTTGACTGTGTAGGTCGAGGTCTTCTCCTCGCTGACCGGCACCATCACGGTGTAGGACTGCTCGACCTGCTCGGTGTAGGGAACCGACACCGTGTAGGTGGAGGTCTTCTCCTCCTGCTTCGGAACCATGACGGTGTAGGTGGAGGTCTTCTCCTCCGACACCGGCACCATCACCGTGTAGGTCTGCTCGACCTGCTCGGTGTACGGGACCTGGACGGTGTACTCGGCCGTCTTGGTCTCCGTGACGTTCTTGTTGACCGTGTAGTTCACGGTCTTGGTCCGAGTCTCGGGAACCTGCACGGTGACCGTGCGGGTCCGCTCCTCGGTCCGCGGGACGCGCTTGTTGACCGTGTAGGTCCGCTCGCGCGTCTCGGTGGTGTACTCTGTGCTCGTGACCGTCTTCATCTCGGTCACGTACTGCCGCTGGTACACCGTCTTGGTGCCGCCGCACGCTGCGCCGGCATCGCCACAACCACCACACTCGCTGCTGACGACGGCGCCTTCGCACCCGCCGGCACAACCGCCCGCACAGCTACCGCAATCCTTCGCCCACGTGCTCGAGCACAGGGCGACGACGGCGAGAGCCGCGAAGCAGGACACAATCTTCCGCATCACGAACCTCCAGGGAAACAAGCAGGGAAACCAAATCGAGCAGGATGTTCTCGAACGCGCCCGAATCTCGGCCGGTCGAAGAGACCTTTCTCTTGCGACGACCGAACGACTCGGCCGCCTGTTAAGTTGGATAGGTTACGTTGACTTCTCCGGGTTGCAAGTGTTTGGAACGGGGTTTACACCGAATTCTTGCGCAATCCGAGAAGGGGGCACCTGAATAGGGGGTTTTTGTCCGATTTTTCCGAGGGTTTTCCCGCGAGCCCCATGACCCGTCGAGGCTTGAATGGGAAGGGGCAATTTCGCGTTTTGGCGGCTTGCGGGAGGGGTGGAGCAGGCTCCAGCGTCGCCGGCGTATACTCAGCTTCAATCGGGGCGCTGATCGCGCCGCCGCAGGGGAACAACAGATCAGAAACGGAGGCCAGTCATGGAATCCATCCGTGAATTGCTCGATGCCAAGCCGCGCCGCGGGCTCGTCGCCACGGCTCCCGACGCAACGGTGCGGGAGGCCACGATCCTCATGAACGACCACGGGATCGGCTCGCTCCTCGTGATCGTCAATCGCCGACTCGTCGGCATCTTCACCGAGCGGGACGTGCTGCGGCGGATCGTGGCCGACGGCCGCTCGCCCGATGCCACCTGTGTCGGCGAGGTGATGACGACCGATGTCGTGTGCTGCTGCCCCGACACCGATGTCGAGGAGGTGGCTGATCTGATGCGGCGCCGACGGGTCAGGCATGTGCCGGTGGTCGACGCCGACGACGAAGTGCGGGGCCTCGTGTCGATCGGTGACATCAACGCCCGCCGGTTCGCGTCGTGCGAGACGGTGCTCCACCAGATGGAAGAGTATCTCTACCGCCGGGCGTGAGCCACGCGGTTTCGGGGCGGCTCCCACGTGCGGTATCATCCCGGGGCTGAAACTATCTTTTTTCTCCCCTGGCTTGGAGTCTGCCATGGATCGCCGCGTGTCCTGCCGGTTGCTGACCTGTCTGTCGTCCGTCGTCGTCCTGCTTACCGCACCGCTACCGGCCGCGGCCGACGTGTCGCTCAACAACATGTTCGGCGATCACATGGTTCTGCAGCAGGGCCTGCGGAACAAAGTGTGGGGCAAGGCCGATCCCGGCGAGGCCGTCACGGTCACGGTGGCCGGCCAGGAGAAGAAGGCGACGGCGGGAGCGGATGGCACCTGGGCAGTGTTTCTCGACCCGATCACCGAATACGGCGGGCCCCACGTGCTCGCCGTGAAGGGCAAGAACGAAATCACGTTCAACGACGTGCTCGTCGGCGAGGTCTGGATCTGTTCCGGTCAATCGAACATGCAGTGGAGCGTGAACCAGGCGAACGATCCTGATCTCGAGAAGGCAGCCGCCTCGTTCCCGGAGATTCGCCTGCTCTCGGTGCCCCAGGTCGGCACGCAGGAGCCGCAGTGGAACTTCAACGGGCAGTGGAAGGTCTGCTCCCCCGAGACGGTCGGCGGGTTCTCGGCGGTGGGCTACTTCTTCGGGCGGCAGTTGCACCGGACGCTCGGCGTTCCGGTGGGACTCATCAACAACGCCTGGGGAGGAAGTGCCGCCGAGGCCTGGGTGAAGCGGGAGAAGCTCGCCACGCATCCCGAGCTCCAGGCGATTCACGATCGCTGGACGAAGATGGAGGCCGAGCAGCCCGACGACAAGCAGATGGCGGGGAATGCACGTCCGGGCAACATCCACTCGGGTGTTCTCGCGCCCTCGATCGGATATGGCATCCGCGGGGTGATCTGGTATCAGGGCGAGTCGAACGCAGGCCGTGCCTACCAATACCGCGAACTCTTCCCGCTACTCATCCAGTCGTGGCGGGACGAGTGGGGCATCGGTGAGTTTCCCTTCTATTGGGTGCAGCTGGCCGACTACAAGCCGGAGAAGCCCGCGCCTGGTGAGAGCGACTGGGCCGAGCTTCGGGAAGCGCAGACGATGACACTGCGGCTTCCGAACACCGGCGAGGCGGTGATCGTTGACCTCGGGGAGGGCAAGGACATCCACCCCAGGAACAAGCAGGATGTCGCCAAGCGGCTGGCCCGCTGGGCACTCGCGGAAACTTACAAGCGGCCGGCGATCGTCTGCCAGAGCCCGCGATTCAAGGCCCTCGAGATCCAGGGGAGCAAGGCCGTGCTGTCATTCGATCATGCCGGGGACACCGACAAGGCCTGGCGGCCGTTCGATGTCAACGAACCGCGGGGGTTCACGATCGCCGGAGCCGACCGGGCCTTCGTGCCCGCCCAGGCCAAACTGCGACCGGACGGTCGCATCGAGGTCTGGAGTGACAGCATCTCCGAGCCGGTGGCTGTCCGCTACGCCTGGGCTGACAATCCGGTCTGCAACCTCTATTCCGCTCCCGGCCTGCCGTTGACCCCCTTCCGAACCGACGATTTTCCGGGTGTGACCGTCGACGCGAAGTGACCCTTCGGGGTAGGCTCAAGGCCGCTCGGAGAGCCACTGAGCATCCCCGACAACGCGTCCACGAACCGTGCATGGAGGTTTTTTCGTGAGCCGTCTCGCCCCGCTTCCGTTCGCTGTGCTGTTATGTATGGTGCTGCCGTTCGTCCTATCGGCCGCCGGTTGCTCGAGTCATTCGGCCCCCACCTGGTCGGCGCCGTCGCCGCCGCGGCTCGTCACCTATGACGCCCGGGTGCCCGATGTCACCCGGCCGCCACAGCCCTTCCGGCTCGCTCGTGTCGCCGCCGAGGTGTCTCATGTGGGTGCCCAGCCGCGCATGCAGCCCAACGCCCCTGCGGAGGTCGCGTTCGATCCGGCCGCGCTGCCGGCCCGCGCTGCCCTGCCCGCCGCCGACGTGTCGGTGGCAGCCCTGTCACGATCGGCTAGCGTCGCGTCGTCACCGGCCGTGTCTGAAATCCGCGGCATGATGCGGGACTATCTGCGGGCCTTCAATCGCCACGATCCCGCGGCGCTCGCGGCGCATTGGACGGGCGCGGGCGAGAGCGTCGATCTCGACTCCGGCGAAGTGACGGCCGGCCGTGAAGCGGTTCGCGCCGTGTTCTCCGCCCTCTTCGATCAGGACGAACAGGCCACGATCGACATCGACGTGCACTCGGTCCGGCCGGTCCGCGACGACGTCGCCGTCGTCGACGGCGTCACGCTCATCGCCTTTGCCGACGGCGCCCCTGCCGCGAGCCGGTTCTCGGCCGTAGTCGTCAAGGAAGATGGACGCTGGATGCTCGAAAGCGTCCGGGAGACAGCCCAGCCTGCCGCGGCGGTCGTGGCTGCAGGCAAGCCGCTCGATGCCCTCGAGTGGCTCGTGGGCGCCTGGGAAGACATCGGGGAGGGCGTGCTCGCAAGCTCGCAGTGCTTCTGGAGCGCGGGCCGCGGGTTCCTCATTCGCAGCCACGCCATCCGTGGCGATGCCGCAGCGAGCGACCGTCCCATGGCCGGCGACACCCGCATCCCCGGCCTGCTGCCGGCTGGCGATCAGCGGCCCCGCGAACTGACTGAGATCATCGGCTGGGATCCCGATCGCCGCGCGATCCGCTCCTGGATCTTCAGTTCCTCGGGTCGGTTCGCCGAGGGCACGTGGACTCGTGACGGCGACACCTGGACGGTGCTCGTCGAGGGGCGAGGCCGTGACGAGGGGGCGAGTTGCACCTGCACGCTCGCTCCGGCCGGCGCCGATGGCGTCGCGGTGACCTGCGACAACGACCAGCTCGCCGATCTCCTGCCGCCGGCCTGCGAGTTTCTCCGCACCGCCGTGCTGGACTGACTCCTGTGCTGGACTGGGCGCTGTGCTGGTCTGATCCAACCAGGGTGTT
>Ga0114946_10000331_pt1 | contig 30533 bp, 27 predicted proteins | sample WalLakDeSediment_FD_88676 | JGI IMG/M metagenome (GOLD analysis project Ga0114946, IMG submission 88676) | Lake sediment microbial communities from Walker lake, Nevada to study Microbial Dark Matter (Phase II) - Walker Lake 11/02/13 Deep Sediment | ecosystem: Environmental > Aquatic >... | reverse complement strand
GCCTCTTAAGGGCTACCTGTTTGACCACTCCAGCACCCCCGCTTAACTATCTATATCAAAAATTAACTATATAAAAATCTTTAGAATTACTCTTTTTTAATTTTTACGCCCATTTCTTCAAGTCTTTTTATATGGGCTTGCATTACTTGTTCAACTTGTTGAATTATCTTAATAAGCTCGTTTCTTTCATTTATCAAAGTAGTTAAAGCTCCTTGGTGAAATCCAATTTCTATTTCCTTCGGCATTTCAGGTACATTAGATTTTTTCCCAGAACTAAGTGCTTTTTCAAGATCTTTTTTATTTATTTCTTCCATTCTTTTTTTTAAAAATTAAAGTTAATAAGCCTTTGGGTTCTCAAAACTTTTATTAAGTGCATTAACATATTTTTTTTATGAAACAACAAATATCTGAATTATTAAAAAAACCATTAAAAGAATTAAAAATCAATTTAGGTTTAGATGAAATTAACAATCTTTTAGAAATACCTCCTTCAATTGAAATGGGGGATTATTCATTTCCTTGTTTTACTTTAGCAAAAGAGCTTAAACAAGACCCAAATCAAATAGCAATAGAATTAAGAACAAAAATAGGAAATTCTTTTAAAGGATTTCAAGACATACAAACTTCGGGTCCTTATGTTAATTTTTTTATAGACAGAATATCTTTTGCAAAAAAAATTCTTTCTGAATCTGTAAAAGAAAATTTTGGAAAAATGGATCTTGAAAAAAGGGAAAAAATAATGATAGAATTTTCTCAAGCAAATACTCACAAAGCATTTCATATCGGTCATATAAGAGGAACTTGTTTAGGAGAAAGTTTAGCAAGAATAATAGAATTTTGCGGAAATCAGGTTATCAGGGCAAATTATCAGGGAGATACTGGAATGCATATTGCAAAATGGATTTGGTGTTACAAAAAATATCATCCAAAAGAAAAAATAAAAAAAGATGAATCCTGGATAGCTTCTATCTATGTCGATGCAATAAAAAGATTAGCAAGAAACAAATCACTACAAAAACAAGTTGAAGAAATAAATAAAAAACTTACAACAGGAGATGATAATGAACTAACTGCTTTATGGGAAAAAACAAGAAAATTTAGTTTAGATTCTTTTGAAGAAATTTACAAGGAATTAAATACTAATTTTGATATTTATTTTTTTGAAAGTGAACAAGAAAAAAAAAGTATAGAAATTATAGATGAGTTACTCAAAAATAAAATAGCTGAAATAAGTGAAGGAGCTGTAATAATTAATTTAGAAAAATATAATCTTGGGGTTTGGGTTTTATTAAGAAAAGATAAAACTGTTTTATACTCTGCAAAAGATTTAGTCCTAGCTAAAGAGAAATTCCAAAAATATAAATTAAGTAAAAGCATTTATGTCGTCGCAAATGAACAAAATTTACATCTGCAACAATTATTTAAAACTCTAGAATTAATAGGTTTTGACGAAATAAAAAAATTACAACATGTTTCTTATGGGATGATAAGATTTCCTCATGGAAAAATGTCTTCTCGTACTGGAGACAATATTCTTTATTCAGATTTTATAAAAGAAGTAATGACTTATGCTAAAGAAGGAATAATTAAAAGAGAAAAAATTTCAAAAAATAAATTAAAAGAAAGAACTTTGAAAATATCTATGGCAGCAATAAAATATTCTATGCTTAAACAATCCCCGAATAAAAATATAATTTTTAATAAAAAAGATGCGCTAAATTTTGAAGGAGATACTGGGCCTTACATACAATATAGTTATGCTCGAGCAAGTTCGATATTAAAGAAAATAAAAAAGAAAAAAAATCAATCAACGATAATAAATTTAGAACAAAAAGAATTAGAACTTATTAAAAAAATTTCTTTGTTTCCTGAAATTGTTTTAGCTTCTTATAAAAATTTAAATCCTTCTTTAATTGCAAATTACTCTTATCAATTAGCACAAATTTTTAATGAATTCTATCACGCATGTCCTGTAATTGGTTCAGAACAAGAATCGTTTAGATTGGAAATAATAAAATCATTTAGAAATGTTTTGAAAAAATCTTTAAACCTTTTAGGAATCGAAGCACTCGATAGGATGTAATCAAAACTTATTTAAAGTATTTTTTCTTTTATTTAATTAATAAGTAAATAAAAAAAGGAGGTGGATAATGGCAAAAACGGTTGGAAAAGGAGTTTCAAAAATTTTGAATCTTGTTGCTTGGCTTACTGGAGTAGTTGTTTCTTTAGCAGTTGGTTTTGCAATGATAGGTGAAACTTTAACTATTCCATGGTTAGACACTGTAGGTGCAGGGGTTATAACTGTTGTTGCAGGATGGATCGTTGTTATTTCTACATTAGTGAGTGCTACTTTAGCAATACTTAAGAAATAAAAACTTTCTTTTTTTATTTTTATTTTTTTATTTTTGAATTCTTTATTTGTTGCTCGGCTTCGCTGAGAATTATTTGTTGGGCACTTTCAAACTTCAAGAATTTTATATTTTCCATGACTTCCTAAATTATAAATTTTAGTTTTTCCAATTTTTCCTTCACCTTCTGCTTCGTGAATATGCCCGCATAAAACCATTTTTGGTTGATGTTTCTTAATTGCTTTTTGAAGAATTTTAGAACCGATATGTTTTCCATTAAATGCTTTGTCCACAATTCCATAAGGCGGATTATGAGAAATTAAAATCGAATTTCTATTTTCTTTCAATAATTTATTTAATTTTAATTCTCTTGTTTTGTTTTTTTTCATTCTATTTTTGAAAAATATTTTACCTTTATCATCTTCCATTAGTGTGGAATTTTCAAAACTTATATCAAAAAATAAAAAATTCTGGCTTCTGAGAGCATATCTTCCCGTAAACTTGTTTATTAAATTTTTATGTTTTTTTAAAATTCTATCCGCAATTTTCTTCTTATGCTTCATAAACATATTTCCCCTTAAACTTAAAACAGGGATTCCATAAGAACATAATTTATCTACGATTTCTTTATAATTTTTGTTCATAAATCTATCACTAATTCCTTTCCAAGAATCCTGTATCCAAGGTTTTTCTGGAATAAACGCAATATCTCCTACACATGCAATAATTTCGATTTTATTTTTTTTAATGATTGAATCCAAGTTTTTTGGAAGTCTTCCGTGTGGGTCACCCAATGCTAAAATTTTCATAATCAAAATAATTTAACCTAATTTAAATAATTAATGAAAGTGCCCATTTTCTTCCTTTAAAAAACAAAAAAAGCGATTTCTTAAATACTTTGATGTCAAATAAAAATCAACTCATCTGTGACACGAGAAAAACAGAATTTCTTTTAATTTCAATATTCAGTAGACAAGGTAAATTTTAATTTATCTAATTCAGAGAATAATTTATTTTTATTTCTATGATAAGAAATACAACTTATTTAATACACTTCATATCTTTCCAAGCCAACTCAAATAATTGCTCTAATGCTAATGCAAAAAAGGGAGTATTTATCCAAACACCAATATCATAATTTGGATGAAACTTTTCATCATCAAGGAGCATAAACATTAATTGATTAGAATCAATAATAATAAATCTTGCATTTATTTTTTCTAAATTTCGAACCTCAGCCACTTTTTTAAGTTCTCTAGCAACTTTAATATTATTATTATTTATTGGTGCAGCAATTCTTATTGTGACTCCTCTTTTTTTACATTTTTCAAGACTAAACATAAGTGCTTCAAGTTTTCTATTAAGCCCTTCTGCCGTTGTAACAATTGTAATTGTTTTTTCAGCGTCTCTAACCATCATATCTAAATGATTATAAAGATTTTGTCTTCCTTTTAAACTACCTGATAAATCAGAAGGTTCAACAAATTTTATCCCTTTTGTAAACAAACCATTAAGTTCACCAAGCACCTCATCATCTTTTAAGATTTCAAGTCTTTGGGTTTTTTCTTTTGCTGTTTGCATTAAATTCTTTTTTACTCTTTCAACAACTTCTTCTGGTTTTAATGCAACAAACTTAATTGGTTTCCCCAACTTCATGATTATAAAACCTTTTTTTTCTAAACTTTCTAAAATATCATAAGTTCTAGAACGAGGAACATCTGAAATACTACTCAATTCTCCGGCGGTAGAAGTTCCTCGGGAAAGTAAAGCAGTCCATACTTTAACCTCATAAAGATTTAAATCAAAAATTTTTCGTAATCTGCTCAAAAATTCGTCTTTTATTATCATTCTTTTTTTAGTCTCTTTTTATTTTTAAACATTGTTATAATTTAAAAGTGAAATTAAGATGCTTTATTAAAAATAATCCCAATTTCTCCTCTTTTATCTTTTATTTTAAATTCAATCTTGTTTTTAAATCTTTCCTTGGTAGTTGTAACAATTTCCATTTTTTTTGCATTTGTTCTGTTAGAAATAAAATCTTTTTCTTTTTCTAAAATTTTTTTAAAACTTTTATCTGTAGAAATTAAAAGTTCAATTTCATCATTTTTTTCTAATCCTAATTTTTTTCTAAATGATTGAATATTTCTTGATATCTCTCTTGCATATCCTTCTGCTTCAAGTTCAAAAGTAATCTTTGTATCTAGTTCCACCAACAATTCATTTTCTTTTGAAGATTTTTTAAATTCTATTTTTTTTACATTTAATTGTTCTTTAATAATTTCTTGCAATTCTTTAATATCTTCTTCAACATAAAGTTTTGCTTTTGATAACGGCCATTTTAAACCAATTTGTTCTTTATCCCTAATTCTTAAACCTTGAGAAACAATTTCCCTCACCTTTTCCATTTTAGAATTTAAATCTTCATTAACTCTTCCTGCATTTGGCCAAGACTGTAAATGAACTGAATTTTTTTCACCTTCTATATTTTGATAAATAATTTCTGAAACAAAAGGAATAATGGGCGCAATAATTTTTGAAAATTCTTTTAAAATATATTTTAATGTTAAGATAGCATTTTTATCGTTTTCGTTAAATCTATTTCTATTAACTCTAACATACCATGTAGATAAGTCATCAATAAATTTTCTAATCTCAGTACAAACTTTTATTGTGTTATAATTTTTCATTTGTTTATTAATTTCTTTTATAGTTTCATTTAATCTAGAATAAATCCATTTATCCATCAGATTTTTTGAATTTGTTTTTTCTTTTTCTTTTGTCGAATAAAGAGAATAAAAATTATTCACATTGTATAATAAAACCATTACTTTTTTGTAAATTTCTTCTACACCTTTTTCAGAGAAGTTGAAATTATCCGCATTCATAACACTCGAGGCCATTAAATAAAATCTAATTGAATCAACACCATATTTTTCCATTAATAAAGATGGATCTGGGTAGTTTTGTAATTTCTTTGACATTTTTTTCCCATCTTCTGCAAGGATCAATCCATTTACAACAACGTTCTCAAATGGAATTTTATCAAATAATGCAGTGCCCAATACAATCAAACTGTAAAACCAACCTCTTGTTTGGTCTAATCCTTCGGCTATAAAATTTGCAGGATAATTTTTATCAAATAATTTTTTATTTTCAAATGGATAATGAAATTGAGCGAAGGGCATTGAACCAGATTCAAACCAACAATCAAATACATCAGGTATTCTAGTCATCTCCTCACCAGATTCATCTTTTAATTTTATTTTATCTACCTCATGTTTATGTAGGTCTATTTTTTCGGGAGCATTTGTAGCATATTTTTTCAATTCTTCTATGCTTCCAATTATTTTTATCTTGCCAGATTTGGATTTCCACAATGGAATTGAAGCCGCCCAATATCGATTCCTTGAAAGATTCCAATCTGGAGCGGTTTCCAGGTTATGTTGCATTCTTCCTTCTTTTAAAAAGAGGGGATACCAATTAGTTCCCTTATTCAATTCAATCATTCTTTTTTTTATTTTTTGAATATTTACAAAAACTGCTGGAAGGGCTCGATATATTAAAGGGGTTGCACACCTATGACAAAAAGGATATTCATGTTCTATCTTCTTAACTGAGATAATCTTCCCCTGTTTTTTTAAGAATATTATTATTTCAGTATTTACCTCATGAACATATTTTCCTGCAAAATCCACTACCTCTCTTGTGAAGTTCCCTCTAGCATCCACTGATTGAACCACTGGAATTTTATAATTTCTACATGCTTGATAATCATCTTCTCCAAAAGCTGGAGCTATATGAACAATTCCAGTTCCATCTTCAGAAGTTACAAATTTTCCAAGAATTATTTTGAATGCGTTTTCAGTATCTCTAAAATAAGGAAAAAGAGGCTCATATTCCAGATTCTCCAAATCCTTTCCTTTTAATTCTTCAACTATTGAATATTCTTCTTCCGATTTAAAAAATTTTGGAATTAAATCCCTCGCCAGAAGATAAGTTGTTTTATCTGTTTTATCTTTTAAATAAACATAGTCTAATTCTGTATTAACAGCAAGAGCTAGATTTGATGGCAATGTCCAAGGAGTCGTTGTCCACGCAAGTGCATAAGCATCCTTATTTTTTAATTTAAATTTAACAACTATAGTTTGTGTTTTCACGTTTTGATAGGCATTTTCCATAGCAATTTCAGATTTTGCCAAGGGAGTTTCACAACGTGGACAATACATAAGAATTTTTTCACCCTCGTAGATTAATCCCTTTTCATGTAGTTGTTTAAATGCCCACCAAACTGATTCTATATACTCGTTATTCATAGTTTTATAGCAATTATCCATATCAACCCATCTCCCAAGTCTTGATATTATTTTTTTCCAATCATCTGAATAGCCAGAAACTTTACTTTTACAAAATTTGTTGAATTTTTCAACACCCATTTTTTCAATTTCATCTTTTGAATTTATTTTTAGATCCTTCTCAGCAATATTTTCGATTGGAAGACCATGACAATCCCAACCCCATGTTCTTCGCACATTGAATCCCTTCATTGTCCAAAATCTTGGAATTACATCTTTCTCTATGGACGCAAGCAAATGTCCATAATGAGGTAAACCTGTCGCGAAAGGAGGACCATCATAAAAAACATAAGGTTCTCCCTTTTCAGTTTTCTTTAAAGATTTTTCAAAAGTCTTATCTTTCTTCCAGAATTTTAAAATTTCTTTTTCTTTATTATCAATATCACTCATAGTATTTTATATAAATTTTAATTTATAACTTTAACTAAATGTCTCTAAAATTTCTTTTTCTAAAAAATGAAGTTTACTTGGGATTATAATGCAATAAGGAGAAACGATTCTTTTATTTTCTAGATCTGCTGGAGAACCATAATAAATTCTTTTGCTCTTTGTTCCCAATTCCCTACAAAGGATAATTTTCTTTAATTTAATATTGTGATTCTTTGAAGCTTTTTCAAGTTGGTCCAATGCATCACTAAATTCTAATCCAATATCAATCAAAATTAAACTATGAGCATTAATTGACATATTTTCTTTTACTATTTCCATAAAACTATCTGGAATAAAATTTTTTTTAATGTCCCATTTAGGCATACTTGCAACTTTTCCAAATTTATACAATTGCAATCCTGTTTCAGCAACAGCATCTAAAACCGAAGCATTGTAAATTATTTTATATTTAATATCGCTCATTTTTGCTTCTTGTATCAAAGAAATGTGTGTCGTTGCAGTAAGAGGACTTCCGTAAATCAGTAAAGCAACATTCATTTTTTTAGATTCATCAATAAGCTTCATGCTTTCTACAAATTCTCTATCTACTGGAATTATTTTTTTGTTTAATTCTTGCTTTAATTCTCCTTCGCTATACGGAAAATTCACAGTATAAGTTTCAAGATAAATCCTTTTACATTTACTTAATGCTTCTAATCCTTCTTTAGAAATGCTTTCTGAGTTCAATCCAAGTCCTATTAAATATAACATAAAATTATATCGACGAATAAGTTTTAAAATTTATGGGTTGCTGTCTTTTTTTAGTAATTAGATAAGTATAAAAATAAAATTTACATTTATAATTTAGAGGTGGTTCCCATGGCAGCAAAGAAAAAAGTAACAAAGAAAAAAGCGGCAAAGAAAAAAGGTAAGAAAAAGTAATTGGATGATTGCTCGTCTATTAATTTTCTTAAATTTTTTAATTTTTTAAACTTCTACTCGTAACAATTGCTACGAAAAAACAAAAAAACATTAGGAAGTCATTTCCTAAAATTAAACCAATTAATCCTCCGACTAATCCAATGATTACAATAAGTCTAAACCATCTTTGTCCAGATTTTAATTCTTCTTTAGTATTTTTTGCAAGATAATAACCAATAGGAAATCCTAAAATTAAAACAAAGACACTAATAAACAATTTAATCATCTCTTCCATTATAAACTTTCCAAAGAACTTTTAGTATTTATAAGGTTCGGTGATGCAATGAGAGTATAAATTAAAGTTGTTTTCGGAGATAATTTTCTTTATTTGTATTCTTTTATAATTTTTGAATCTAAATTTACTTGAATATAACCCATTAATTTTAAAATAATTTTGAATATAAATATCTTCAGTTTAATTTCTAAGTTACAATAAATTTTTTTAATCGTTGTTCAAATTCAAGACTTTTAACCCTTAATCTCTTTAAATTTAACAAAGTTCGTTAAAAGTCTGTTAGTTGCAATCGGGAGAAAGGGCTAAAAATAGAAAGGCGAGAAAACCTTAAGATTTAAGCAAGACACAATCATCTTTAAATTCACAAATATTACATTTCCAAAAAAGAGGTTTAATTGGTAATTTCCCGTTTTTCAAATCAATCCATTTTTCCAATAAGTTAATAACTTTCTTTTTATTAATTGGGTCAATATATGTATGGACTTTATCCTCTTCTTCACAAAATATTTGTACTCTTCTTTTAGGTCGTTGAAAATATACGCCATAAACATCTGCTTGACAAGTAGCAGTAATTAATGTCTGTTTCATATATCTTGATTTACCAGTATATTTAAACTCATAAACAAAATCTTTTGTTATTCCATCAGGAACTCCTACAAGCACAATATTTTTGTAAGCAAAGTTCCAACGAATCGATGGATATTGCTCTGCCTTTTTTACTCCATATATATTTCCTTTTTGTAATGGATTTGTTTCAGAAGTAATTTTATATGAATCAATTTCTTTTTCTTCAAAAACCTCATCACCGACAATTAAAGAAGATTTTATTTTATGATTTGGGTCTGGAGGTACATATTCTTTTGTTCTTTTATCCAATAATTTTTCCACATCAGAAAATTTTATGTTGTCTCCTATCTTCAAAACTTCTTTAACATTTTTAGGAGGTTTTTTAATCAAACCCAATTCTTTTGAATATGCTAATCTGTCAGCAAAATATGATGCAAAAAACATTGCTTCTTCTCTTTGTGCCTTAAGAAAATATTGCCAAGCACACCAATAATATTTTGATAAATTTGCCATACCTATAAAGACCAATTCATCTTTAGAAAAACCAAGTCTTTCTTTTTCAAGATTCATTAATTCTGTTTCATCAATTTCAAATAATAATTCAGCATCTTCAGTATTCTCAAGATTACCCCATAATAATCTTAATTTCTTATCTCCTTGATAACTGAATATGAAATCTGATTCAGCTTTTTTCTTTCTCATAAAATCAATTAAACCTTTAAATAATATAAATTTTGTGATAAACAGTTTTCTCGCCTTGCTTCTTGTTCTTGATGTATCGCATTCGCTCATTCAATAGAACGCCCTTTCTCCCGACTCTGCGGACGCAGGTTTCCAGAACTTTGTAACTGGAAACGAAACTAACAGGAATTATACGCAATTCAAAAAATATTTTTCTAACGGATAATTTTATTTCCATGCTATAATTAGAAAGCGATAAATTTATTAACTTTAAATATTAATTAAAATAATATGGATCTATTCAAAAACTACACATTCACCTGGTGGCAGATCGGCATATTCAAACTAGCACTTCTCTCTCTCGGTGTTGCGATTGGGGCGTATTGGTCTGAATTCTGGAACAGCTATCTAATCGCCCTCATTGTGATTGCTGTAGTGGCTAGTACTTACATTATGTATGCCTCTCTAAAGCAAAGATAGAAACGGATGATGCGGAAGAAGCAAAGTAAGAACGAAAAATATTTTTTGAACTCAAGCCACGCTGCGCTCTCCTCCCTTCGGTCGTCGGGGCGTATAACAGCGGTTCAACGAAATTTCTAATTCTCCCAAAATCTCAAAGTAATAAAATAGCTAAAATCTCTCAGCCATCCCCCGACCACCCACCCCTACTACGAGGTGCGCGCCTGTCCCTTGGACAATTTGTGAAACTTCGTTTCAAATTTATTTTGAAATAATCTTTTTTCCGCCGCCTAAACAATAGTTTAATAAATTATTATCTATTACAAAATTTATGAGAATTGCAATTCAAGCACCAAGAGTATCTTATTATTACGGAGGTGCAGAAAGATATATCTTAAATTTGGCATTAGAATTACAAAGATTAGGAAACGAAGTTTTTTTAATAACTTATAATTCTCCAAAGAAAACAAAGTGGTTAAATAATTTCAAAAAAATATTTAAAGGAGAAATTATTTTTTTAGAATCTCAAGAATTAAATGAAAACTTTCATAGATTTAAAGAAGCTACAAAACCAAATTTGTGGGATTTAGAATCTAAATTATTCTCAAAAATAACTACTCAATACTATAAAAAGAACAAATTTGATATAATAAGTTTACATTATGCTTTTGATTGTTTAAACTTTTCCAAAGATCAGAATATCTGCCTACATTTGCATGGTTCTCCAAAAAAATTAAGGAATGTGGATAGGTTTGCGATTAAGATTCCTTTAAAGATAATTGCAGTATCATATTATGTATTTAAGGGATGGAAAAAAGCAATACCTAAAAATAAGAAAGTATGCATTATTCCAAATGGAATTACAAATTTAAAACCTAAAGGAGTTAAAAAATCTAATGGCATCTTATTTTTTGGAAGGTTAATAAAAACAAAAGGAATAGATTTTTTAATAAAATCAATTAGAGAAGTAAAAAAGACTTTTGATAATATCTCTGTTAAAATTGTTGGCGAGGGTCCAGAAGAAGAAAAGTTGAAAAATCTAACTAAAAAATTAAACTTAGAAAAAAATATAAATTTCTTAGGATATATTCCAGATTTAAAATTATATAAATTAATAGAATCTTCAAGAATATCTATATTCCCTTCTTATGAAAAAGAAGGAATTATGACTACGCTTTTAGAATCTGCAAAACTTAAATCGGCAATATTGGCCTCTGATTCTTGCAGTAATCGTGAATTCATTTCAAGCGGTAAAACAGGCATCCTCTTTAAGCCAAAGAGTCTCAAGGATCTATCTAAAAAAATAATCTTTTTGTTGTCGAATGAAGGATTAAGAACCAAATTAATTAAAAATGCTCATAAAAAGGCAAATGAATTTTCTTGGGAAAATCAAACAAAAAAGATTTTAAAGTTTTATAAAACTTAGTTATTTGTTTTCATATTGCCATATTTTTTCAGGGTCTTTTTCTAAAGAATATTTAAACAAGAACTTTTCTATTTTTCTAATAACCAAATAAATATAAAAAATAACTTTAGTTTTTTTGCTTTGTTTATCTAAATAATCTTTATTTATCTCTAATTTTGAGTCTTGCCTAATTTTTTTAAACTTAGGATAATATTTTTCTAAATTTTTTAAGTCATAATAAACTCTTTTATAGACTCTGTAATGAAAAAGTAAAGAAGTAAAAGGTTTATAATAAACAATCGCATCATATCTATTACGGATACTGGACTTTCCATATTTATATAATGTGTTGTCTGATAGGAAAGTGTCATCTCCAACAACCCCTGATTTTTTGGAAGGTTTTTCCCAAATATTCTTAGATCTTAAAGCAAACATTCTACCATGAAAAAATATTTTCGATTGGGCTTCGTGCGCTTTATTTGTGTTCTTATATTGGGGGTCTGATAAAGCGTAAGGGTGATATTCACTTACATTATATTTACTTCTTTCCCACGCAGGATGTTTAGACCTTATATTTAATATTTGTGAAATTAGTTTTTTCCACAAATTTTTACCTTTGTAAGATCTAGCTATAGGAAATGCCCCAACAATCATTATCCTTTTATGTTTGTTTAATTCAGAAATTAACTTTTTAATACACCCTTTTTTTATCTCTATATCTGAATCTAAAAAAATAACATAATCTTTTTTAGATTTGATATTTTTTACTATTTTTTCTTGAGCATTTAATTTACCTTTTTTGCTTTTTAAGACTCTTATGTTTAGGTTAGGATATTCTTTTTGCAAACCCAAAGCTATTCTTTCGCTATTATCTGTGCACCCATTTAGACATATAAAAGTTTTTAAGGAATAATTTAGCGAAGAGGTATCTTTTGAGAGAGATTCAATACAATTTCTTAAATTATTTTCTTCATTATAAACAGGAACAGCAAAAAATAATTTATTTTTCATTTTTATAATCTACGCTATAAATTGGGATTAAGAATTTTCCTTTTTCAAAATAATTTTTAATGCCTTTAGTTAGAATCTTCGGTCTTATATCTAATTCTTCCAATTTTTTAATTTCCACCCAAACAGCTTCTTTTATTTTTCCTCCATCTGTTGTTTGAGGATTTATCTCATCCTCCTCTGCACATTTTGCTAAGAAAAAAGCAGTTATAGATCGTTTATTCCAATCTTCTTTGTAAATATATTCATTTATATGAACCAGTTCTTTTATTTTTACTTTAATTCCTGTTTCTTCAAAGGTCTCTCTAATTGCCCCTTCTTCTAAAGTCTCTCCAAATTCTAATCCTCCTCCAGGAAAAAGAAAAAATTCTTCTCCATTATATTGTGATCTAACTAGCAAAATTTTATCTCCATAAAGTGTTATTGTTGCAGCTCTTATTCCTATTTTTTCTGCCATATTAAAAATTACTTTTATGATTTATTAAATCTTTCTTTTACAAAATAAGTTAACTGTTTTAGATTCCCTTGAAAATAATGTGTTGGAACAGTTTCAGTTAAAGATTTTACAAGTTTAATTCTTTGATTAGATAAATCTTCATTATCTAAAGATTGCAGCGAATATTTATAATCTCCATAGAATTTTGTATCTCCCCTTATCCTTCTTGCAATTTCCTTATTCAAATGCCAGAATGCATCCATCGAATCTAATTGATATGTGATTGGATTTTTAAGTCCATGATCTAAATGTGGAAGAATAAGCATACAAATATTAGGGCGATTACACGAAGTTCCCGAAAATTCTTTAAACTCTTTTGAAGAACCTACTTTCTCTTGAAGAATTTTTTTCCTTAAAGCAATACTTCTTGAACCTCCATAAAGAGTTTGATTTTCTAAATCTAAAAGTGTTTTTTCATCAGAAAATAATTCAAACCCGTTAATCGCAAGCTCCAGAGCGGAGCTAGTTTTTCCAAGGTTAGTTGCACCCCCGTAGAAGATAATAGAGTTTCCATCTTCTTGGACAGATGAAGAATTTAAAGAATACACTTTAGATTTTTCTTGACGCGCTCTTTCTAAAAGGTAATCGCAAGCCGAAACTAATCCTCGATGGTCTTTAGTGCGGGGAATAATAATTCTGGGGTAAGCCATTTTTAATGAATCATTATTTTGTGTTTCTTCTACAAATATATCTGGTTTTCTTTCAGAATAATCTATTTTTGCTTCAGGAAGATAATGATAAGTAAAATCATCTTCAAATATTTTTTGAATAGTTTCTTGACTACCACAAATTTGTCCTAAAACTCCTGCAGACTCTATATTTATTTGTTCCATATTTAAAGAAACTTTTCATCGCTTATAAGTTTTACTATTTAAGAGTTACTACTCTAAATCAAAATCCCCCCAAAAAGATTATTTCATCTTCTTTCTTTTTAAGAAAGAAGCAAAGAAGGGCGCACACCTCAAATTTAAGGGGATGGCTAAAAGCCCACCTGAACTAAGAGAGATTTTAGGAATATTATAGCGGAGAATTAGAAACTTGCTTCACTTCATTACACACCACGCCTTGCAGGCTTTCAGAAAATCAAAGATTTTCTTCAGGTCGTTGAACAGGACTTAGTTGCAATTGTATTTAGGTTCAATTTTCTTTTTAGAAAAAAGAAACAAAAAGAGAGAGGGGCTAGTCCTTCGGACATTTACACTCCCTGCGGTCGAATTTATCAGTAATCCAAAAACTCTGATTTTTTGCCTTCGGCATCGTTGCACTATCCCTCGGTCTCCGTTTCACTCCGACGAATATAACAGGAATTATGTCTAATTGTGAGAAGGCACTAAACTTGTAAATTAAAAAATAGTTAAAGATGGCACTTCAATTCCCCCGACCACCCGCCCCTAATTTGGAGATGTGTGCTTGGTTTTTCTTTCAGAAAAACAGATACTCTTGCTTCGCAAGAAATTTATTTGGGCACTTTGCATAACTTAATAAAGAAGAAAATTATTTTAAAATAAAAGAGGAATCAAATGAAAATCTTTCAAAAAGACGAACTTAAACTATTAGGAATTTTTTATTTGGAAGCTTTAGTTTCTTCTATATTTGTTTTTTTCCCCGCATTTATGATAATTTATTTTGTAAATATTGGTTTAAGTTTTTTTCAAATTTCTTTAATCACTACAATTTTACTTCTTTTTAGATTTGTTTTTGAAATTCCAACAGGGGCAATAGCAGATGTTTTTGGAAGAAAGTTTTCTGTCTTACTTGGTTTACTAATTGCAGGAATTACCTTTTTCTTTTTATTATTTTTTGATAGTTTTTATAGTCTTATGATTATCTTTGCTATACTTGGTTTTGCGGGAACATTTGAGTCTGGAGCAAGAGAATCTTGGGCTGTTGACTTAATAAAAAGAGAGAAGAAAAATAATTTACAACAACATTATTTTGTAAAACTTGACAGCATTGCTAGTTTCGGACTTGTTCTCTCTGGAATTATTGGAGCATTAGTTGTTAAAAATTTTGGTCTTTCTTCAATTTGGTTTTTTGCGGGAATTGCTTGTCTTATTTCTTTTTTCTTACTTGGATTTGAAAAAGAACATTTTGTTAAAAGAAAAGTCAAGATTAAAGATTCTTTTAAAGATTTAACAAAACAATCAAAAGTTTCAATAGATTATGCAAGACATCACAAAGTTTTATTTTTATTTTTAATAGCTACTGCATTTATTGTTTTTGCTAATGAATTTAATGGAGCTCTTGCTTGGGTTCCTTTTTTACAAAATCTTGGATTTCCAGAACATGCATTCGGTTATTTATGGTCTGCAATGGGGGTAATTGGAATTCTTGCTCCTTTCGTTTCTTTAAAGTTCCTCAAAAAAGGAAAAGAAAGGAAATTTATTTTGACTGCAATAATCTTAACAATTTCAGTTTTAACACTTGTAATTTTTGTTAAAAGTATTCTGTTTGCATTTTTGATTCTTTTATCTCAATTATTTTTTGGCGGAATGAGTCGCCCCGTAGAAAGAAGTTATTTTCATAAATTCGTAAAAAGTAAATTAAGGGCAACTGTTGGAAGCGTTGAAAGCATGTTAATTAGTTTAGTGGCTTTAATTGCAATGCCCCTTGCTGGTTTAAGTGTTGATTATTTTGGAGCAAGATATACAATTTTATTATCTGCTCTTTTGATGATTCCTTCAGCAATAATTTTCTTCAAGATTAAAGACGGGAAATAGCAAAGTGCCCTCTCTTCTTTTTTAGAAAAAAAGAAGCAAAAAAGACGCACACATCTCTTATTTATTTGGACAGCGTCCCGCCGTCCTGAAGTGCCATCTTTAAAATTGATAAAAGTGCCTTCTCACAACTCTGCGGTTTGCTTCGCAAATCCTCGGGGACGTCTTGCAGACTTTCGCTTCGCTCACCCAGACATAACAGCGATTATGTCTAATTCAGAAATCCACCTATTTTAAGCCAATCTTTTCAAATCTTCTTTTTGCTTTTGGAGATAACTCAGAAAATTCTGTGTACTTTTCAAGATTTTTTATAAACTTATTTATGAAATCTAAATTGCTCTTTAGTTTGAATCTTACAATATTCTTCCTCACAACAAGAGAAAAATTAAAGTCTTCGCCTTTCTTTTGTAATTCCCAAAAATTATCTAATAATTTATCACCATATTTTTTCTTGTAGTTAGATAATTTAAAATCAGACTTTAATTTTTGAAAAGTTTTTTCAATATTTTTTACAATATTCTCATCTCTTTCAAAAACTAAATATGATTGTTGTTCGGTTCTACTTAACGATTTGATTTTAGATTTCATAACAACTGAAAAGATTGGCTTATTTAAATACCTTCTTCTTCGGTGGATTTCTGAACTCAAAATCCTTTGGATTTTGCCACGCTGCGCTCTCCTCATTTCAGTCGTCGGGAGACATAACAGCACTTAAAACCACCCCAAAACAAAATTCAACACAATAAATTTTATAATCCCCCTATTCTTTTTTGCATCATGTATAAAAAATATCTTGTTATTGCAAGTAAAAAAGATAAGGCAGGAATAAACATAACAACCCAATTATCTCAATTTCGTCCAAATCCTCTTTTAGAATCTATGAAAAATAAGCCTTCTTTTGATTTTTATTTAGTTGAAGAAGAAATAATTTTCACAGAGAATCTAGATTTGGAAAAGATAAATCAATATGATTTTATCATCTTTGCGTCAAAACATCAATCAGAATCAAACCAAAAAACAATTTCAATTCATGCTCCGGGAAATTGGAGACTAGCTGAACTTGGAGGAGAAAAAGAAAAAGTTTGTAAAACTTCTGCATTATTTCAAAAACAAATGTTTGAAATTTTAGAAGATCATAAAAATCAACATGGTTTAGATGAATATAATTTAACTCTTGAAGCAACTCATCACGGGCCTTTAATTAATAAGCCATGTATTTTTGTAGAAATCGGTTCAACTGAAATTGAATGGGAAGACAGAAAAGCAGGATTTGTTTTGGCTAAATCAATAAAAGATATTATTCAGAATTTTAAAGCCAATCCTTATAGAGAAGTTGCTTTAGGAATTGGAGGACCTCATTATTGCCCAAACTTCAATAAAATACAATTAGATTCTAATGTAGCAATCTCTCATGTAATTCCTCAATATGCTTTACCTCTTTCAGAAGAGATGATAAAAGAGGCAATAAAAAAAACAGAAGAAGAAGTAGATTTTGTTTTGTTAGATTGGAAAGGTTTAGGAAATTCTGAACAAAGAAATCAGGTTCTAAAAATTTTAGATAAGTTATATATTTATTATAAAAAAACAAGCGATATTAATAAATAGTTTTATATAATATTTTTTCTTTTATTCTCTATGAAAAAGGATATGAAAAAAAAACTTTCTGTATTAAACCCTGAGTTTAAAAAAAAATTCACTGATTTAATGTCTATGATGGAGGAGTCTATTTCATTACTTTATGATGCTGCAACTCGTGATGAAAAAACAGGTTTGTATAATAATAATTTCTTTGAAACAATTTTAGAAATGGAAATTGAAAAAGCAACAAGAGGAAAACAAAAATTATCTATGATTATAACAGATATTGATTTTTTTAAAAAAATAAATGATACTTATGGGCACATTAAAGCAGATGATTTACTTGCGAGATTAGCACAAGTTTTGCAAAAGCAAGTAAGAAAATCAGATATTGTAGCAAGATTCGGAGGAGAGGAATTTATTATTTTACTTACTGAAACAGATTTAGGAAAAGCAAAAAAATTTGCAGAGAGATTAAAAAAAGCAATTCATTCAGATATAATTTTGAAAAAACATGGTCTTACTATTAGTGGAGGAATTACCGAATATAAAAAAGGAGATAGTAAAAAGAGATTCAAAGAAAGAGTTGACAAGGCGCTTTACAAGGCCAAAGAAAGTGGCAGAGATAAGTTTGTTGATATTGCGTGATTTTATAAATTTTTATAAAAAAATAAAAATTAAAAAATTATTTTGTGTATTCTTCATATATCTTTTTGTTAAATATTTATGGTAAAAAGAGATTAACTTAAGAAATCTTTTTAAGGTTTAACTTTTATAATTTATTATGAAAACAGAATGGGATTTTAGTTCTCTTGAAAAAGAAGGAAGTTTTGAAGAAAAAAGAAATGAAATTAAAGAAAATGTGAACAAGTTTGTTGAAAAATGGAAGAGAAATAAAATTTATCTTGAAGATTCTAAAAAGTTAAAAGAGGCATTAGACGAATATGAAAATCTCGTTGCAAATCACTTAGGAGGAGGAGATGAACACTATTATTTTTGGTTAAAAACACAATTAGATCAAAATAATTCTGGTTTAAGAGCAAAATTTAATAAGATAGATGCTTTTCAAAATAATATTCAAAGCGAACTGAATTTTTTTGAAATTAGCCTCTCTAAAATCAATAAAGAAAAAAAAGAAAGTTTTCTAAAAGATAATCTCCTTAAAGAATATAGACATTTTCTTGAATCTCTTTTTATTAAAGAAAAACATCTTCTTGGTGAAAAAGAGGAGAAAATTATGGTGTTAAAATCTGCTCCCTCTTATTCTTTTTGGATTGATATGGTTTCTAGTTTTTTATCTAGAGAAGAGATTATCTGGGATGAAAAAACCGGTGAAAAAAAGACTTATTCTGAGATAAGAAGTTTGATGGATAATCAAAACGAGGAAATAAGAAAAAAATCTGCAAGAGCATTTAATAAAATAATTAAAAAATATGAAGATGTAGCAGAAAAAGAACTTAATGCTGTGTTGGAGGATAAAAGAGTAAACGATGAAATCAGAAAATTTAATCGACCAGATAAATCAAGACATCTTAAAGACGACATTGATACCGAAATAGTTGATTCATTGATCAATTCTGTTTCAGAGAATTATAATATTTCAAAAAGATTTTATATCCTGAAAGCAAAACTTATGAAAATTGAAAAATTTTCTTATTCTGAGAGAAGTATTGATTATGGATGTATTTCAAAAAGATTAGATTACAAAAACTCTATAGAACTGATAAAAAAAGTGTTTGAAGATTTAAATCCAAAATTTAAAGAGGTGTTAGAAAACTTTTTGAATCAAGGAAAAATAGATGTTTTTCCAAAAAAAGGAAAAAGAGATGGGGCATTTTGCGTTGATTCATTAAAAAGACAGCCTGTTTTTGTGATGCTGAATTATACAGAAAGATTGACGGACGTTTTAACTTTTGCTCATGAAATGGGTCACGCAATTCATAAGGAATTTATGAAAGAAAAAAATAATGCTTTAAATATAGGAACTCCAAAATCAACTGCAGAAGTCGCAGGTACCTTTATGGAGGATTTTGTTTTGGAATATTTATTAGAAAAATCAGATGAAGAAGAAAAGTTTGTTTTAATTATTCAAAAATTACAAGAAGATATTCAAACAATCTTCCGACAGGTTGCTTGTTATAAATTTGAACAAAATTTGCATAAAACTTTTAGGGAAAAAGGTTATCTCTCTAAAGAAGACATTGGAAAATTATTTTCTGAAGAAATGAAAAAATATTTAGGAGAAATTTTTAAAGAAGGAGATGATTTAAAAAATGGATGGGTTTATTGGCCACACATAAGAAATTATTTTTATAATTATTCTTATGCATCGGGTCAGCTCATTTCAAAATTTTTACAATCGCTTGTAAGAAAAGATAAGAAAAATATTGAAAAAGTTGAAAAAATTTTTTATACCGGAACTTCTGATTCTCCAAAAAATATTTTTAAAAAAATTGGTGCAGAGATAAGCAAAAAAGAATTTTGGGACAAGGGGTTAAAAGAGATAGAAATTTTGTTAGACTATGCAGAGGAATTAGCCAAGAAATTAGGTAAAATCTGAATAAGTTTTAGAGATAAATTTATTCTCTAATTTTTTCCAAAACAAAAATTGCATTTTTTACATTTATAGTATTTTTCCAAGCTTTTTCCAATTTCTTTTTTGAAATTTTTCTAGAATTATTTTGTGTACTCTTCATATATTTTTTTTGCCAAATTATTTGCTTCTTCAGTTGTGATTATTCCATCTGGTTTTGTATCTGCTTCTCTTAATACCCTTATTAATGCGTCAGGGTTGTCAAATTCACTATAAGAACCATGTGTAACATGTCCATATGGAAGTTTTCCTACTTTAATAGTTCCAGCATATATTCCTGCTAGAGTTGTTAAAAGATCTTTTACAAATATAGATGTTTTATAGCCGTTAGGTAAATTTTCATCGACCATCATTTTTGATACACCTAAAACTTCAGCAGCCTTTTCTAGTGTTGGTTTAGATCTGTTTACTACTTGAGTAGTTGTGCATCCCAAAAACGATGTTCCAATTATTAAAGCGACTAAATAGGGTGCAAATCTTTCTCTTATTTTTTTTATATTCTTTTTATTATCCATATATATTAAGATAATAATTCATATTTAAATCTTTCGATTTGTTACTACTATGAGAAGACATTAAGTTCTCAGTGACAAAAGAAAATTTATCCCAATAATTGTTAAATGAAATCTCAAGTGTTCATTTGCTAATTCTTTTTTCTAAAAGAAATAATAAACGCTCAGAGCAGGATTCGAACCTACGCACCCCGAAGGGTCTGGATTAGCAATCCAGTGCGTTAACCACTCCGCCATCTGAGCATAACATTATTTACACTTAATAGCTTTTAAGGTTTTTTATCTAAATTGGCCAGCAATAAGCAAGGTTATTTTTTTCATTCCAACCAAATTTAGAATAAAATTCTTCATCTTTTCTTAACAAATTACTTCTATGAGAAGCGTGAAATTCCTCTTTTCCAAACCATTTTGGAAGAACAATTTTTCCTTCAATAATTTCTTGTTTCATAGTATTCTTATAACCTTTAGCAATCCACAATTTCAATGCCTTATTAAAATAAAGTTTAAGCGCATTTTCATATCCTTTCCACATTTTTACAGCAGGATGATTTCTCCAACCTTTTGTTTTTGTTCTATTTAACAAAATATTCAAAATCTGAAACGCTTCAACCCTTTGTTTTCCAAGTCTCCGACTATCTAAACTCTTCAGCGAGTTCTTAATATTTGGATAAGGCATAAATGTTTGCATTTTATTTTAGAAAAATTATAGTTTAAAAAGATAACTCTGAAAAATATCAAAGCATAAAAATTATAAAATATTAATCTCCATCAATTATTTAATATGATCTTCAAGACAGATATTTCTATAACTTACTTTTCCATCTCCAACTGTCAAAATTCCTGTTTGTCCAGCATCTAAATGTCCAGAATTCCAAAATAAATCCGTTACTAAATTCCCCTCAGCAACATGATTTCCATAAGTGTCATTTGCCCGGTGTCCACTTTCATGGAAATGTCCGCTAACTGCTTTATTTATTCCTAATTCTTCATAAAGTGATTTTAAATCTTTATTTCCTCTGTTTTCTTGTCTTATTTCAACAGGATAACCTGCTTGAACAATTTGCTGTGCAACAAGTAGGGGAAAAACAGAACCTCGTTCAACATTATTGCTATTTAGATTAAAATTTTCTGTTGCTTCTCCAAATTCAGCCATGTCCACTGCGTATTCAAGGTTGTCGAATTTTCTTGGAACATGACAAACAACAATGCTTTTGTCGGGGTTAGTTACTAATTTTCGTAAATCATTCATGTTTGTATATTGCATTGCTCCTTTTGCAATTCCTTGCTCAAGAGCTTCAATATATCGACTAAATTCTTCAAAATAGTAGAATGATTGCATTAATCCTTCTTGAGTTTGCATATATTTCATCATATATCTCCCGCTTGGAATTCGTTTATGATTTCCGATTTGGTATTCTCCACCACAAAGAAAATCTGAACCTGGCAAGAAAATTAGACTATGTCCTTTCTGTTCTATTTTTGGATTTTTTGTTACATCAATTAAATTAGAATATTTTCTTGTAAATGCATCCATTACCGGACCAAAAGCAAGTAAAGTTTCATGGCTTCCAGGCTGGACATATGATTCAAGCCCACTTTTACCTATTGACTCGAGAATAAATGCAACATAATTTTGATTATCCTCAAAAGTTCTCTGTCGATTTCCAATATCTCCATTTATTAGAAGTTTTTCTGCCCCCAATTTTTTCAAAACTCCAATAGTTACTGGAACTATTCCAGGATATTCATGAACATCAGATATTACTCCATAATGTGTTTCGTTTGTCATAATACTGGGTAAATTGCTCTTTTATAAATCTTTCTTAAGAGGGTGCTTTGCATTCGATACGCCAATTTTTTAGTTTGAATTTTTCATTAAATCATTAAATTTTAATTCTTACAGATAAAAGAAAAATGTTAATGTATAAGTATAAATAGCGAGGGTGGGATTTGAACCACACGACCTCCGGGTTATGGGCCCGACGAGCACTCCAGACTGCTCCACCTCGCTATAATATCTCCACCAAAATTAAATTTATAAAGCTTGTGAATTTTGAAAACCTATGTTAATTTTAGGAATTGATGATGCTGGAAGAGGTCCTGTTATTGGTCCAATGGTTTTAGCTGGTTGTTTAATGAATGAAAAAACCGAAAAAGAATTCAAGGTTCTTGGAATAAAAGACAGTAAACAATTAACACAAAAAAGAAGAGAAATTTTAGCAGAAAAAATAAAAGAAAAAACAGAGACTTTTGAAATAATTACAATTCCCCCTATTGAAATTGATAAAACAAATCAAAAAGGAATTAATCTTAATGCTTTAGAAGCAATAAAAATGGCAGAAATTATTAACAAAATAAATAAAGGGTTTGGAAAAATAAAAGTTATTATTGATTGTCCTTCGGTAAGCATATCTCCTTGGCAAGATTTTTTAAAAACCAAAATAAAAAATCTTTCAAATTTAGAAATCTCTTGTGAGCATAAAGCAGATAAGAATCATATTTCGGTTTCAGCTGCATCTATTTTAGCAAAATGTGTTCGGGAAAAAGAAATGGATATTTTAAAGGAAAAACATGGAAAAATAATTGGTTCAGGATATTGTAGTGACCCTTTGACTCAAAGATTTTTAAAAGAACATTTTGATAATCCTAAAACAGAGGGATTATTTCGTAAAACTTGGAAAACTTGGAAAGATGTTTATTCAAGAAAAGAACAAAAAACACTTTCTTTTTGAGCAAGAACTTTTAAAAATATCTTTTGTCTTTTTCATTTATGTCTTATATAAAAAAGTTAGTGATGCATGGTTTTAAAAGTTTTCCAAGAAAAACAGAACTACATTTCACTTCTGGAATAAATGTTATTCTTGGTCCAAATGGTTCTGGTAAAAGTAATGTTTCTGACGCATTATGTTTTGTGTTAGGTAGATTAAGTATTAAATCAATGCGGGCAGCAAAAGCTAAAAATTTAATCTTTTTAGGAACTAAGGGAGCTTCTCCCGCAAGAGAGGCAATGGTAGAAATTTTTTTCGACAATTCCGATAATTCATTTTCCGTAGAAGAAAAGGAAATTTCAATAAAAAGAATTGTAAGAAGAAATGGACAAAGCATCTATAAAATTAATAATCAAACAAAAACCCGTCAAGAAGTTTTAAGCTTATTAGCCCAAGCCGGAATAGATCCAAATGGGTTTAACATAATTTTACAAGGAGAAATACAAAACCTTGTCAGGATGCACACAGAAGAAAGAAGGAAAATTATAGAAGAGGTTTCTGGAATTTCTATTTATGAATTAAGAAAAGAAAAATCTCTTAAAGAATTAGATAAAACTGAAGAAAAATTAAAAGAAGTTTTAGCAGTTCTCAGAGAAAGGACATCTTATTTAAATAATTTAGAGAAAGAAAGACAACAAGCATTAAAATTTCAAAAACTTGAACAAGACATAAAAAAATATAAAGCGAGCATACTTAATCATAATCTAATCAAAAAAAATAAAGAATTAGATTTTTTAGATAATGAGATTTCTAAGAAGAATCTAGAAATTGAAAAAGTAAAAAAATTAATTATTTCTACACAAACCCTTATTAAAAATTTAGAAGAAAAGATAATTTCAATAAATAATACTATACAAAAATCAACAGGATTAGAACAGGAAAAACTTAATCAAGAAATTACAGATATAAGGGCAGAATTGGCTGGAATGAATGTAAAATTAGAAAATTATGAAAAAAAATTATCTCTGATTTCTAAGCAAAAACAAGAACTTGAAGAAAATATAAGAAATGATGAGGTTTCAATTAAAGAACTCAAAAGAGAATCTCCAACTGTAAATAAGAATCAAAAAGAAGTAGAATATAAAAAACAAGAATTAGAAAAATTAGAACAACAAAGAAAAAAATTTTATATGATTAAATCCGAATTAAAATCAATCAGAGAAAGAATTCAAGATAAAAAATCCCTACTTCAAAATCATATAAATGAATCTGAATTTTTATTAAAACAGATAAAAACTTTATCTAAAGAATTGTTTGATAGAAATACGACTGCTACTAAATTAGATGCGTTAAAAATTTCTCTTGCTGAAAAAAAAGAACTTTTAAATAATCTAAGAAAAAAAGAACTTGAACTAGAAAAAATTTCTTATTCAAATGAAAATGAAATAGATAATCAAAATAAATTAATGGAAAAAATTTCTAAAATTGACATTTGTCCTCTTTGTAAAAGCAAAATAACTGATGAGCATATTTATTCTATTAAGAAAGAAATAACTCCTAAAATAAATTTTCTTGAAAAAGAGATAGGTGATTCTGATAAAGAATTAGGAATTATCTATAAAAAAAGAGAAATTCTTCAGCAAGAAATTGAACAGGTTTCACAAGAGATATCACAAAGAGAATCTGACCTAATTAAACTCATAAATATTAATGAAAAGATAGAACAAATAAAAGTTTTACAAGAAAAAAAATCTAGAACAAGCGCAGAATTAAATGAATTAGAAAAAATACAAAAAAATTTAGAGGGCAATTTTGATGAAAATATGAATGTAGAACAAAAATATGAGACTGCTAAGATAGAGGTTCAAGAAATTTCTTTAAGAACAGAAGAAAATGTAAATTCTGAAATAACTTTCAAACAAAGAGAACTTGAGCGTGCTAAGATTTCTTTAAAACAATTGTTGAGAGATGAAGAAGATTTGACAGAAGAAATAATTTCCGTGAAAAAAAATTTAAATGAAAAAGAAAAAACACTTTATAATAAAAAAAGACAAGAAGAAGAATTAAGTAAGAAATTTCAAAGATTAATTTCTGAGAGAGATGATTTACAAAAGAAAATAAGAGAAAATGATTTTCTTGTTTCATCTAAACAAAACATAACACATAATTTAGAACAGGAAATAAATAATTTTAAAATTGATAAAGCAAGAGTAAATGCAGAAAGAGAAAACTTGGAAACAGAAATGCTTGAATTTCCTAATATAGAAATAATTAAGAATAGTAAGGAAGTTTTGGTTCAAAAACTAAACCAAGCTCAAGAAACAATTATGAGGATTGGTTCTGTTAATATGCGTTCTTTAGAAGTTTATGAAACAATAAAAAAAGAGTATGATTCTATTAATGAAAAAGTAGAAACAATTTCTAAAGAAAAAGGAGGAATATTGAAAATTATTCATGAAATTGATATAAAGAAAAAGAAAGCTTTTCTCAAAACCCTAAAAGAACTTGACGAAATATTTTCAAGAAATTTTTCTCAACTAAGTTCAAAAGGACAAGTCTATTTGGAATTAGAAAATAAGACAGAGCCGTTTAGTGGGGGGATAAACATTGTCGTTAAAACTGGGCACGGAAAATATTTTGATGTGAAATCTCTTTCAGGAGGAGAACAGACTCTTGTCGCTCTTTCTTTAATTTTTGCCATACAGGAATTAAGTCCCTATTCATTTTATCTTTTAGACGAAATTGATGCAGCATTAGATAAAAGAAATTCTGAAAGATTGGCAGGATTACTTAGAAAATATATGAAAAATGGGCAATATCTCGTTATCACGCATAACGACGAAATCATAACTAATGCAACTAATCTTTATGGAGTAAGTATGCATGACGGGATTTCAAAAATTGTTAGTCTTAAGATTTAATTATGTCGTTTTAAAAGAAATACCTAAAAATATTCTTTTTTGAGATTTAAAAATAAGATTATAATAAAAAAATTAAAAAAAAAAGAGAAAAAAGAAAAAAAAAGAGAAAAATTAGTAATAACTTTCCCCGAATTCTTCAGTTTTTTCAGGTTTCTTTGTAATTAAAACAATTAATGATACTAACAATACCAAGAAGATAATTGCTAGAACAACTGTCAAAATTACAATTGGGTTTGCTAATGGGCTTTCGTTTTCACTTCCACTAAATGTTACTGTGCTAACGATTTCGCCATCCATTGTGAGAACAACAACATCAAATTCGTATTCCCCTTCAGCGTTTGAAGTTATAGTTACTGTTTCAGTAGAACCTGCTTGAACAAATACAATAGTTTTATCAACTGTTGCAGGTGTAGCTGGAACTATTTTAAAACCAACTACTTTGTCAGTCGGGTTTACAAGAATCAAATCATTTCCTGATTTGATAACAGTTTCTGGGAATCTGTTTACAACATCAATCATTACATTCTTACTTAATTTAACATCATCATTTGAAACTTCTACTTCAAGAGTATATGTTCCAGATGCAATACTGTAAGGAACTTTAAGAGTTAATCTCTTATTGATTGTGTCTGTGTCTTTATCGTCGTCTTCAATCACTGAAACCAAATCACCGAAATAAAATCTTTCTCTGATTCCTAATTCAGCAATTTTTACAGTAACATACAAATCATCCAATCTATTGTAACCACTGTTTTTTAAAAGCATATCAATAGTGAAAGATTCACCAGCGTTAACACTTTTAGCAACATTGATTGACTTGAAATCTATATTATACGTAGGTTTTTGAACTGTCAAAGTTTCACTAAAATCATCAAAAGTTACTTTTTTTGTTCCTTCTTTACCTTTAACAGTTATTTCAAGGTCCAAATCTTTTTTAAGTTCACCAGCATCAAAGTTATAAGGAACTTTAATGTTCAAAACTTTTCTGTATAATTTATTTGCTATTACATCAAATTTTTCAGTTTCTACAACAACATCGTCAAGTTCTGCCTTAATTATAACATCAGATAAATCTTTGTTATGTTCAAAATATACTCTAACAGTAATTGTTTTACCAGCAATAACACTTACGTCATTCTCAGATATATTAATTCCGTCAACAGTAACTGTAGCAACAGCAGCACTAACAGTAGTTGCTAAGAATAAAGCCATAGCAATCACAATAAATGAAACCATAAGGTTTTTTATTTTTACCATGTTTTTTTCCATTTTGTTTAATTGCAGAAAACTTTGTTTTCTGTAATTTATCAACAGAAAGTTTTCTTTATAAACTTTATGGTGACAACAGAAAAGTTTAATTTTTGAGTTACTAAATGTCAGGAACAAGAAGTGAAACTTTATTTTCCCTAAAAAAAATCAAAATTAAAAAAAGAAGAAAAGAAGAATTCCCGACGGGAATTCTATTTAAATGATATTTACAAACTTAATAACTGAATGTTTGTATTTGTAGTTGCAAAATTCTTAGCAGCTATAACCTGAACCCCTACTTCTTCAGCAACTCGAATTATAGAATCTGTAACAGTTCCGTCAATAATAATAATTGCTGGTTTTTCGCTTAATTTTCTTAAAGAAATAATTAACCCTTTAACAGAAACATTTTTTATTTCTTCTAAAGATTCATTTAAAAAAATAGCTTTTTCTGTTCCTTGATTTTCATCAGAAAGTTCCTTAAGTTTTGATTTATCTTCATCACTCAATTCAATTTTCTTAGATTCTTCAACAATTCTTTGAATGGGTTTTTCTTTAGAAAAAAATTCATTAACCGAAATTTTTTTTCTTAAATACATTAAAATCTCTTTTCCAGTCAATTCTTCAACTTCTTTTCCATCTGGAGCCATTATAATATACTTAATCTTAGCATTATCAACAACATTTTGAGCAATCAATCTTCCACCTCTATCTCCATCAACAAATAAAGTAATTTCTTTTTCTCGACTTAATTTCCTTATATCTTCTGGAAGTTTTGTACCATTCATTGCTATCACATTCTTAACACCATTTCTTATCAAATTAAGCACATCTGCTCTCCCTTCAACAACTATAATTTCTGTTTCTGAAATATCTCCACAAGGAAGTTTTTCTTCACCATATTCTTGAATTGCAGCCATCTTTGCCGATTCTTTAATCTCGTTAGAAATTTCTTTAGAAACTGTTGAACCACTAATGTTTTGCATTAATTTTTTGGCTCTTTCAATAATGTAATCTCTTTTACTTCCTCTTACATCTTCAATTCTTTCAATTTCTATTTGAGAATCACAAGGTCCAATTCTTTCTATAGTTTCTATAGCCGCAGCAATTAATGTAGTTTCTGATTGATCTAATGCAGTTGGAATTTTGATGACTCCGCTTGTTCTTTTATTGTCTCTTTCTAAGTCAACTTCGATTCTACCAAGTTTTCCTTCTTTTTGCAATTCTCTCATTTCCAAGTCAGATCCAAGCAAACCTTCTGTTTGCCCGAATACAGCTCCGATTACATCAGGTTTTTCTAAAGCACCTTCAGCTGTAAAATTTGCATGTATCATATATTTTATCGATACAGGACTTATTTTTGCCATTGTTTTATTTTTATTTTATTTAATTATTGAAATCAAAGATTTCATTTAGAAAAATACCTAGTAATTTACTCTTCTTCTTTCAAATGTAATGTAAAGATTTGAACGTGAAATGTGAATGATAGATATTTATCTAATAATCTTTTAATATATTAGTGAGTTTTTAAATATTATCATTTAAACTCTTTTTTAAAATAAAATATTCCTTTAATTTTCCTAATTTTTCATATAAAGGTAAAAGTTTCTTTTTAATTTCTATTTTCTCTGATTCAGAAATATTAAATTCTAAAAGTCTTTCATAAATTTTTCTTGCTTGATTTCTTTTGAGACTTTTTTCAAAAATTTCTGCTTGATTTTTATACATTGTTTTTAGGTTAAAAAAAATCTCTGCTTTTTCACTAGCATTTCCTTGATTTAATGCTTTTTTTATTGCTTCATTAACTTTTTCAAAATCTCCTGTTCTCAGAAATAATTCTGCTTCCTTCATATGATTTTTTATTTTCTCTGTAAATATAATTGAAATTAAAGCAATATTATGATACATTCTTGCAGCGTCTTTAAACATGCCAATAGATTCATATAAATTCGCTAATTTAAAAAAAACAAATTTTTTAGTTTCAAAAGTCAATTCTTCTTTTAAAAAATTAGTCAAGTAACTTATTTGGACAAATTTTCCTTTTTTCTCCAATTCTTTTTCTATTTCATGCTTGGACATATTGTTGTTAAGCATAATCTTTTAAAAAATAAGAACTATATAAGTATTATTGGATTAAAATATCTAATCTATTTATTTTAAAATTTAATTAGATTAAATTAATTTCTTAGAAAATTATAGTTTTTTCTTTGTGATTTCAATGCAAACACCAGCAGCAACTGTTGCACCAGCATCTCTTACAGCAAATCTACTCATAAAAGGATTTTCTTTTTGAGTTTCTAAACATAAATTTCCTATCGGCTTAATTCTTACTTTAGCAACATCTCCATTTTTTAAGAAGTCTGGATTTTGTTTAATAACTTGTCCTGTTTTTGGATCAATTTGTTCTATTAATTCTACAAATTGACAAGGAACTTGAGCTGTATGAATATGGAATACAGGAGTATATCCTTTAGCTAATACTGTTGGGTGATTAATTACTGCAATTTGGGCAATAAATTCTTCAACAACAGGAATTGGTTGAGTAGCGTCACAAATAACATCTCCTCTTGCAAGATCTTTTTTACCAACTCCTCTTATATTTATTCCAACATTATCCCCGGCACATGCTTCAGGAAGAATTTCATGATGCATTTCAATTGTTTTTACTTCACCATCAATTCCTTTACCAGTTCTACCAGGAAGTATTTTAACTTTTTGTCCAATTTTCATTATTCCTGTTTCAATTTTTCCTACAGGAACTGTTCCAATACCCGTAATTTCATAAACATCTTGAATTGCCATTCTCATAGGTAAACCTGTTGGGGGTTCTGGAGCAGGGAATAAATCAAATTGTTCCATAATAGTTGGTCCTTTGTACCATCCCATATTTTCAGATTTTTTAACAATATTATCTCCTTTTAATCCCGCACAAGCAATATAATTTGCAGGTGTAATTCCTACTTGAGCCAATAATTTTCCAATATCCTCTTTAACAGCATTAAATCTTTCTTCTTTATATTCAACAGCATCCATCTTGTTTACTGCAATAGCAATATTTTTTACACCCATTGTTCTTAATAACCATAAATGTTCAGTTGTTTGAGGTTGAACTCCTGATGGAGCTGCAATAACTAAAAATGCACAATCTGCTTGTGAAGCTCCAGTAATCATATTCTTAACAAAATCTCTATGTCCTGGAGCATCAATTATTGTTATTTGGAATTTTTGAGACATTAATTTCTTATAAGATAAATCAATTGTAACTCCTCTTTCTCTTTCTTCTTTAATATTATCCATGATATATGCAAATTCAAAACCAGCTTTACCATGTTTTTCTGCCTCTTCTCTTAATTTT